>Ga0070681_10008374_pt1 | contig 10129 bp, 10 predicted proteins | sample KBSC83BmetaG_FD_65650 | JGI IMG/M metagenome (GOLD analysis project Ga0070681, IMG submission 65650) | Corn rhizosphere microbial communities from Kellogg Biological Station, Michigan, USA - KBS C8-3B metaG | ecosystem: Host-associated > Plants > Roots > Rhizosphere | place: USA: Michigan...
CGGGCGTGGGCTTCTTCCTCGACCTCAAGCTGCACGACATCCCCAACACCGTGGCCGGCGGCATCCGCGCCGTGGCCGAGCTGGCGCCGACCTATATCACGCTGCATTCGAGTGGCGGCCGCGACATGCTGAAGGCGGCCGTGCAGGAAGCGGGCGCCCAGGCCGCGAAGCTCAATGTGCCGCGCGCCCGGCTGCTGGGCGTCACCGTGCTGACCTCGCTCGACAAGTCCGACCTCGAGTCGACCGGCGTGAGCTCGGAGCCCGCCGCGCAGGTGCTGCGACTGGCAATGCTCGCGCGCGATGCCGGGCTCGACGGCTGCATCTGCTCGCCGCACGAGATCGCAGCCCTACGCCGCGAATGCGGCCCCGACTTCGTGCTGATGGTGCCCGGCATCCGGCCCGTCGGCAGTGCCGCCAACGACCAGAAGCGGGCGATGACGCCGCGCCAGGCCGTCGATCTCGGCGCCACGCACCTGGTCGTCGGCCGGCCGATCTACCAGGCCGCCAGCCCGCGCGATGCCGCCGAAGCCATCGCCCGCGAGGCCGGCGTCAACGACCTATGACTGTCGAGGTCAAGATCTGTGGCCTGTCGACGCCCGAGACGGTGGATGCCGCCGTGCGCTTCGGTGCGCGCTATGTCGGCTTCGTCACCTATCCGAAGTCGCCGCGCCACATCTCGACCGGGACGATGCGCGAGCTGGGCGCGCGCGTGCCGAAGGACGTGATCCGCGTCGGCCTGTTCGTCGATCCCGACGACGCGCTGCTCGATGAGAAGCTGGCAACCGGCGCGCTCGACCTGGTGCAGCTTCACGGTGCCGAGTCGGCCGAGCGCGTGGCCGCCATCCGCCAGCGCACCGGCAAGCCGGTGATGAAGGTGATCGGCGTCGCCGCCGCCGGCGACGTCGAGCGCGGGATCAGGATCTATGGGCCGGTGGCCGATCGGCTGATGTTCGACGCGGCCGACGGCACCTTGCCCGGCGGCAACGCCAGGATCTTCGACTGGACGACCCTGTCGGGTCGCGTCGTGCCGCTGCCATGGCTCCTCGCCGGCGGACTGACGCCCGAGAACGTCGCCGACGCGGTGCGTGTGACAGGCGCGCGCGCCGTGGACGTTTCCTCTGGTGTCGAGGCAACGCGCGGTGTGAAATCGATTGAACGGATCAAGGCCTTCCTCGATCGGGTGAAGGCGCTTTAAAAGGACCGACATGAAAACCGAACTGCGTTTGAAGGAGCTCGGCATCGAGCTCGCCGAAGCCACGTCGCCGATGGCCAACTACGTCAACGCCGTGCATACCGGAAACCTGCTCTTCCTCGCGGGCAAGGGCCCGGGCCTGCCGGGCAAGCCGTTGCCGGTCGGCAAGGTCGGTCGCGACTTCAGCATCGAGCAGGGCTATCGCCTGGCGCGCGAGACCGGCCTCAACCTGATCTCGGTGATGAAGGCCGAGCTGGGCGATCTCGATCGCGTGACCCGCATCGTCAAGGTGCTGGGCATGGTCAACGCGACGTCGGAGTACGGTCACCAGCCGGAGATCATCAACGGTTGCTCCGACCTGTTCGTCGAGGTGTTCGGCGATCGCGGCCGTCATGCGCGCTCCGCCGTCGGCGTGGGCTCGCTGCCGCGCGGCATTCCGGTCGAGATCGAGGTGATCGTCGAGGTCGCCGACAACGCCGCGCTGCGTGCCGCCGCCGCGGCTGCCGCGAAGCCCGCCGCCAAGCCCAAGGTGGCACCGAAGGCCGCGCCCAAAGCGGCACCCAAGGCCAAGCCGAAGCCTGTGAAGAAGAAGAAGCGCTAGGGCGGGGTTCTTTGACCTCCCGGGGCGCGGGCTGCTAAGTCCGCGGGACCCACAGGAACAATGATGCCAACGACACCCAACAGCTTCCGCACCGGTCCCGACGAGCGCGGGCATTTCGGCCTTTTCGGCGGCCGCTACGTCGCCGAGACCCTGATGCCGCTCGTGCTCGAACTGGAGCAGGCCTACAACGCGGCCAAGGCCGATCCGGCCTTTCAGGGCGAACTCAAGTCGCTGGCCACGCACTATGCCGGCCGGCCGAGCCCGCTCTACTACGCCAAGCGGTTCACGCAGAAGCTCGGCGGCGCGAAGGTCTACTTCAAGCGCGAGGAGCTGAACCACACCGGCTCGCACAAGATCAACAACGTGCTGGGCCAGGTGCTGCTGGCCAAGCGCATGGGCAAGACGCGCGTGATCGCCGAGACCGGCGCGGGCCAGCACGGCGTGGCCACGGCGACGGCGTGCGCGCTGTTCGACATTCCCTGCGTCGTCTTCATGGGCGCCGTCGACGTCGAGCGCCAGGCGCCCAACGTCGCGCGCATGAACATGCTGGGCGCCGAGGTCCGGCCGGTGAAGGCGGGCGCGGCCACGCTCAAGGACGCGATGAACGAGGCGCTGCGCGACTGGGTCGCGACCTGCGAGACGACGTTCTACTGCATCGGCACGGTGGCCGGCCCGCATCCCTATCCGGCGATGGTGCGCGACTTCCAGTGCGTGATCGGCGAGGAGACACGGGCGCAGATGATGGAGGCCGAGGGTCGCCTGCCGGACACCCTGGTCGCCTGTATCGGTGGGGGCTCGAACGCGATGGGCCTGTTCCACCCGTTCCTCGACGATCCCGGCGTGCGCATCATCGGCGTCGAGGCGGCGGGCCACGGCATCGAGACCGGCCAGCATGCCGCGTCGCTGAGCGGCGGCCGCCCCGGCGTGCTGCACGGCAACCTCACCTATCTGCTGCAGGACAAGGAAGGCCAGATCACCGAGGCGCACTCGATCTCGGCCGGCCTCGACTACCCCGGCATCGGGCCCGAGCACTCGTGGCTGAAGGAGAAGGGCCGGGCCGAATATGTCTCGGCGACCGACGATGAGGCGGTCGAGGCGTTCCAGGTGCTGTGCAAGCTCGAGGGCATCATTCCCGCGCTCGAATCGGCGCACGCGCTGGCCTATGTCATGAAGCTGGCGCCGACCCTGCCGAAGGACAACCTGCTGGTGGTCAATCTGTCCGGCCGCGGCGACAAGGACGTGCCGCAGATCGCCGCGCGCCTCGGAATGAAGATCTGACCATGAGCCGCATCACCAGGCGTTTCGCCCAGCTCAAGGCCGACAAGCGCGCCGGCCTCATCACCTACGTGACTGCCGGCGATCCCGATCCCGGCGTCGGCTACGAGATCCTGAAGGGCCTGCCGGCCGCCGGCGCGGACCTGATCGAGCTCGGCATGCCGTTCACCGATCCGATGGCCGACGGCCCGTCGATCCAGCTCGCCGGCCAGCGCGCGCTCAAGGCCGGCATGTCGGTCGACAGGACCTTCGACATGGTGCGGCGCTTCCGCAAGGAGACCGGCGACAACGACACGCCGATCCTGCTGATGGGCTACTACAATCTCGTCTACCAGCGCGGCGTGGAGAAATTCTGCAAGGACGCGGCGGACGCCGGCGTCGACGGCTTCATACTGGTCGACCTGCCGCCCGAGGAAGCCGACGCGCTGAAGCCCCATGCCGTGGCCAGCGGCCTCGACACGGTGCTGCTGACGGCGCCGACGACCGACGACAAGCGTCTGCCGGCGGTGCTCAAGTATTCGTCCGGTTTCGTCTACTTCGTCTCGGTGCTCGGCATCACCGGCATGGCGTCGGCCACCGAGGACTCGGTACGCACGCACGTAGAACGTATCCGCCGCCATACCAGCCTGCCGATCGGCGTCGGCTTCGGAATCAAGACGCCGGACCAGGCGGCGGCCGTCGCGCGTCACGCGGACGCAGCGGTCGTGGGATCGGCGATCGTCGATCGCGTGAAGGCGGGCCTCGACGCCAACGGCAAGGCCACGCCCGACCTCGTGCCCGGCGTTTTCGCCTACATCAAGACGCTCGCAGACGGCGTGCGCGGCGTACGCAAGGGCTGAGCCCATTCTGTGAAGAGTCGAAGACACTGGCGGTCGGCCATTGTCTCGTCATGATCGCGCGGCCATATGCACCTCGCCAACGGACAGCGAGGATTGCGCGATGCAACACCACTCCATCGAACAGAAGAACCGCCTTCACAGGACGTTCGTCGGTGCCCTCGATCTTCTCGACACCTTGGGCCGCGAACCCGACCGCTGGGAGGAGGAGTGCCTCTCCTATGCGCTGGGCGCCATGGCCTGCGATCTCTACACGGTGGCCGAGGTCGAGCTCGAGGCCTTCGCCCGCCCGATCGCGCAGCGTCCGCCGCTCGAGGACCTGATGCTGAACGCCAGGCCGCAGCGCTTCACCAAGGAGATGCTGCGCCACGGGCTCGACTATGTGCTGAACAAGGGCGAGGGGCTGGCTACCGATCTCGCCGTGCCGGCCGCGGTGGCGGCCGGTCAGCGCGACTTTTCGCTGGGCTCGTCGTCGAACATCAGGTCGGCGACATAGGGATTGGTCTTGCGTTCCCAGCCGAAGGTCGAGGTCTGGCCGTGCCCGGGCACGAACTGGATGTCGTCGCCGAACGGCCATAGCCGCGTGCGGATCGACGACAGCAACTGATCGTGATTGCCGCGCGGGAAGTCCGTGCGGCCGATCGATCCCCGGAACAGCACGTCGCCCACGAAGGCGATCTTCGCTCCCCGGTGCACGAACACGACATGGCCCGGCGTGTGGCCCGGACAGTGCACGACGTCGAGGGTCTGGTTGCCCAGCGACACGGTCTCGCCGTTGCCGAGCCAGCGGTCGGGCACGAACGGCTTGTAGGCCGGGAAATTGTACTTCCGTCCCGATTCGGCCAGGCCCTCGATCAGGAACAGGTCGTCCTCGTGCGGGCCCTCGATCTTCACGCCGTAGTGCTCGGCCATCGTGCCCGCGGCGGACGCGTGATCGACATGGCCGTGCGTCAGCAGGACCTTGGTCACCTTGATGCCCTGCCCGTCGATCGCCTGCTTCAGCATGTCGAAGTCCCCGCCGGGATCGACGGCGGTACCCTCCATGGTCTCGGGACACCAGACGATGGAGCAGTTCTGCTGGAACGGCGTGACGGGCGCGATCATGACCTTGAGCATGGAACCGATGTAGTGCCTCCCGCGGCCGCCGGGAAGGGCGTATGGTGGCGCCCTCGCATGCGCCAAGAACATCAATGAAATCGCGCCTCCTGCTGGCCGTCCTGGCGGCGCTGGCGCTTGCCGCGGCGCCCGCCGGCGCCCAGATCGCCCCCGTGCCGTCGCCCAGCGGTCCGGTCCCGGCCGGCCCCTATCTCGTGGTCGATCCGGCGACCGGTGAGACCCTGCTGCAGCAGAACGCCGGCGCGGCCTGGTCTCCGGCCTCGCTCACCAAGCTGATGACGATGTACATCGCCTTCGAGGAGATGAAGGCGGGCCGGCTGGCGCCGGCGACGCCGGTGCCGATCTCGCGCCACGCGCACGATGTCGAATCGCCGCTGGGGCTGCCGGTGGGGTCGTCGCTCACCGTCGAGCAGGCGCTGATGGCGATGGTGGCGCGTTCGCCGAACGACATCGCCATCGCGCTCGCCGAACGCATCTCGGGCAGCGAGCCGCAGTTCGCCGAGCGCATGACCGCCACGGCCGTGCGGCTGGGCATGACCGCCACGCGCTACGGCAATGCCAGCGGCCTGCCCAAGCCCGAGAACGTCACCACGGCGCGCGACCTCGGCGTGCTGGCGACGGCGCTCGTGCGCGACTTCCCGCAATATTACGGCTACTTCCAGACGCGCGAGTTCATGCTCGGCAAGCTGAAGGTCGGGCCGGGCGTGAAGTTCGTCGAGCTGTACTCGCCCTATGCCGACGGGCTGAAGACCGGCTTCATCTGCGCCTCGGGCTTCAACCTGGTGGGCAGCGCCGTGCGCGACGGCCGGCGGCTGATCGGCGTGGCGCTGGGCTTTCGCCGCGGCGACCTGCGCGACGAATTCATGATCCGCCTGCTCGACGAGGCATTCGCGCTGAAGACCGGCGGCAACCGGCCCAAGATCTGGCAGTTGCGCAACGAGGGCTCGACGCCGCCCTTCGTCATACCCTACGGCGAGTGCGGGACGATCCGCTATGACATGCCGGGCGATGCCGCGTGGCTCGGCAACTATCCGACCTGGGCCACGGCGAAGAAGGTGTTCGACGCTGGCCAAGCGGCGCTGGCGGCGATGGGCACGACCGTGCCAGGCAAGGAGTGGATCCTTCCCGACAAGTATCCCAAGCCGACACGGCAGGCGGCCATCATCGCCGACCTGCCGTCCGAAGCGGCGCAGAAACTCTGTGCCGACTACCGGGCGCGGAAACTCTTCTGCGAGGTGAAGAAAGCCGCCGAAATCACGCCGCCTTTCGGCATCTTCTTCCGCTGAGGGCCGACTTGGCCGCATCCCTCATTCGTGGCATACCGCGCCCATGAACTGGCTGACCAACTTCGTCCGGCCGAAGCTCCGCGCCCTGGTCTCCCGCAAGGAGGCGCCGGACAATCTCTGGCTGAAATGCCCCAAGTGCGAGCAGATGCTGTTCACGCGCGACTGGGAGGCCAACCAGGAGGTCTGCACCCATTGCGGCCATCACATGCGCCAGCGCCCCCTGAAGCGCCTGCCGCACCTGTTCGACGAGGGCAAGTTCGAGCTCCATCCGCTGCCGCGGGTGACGGCCGATCCGCTCAAGTTCCGCGACACCAAGCGTTATGACGCCCGCCTGAAGGAGGCGCAGGCCAAGGCCGAGGGCACGACCGACGCCCTGGTCGTGGCCAGTGGCCTGATGGGCGGCCGCCTCACCGTCCTGGCGGCGCTCGACTTCGGCTTCATGGGCGGCTCGATGGGCACGGCCGTGGGCGAGGGCTTGGTGATGGCCGCCGAAATGGCCGTCGCCCGCAAGGCGCCGCTGATCGTCTTCTCCGCCTCGGGCGGCGCGCGCATGCAGGAAGGCATCCTGTCGCTGATGCAGCTCACGCGCACGACCATCGCGGTCCGCCGCGTCAAGGAAGCCGGTCTGCCCTACATCGTCGTGCTGACCGATCCCACGACCGGTGGCGTCTCGGCCTCATTTGCCATGCTGGGCGACGTCCATGTCGCCGAGCCCGACGCCATCATCGGCTTCGCCGGACCGCGCGTGATCCAGGACACCATCCGCCAGGAACTGCCCGAGGGCTTCCAGCGCTCGGAGTACCTGCTCGAACATGGCATGGTCGACGCCGTCGTGCACCGCCACAAGCTGCGCGAGACGCTGATCCGGCTGGTCACCTTGCTGATGGATCCGATGGTCGTCGAAGGCCGCAGCCTGGCCGTCGCCGGCCGCTGATCGCGCGATGATCGACCCGCTCCTGGAGCGCGTCATGCGGCTCCATCCACGGTCGATCGATCTCGGCCTGGAGCGCATCGAACGCCTGCTGAAGGCGCTGGGCTCGCCCGAGAAGAAGCTGCCGCCGATCGTCCATGTCGCCGGCACCAACGGCAAGGGCTCCCTGGTCGCCTATCTGCGCGCCATGGCGGAAGCGGCGGGCCGTCGCGTCCATGTCTATACCTCGCCGCATCTCGTGCGTTTCAACGAGCGCATCCGCGTTGCCGGCCACATCATCGGGGACGGCGAGCTCGACGAGATCCTGACCGAGTGCGAGCAAGCCAACGGCGAGCAACCGATCACCTTCTTCGAGATCACGACGGCGGCGGCCTATCTCGCCTTCTCGCGCGTGCCGGCCGACCTCACGGTGATCGAGGTCGGCATGGGCGGCCGCTACGACGCCACCAACGTGATCGCGCCCGCGCTCTCGGCCATCACGCCGATCGGCTACGACCACACCGGCTTCCTGGGCGACAAGCTCGAGGGCATCGCGGGCGAGAAGGCCGGGATCCTCAAGCCGGCCGTCCCCGCCGTCATCGGCCGCCAGCGCGATCTCAGCGCCCAGGTGATCGCGGCCGAAGCGGCCCGGTTGGGCGCACCGCTGTTCCGCATGGGGCGCGAGTGGCAGGTGACGCCCACCGCCTCGGGCTTCCGCTACGACAGCGATCTGCTCGGCCTCGACTTGCCGGCACCCGCCTTGAGCGGGGCTCACCAAATCGACAACGCCGCGACGGCGGTGGCCTGCATCGAACGCCTGCGCGCCACCGGCTTGGCGATCGGCGATGCCGCCATCCGCACCGGGCTGGGCACGGTCGACTGGCCGGCGCGGCTGCAGAAGCTGTCGCGCGGGCCGCTGGTCGAGGCCTTGCCGCCGGGCTGCGAGCTCTGGCTCGACGGCGGCCACAACGAGGATTGCGGCCTGGCGCTGGCGCGCATGGCCAGCGACTGGGCCCGGGAGCCGGCGCCGCTGCCGCTCTATCTCGTGTTCGGGATGCTGACGACCAAGGACGCCGCGGGCTTCCTGCGGCCGCTGGCGCGCCAGGCGACGGCGGCGCGCGCCGTACCGTTCCCGGCCGGGCACAGCGCCTTCACGCCGGCCGAGGCCTGCGCCAAGGCCGCCGACGTCGGGCTCGACTGCAGCCCCGCAAACGACATCGGCGCGGCGCTGGAAGACCTGTTGGCCACCCAGCCCGCGCCGATGCGTATCCTGATCTGCGGGTCGCTCTACCTTGCGGGCGAGGTCCTCGCCCGCAACGGGTGACGCATTACGCGATCGCGGTGTTGATCCAGCTCACCAGCTTCTGCTTCGGCTCCGCGCCGATCTTGGTGGCGGCGACCTGGCCGTTCTTGAACAGCAGAAGGGTAGGGATCGAACGCACGCCATAGCGCGTCGGCGCCATCGGGTTCTCGTCGATGTTGATCTTCACCACCTTGAGCTTGCCGTCCATGTCCTTGGCGATCTCCTCGAGCGAGGGACCGATCATCTTGCACGGGCCGCACCATTCGGCCCAGAAGTCGACGAGCACGGGCGTGTCGGATTTCAGGACTTCCTGCTCGAAGGAAGAATCGGTTGCTTTAACGGTCATGTGGGGTCTCCCAAAAACTACAAAGGCCGGTCGATGGACCGGCGCCGCCCTTGGTATGAAGCTAGGAACCGGGGGCGCCCGAGTCAAGCCGCTGATGCATAAGGCATTGATTTATCTAGTGTTTCTGCGTCGATCTCCATGAGACTCGGAGCCGCCGTCCACAGGAGGAAGGCCCGGACCCGGCGGCCCGGATAAATCCGCTGCAAGAGCGCCCGATAGAGCGCGAGCTGGCGCCGGTAGGAGAGCGCCACGCCACTGGCGGCCGCGGGCGGCGGGCGGTTGGTCTTGTAGTCGACGATCAGCACCTCGTGTTCGGAAACCGCCAGCCGGTCGACCTGGCCGCTGACCGTGAAGGTCCCGCGCGGCGTCTGGACGGTGCCGATCAACGGCACCTCGGCGCGCGAGCCGGGGCCGAACAGCGCAGCATGCGACGGCGCCTCGGTGACGGCCAGCGCCTCGCGGGCCCAGGCGTCGATCTCCACCTCTGGCAGTCCGTGCGCCGGCTGGGCGAGGAAACGCCGCGCGGCCGCGGCGCGTTCGGTGGCCGGCAGCGCCGGCAGGTGGCGCAGCAGGTCGTGCAGCAACTGTCCGCGCCGCCAGCGTCGTGCGTCGCCCGCGGCCCGCGGGCTGAAGGCACGCGGCTCGGCGGCGGCCTCGTCCGGCAACGGCTGGGACGGCGCGAGCGGCCTGGGCGGATCGGGCTCGTCGGGCGCGGCGATCGCGGCCCAGCCCGGCAGCGCGAGCCCTTCCGGCAGCGGCAGCTCCTCCTGCTCGGGCGGCTCGATGCGGCCTTCATGGACCAGTTCGAAGCCGTCGCCCTGCCAGCCTTCCGCGCCGATCAGGTCGGTGAAGTCGAAGGGTCTGGACGCGGCGTCGCTTTGGGCGAGGCCGGTGGCGATGCGCTCGTACCAGCAGCCCTTGTCGGGCTTCTTGCTGCCGATCCAGCCGCCGACGAACAATTGGTCCTCGGCGCGGGTCATGGCGACGTAGAGGAGACGGTTCTGTTCCTCGAGCGAGCGGTCGCGCGTACGCGTGCGCCAGTCGCGCGCGGCGTCGTTGGCGTCGTCGCTGCGCGGGATCCACAGGCGCGCGTTGCCGTCCTCGTCGGCCAGCAGCCGGTCGTTGCTCTGCGGCACGCGCGTGGTGTCCGGCAGATAGACGATCGGCGCCTGCAGGCCCTTGGAGGCGTGCACGGTGAGAATGCGGACCTCGCGGCGCCGGTTGGCATCGAGGTCGCGCTTTATCTCGCCACCGCCCGCCTCGA
>Ga0070681_10008375_pt1 | contig 10128 bp, 7 predicted proteins | sample KBSC83BmetaG_FD_65650 | JGI IMG/M metagenome (GOLD analysis project Ga0070681, IMG submission 65650) | Corn rhizosphere microbial communities from Kellogg Biological Station, Michigan, USA - KBS C8-3B metaG | ecosystem: Host-associated > Plants > Roots > Rhizosphere | place: USA: Michigan...
GAGCGGTGCGCGAGCTTCCGGAAAGCGTTTCAGGCGAAAGTAAGTCAGGCCGAGATTGTGAAAGACCTCGAAAGAATCGGGATCGAGTTCCGCGGCGCGCTTCAGCGGCTCGATTGCCTCGGCGAATTTCCCATTTTCACCGTAAAGCATTCCCAGGGTCGTGAGGCGGTCGGGGTCATTCGGATCGAATATCGCATTACAAACCGCACGCGCTTCCTCAATAGGCTTGGTACGGATCGCCTGGTTGCAGGCGGTGGATTGCCGCGCAGTCTCGTTGTAACTCTCGCGGAGTTCAGTCGATCGCGCATATTCCTCTTCAGATTCTTTGCGCAGGCCGGCCTGCTGCAGGGCGCGCGCGAGGCGGTAATGGACACGAAAGTCACGCGGATCCGTTTTCGTTCCTTCTCGCAACCATTTGATGGCGCCCGGCACATCGCCTTTCGTCAAATAAGCGGAACCCAGATAGAACGGCGCATCCGGAAACGGCGGAGCGCTCATCAGGGGTTCGAGACGGTGAATCGCGCCCGCGGCATCGCCTGCCAATAAATCGAGGCGGCCGAGGTAGTACGTAATGCTGGGATCGCCGTGAGTCGCCTTTTGCAGCGACTCGAACTCTTTGCGCGATGTCTCGCGTTCACCCAACGCAAACAGACAAACGGCGAGCTGGTAGCGGGCATTGGAGGCGCCGGGATCGCTGGCGAGCGCTGCACGAAACTCCTGCGCCGCCTCGGCATATTGATCCTTCTGTTCGAGCTCATATCCCTTGCCGATGTGGGCGGTGGCCGCCGCAGATGGCGGCTTGTTCTGAGGAAGTAGAAGGGCTCCGCCGAGCAGCAGGCAAATCAGTGTGCGAGAAGCCGTTTCCATGGCCGTCGAGCCATTGTAATCCGCAGTGGCGCTTTCGATTTGACATCCACCGTCCGGCGCATTTATGCTCGTGCGCAGCCGTGACCAAGGGACTGCATCGTGCGCTCATTCTGCTGTGGCTCATAATGCCCTGCTTTGGGCGCGATAGCCGCACGCTGGCCGCTGCTGTCGAGCGAGCGATCTCCGAAGGACAGAACGAAAAGGCGCGGCAGGCTCTGGCGGACCTGCTGGCCGAGCCACATGTTGAGCTGGATGTACTGCTTCAGACGGGCGTCAAGCTTGCCGAGCGAGAGTATTACGGCCAGGCGGCGGATGTTTTCGGCCGTGCGGTCAAGGATTATCCGCGGAGCTTTGAAGGGCGCTATAACCTGGCGCTCGCGGATTTTGCGCTGCGCAAATTCGCCGAGGCGCAGACGGCGCTCGAAGGATTGGAGCACGTTTCCAAAGACCAGCAGCTCGCCCGCGACTACCTGAGGGGCAAAATCTACTTTGCCCTCGGACAGAATGACAAGGCGGAGCGGGGTCTGGCTGCCGCCTTTGCCGGTGCGCCTCAGCAGGAAAATTACGCGTTGGACCTCGGCCTGTTCTATTTGCACCGGCAGCTATATGCGAAGGCTGTTGCCACCCTCGATACGGGAGTGAAACACCATCCCGATTCCATCTATCTGGCGCTCGGCCTGGCGCTCGCGCAGCTTTTTGGAGACGATCCGCCGAGAGCGATCGCAACTTGCCGCAAAGCTCTGGCGATGGATCCGGCATTCGGACCGGCACGCTTGCTTCTGGTCGTAGCGTTTTACATGAATGGCGATAGCGAAAATTGCCTCAAGGAGACATCCGCCGCCGTCAGCCGGCCTGGCGCTCCACCGTACTTGTATTACTTGCACGCGGCTTCGCTGCTGAAACTGAATTCCAAGGATTACGCGACGATGCTGCGCGACCTGGACACCGCCACCCGCAGCATCCCCGGCTGCGCGTTCTGCTACTTCGAGCAAAGCAAGGTGCATCAGGAGATGGGTGAGGATGCAGCGGCCGTAGCCGATCTCGAAATGCTGGTTGACCGGATCGATCCGGACTTCGCACAGGGATGGTACCGGCTTTCGAATTTGTATCAGCACGCCGGCCGGGGTGACGACGCGTCGCGCGCGCTGGCGAGATTCCGCGCGATCAAAACCGCCCAAACAGACCGGGATACGGAATATCTGCGCAAGGTATTTCTATCGGCTCTGGAGGGTGAGCAGGCGAGCAAGTAAGCGCGCTGGGCGTATTGACCGCTCCTTTCAGTCGCGGCTCGGTAGTTTGCTATGCTGAAACTTAACCCCTAAATCCTGAGGAGACAATCCAGAAAAATGGCTGTAAAAGTTGGCATCAATGGCTTCGGACGTATCGGGCGCAACGTAGTTCGCGCGGGTTTGCACAATCCTGATATTGAATTCGTCGCGGTGAACGACATCACCGATACCAAGACGCTTGCCTACCTGCTGAAATACGATTCCGTGCTCGGCACGCTGCCGGAGACGGTCACGGCTGAATCGGATGCCATCCGAATCGGCGATAAGCACTTGAAAGTTTTTGCGCAGAAAGATCCCGGAGAGCTGGATTGGAATTCGGTGGGGGCCCAGATTGTGGTGGAATCGACGGGCCGTTTTACGGAGGCGAAGGATGCATCGAAGCACCTGCGCGGAACCGTGAAGAAGGTCATCATCTCGGCTCCGGCCAAGAACGAGGACATCACGGTCGTGCTGGGAGTGAACGATGGCCAGTACGATGCGAAGAAACACAACATCATCTCGAACGCGTCGTGTACGACGAATTGTCTCGCCCCGCTTGTGAAGGTTCTGTACGACACGTTCGGCGTGCAGAAAGGATCGATGACCACTATTCACAGCTACACGAACGACCAGCATGTGCTTGATTTTCCGCACAAGGATTTGCGACGCGCGCGTGCGGCGGCAATTAACATGATCCCGACCACGACGGGCGCCGCCAAGGCGATCGGCCTGGTGATGCCGCAGCTCAAAGGAAAACTGGACGGCTATTCCCTGCGCGTCCCTACACCGGATGTTTCCGCGGTTGATTTAGTCGTGGTGACGGACCGCGCGACAAGCGTCGAAGAAGTGAACGGCGCGTTGAAAGCCGCTGCCCAGGGACCGATGAAAGGGATTCTGGCTTTCACCGAAGACCCGGTGGTTTCGACCGATATGCTGCACAATTCCAACAGCTCGATCGTAGATGCCGAGATGACCAAGGTGATGGATGGGAACCTGGTCCACGTGCTTTCCTGGTACGACAACGAGTGGGGTTATTCGTGCCGGGTGGTGGATCTGGCGGTTTATCTCGCGAAGAAGGGTCTGTAAAAGCAGGACCGCTCCCTTTTGGTCACTGTGAGTCTTGTAGCGCAGGGCTGCCGCCGGGGTTGCGGAAGACCTGCGGCACTTTCGTCACGTCATCAAAAATCCGCGGGTCCCCGCACAAACCGCGTGGCCCCACGCTACAAATTAAAGCGGTTTCCTCAAAAGAACAGGCAAGAATGCCTATTTTAGTGAATGTAGGCGATGATGGCGTCGGTGAATCCGGTGGTGGATGCTTTGCCGCCGACATCCGTGGTGAGATGCTTTCCTTCTGCGTAGACCTTTTCGATGGCGTCGTGCAGACGGCGGGCGGCATCCCGCTCGCCGATGTGCGCCAGCATGAGCGCCGCGGATTGCATTAATGCCGTAGGGTTCGCCAATCCCTTCCCGGCAATGTCGGGGGCGGTCCCGTGTACCGCCTCAAATAGAGCGCAGTCGTCTCCCAGGTTGGCGCCAGGCACAATGCCCAAACCGCCCACGAGACCGGCCGCCAGGTCCGAAACAATATCGCCGTAAAGATTGGGGAGCACTAAACAATCGAAAGTTTCGGGCCGCATGACAAGCTGCATGCAGGCGTTGTCGACGATCAGCTCGTCGTATTTGATCTCCGGAAACTCGGCGGCAATCTCCCGGCAGCACCTCAGAAACAGACCGTCGCTCATTTTCATGATGTTGGCCTTGTGCACGGCGGTGACTCTTTTCCGTCCTTCGCCGCGCGCATACTTAAAGGTGGCGCGCGCAATACGGATAGATGCCGTGCGGGTGATGACCTTCAGACTCTCGACCACATCCGTCACCACTTCGTGCTCGATGCCGGAGTAAAGGTCTTCCGTATTCTCGCGGAAGATGATCAAGTCGATCGGCACACCCTCAAAACGCGTTTTCAAACCGGGCAGCATTTTCACCGGGCGGAAGTTCACATAGAGATCGAGTTTCTTGCGAAGCGTGACGTTAATGCTTTTGTGCCCACCTGCGACCGGCGTCGCGATAGGACCTTTGAGACCTACGCGCGTACGCGCGAGCGATTCAAAGACGGATTCGGGAAGCAATTCGCCGGTCCTCGCTAACGCATTGACGCCGGCATCCACGCGCTCCCATTCGGCAGCCACTCCCGTAGCTTCGACCGCACGTACCGTGGCTTCCGCCACTTCGGGTCCGATCCCATCACCGGGAATGAGCGTGATGCGGTGAGTCATTCACTCAGTATAACGGTGCGTCTGCCGACTTCCCGCCAATGTGCAAGGCGACTGTGCCACCGGTCATACGCACGAATTCCACCGTGTGAAAACCCGTGTCTCGCATCCTGCCGGCCAGTTGTTCGGCATTGGGAAATTTTCCGATGGATTCCGGCAGATAAGTGTAAGCATCGCGCGATCCGGAGAGCGCGGCGCCAATGACAGGCAGTATTTTTCTCGAGTAAAACTGATAGAGCTTCCCGAATACAGTATTTCCGGGCTGCGAAAATTCGAGAATGGCGACGATGCCGGAGGGTTTGAGGACTCGATATATTTCCGAGAGCCCGGCACCATAATCGGCGAGGTTTCGAAATCCGAAGGCGATGGTAACGAGGTCGAGCGAGGCATCCGGCAGCGGAATGGCCAGCGCATCGGCTTCGATTAAAGGGCACTTCCACCCGCGATGCGCAGCTTTTCGATGAGCGGAGGTGAGCATGGGATGGCAGAAGTCACTGCCCATGACTCGTTCCACGGTTTTGGATTGCAGGGCGATCAGCAAATCGCCTGTCCCGCAGCAAAGATCCAGAACGCGCGCGCCGGGACGCTGCAGAATATGCGCCACGCGACAAACAGTTTGCGCGCGCCACCATCGGTCGAGATTAAGCGACAGGATGTGATTCGCGAGGTCGTAGCGGGGCGCGATACGACCGAACATGTCGCGGACCCAGCGCGAAGCCTCGCGCTCGCTCGCGATGCCCGCAGGCGCGGCGCCTTTCATGTGAGAGCAGACCGGATGGCAGAGAGCACGGCGCCGTCATCCACACCAGAAACCACGGCAACCTCACCGATGCGACGCGGCAGCACAAAATGCACTTTGCCTTGAATGGTTTTTTTATCATTGGTCAGACGAGCCGCAAGCCGTTCCGCAGTGATATCGCGGAAGGAAGGCAGAGGGCCGTAGCGGTCCACGACATCGAGAATGCCGGTCGCATCCTGCGCGGGAACCTGTCCGAGGGACCTCGCAAGGTGCGCCGCCGCCCGCATTCCAAAACCCACCGCTTCCCCGTGGAGGTAGCGTTGGTACGCAGTTTCGGCTTCTAGCGCGTGCCCGAAAGTGTGGCCGAAATTCAGGATGCGCCGGAGATCGGATTCGCGCTCGTCAGCTGAGACCACTTCCGCTTTAATCCGCACCGACTCCTCGATCATGCGGTCAACCACGCCGGCCTCTTTCGACAAAACCGCATCCCGCCGATCGACCAGCAATCGGAACAAAGGCTCGCTGCGGATTACGCCGTACTTGATCACTTCGAACAAGCCGGCGCGGTACTCCCGATCGGGAAGTGTCGCGAGCACGTCAGGATCGATAAGGACGGCGAGCGGCTGATGGAAGCTACCAATTAAATTCTTGCCTTCTACCAGGTTCACTCCCGTTTTTCCGCCGATGGCCGCGTCAACCTGGGCCAGCAGCGTGGTCGGAATCTGGAGGACGGGGATGCCGCGCATGAAGATCGCGGCCAGGAAACCGCCCATGTCATTCACGATGCCGCCGCCGAAAGCGATGACGAGGCTCGAGCGGTCGCCACCCTTACGCATCATTTCCTCGGCGACTGACTCGAGGGGCGCGAAACGTTTGCGTTCTTCGCCGCCGGGCAAGAAAAGGACGTCGTGAGAAATGCCGGAAAGTCCGGCGGTTAACTTTTCGCCCTGATGACGCCAGACATCGGCGGTGCTGATCACGAAGACCTTCCCGGATGCTGCTGGAACGTGCTGCGCGACGCGCGCGAGAATGCCCCTTTCCACGATCGCGCTGTACTCGCGCTGTGGAGTTTTGATGGTGAAGGGGGGCATATCAGAGTTTTACCATTAGTCGGCAAAGACCGCAGGTCCCCGAAAAGCGCGTGGCCCTGCGCTACAGTGGAATGGTCATGCTCAGAGGATTCGCTGCGGTCATCGCTTTGGCAGCTATTCCGGGTTTCGCGGCTGATTGGAATCCGCGCCTCACGGCGAAATATCTCGATTCCCGCCAGAAGGAATGGATAGCCTGGCCGCCGGCGGTGGCTTCGGGTGTTGCCTGCGTTTCCTGTCATACCGGACTGCCCTACCTGCTTGCCCGGCCCGTTCTGCGTAAAGCGCTTGGCGAGAGCGCGCCCACACTTTACGAAGCCGTACTGCTAGACGGCCTTAGAGCGACCGTAATCAAAACCGATGCAAAGGATTTATTTCACGGCGTGAAAGGGCTGCTAGCCGATCAGGTCTTCGGCGCGCAAGCCGTGCTCTCGACGCTGCTGCTGGCGATCGACGACGCGCAGCGCGGTAGCTTAAGCCCCGAAGCAGACCGGGCATTTGACCGCATGTGGTCGCTACAGATTCGGGATGGGAGCGCGAAGGGCGGCTGGCTGTGGTCGGACTTCGATCTCGATCCATGGGAGACTGCCGACTCGGCGTTTTATGGGGCCGCGCTCGCGGCACTCGCAACCGGCTCGGCTCCGGCGCAGTATCAGTCGCGGCCGGAGATTCAGGACAACGTCGCCGCGCTGAGGAGTTATTTGCGAACAACACAGAAGACGCAACCGCTTCATCATCGCCTGATCCTGTTATGGGCTTCAACGAAGTTGCGCGATCTGCTGCCGGATGCGGAGCGGCAAGCCATCCTCGACGAAGTCTGGCGGAAACAGCAAGCGGACGGCGGCTGGACCCTGGAATCGATCGGCGCATGGAAGAAGCGCGCCGCAGCCCCGCCCGCGAATGGTTCGAGCAGCTACGCGACTGGATTGGTGGCGTTCACGGTGCAACAGGCGGGCATCTCGCGGCAGGACGGGCGTATGTCCCGCGCTTTAGTCTGGCTCAGGGAGCACCAGGATCGGCAGTCCGGTTCCTGGGCCGCGGAATCCATGAACAAACCGCACCAGGCCGGAACCATGCCCGCTTTATTTATGAGCGACGCCGCGACAGGGTACGCAACGCTGGCGCTGCTTGGTTACGCAGGCGAGAAATGACGACGCTTCATCAGCGACTTCGAGCTATGCATCGCCTGAAGTGGTAAGGTAATGACAACCGCGTCCACCGGCTAACTGGAGGACGTGTGTTGCCCACATTTCGCTGCAGTGCTCTATTCGTTTGTGCGTTAACGTTCGGGTACGCTTCCAAAGACTCTCCCGCATCCGCACTGACGCCAGGAGATCAACTTCCTATTAAATACACGGCGCTATTTGGCCGGGAGGCTCAAATCAGCGCCATGACGGTTGACTCCGGGGGGAGCGCATACATCGCCGGCACGGCGAACGCGGCTCTCCCCGTGACGCCAGGAGCGTTTCACACCGCTTACAATCCAGGCACATGCGTTTCATACTTTCCCAACAGCCCACAGACAACATATCGCTGTCCGGTGGCATTTGCGGGCAAGCTGAATCATGAAGGGACGGCATTGGCGTACTTGACCTACTTAGGGGCGACTAATAGCGGTGCGTCCAGTATTGCGGTCGACGGTGCGGGAAACGCCTGGATCACTGGCACAGTTTACTCAACCGATCTTCCGGTCACGCCTGGGGCCCTCCAACCTAATCTGAAAGGAACACAGAATGCGTTCGTCCTCAAGCTGAACGCGACCGGCTCGCACGTGCTCTTTGCGACGTATCTGGGGGGAACCGGCCTTGTGACACCCACGTCGTTAACCAAGGACGCCGGCGGAAACGCGTACGTCGCCGGAATTACCGGTTCGACGGATTTCCCGGTTACTCCCGGCGTGTTCCAGGCCGACGCCGGCCGGAACCTTGACGGGCCGAATGCATCGTTCGTGACCAAGTTCGATCCAAGCGGAAAACTAGTGTACTCAACATATTTCCATGGTGGAGATTCGACTGGCACGTACGTAAGCGCGATCGCGGCTGATGACGCAGGGAGCGTATATCTGACCGGGACGCACCGCGGTGGCTCGCTACCAACGACCCCCGGCGCATTTCAGACCAGCGCGACAGCGGGAGATGGCGCGTTTGTCGCCAAGCTAGACGCCATCGGATCGAAGCTGCTGTACTGCACATATCTTGGAGCTAATAGCCAGTTGGGCGGGAATACGATCGCGGTAGATAGCCAGGGAAGCGCTTACGTTGCAGGGAGCATATTACAGAATGTTCCCGATGTGCGCGGTTCGTTCCCTACTACGCCAGGCGCGTTTCAGACATTGCCTCCGCACTTCGCGATCCAGTCCGGCACTGAGGTCGGATTCGTGACGAAGCTGAGTGCGGACGGATCGGCACTGGTCTACTCGACTCTTCTCTACGCCTCCGACACCGTAGGAATTCTGAGTATGGCGCTAGATCCCTCAGGCGCCGTTGTGCTGGCGGGAAATACTTATGCACTCGACTTTCCGACGACTCCCGGTGCGTTGCGCCAGTGCAATCCGAATGGCACGTGGGGTTCCACAGGATTCATGCTGAAACTCGCCGCAGACGGTTCTCGGTATTCGACCTATCTCGGGTCAGACGGGCCATCGGCCATCGCCGTGGACGGCGCGGGCGACATCTACATAACTGGAAGTGACATCGGGTCACTCCCGGTTGTTCCTGGTTCGTTTGGCTGGACGGGGTCCGGCGCTTTCGTTGCCAGACTTACACCCGCGCCGCTGCCTGATGGGTCTGTCAGTTGTGTAGTGAATGCGGCCAGCCGGGGTGGACAGGCCATCGCGCCCGGCGAAATCGTCGATATATTCGGAAACGGTATCGGTCCGGCGCAGACCGTTTTTCCATCAGCTTCCTCCGGGCACATTGGTACGTCGCTTGGCGATGTTCAGGTTCTATTCAATGGCGTACCGGCGCCGCTGCTTTCGGTGGGTCTCGACCAGATTCGCGCTATCGTTCCTTTCGAAACAGGTCCCAGCAACCTTGATGGGAGTGGGGCAGCAACCGTTCAGATCATTAGCGGATCGACTGCTGTGCAACCTGTCACGGCACCGACCGTAGCTCTAGCTCCAGCCATTTTTACGGTTGACGGGAAGCCTGGCCAAGCGCTCATGATCAACGAAGACGGCACGCTGAACTCTGAAAAGAATCCTGCGCGCCAAGGATCCATTGTGATGATATACGCCACTGGCCTGAACAATACGCAACCCGCGCTCGCAACCGGAACGATAGCGGCCGGAGCAGCTCCGCTCGCGTTGCCGATTCAGCTTAGTTCGAGTTCCGGGCTCCCGGAACTGACGTACGACGGTGCTGCGCCGGGGTTTGCGGCAGGTCTCATGCAAATCAACTTCCGAGTTCCCGTTTCAGTCATCCACGGATTCACGTTACTGAGCATTCAGCAAACCCCAGCCACAGAAACCTCCTTTTCCAGCCAGGTTGGCGTGTATTTCTATATGCAATAGCCGATCCCTGTGGCGAAAACCGCTCCCCGTTACGGTGGCGGTTCTGTAAGGCACCGAATCTACGCGCGCGTCGCTGGTGGAGGCGTGCACCATGCCGATAAACGCGGCGCGGGGGATTCTTAGTTGACGCGTAACGGTCCTCACAGGGAAGCCGCGCACGTGAGCCAGCGGTGTTTGGGACTTCCGTGCTTCTACAACCTTGCCGTCACTTACTTTCCGGTGTCTGTTGTAACCGCTGGGATTCCCGGATCATTTTGCGGCCTTCGTCCTCGCGCCCCATCTTTGAGAGAACTTGCCCAAGTAAGTAATGCGGGTTCCCGTTCCAGAGTCGGGCGCAACTCTCGCACTGCGTCTTCCACGCGGCCTAGGATCATGAGCGACA
>Ga0070681_10008376_pt1 | contig 10128 bp, 7 predicted proteins | sample KBSC83BmetaG_FD_65650 | JGI IMG/M metagenome (GOLD analysis project Ga0070681, IMG submission 65650) | Corn rhizosphere microbial communities from Kellogg Biological Station, Michigan, USA - KBS C8-3B metaG | ecosystem: Host-associated > Plants > Roots > Rhizosphere | place: USA: Michigan...
TCCGCCGGCCTCGACGCCGATCATCCGGACCGACTTATCGTTTAAGAAGGGATGAAACAATCCGATCGCGTTAGAGCCGCCGCCGACGCAGGCGATGAGCACGTCCGGCAAACGGCCTTCCTTTTCAAAGATCTGCTCTCGAGCCTCGCGGCCGATCACCGACTGAAAATCGCGAACAATCATCGGATATGGGTGGGGTCCAAGTGCCGAGCCAAGCAGGTAGTAAGTCGTTTCGACGTTTGTTACCCAATCTCGCAGGGCTTCGTTGATCGCGTCCTTAAGCGTCCGCGATCCGGAATCGACCGGCCGAACTTCGGCACCAAGCAGCTGCATTCTAAAAACATTCAGCTCCTGCCTGCGCATGTCTTCCGTGCCCATGTATACAACGCATTCAAGGCCAAACAGCGCACATACAGTCGCGGTCGCCACACCATGTTGGCCAGCGCCAGTTTCCGCAATGATCCGCCGTTTCCCCATGCGTCGGGCCAACAATATCTGCCCGATGCAATTGTTAATCTTATGAGCTCCGGTGTGATTAAGGTCTTCACGCTTCAGGTAGATCCCCGCGCCGCCGAGTTTCTCGCTTAGACGTTTCGCAAAATAAAGCGCCGTCGGCCTTCCGGAATAATTTTTTAGGAGATCTGCAAGCTCAGCCTGAAAATCAGGATCATCACGATACGTGAAATAGCTGGTTGTCAGCTCATCAAGCGGCGCAACCAGAGTCTCGGGCACAAAGCGTCCACCGTATTCGCCGAAATAACCGCGTTCATCTGGTAGCGAATTCGTCATGCATTTTTCGCGTTTCTAATGAACGCTTCCAATTTTCTCGGATCCTTTTTCCCGGGCGACGATTCGACGCCGCTTGCCACGTCGACCGCGAATGGCCTGACAGTCCCGACAGCTTCCGCCACATTATCCTCGTTTAATCCGCCGGCAAGTATGATCTTTTCTTTTAGGCCGTTTAGGGCGTCCACGACTGACCAATCAAACGTTCTTCCCGACCCGCCGTACTCATTCGAGTAGCTGTCGAGGAGAAAGTAATCGGCGTCGTTTTCTACGCTCGGCCAGGTCGATCGGTCCTTGGTGATCCGGCAGGCCTTTATTATTTTGGTATGAGTCTTACTCCGAAGCTCGCTTACAAACGCGTCATCCTCGTCGCCGTGAATCTGTATACCATCGAGGCCGACCATCGAAACGAATTCATCGATCCTGGATGCTTCCATATTCACAAATACGCCAACCTTGAAAACACTTTTTGGGATCTTTTCGGCTATATCGCGCGCCGTCGGCAGCCCAACAAACCGAGGGCTTTTTTCATAGAAATTGAAGCCAAGCATATCTGCTCCAAGACGTGCGGCAAGCAGAGCGTCGTCGAGATTTGTGATTCCGCAGATCTTCACCTTTGTCATGCTCAGGCTACCAGCTCCGCCAGCTTTGCGTCTGCGGTCTTTGTTCGCATCAGGCTCTCGCCGACCAAAAATCCGTCGAAACCCAACCGCTGCAGCTCCTCGATCTCGGCCCGCGAAGATATACCACTCTCGGCGATCATGACCGCATCCAGAGGCTTGTATTCGATCAATTCGCGCGAAACGTCCAACGAAACATCAAAGGTGTGCAAGTTGCGATTGTTGACACCGATAAACGACGCTCCGACTGCGATGGCGGTCTCAAGTTCGGCCGCCGTGTGTACCTCAATTAACGCATCAAGGCCCAGCTCTTGCGCTGACGTTTGAAGATCTCTGAGATCTTCAAACGTCAGCGCGGCGACGATCAGCAAGATCGCGTCCGCTTCTGCCGCCGCTGCCTCATAGATCTGGATCGCATCAATAATAAAATCCTTTCGCAGGATCGGCAGTTCGACAGCGGCCCGCGCGGTTTCGAGGTCGGAGATCGATCCCTTAAAAAATCGGTCTTCTGTCAGCACGGATATCGCACACGCTCCGCCCTTCTGATAATTGAGAGCGGTCTCACGAACATCGATCCGATCGTTGATCACTCCTTTTGATGGAGAAGCCCGTTTTATTTCGGCGATGATGTTGATTCGATCTTCGTTTTTCAGCGCGGTCCGCAGTGCATTTTCCGAGCGGCGAGATCGACGCTCTCGGGCCTTCGCCTGCAGGGCCGCGACATCAGTCGACGCCCTAAGCCGTGCAACGCGCTCGCGGGTCGTTTGGAGTATTTTGTCCAGAAACGTTTCGCTCATCTCGTCGCTTGAGTCAGCTCCTTTAACTTCGCGGCGGCGCTTGTCGACCGAATGCTTTCCATCACGGTAGAATACGCAGCTCTCAAGCTATCCGCGCGACCGGCGACATAGATCGCCGCAGCCGCGTTTAGCAATACCAACTTTTCTGCATCGCGGTCCTTCATTTTGTTGTCGAGTATCGCGCGAATTATTTCGGCGCTTTCTACAGACGAGCAGCCAGTCGGAAGATCGCCGGTAAATCCATCGATCCCGATCTCGCGAGCTGTCACCTCAAACGTTTTGAATGCGGCCTGATCAATGTCCGATACCGTCGTTTGGCCGGTGACCGAGATCTCGTCGAGCTTGTCGTAACCATTGACTATCCACGACCGCGTCGTGCCTAAACGTGCGAGCGCATCCGCCATTTTCTCGACCAGGGCTTTGTTCCAGACGCCGATGACCTGATGCGGCGCGGATGCGGGATTGCACAATGGCCCGACACAATTAAAGATCGTCGGGAAACCGAGAGCGCGGCGGGCTCTTGCCAGTGTCGGCGACAATCGATGATGCTTCGGCGCGTACATAAAGCAAATGCCAATCTCGTTCAGACACCGCTCGGCAACAACGGGCTCGATATCCGCTGCAACGCCAAGCTCAGTGAGCACGTCGGAGCTTCCCGAGTTGCTCGTCGCGGCCCGATTGCCGTGCTTCGCCACCGCAAGGCCCGTGCCGGCAACTACAAATGCCGCGGCCGTCGAAACGTTAAATGTCTTTGCCGAGCTGCCCCCGGTTCCGACGATATCGACGAATGTCACATGCCGCGAATTCACCCTGACGCACCGCTCGCGAAGCACCTTTGCGATCGAATATATCTCATCGGCCGCGATGCCCTTGTGCTCCCACCCGCGAAATAGATCCACCAACTGCGCTTCGTCTGTTGTTGCGATCATCTCGTCGAGCAACACTTCAGCCGAGTCGCCGTCGAGGTCCCGGCCCGCGGTAAATCGCTCTGTCATCTCCCTGATCAGCTCGGACATCAAAATTCTCCCGACTCCGCGATCTCGACCGCCCGCAGCAACGCCTTCGCCTTGTTTACCGTTTCCTCAAACTCAAGCGAAGGAACCGAATCGACCACAATGCCCGCGCCGGCCTGGACGTGCGCGACGCCATCTTTTAATACGAGCGTCCTGATCGCAATACACGTGTCCATGTTTCCCGAATAATCGAAATAGCCGACCGCGCCCGCGTATATCCCGCGGTCATCGGGCTCGAGCTCGCGAATTATCTCGACCGAACGCACCTTTGGCGCCCCAGAAACGGTTCCGGCAGGGAAGCATGCCGCCAGCGCATCAAACCGGTCACAGTCGGGGCGCAGCGTTGACGAGAGCGCGCTAACCAAATGCTGCACGTGCGAATATTTTTCAACGTGCATCAACTGATCGACCTTCACGCTGCCAAATTCAGACACGCGACCGAGATCGTTGCGGCCGAGATCGACGAGCATCACATGCTCGGCAACCTCTTTTTTATCGGCCCGCATTTCGACGCCGAGACGCGCATCTTCCTCAGGCGTCCGGCCTCGCGGGCGGGTGCCGGCGATCGGTCTATATTCCAACCGGCTGCCGGTACAGCGGACGAGCATTTCAGGTGAGGCCCCGATCACCGACCTGTCGTCGAACCGCAGCAAAAACATGTAAGGCGACGGATTGGTCGAACGCAACGCGCGATAGATCGACACATCAGACGCATCGGTCGGGCGTGAAAAACGTTGCGACAAAACCACCTGATAACAGTCGCCGGCATAAATATGCTCCTTTGCCGCGGCGACGGCCGTCTCGAACCCTTGCTGGTCGAAATTGGAGATCACCTCGGCGGACGAAGTTTGCGGGCCGCCGGACCTTCGCGGGAATGCGGCGGTCTCGAGCGTTTCGCGGACGCGCGCGTTTCTTTGGCGTGCGGCTTCTGTGGCGTGGTCCGCGTCCTCACTGTCAAAGACAAGCGAGATTATCTTTACGACCTGCTTCGCATGGTCGAAAGCGACGATCGACCTAAAGAACATAAAGGCCGCTTGATCGCCCGCGTCAGTCCGCGAACGTTTTAGTGTCGGCTCAAACCACTCAACGCAAGAGAAGTCGAAATAGCCGATCGCACCGCCGATAAAGCTCGGTAGGTCCGCGGGCCGGTCAGCCCCGATAGCCGTAAAGCGTTCGCGAAGAAATTCAAATGTCGGTTGGTCGATCGCACGATCGCCCGACCCATCTCTGACAACTGTCCGCTCGCCGTCGCCGCGAATGACCATCTCAGGCTCGGCGCCGATGAACGAATACCGGGCCAGCGTCTCGCCGCCCTCGACCGATTCGAGCAGAAAACAGTTTTCCGCGTCAGCCGAGAGGGCCAAAAACACACCGAGCGGCGTCAGCAGGTCGGCCGGCATCGTCTCGACGATCGGGGTCGCGGTTAGGCGAGCTTTTTCAGTTTGAATACTTGTGTCCACGTTTCGCAAAAATAAAACGCCGCTCAAACGGATCTGAGCGGCGCCTTTTGGTTTTTTTCGCTATAGCGGTCAGTAAACCGTTAAAGTGGAACAAACCTGAACAGGCGACGCTGGGCGCCACCACCAAACCTTCAGATTCGCTCCGCGAAAATTCATCTGACGCATTTGTATCAGAAAAGACCTATTACTGTCAATTTCCAATAATTTTACCGGAGGTCACATCTTTTCCGGCACTTCGATGCCGAGTGTTGCCAGCGCGGAGGTAAGCGCCCTGCGCGACATATCGGCGACCGTGACGAGGACGGAGCGTTTGAGCGGATCCGCCTCCGAAATTATTTTGTGATTGCGGTAAAAGAGGTTAAAGGCCTTCGCGAGATTGAACGTATATTTTGCAAGCACGGCAGGCTCAGTTGCCGATGCCGCCTGCTCGATCGTTTCCTGCAGCCTCGCGGTGAGGACGGCCATTGACCAGATATCGTCGCCGATCTCACCCGAAAGCACTTGGTTGACAGCCGCTTGATCGCCAACTCTTGCAACGCACGCTTCGACCGTCTCGCCCTGCTGTTTGAGCTTGCGAAAGATCGAATTTGCCCGAACGGCCGAATATTGACAAAAGGCCCCGGTCTCGCCGTCGAACGACAACGCCTCTTTAAAATCGAAAACGATGACCGTCGTCCGTGTAAATTTCAGCAGGAAATAACGCAGAGCCCCGACGGCTATCTGCTTTGCGATCCGCTTCTTTTCGTCTTCGGGGGCGTCGGGATGGCGACTTTCGACCTCGGCCAGGGCATTTGACTCGAGTCGGTCGATCAGGTCGTCCGCCTTTACGCCGAGGCCTTTTCGGCCGCTCATTTCTATGAAAGACTTCTGTCTGTCCTCGTCAGAGAGAGCAAAACCCAGCTCTTCGGCGGCGGCAGGTGAGAGGGCAACCATCTCGTACGAAAGGTGAACGCTCGCACGTTCGCCCTTTTCGGATGATATCGCCGCAACGCCTTTTTTTACTATCTCCTGTGGGTATGACTGCCGCGAGTCGATGACGTTGTAGATCGTCTCGCCGTGACCGAATTCAACTGTATGCCTTACGTTCTGCGCGGGGTCAGATGTTGTCATCCACGCGATCCGCCCGTCAGGATATTCATGAAACGGGCGGTAGAAAAAGTCCAAGCCCAAAATACCCAGCTTCCACATCTGATAGGCGATGTCCTTGCCCGTGTAGGTGACTGTCCCGTTTGACCTTACCAGGATCTTATCGGCCTCGTGCTCGTCCGAACCCTCGTGCGACTCAAACGGCATGACCCAGCAGCCGGCGAGCTTGCCCTCGGTCTCATAACGGATCACGCCGAGGCTCTTCATCTGCTCGAAGGCCTTGTCCCAAAAATGGAGGTGCAATATTTCGGACTCACGGGGCAGAAGGTCATACTCAATGGAGAGCCGCTCCATTGTCTTCAATATCTGCTGGACGTTTCGCGTCGCGACATGATCAGCCAGCTCGGCGGTCGGGTTATTTCCGGCCTCGATCTGGTGCAGGACCTCGGTCCGCTTTTGCTTAAGCTCGTCGTTCGCCTCGTAAGCCTTGCCGGCCTTTGTATAAAGGTCCCAACAATAGTAGTCAAAGCCTATCCCGAATTCTTCAAGTTCTACATCAAGTTTGTGAATGGCATCCAAGTCTTTATTCTCGAGATAGATAAAGCCTACGACTACATCTGCTACTTGAACACCGGTATTGTCGATATAGTTCTGAACTTCGACCCGTTTTCCGGTTGCTTTCAGGATTCGCTGAAAGGTGTCGCCCAGGACCGAGTTGCGGACGTGGCCGACGTGCGCGGCCTTGTTGGGATTGACCGAAGTATGCTCAACGCAGACCTTTGGAGCCGAATCATCCAGGGCCCCCGCGATCGGCCGAGCGACGGCGTTTTCTGCCAAAAATGCACTACGATCGAGAAAAACATTGAGATAACCCGCGCCCGCAACCTCGACTCGGGCGATCGCCGGCAGGCTCAAAAGCTCCGTTTTAAGCAATTCTGCGATGTCCCGCGGGTTTCGCTTCTCGCCCGTCGCCTGCTTTATCCGTTTCGCTAGCTCAAACGCGACCGGAAACGCCAGATCTCCGAGTGCGGTCTTTGGAGGCACTTCGACGGCGATCTGATCAAGCTCGACCACGAGTTTTTCCGCAGCGGTCTGTCTGACTTTATCGAGCAATAGCCTCTGAATTTCGAGAATGGTCATGAGATCGTGCTGTTCCAGTTAGAGAATAAACCGTGATTATATGGGCCGCAGATGCCGAATAGCAAAATAACCACGGCAAATCGGCTTGAAACGGCTAACCCGCTAAAACATGAAACACCTGAAACACTTGAAACACCTGAAACGCTCGGGACTGTTGGAACACCCCGAACGGATGAAACAAAGGAACGCTGAAACAAAGCGTCCACACAGCCTTTTTTCTTTCCGGCCGGAAAACGCTAAACTGCTAATTCAATGCGTACGCTGTACTTTGACTGTTTTTCGGGCGCGAGCGGCAATATGATCCTTGGTGCCCTGCTCGGACTGGGCCTCGACCGCGAAGCGTTTGAAAAGGAGCTCGCGAAGCTTAACCTTCCCGACGTGTCGCTGCGGGTTTCTCAAGTCGAACGTTCCGGAATCTCCGCGATCCATGTCGAAGTCGTTTCGGCAGAAGCCAAGAAACATCGGCATTTGTCCGACATTTGTCAGATCATCGAGCAGTCCGATCTTGATGTCGGGGTCAAATCCCGTTCTACGGCGATCTTTGGGCGATTAGCAGAAGCAGAGGCCAAAGTGCATGGAATTTCCCTTGAAAAAGTCCACTTTCATGAGGTCGGTGCTGTTGATGCGATAGTTGACATCGTAAGCGCCTGCATCGGCTTTGAAATGCTGGGAATAGACCATTTTGCGTCTTCGCCCATCAACGTCGGGAGCGGCTTTGTCGACATGGAGCACGGAAAATTTCCGGTGCCTCCGCCGGCGGTCGGTGAATTGCTGGTCGGTGCCCAGATGTATTCGAATGAGATCGTAGGCGAGCTTACAACCCCCACCGGTGCGGCCATAATCTCCACTCTTTCTACAAATTACGGTACGCTTCCTAAACTAAAAGTTGAGCGAACGTCATACGGAGCCGGCACGAGGACTTATGAGCATTTTCCGAACGTCCTGCGCCTTATTGTCGGTGAGACCGAAGCCGCGGATACCAGCCACGAGACTCTATGCTTGATCGAGACCAACTTAGACGACGTTTCGCCGCAGGTACTCGGCTACGTGATGGAGCAGGCCTTTGAGCTCGGGGCACTTGATTGCTGGTTCACGCCGATCCAGATGAAGAAAAATCGCCCAGGGACGATGATTTCTGTGCTTTCCGATGGCGAACACCGTAATGCAATAATAGGCTTGCTTTATCGTGAGACAACGACGCTAGGTCTTCGGGTTCGACATATCGAGCGCGAATGTCTCGCGCGCGAAATCGTTCAAGTTCAGACGCGCTTTGGCTCCGTCGCGGTAAAGGTAGCGTATCTTGGCGGCGTCATAACAAATGCGATGCCGGAATATGAACAGGTTCGCCGCGTAGCACTTCAAAATGATCTCCCGTTTCTTACGGTTCAGAATGAGGTATTGGCCGAGTTAAAGCGAAATACGAAGGCTTTTTCGGCGTAAATCAATGGCAGTCGAAAACGAAGGAAAGGTTGACCTTGAGAAGATCGCACGCGGCGTTCGGCTGATGTTGGAAGGCATCGGCGAGGACCCTGATCGCGAAGGCTTACTGAAGACTCCCGAGCGCGTCGCGCAGTTCTACGCGGAGCTTACCGAGGGTATGTGGATCGATGTCGAGGAGCAGATCGTCCCGCTTCCGGGCGACTCTCACGACGAGATGGTAATTGTTAAGGACATTTCCATAGCGTCTGTATGTGAGCATCATCTTGCTCCTTTTGTGGGCAAGTGCCACATTGCTTACATTCCGAAAAACGGGCGGATAATCGGGCTTTCCAAACTTGCTCGAATCGCGGAAACGTTCGCCCGCCGGCTTCAGGTCCAGGAGCGCCTCACGCAGCAGATCGCAAAGACCTTGTTCGACAAGCTTGAACCAGTCGGTGTGATGGTGGTGATCGAGGCTGAACATACGTGCATGACCCTACGGGGCGTGAAAAAGCCCGGTGCTATCACGGTTACTTCGGCGGTCCTCGGCGGATTTCGAAAGGATCCGCGCACTCGTGCCGAGGCGATGGCTCTTATTAAGGGTTAAAGCAACACATTACCTGTCGGGCGGCCGACAATTAAAGAAATCTATCAGGTATGAAACGATTTGCATCCGTTCTCGTTATTCTCGCTTTCATCACACCGCTCGTTGGCGGACAGGACCTATCTTCGAGATTTGACGCCGATAAAATGCGGCAGCGGGTAGTTCGACTTTCATCCGACGAATTTGAGGGTCGCGGCCCCGGTACCGAGGGCGGCCGAAAAGCCGCGCAATATATCGCTGATCAGATGAAGGCCGCAGGAATTGCGCCAGCCAATCGCGGTAGCTACTTCCAGAATGTCCCTCTGGTCGGGTTAAAGGCTGATGGGGCGACCGAACTGCGGATCGCCGGTAAATTTGGCAACGAGGCGTTTCGGTTCGGGGACGATTATGTTGTTACGACCGGAGCTCAGTCCGATCATGTGGCCGTTAACGCAGACATGATTTTTGTCGGCTATGGCATTGATGCCCCGCAGTACAAATGGAATGATTATAAAGGCGATCCAGGCCGGTTTCGCGGCAAAATTCTTGTAATGCTGGTTAACGATCCGCCTGCGACTCCGATCGAACCGAATCTGTTTGGCGGCAAAGCGCTGACCTACTATGGCCGGTGGACGTACAAATATGAGGAAGCCGCGCGTCGCGGTGCGGCAGGTGTGTTATTGATCCACACCACCGAGTCGGCAGGCTACGGATGGAACGTCGTTCGGACATCGAACGGAAGTTGGCGTTACGAGATCGCTCGGACGCCAGCGGATAAAACCCCCTTCGTAAAGATAAAGGGATGGCTGACCAATGAAACCGCAAAAAAGATCTTTGACGACGCAAAACTCGACCTTGCCGAGCTTAAGAAGGCCGCGCAAACGCGCGACTTTCAACCCGTTGATATGGGAATTACCGCAAGTCTCGACCTAAAGAGTGAGCTAAAACGGCTTCAGTCGCCCAATGTCATTGGAATGGTTAAGGGAAGCGATTCGCGGCTTTCGAACGAGTACGTCGTTTTCAGCGCCCACTGGGACCATTTGGGCATAGGCGAGCCTGATAAAAATGGCGATCGTATTTTTAATGGGGCATACGATAACGCGTCGGGTGTGGCTGCAATTCTTGGCATTGGCGAGGTACTTGCAAAAATGCCGCTAAAGGAGCGGCCAAAACGGTCGGTGGTCATTCTTTCTCCAACGGCCGAAGAGCAAGGCCTTTTGGGAG
>Ga0070681_10008378_pt1 | contig 10127 bp, 11 predicted proteins | sample KBSC83BmetaG_FD_65650 | JGI IMG/M metagenome (GOLD analysis project Ga0070681, IMG submission 65650) | Corn rhizosphere microbial communities from Kellogg Biological Station, Michigan, USA - KBS C8-3B metaG | ecosystem: Host-associated > Plants > Roots > Rhizosphere | place: USA: Michigan...
TCGGTGGTGGTGACGGACAGCGGCTGCGAGGTGCTGTGCCAGGTGCCGCGCGAGCTCTTCGCGGTCGGGCGGTAAGGAGAAGCGCCATGCGCCGCGGCCTGATGAGCTGGTCGAAGAAGGAGCTGCCCGCCACCGTCCTGGCGTCGCGCGTAAAGCTGCTGCGCGAGGCGATGCAGGCCGCCGATCTCGACGCCTTCATCGCCTATACCAATTTCACGCGCCCGGCGACGGTCGCGCATTTCACCGTGTTCACGCCTTACTGGACCGACGGCCTGCTGGTGGTGCCGCGCGACGGGCCGACCACGCTTGCCGTGGCGCTGTCCAACCGCATGAAGAATTGGATCGAATCGACGACCCAGGTCGATTCCATCCTGTGCGGGCCGCGGCCCGGGCAAATGGCGGCCGGTGCGCTGAAAGCCGTAGCGCCGAAGCGCATCGGCATCGTCGAGCTCGACCAGTTGCCGGCCGGCATCGCCGAGGATCTCAAGGAGGGGCTCGGCCGAGTCAGCTTGATCGACGTGACCGTGCTGGCCCAGGCCTTGCGCGAAAAAGCCGACAAGGCGGAGATCGGCCTCGCCCAGCATGCGGCAGCCCTGGCATCCGACGCGCTCGATGCCGGCCTCTCGGCCGGCGAGGAGGAGGCCGGCGCGCTGCTCGGCGAGATCGAGCGCCAGGCGCGCCTCGGCGGGGCGGAGGAGATCTATCTCGCCGCGGCACCGGACCTGGCCGAGGATTGGCGGATGTCGCGCATCACCAGCGCGACGCCGCTCGGCACGCGTTTCGCGGTGCGCGCGACCCTCGCCTATAAGGGCGCCTGGATCCGGCTCGCACGCACCATCGATCGCAGCGCCAGCGGCTGGGAGAGCGCCGGCGCCGCCGCGACGCAATTCCACCAGGCGCTCGCCGCGCTGCGCGCCGGTCACGAGATCGGCGAGTCGCTGGCCGGCAGCCTCAAGGGCTTGCAGGATTGGACGGCCGAAAGCAGCACCGGCAACCAGCCGCTCAAGGTCCTCGCCGCGGCCAAATGGCGTCCCTATGTGGAACCCGAGGCGCAGGCGCTGCTGGTCGTGACGGCCCGGCTCGATCTGAAGCAGGGGCCGTGGATCGGCGCCGCACCGATGCTGGTGAGCGAAGGCAAGGCGCCCGGAAAGGTGCTGCCGGCGCGCTGACACAAATTCTCCCTCTCCCCCTCTCCCCCAGAAGTGGGGGAGAGGGGGAAAATTTGAGAATGCGGCGGTTTCCTCTTACTCTCCTTCGAGGGGAGGCGGCCATGAACGAATTCGGCGCCGGCGGCACGGAGGCGAAGACCGACGGCCAGGAGGCTTATCTCTCGGGCTTCGGCAACGAATTCGCGACCGAAGCGCTGCCCGGCACGCTGCCCGAGGGGCAGAACTCGCCGCAGAAGCCGCCGCGTGGGCTCTATGCCGAGCAGCTGTCGGGCACCGCCTTCACGGCGCCGCGCGGAGAAAACCGGCGCAGCTGGCTTTACCGCATCCGGCCTTCGGCGGCGCATCCGCCGTTCCGCCCGATCGCCGACGCGCTGCTGCGCAGCGGGCCCTTCACCGAGATCGATACGCCGCCCAACCGGCTGCGCTGGGATCCGCTGCCGATTGCCGATGTGCCGGCCGATTTCATCGACGGGCTCGCGACCATCGCCGGCAATGGCGATCCGGCGCAGGGTTCCGGCATCGCTATCCATCTCTACCGCGCCAACCGGTCGATGCAGGATCGCCTGTTCTGCGATGCCGATGGCGAGCTGCTGATTGTGCCGCAGCAGGGGAGGCTCGATCTTGCGACCGAGCTCGGCAGGCTGTCGGTGGCGCCGGGCGAGATCGCGCTGGTGCCGCGCGGCGTGAAATTTCGTGTGATGCTGCCGGAGGGGCGGGCGCGCGGCTATGTCTGCGAAAATCACGGCCGCCTCTTCCGCCTGCCGGAGCTGGGTGCCATCGGCGCCAACGGCCTCGCCAATGCGCGCGATTTCCTGGCGCCCAAGGCGTGGTTCGAGGACAGCGATGGACAGTGCGAGCTGGTGCAGAAATTCCTCGGTCATCTGTGGGCGACCGAGCTCGACCATTCGCCGCTCGATGTCGTCGCCTGGCACGGCAATCTGGCGCCCTGCAAATATGATCTCATGCGCTTCAACGCCATGGGCAGCATCAGCTTCGATCATCCCGACCCGTCGATCTATACGGTGCTGACGGCGCCGGGCGAGCTGCCGGGTGTCGCCAATGTCGATTTCGTGCTGTTCCCGCCGCGCTGGCAGGTCGCCGAGCACAGCTTCCGCCCGCCCTGGTTCCATCGCAATGCGATGAGCGAATTCATGGGGCTGATCGCGGGCAGCTACGATGCCAAGGCCGAGGGTTTCATGCCCGGCGGCATGAGCCTGCACAATTGCATGAGCGCGCACGGTCCCGACCGCGCGAGCTGGGAGACGGCCTCGCAGGCGAGCCTCGCGCCGCAGAAGATCGAAGGCGGCCTCGCCTTCATGTTCGAATCGCGCTGGGTCATCCGCCCGACCGGTTTCGCGCTGTCCTGCCCGCAATTGCAGCGCGATTATGACCAATGCTGGTCGGGCTTTCCGAAGCTGTTCGATCCGCGCGGATAGGAAGGATCACGGAGTTGGACCAAGATACTCAAGCGTCATGCTCGCGCTCGTCGCGAGCATCCACGCCTTTCGTCGAAGCGATTGCCCCCACCAGCAAAGGCGTGGACCCTCGCGACAAGCGCGAGGGCGACGGCCTGAGATCGCGGAGAAGAAGCGGAGGGAACCGATGCGTCGCCTGATCGCCTGTACTCTTGCCTGCCTCGCGGTGTGCTTCGCATGCGGCAGCGCCGAGGCGCTGGACAAGGTGCGGGTCGGCAAGTCGGGGGTGGCGCTCGCCTGGACCATGATCGAGGCGGGCGAGGAGGCCGGCATCTGGAAGGAGCTCGACCTCGCGATCGAGTCGGCGCAGCTCAGCGGCGATGCCCAGCTGCAGCAGGCGCTGACCGCGGGCGAGCTCGATTTCGGCCTCGGATCGGGGCCGGGCATGGGCTACCGCGTCAAGGGCGTGCCGGCGATCGCGATCGCCGCCATCGCCGGCCCGCCCTATTCCTTCATGCTGTTCACGCGGCCCGACAGCCCGATCAGGAGCGTCGCCGATCTCAAGGGCCGCAACGTCGCGGTGACCTCGGCGGGCTCGCTCACCGACTGGCTGGTGCGCGAGCTGTCGCGCCAGCAGGGCTGGGGCCCCGAAGGCATCGTCAGCCTGCCGATGGGCGCCTTGCGCACCAAGATGGCGGCGCTCAAAGCCGGCGAGATCGATTCGGTGCTGCTGACCTCGGGCTCGGTCTATGAGTTCGAGGAGCAGGGCCAGGCGCGGGTGCTCGCCTCCTTCGGCGATCTCGTGCACGACTTTCACACCCATGTGCTCTATGCGCCCGACCGGCTGATCGCGAGCAACGAGGGGCTCGTCCGCCGCTTCCTGCAGGGTTGGCTGCGCTCGGTCGCCTATATGCGCGGCCACAAGGCGGAGGGCGTCAAGATCGCCGCGCACACGCTCGAGATCGGCGAGAGCGCCGCATCCAAGGCCTTCGATCAGGACATGAAGATGATGTCGGAGGACGGCGCCTTCAGCCGCGCCGCGATCGAGGTGATCCGCCGCTCGCTGGTCGAGCTCGGCATCCTCGACAAGATCCCGGAAGCGAGCGTGCTCTATAGCGACCGCTTCGTGCCGGTCCGCGATTAGGGGGCGCGATTAGCAGCGCGCCCGCCGCGAAGAAAAAAGGCCGTCCGGAGAGAACGGCCTTTTGTCGTTCTTGCTGCCTTCGCGGCTCAATAGCCGGGCGGCGGCGGCGGTGGATAGCCCGGCGGCGGCGGCGGCGGCGGGGCGTAGCCGGGCGGCGGCGCATAATAGCCCGGCGCCGGCCGCGCATAGACGGGCGCTGCCGCATAACCCGGCACCTGGTTGCCCTTGCTGGCCATGCAACCGGCATAGGCCATGTCGAAACGCTGCTGGATGCTGTATTGCGCGGCCGATGAGCCGCTGGCGCCGATGCCGGTGCCGGCGACGGCACCGCCCGCGGCACCGATCGCGGCGCCACGGCCGCCGCCGATCGCGGCACCGAGGCCGGCGCCCAGCAGCGTGCCCAGCACGGCGCCGCCGACGGCGCGATTGTTCGCCGCCTCGGCATCGCCGCGCACGGTCGAATCGGCATATTGCTCACAGGTCGCCCGGTCCTGGGCGAAAGCCTCGAACGGCTTGTTGGGCCCCGGCATCACGGCGACGCGCGGACCCCTCGGCTCGGTCGCGCAGGCCCCCAGCAGCAACGAGGCTGCGGTGAGGCCGGCGAGGCCGCGATGCACTGCTCTCATCTTGCCCTCTTCGTCGTGATTGGCATCAGCGCTGCGAGGTGGTCGGCGCCACTTCGCGCCAGCCCGTGGCGCAGTTGGTGACGTGCGGGTAGTAGGCCCGCGACGCGTCGCAGTAATACCAGTTCTGGGCGGCCGAATTCTGCTGCAGCGGCGCCGGCGCGACTATGGTGGGCGGCGGCGCATAGACCACGGGCGGCGGTGCGTAATAGACCGGCGGCGGCGCGTAATAGACGGGCGGCGGATAGGCCGGCGCATAGAGCGGCACGCCGAAGCCGAGCCCGAAGACGACGCGGGCATCGGCCGGTGCGACCTGGAAGCCTGTAAGCGCGATGCCCAAGGCGGCTGCCGCGAGGGCCGCGCGCCCGAGCATGGGACGGTAAGCAAGGGTCATCTCATCTCTCCCCGTTCTCGAACGGTAGATAATAAATGATTGCGCGTCGATTCCGATGCAATAGGCGTAATGTAACAGAATTGTACCACCCGCCGGATTAACTCCGCGCAAGCTCTCCTCCAGGAAACGCCTCAGTTCCTGGGAGAAACGATCGAATTGTAGCGATCGATCACGGGCTTCGGCGTCTTCGCCGACTCTACGAGCAGCCGGATGATACCATCCCCGTCGATCGGGCTGATATCGAGGCTGAGCTTGGCGGCGTCGGCGAGGAAGGCGGCGTCCTTGGTCATCGCCATGAAGCCCGATTTCAGGGCCGCGGCGCGGTCGGCCGGCAGGCCGGGCGGGGCGACAAAGGGCAAGGCCATGAAGAAGGGCAGCTCGGCGAATTCGATGAGCGCCCGGGCGTCGGCCGAGACGGCGAGCTCGCGCCCGGTCGGCACGTCCTTGAGCTCGGCCAGTCTTGTCAGGCGGCCGAACTGCACCAGCGGCCGCACCTTGTGGTTGTTCCACAGGTCGGGCTGGCCGGCCTTGATCGAGGCGAGCCCGATCACCTGGCCGTCGACCTCGCCCGATTGCATGGCGAGGAAGATCGGGGCGGCGCCGGTGTAGCCTTTGATCAGATCGACATGGAGGCCGAGCGCCTCCTTGGCCAGCAGCGCGAAGGAGAGATTGGTCGAGCCGGCGCTGACGGCGCCGAGCTTGGCGACCACGCCGGGCTTCTTCAGATCGGCGGCGCTGTGCGCCGGATGCGAGGCGTTGACCAGCAGCATGTAGGCGTCGTTGGTGTAGGAGGAGAGGCTGCCGAGCCAGGTGAATTTGAGGGGATCGAACTGCGCGCCGGGGTCGCCCTGGATGGCGAGCTGCGGCGTCGCGCGATCGATGCCGGCCAGCACCGAGCCGTCCTTGGGCGCGACCTGGTACATGTGGTTGGCGGTGCGCAAGCCGCCGGCGCCGGGCTGGTTCTCGACCACGATGTTGGGATGGCCGGGGATGAAGCGCGGCAGGTGACGCGCGACCAGGCGGGCCGAGATGTCGTTGATGCCGCCCGGCGCGAATCCCACCAGCAGCGGCACGCTGCGGCCCTTGTAGAATTGCTCGACGCTCTGCGCCTGCGCCGAGGCGGCGACGAGGCCGGCGAAAGCGGCGAGGGCGGCGCTGCGGAACAGGCTGGTCATGGCGCGCCTCATGGCAGGGCCGACAGCATATGGCCGTAGCCGGTGCGCGGCTCGCGCACATGCAGGCGCTTCTGGAACTCCCAGACACGCGCCGTCACCGCATGCACGACCGGCACGCCGAGATCCTGCTCGAGCAGCTCGATGATATGCAGCGTGCGCCAGCCCGATCCCAGCATGTAGATGGCATCGCCGCCCTTGTGCTTCAGGAAGCTCTTCTTGATATGGGCGTAGACCTGCTCGCCCGACAGCTCCTGCGCCTTGTTGAAGGGCACCTCGACGCCGTCCATGCAGCGCACGGCGAAGCCGGCATCGGTGAAATATTTGGCGAAGGTCTGGTTGATCTTGCCCGAGAAATAGGTGGCGCCGATCAGGCTTTTCGCCTTCAGCGCCTTCAGCGCCGCGACATGGTTCTGCGGTGCGGTGAAGATGGGCGTCTTGTATTTGCGCTCCCAGCCCTTCACCAGCTCCGCCTCGCGCTTGAGGCCCTGCACCATGAAGGGCGGCGCGCCGTTGGGATGGATGACGTCGCAGCCTTGCTCGGCGAGCAGCGCGATATTCTGCTCATAGGCGCCCATCACGGTCTTGAACTCGTCCTCGGTGCCGCGATTGATATTGAGAAACAGCGGAATGATGCCGATGCCCTCGGGCATGAGGCGAATGACCTCCTCGGTCATGCCCGGCCGCAGCGTGGGGTTGACCATGCCGACAATTCCACGCCAACTGGAAAACGCCATCCCGCGCCCCTCCCGGCCTATTGCTGCTCGCGCTGGGCGCATCCTAGACCGCTGATCAGAGGAAAGTCATGCCCTTCAGCCGCGCCAATGGAGTCGATATCTGGTACGAGACGGCGGGCGACGGGCCGCCCTTGCTGCTCGTCCATGCCAACCCCTTCGACCATAATCTGTGGATGTACCAGATCGCCCATTTCTCGACCTGGTTCAAGGTGGTGAGCATCGACATCAGGGGCTATGGGCGATCGGTGAAGATGACCACGCCCTACACGCTGGCCGACCAGTCGAGCGACGTGCTCGGCGTCATGAAGGATCTCGGCATCGAGCGCGCCATCCTCGGCGGCTGCAGCGTCGGCTCCTCGATCGCGCTCAATCTCGGGCTCGATCACCCCGACCGCTTCCAGGCGATCATCCTGGTCGGCGGCAATAGCGGCCCCAGCGAACGCGCCCCCTTGCGCATCGAGAATTATCGCAAGGATTTGCGAGGCTACCACATCAAGCATCTGAAGGACCTGGTGCGCCCCGAATTCGCGGCGAGCCGGCTCGGCGCCTATCTGCTCGACACTTTCGTCGAGCGCCAGCCGCGGCTGGTCGGCGAAGCGATCGCCAACGTCTTTCTCGCTTCCAACGGCACCGACAATACGCCGCGCGCCGGTTCGATGCGCGTGCCGACCCTGATCGTCAACGGCGAATCGGACAATTCGCTGGCCGCCGCCAAGGTGACCGCGCAGCTCATCCCGGGCGTCGTGCACAAGGTGCTGCCCGGCACCGGCCATGCCTGCTGCATCGAGGATCCGGCGGGCTTCGACGTGCTGGTGATGGACTTCTTGAAAGCGCGCGGCTTGATGCCGAGCCTTTAGGGGGCTAACGCCTGCAGTCGGCGGCGCCGTTGCGCTGGCCGCAATCCGAGGCGCTGCGCGGCTGATTGCGCTGCTCGCTCTGCCTGGCCTGCGGCTGCGCCGGACGGGCGGGGGCCGTGTTCTGCGGCCGGTTCTCGACGCGATTGTCGGTGCGATTATCGGTCCGAGTCTGGGATCGCTGCGCGGCCGGCGGCGGCGCGCGGCGATCCTCGGCGCGGCGGCGATCCTGCTCGCGCCGTCTCTCCTCCTCGCGGACGCGCTCCTCGCGGGCGCGATCGTCGCGGAAACGCTCCTGCAGAATGATCGAGGGGCCGGGCTCGGGATAGTAATAGGCGGGTGCGGGCTCGGCATAATAGCCGCCCGACGGCGGCGGATAGCCGGCGCCGTAATTGGGATCGACGCAGCCCGGCAGGAGCAGCGGCAGGAGGCTCGCGGCGGCGATGAGGCGCAGCGATGGGAATTGAATGGGCATCGGGTTCTCCTCTGGGAAGCGCGCTCGTCCAAGGGCTCGATATGCAGGATCGATGCGCCATGGGGGCTGGCGACCCAAAGGCCGCTCATCCGCATGCCGTCCTCCCCGGCCATCCGCGCCCGCGACAGTAAAGGCGGGACCCCAGCCGTTCAAGCCGCCGTGCTACAAAGCAGGGGGGAGAAAGATCATGCGCCTGTCGTCGACGCTGCTCGCCGGTCTGCTGCTGCTTCCCGCCGCTGCTGCTGCCGAGGATTTCTATGCCGGCAAGAGCGTGGCGCTCATCATCGGCTCGGGCGAAGGTGCGGGATACGATCTCAGCGGCCGGCTGGTGGCGCAGCATCTCAGGCGCTTCCTGCCCGGGGCGCCGATCATCCTGGCGCGCAACATGCCGGGCGCCTCCAGCCTGCGCGCCGCCGAATATCTCTTCAACGTCGCGCCGCGCGACGGGACGGCGCTCGGCTGGTTCCAGCCGACCATCGTCACCACCAAGCTCACCGAGCCGGCGACGCGCCTCGCGCCCGAGCGCTTCGGCTGGATCGGGCGCCTGTCCTCGATGGTGACGGTCGGCATCCTGCGCACCGACGCGCCGGCGCGCAGCATCGAGGAGGCAAAGCGCGTGAAGCTGTTCATCGGTGCCAACGGCCCGACCGGCAATGCGGCGACCGTGCCCTGGGCGCTCGACCGCATGATCGGCACCAAATTCGAGCTCGTCACCGGCTACGAGTCGGGCAATCAGGAAGGGCTGGCGCTCGAGCGCGGCGAGATCCAGGGCATCGGCAGCGTCAGCTGGGAGTTTCTCGAATCGAAGCCCGACTGGCTGAAAGCGGGCAAGATCGGCTTTCTCTACACGATCGGGCTCGCCCGCGACCGCCGCGCGCCGGATGCGCCGAGCCTGCCCGAGCTCGCACCGGGTCCAAGCGACCGCCAGGCGATGGTGCTGATCGCCAGCGTGTCCGACATCGGCCGCGCGCTGGTGACGGCGCCCGACACGCCGCCCGAGCGGCTCGCGCTTCTGCGCCAGGGGTTCGCCGCCATGCTGCGCGATGCGCAATTTCTCGCGGATGCGGCGCGCAAGAAGATCGCGATCGAGCCGCTCGATGCGGCGGCGCTCGAGAAGATCGTCGCCGAGGACGTCGCCATGCCGGCCGCCGTGGTCGAGCGCATGAAGGCGCTGACGGCGCCGATGAATTGAGCCGCTACGCGCCCAATCCAAGCACTGTGCTTTTGCGCAATCGCCCGCGACTGCCTAAGATCCGCGCCCCTGTTGCCCGAAGGAGCCCGCCCGGTGGATCAAGACACGCCCCTGCTGCTCAGCGATCCGAGCTACGACACCGACGCGGCCGGCCGGGTGGTGCTGACGGCCGCCACTCCCGACGGCGAGGCGCTGGCGCTCGCCTTTCCCGGCGAGCAGGCCGCGACCCATCTGCATGGCTGGCTGACCTCGATGCAGGCCATCGCCGACCGCACCGGCGCCATCGGCCTCGGCGCGGTGGCGGAGCAGATGATGGTGCTGCAGCCGACCGAGCTCGCCATGGGGGCCATCGGGCCAGGACGCGCCGGCCTCGTCTTCGCCTTCGGCCCGGTCAAGCTCGCTTTCCTGGTGCCGACCGATCAGCTCGCCTCGCTGCTCGAGGAGACGCGCAAGCAGACGGGTTAGCGCCTCACTCCGCGGCGCGGCGCGAGCCCCATAGCTGCTTGCTCGCGAGCCTGGCACCTTCGGCGAGCGATTCGAGCTTCGCCCACATGATCGAGGGATGGACGCGGCGGTGGAAGGGGCCTTGCGCGAAGCCGCAATCGGTGCCGCCGATGACGTTCTCGCGCCCGACGAGCTTGGCAAAGCGCGCGATGCGCTCGGCCACCAGCTCGGGATGCTCGACGACATTGGTCGCATGGCTGATGACGCCCGGCACCAGCACGCGGCCGGCCGGCAGCTTCGCCTCTTCCCAGACGCGCCATTCATGCTCGTGGCGCGGATTGGCGCTCTCGATGAGATAGGCGCCGGCGCGCACCTGCAGGATTAGATCGACGATATCCTTGAGCGGCACGTCGGTGACGTGCGGTCCCGGCCAGCTGCCCCAGCAGACATGGTAGCGCACCTTGTCCTCGGGGATGCCCTCGAGCGCCGCATTGATCGCCTCGACATG
>Ga0070681_10008380_pt1 | contig 10124 bp, 13 predicted proteins | sample KBSC83BmetaG_FD_65650 | JGI IMG/M metagenome (GOLD analysis project Ga0070681, IMG submission 65650) | Corn rhizosphere microbial communities from Kellogg Biological Station, Michigan, USA - KBS C8-3B metaG | ecosystem: Host-associated > Plants > Roots > Rhizosphere | place: USA: Michigan...
CCCATCGCCCATCGCCCATCGCCCATCGCCGCTCACGTCCTCGCCCGCCCCAGATGCGCGACCATCGCTTTGCGCGCGGCGTCGAGTGCGGCGTGTGGAGTGCGGCCGTGCGCCTGGCAAATCCGGTGGATGCCGACTCGGTAGATCGACGGCGGTTGGTTGGGCTTCAGCATCGTGCTGAACTCGCAGGCAACCATGCGACAGGTCTCGTCGACCTTCACGACCCACGCGCCGCGCAGAAACTCGACGTCCTCATCGAGGTTCGCGGGCGAGACTGAGGGGCCGAGGCCGAGCCGCCAAGCATCAGCGTCATGAGCGAGGGGCTTGCCCATGACGCTGAGGTTTTTTCCGAGCGCGTAACGTTCGATCAAGGTCTCGCAGTACCGCTCGGCGCCCTCCTTGGTGGTGAACACGCCCAGCACTGCATCGTGCGGTCGACCGTCGGTCGCGAACCAAATCCGCTTCATTTCTGCACCCGAAGAAAGCCCGAAAATACGATACTCCGGCCTGGTGCAGCGGGGAAGTCCGGGAGACGGTTACGAGATCTTGTTCAGGACGTTCTGCGCGGCGTCCTCGTGCGCCTTGAACGCCGGCGCGACCTTCGTGACCAGGTCCTTTACCTCGGCATTCTGGAGCGCGGGAAGGAGCGTGGTGGTCACGGCGTCGATCACGGCCTTATGGAAAGCGACCTCGTGTTGAAGAAACGCCTTGTCGAACTCCCTGCCCTTGAGTGACTCGAGCTTCTTCATCGCCGCGTCGTGATCCTTCGCCATGGCGAAGTCCTTCGGCGGCGTCGGGGTCACGCCGAGTTTTTTGGCCAAGTCGCGACCCTGCTGGCGGACGTTCTTGTGGTCGCGCGCGAGCATCGCGCCAAAGTCGCGAATCTCCTTGGTCGACCCGTTCTTTGCGGCGAGCTCCCCCGTCTGGATGTCCCACGTGTTGGCGGCGTCGAAGATCGCGACAATCGTCGGATCGTCGAGTTTGGCGTTCTTCTGCGCATACAAGGGCGCGAAGGCGATGACCGCGGCCGCGGCGGCGACCGAAAGGCGCGAGAGCTGAACGGACTTCATGTGCGTCACTCCTCTGCGAGAAAGGTTCGAACGGCTGAAAACCGTCTGGTATGGGCAATCGTATGGGCGACACGATAATTTGTCAAGTAATTCGTTGACTAATTATCCACGACGGATAAATTGCAAGTGACCGAGGGGGACGCATGCGCTGGTGGGAAACGAACATCGGCGGGGCGATGCGCGGGCGCATCATCCGCTTGCTGCGACGCGGCGACAAGACCGTCGATGAATTGGCGGGGGAGCTCGGCGTCACCGACAACGGTGTGCGATCGCATCTGACCGTGCTCGAAGACGCCGGCGTGATAGAGCAATTCACCGTGCGACGCACCGGAACCCCGGGCAAACCGGCGACCGTCTATCGAGTCGCGCGCGACGCCGAACCGCACCTGTCCGCAGCGTACGCGCCGATCCTCGAGGCACTGCTCGCCGCGCTCGAGAATCGTCTCGACACGAAGGAGCTCGACGCGCTATTCCGTGAAGTCGGTCGCAAGCTCGCCGAGGATCAGGAGGCAGCGCCGAAATCAGCCTCACTCGCCGCGCGCGCGCGCCTTGCCGCCTCTCTGCTCGGCGAGCTTGGTGCCGAAATCGACGTCGAGGAGGCGGATGGCGGGTTCGTCATCCGCGGACATGCATGTCCGGTGGCGAATGCGGTTCGCGTCCAGCCCGGCGTATGCCGCGCGATGGAGGAACTCGTCGCCGGAGTGACCGGCGCCAACGTGCGCGAGTGCTGCGACCGAAGCAACGGCGGCGCGCGTTGCCGCTTCGAGATTCGCCGCGGCGCCTAGATCCCGCTCACTTGGGCGGAGCGCACAGGTAGTCCAGCGCCAACTTCCCCATGGAGCCGCCGAGCGCGGGACCGAATCCCGGCTGGGCGTTCACTTTCCGCTCGACGATCTTGCCGGTTTTTTCGTCGGCGTAGTAGATCGTCTCTTTCGCCGCGATCGCGGACTTGGCGCAGTCGAACATGGCGAGCGTCTGTGACGTCGCCCACACTCCCTGCGGCGTCTTCACCGGCTGCTCGAATTTCACGCGCACGCGCGCCGTGACAATGCCGTTGACTTTTTTTACGCTCCGCGGGTCAACGTAAACAGGGTTACCGCTGGACGTCTTGCCGATTTCCTTCCACCGGCTTTGCGCGGCAGCTACTGCCGGGAGCAGCAGGAGGGGGAGGATCGTTGACAGTCGGTAGGAATTCATGGCCTTACAATGTGGCGCGACGTCCGGGTTTGACAATCGTCTAGGGGATGTGCCGATGGAGCGTGGGGTAGGGGAGAACTCGCCCGGTCTTAACGTTGCAGCGGCTGCGGGCGTCCTCCGACACACGTCGCGGTCTCGAGATCTCATGAAGCCGAGGGAATCCGCATGCGCATGACGACACGATCTGGCGCCGCAGTTTCCGGAAACGACGAACGGCAGGATGAGGTGAGCGCGCCGGACGCCGAGCAGGAACCCGCCCTCACTCGTCCCTCGCGGCGATCCTTCGTCTTCTTCGGGGCGCTGGCCGCGGCGGCGGTCCTTCCCGGGCGTGGCTCGGCCCAGGCGGTTCGCCGGAAGCGCATCGCGCCCGACAGCCCGGGTACCGAGCCGCTTGCCGGCATCCAGCCCAACGAGATGGTCGGCGCCTTCGCCGAGTGGGACAGCGGTGCGACGCGGCTGGTACGTCGCGTCACCCTGGGTATCACGCCGGCCGAAGTGCAGCGCGTCAACTCGATGGGCTACCAGGGATACCTGAACTATCAGCTCAATTCATCCCGCATCGACGACACGGCTGTCGAAAACACGATCGCGGCGAAATGGCCGCTCATGAGCCAGTCGTCGGACACGCTATTCAGCGCGGACGCCGGCCAGGTTCAGAACCAGCTTCGCGAATCGACCATCTATCGGTCAGCGTTCTCCCAGCGGCAACTGCATCAGCGCATGGCCGAGTTCTGGAGCGATCACTTCAACCAGGACCTCGATAAGGTCGGCTATCTGCTCGTGGGCGATCAGCGCGACGTGGTTCGCAAGAACGCCCTCGGCAAGTTCGCCGACCTGCTCAAAGCGAGCGCGCACAGCGCCTCGATGATGGTGTATCTCGACCAGAACGCGAGCCGCAACACGGCGCCCAATCAGAACTACGCGCGCGAGATCATGGAGCTCCACACTCTCGGCGTGGACGGCGGATACTCGCAGAACGACGTGGCCGAGTTGTCGCGGGTGCTCACCGGTTGGACGGTGATCGGGCGCGGGCAGTTCGTCTTCCGTCCCGAGCTGCACGACTGGGGCTCAAAGACGGTGCTCGGTGTGACCATCCCCGCGGGCTCGCCTTCGCTCGGACAGGACGGCATCAAAGAAGGCGAGCAGATGCTCGACCTGCTGATCTCGCATCCGAGCACGGCGCGCTTCATCGCGACGAAGATGCTCAAGTGGCTGCTCACCCCAAGCCCCAGTGAGACGCAGATCGCCGCGGTGGCGTCGGCGTATCGCGCCACGAATGGCGACATCAAGGCGATGGTCCGCGCGATCCTCAACGAGACGTGGCTGCCCGCGTCGCCGATGAAGCTCAAGCGGCCGTTCCACTTCCTCGTGTCCGCGATGCGCTCGACGAACGCGAACGTCACCAGCGCGACGACGCTGAGCAATTCGCTGACGAACCTCGGCCAGCAGCTCTTCGCGTGGGACACGCCGGACGGTTACCCCGACAAGATCGAGTATTGGGCGGGCAACGTCCTTCCGCGCTGGTCGTTCGCGACGACGATGTCGAACTTCAACTCGACGACGACCGTCGCCGTGGACACGACCGCGTATCGCGCCGGCTCGCCGGATGCCGCGGTCGATTTGATGGATCAGAACTTCTTCGGCGGCGAGATGCCGCTGGTGACACGCAACGGCCTCCTGTCGTACCTCAAGGCCGGCACGTTCAACGACACCCGTGTTCGCGAGACGATCGCTTTGGCGATCAGCGCGAACGCGTTCCAGTGGTACTGACCGGAGGCCCCACGATGGACGACCAACACGGCATCGACTGCGGTTGCGAGGAGTACAACGAGCTCTCGCGTCGACAGTTCATCACGGCCTCGGCGGGAGTCTCGGCGGCGGCGTTCTTCCCCGCCTGGCTGCCGAAGATCGTCATGTCCAACCACTACGCGTCGAACCGCGACATCATCGTCTCGGTCTTCATGCGGGGTGGCGCGGACGGTCTGAGCATCGCGGTCCCGTTTGCGGATCCGAACTACTACACGTCGCGCTCGACGATCGCGATTCCGCGGCCGGACTCTTCGGCTGCGACGAAGGGCATCAACCTCGACGGGTTCTTCATGTTCCCGCAGGCGATGACCGGCAACGCGGCGGGAACCGGCGGACTGATGCCGGCGTACACGGCGACGGACCTGCTGATCGTCCAGGCGACCGGACAGCTCAACAACTCGCGCTCGCACTTCGACGCCCAGCGGTACATGGAAGTCGGTAAGCCGGTCGATCCGAATCTCGTGACGGGCTGGCTGGGACGACATCTGGCGAGCATGCCGCCGATCAAGTCGGACGCGCTACTCCGAGGCATCGGCATCTCGAACGGATTGCAGAAGACGCTCGTCGGCGCTCCGAAGACGCTGCCGATCGCCGATCCGACGAAATTCTCGATTGGCGGTTCAGACGCGACGCAACCGCAGCGCATCGCGTTCCTTCAGGGCGATTATGCCGCCGCCGAGGAGCCGATGCATTCGTCGGCGCTCGACGCCACGAATACCGTCGCGCTGCTCAAGTCGGTCAACTTCACGGGGTATGTGCCGGCCAACGGCGCCGTGTATCCCAACAGCTCGTTCGGTCGTGCGCTGCGCTCGGTCGCGGTGCTGATCAAGAACGACATCGGTATCGAGGCGGCGCAGGTGGACATCGGCGGTTGGGACACTCACTCGGGCCAGGATCCGCTCGCCGGCTCGATGTTCAACACGATGCGTGATTTCTCCAACTCACTCGGCGCGTTCTACGCCGACGTGATCGCGACCGGCCTTAGCGTTACAGTTGTGGCGATCTCCGAGTTCGGGCGCAACGTTCGGGAGAACGGGAGCCAGGGCACTGACCATGGCCGCGGCACGACGATGCTTGCGATGGGAAAGGGGATCAAGGGTGGCCGTGTGCTGGTCAAAGGCGCTTGGCCCGGCCTCGCGCGCGAGAATCTCGAGCAGGGTCAGGATCTCAAGGTCACGGTCGACTATCGCGACATCCTCGCCGAGATCGTTCAGAATCGCCTCGCGAATCCGAACCTGGGCGTTGTCTTCCCGACATGGACGCCGACGATGCTCGGCGTGACGAGGTAGAGCCTTCAGCGCGTCCGGCGGCTACTGCACGACTACGTCGCCGGACATGCCGGGGTGGACGAAGCAGTTGAAGTGGAAGGTTCCGCGTTCGGTGAAGACGCGCGGGACGACGCCGTTGAGTGTCACCTTGATGTTCGCCGGGGCGCCCGCCTTGGCGTCGAACGTGACGTCGTGACCCTCGCCGTTCGGAGCCGTCGTGATGTTGAAGCGGACGGTGTCGCCGGCGTTGACCTGCACGAAGTTCGGACTGAACGCAGAAGGAAGCGTAAAAACGTCCACGGACTTGTTCGTCGGCGGCCTCGTCGGACCATTGTCGGAGCCACCGCAAGCGGCAGCGAGCGCGAGAAGCATGATGGCGGGTACACGCATGGAACGGCGGAGCCTATGAAGAGAGTCGGACTACACAACGCTTCATTGCGGTTGACGATCGGCGGAGCTCGAACGTTAGCCGTCGCTCTCGTCGCGGCCATCCTGACGGCGTGCGGCAGCGATTCCCCGAGTGGGCCGGGTACGGCGACCTCACCCGAAGGGAACTATACGATTTCGACGATCAACGGGAAGGCGCTCCCGATGGCCGTCTTCTCCGACACGGGCGGCTACAAGCTCGAGGTACTCACGGGAACGCTCGGCGTTCAGGGCGGCGGCAAGTATTCGGTCGTCACCAATTATCGCCAGACGATCGCCGGCATCGTGTCGACTTATTCCGACAGCAGCGGCGGTAACTGGTTGCAAACCGGCGCGACGGTCGCGTTCACCGATGGGTCCGATGGCTCGAAGGTTCAAGCCGCGTGGAGCAACACCGGCACGCTGACGATTCAGGTGAGCGATAGTCCGCCGATAAGCATCGTCTACGCCTTGAAGAAGTAAATCGGCACGCAGTATTGCCCCAACAACACGCTGTGTGTGGCTTCACCGCCTTCCGTAAATCGACGCGGTATCCGAGCGCTCGGCGATCATGGTTTAACGGCGCCCATCGTTGTCGCGGGTAGCACGACGAGCTGACCCGACATCATTGGAAGGTGCGACTGCACGGCGCACAGAATCGGAAAGATCCCCGCCCGCGTGGCGACGTATGTCGTGTCGGTCGCCTTGTTGCCAGGCAGGGACACCGCGAAGTCGGGAAGCACGAAAGAATGGACGTCGTCCTCCGGGTTGATCAGCGTGAAGTGGATCGTGTCGCCCTCGACGACTGTCAGCGTGCTTGGTGAGAAGGCATACACCTCCTTGCCGTCGAGCACTCCACCCTTCGCGAACGCCGCGCCAAGGAACGGAAAAGTCGACCGCTGCTCTTTGACGAGCAAAGGAACGGTCGTGACGGTGAGGGCGCGAGTGCGAGGATGATAGGTTGGCGACGCGACCGTCGCGCTGCGTGAGCAGGCGCCAAAGGCGAGGACAGCCGCCGCTACGACACCGAGGACAGGGGATGGATTGGATGGGCGACGCATGCGACTCGAAAGAATAAGGAAGGGATGGACGGACTGTTCCGGTGAGTATTTGGATGATCATGAGCTGCCTTCGGAAGCGGGCAGAATGGCCGCTGTTCCAGCGTTGCCCGAGAAGGCGAACGTGATCGCGCACGACGTCGCGGCAACACTGCGGCTGCGTCGGCGTCTCACACGGCATCTCGCTGGCCGGCGCCGCGCGCTGAACCGAAGGGTCGCCTCGGTGTTCGTGGCTCGACATGGCTTGGCGGCTTTCGCGCGCGCCGTGGTCGCCATGTTGCTCGCACGTCCAATCGGCGCCGCCGAGAATGAAAGCCTGACGTCCGGGCTTCTGTAATCAACGTCGAACCTAGACGCCCCCGTACCACTCATACCCGCGATCGCTCCAGTACCCGCCGTTGCGCTCGGGCAAGAACATGATGCGCGTGAGGTATTTGGTATTCTTGTAGCCCAGCTTCACGGGTGAATACACGCGAGCGGGGGCACCCCAGGCGGCGTTGAGATAGTGGCCGTCCTGAGCGTACACGACGATGGTCTGTGGATGCATTGCACTCTCGATGTCCCAGCTCTCGTGGTAGTCGCTGTCGAACGACGCGAAATCCACGTAACGCGCGCCCGGTTGGACGCCGGCGAGCCTGGCGAGATCGGCGAGCCGGACGCCGGTCCGTGTCGCTACGGCCGTCCAGCCTTCGACGCAAAAATGATCGAGCCTGTAGCCGGTGCGCGGCAACGCGGCGAGATCCGCCAGCGAAAGCTTCAGCGGTTGTCGCACCAAACCGCCAACCTCGAGATGCCAGACACCGTTGAGTGACTCGTCCCAAACCGGCACGGTGTCCGAGACGAAATACGCCGGAAAATGTGAACCGGCTGCTTTCGCGCTCGCGCGCGGAACGTTCATCGCCGTGTGATGAAACAGCATGCGCTCGATCTTCTCGTTCCCGGATTCGGCGAGCATCAGGACTCGCTTCGCCGATCTCGGCCCCATCGAATCGCAGGCGGCCAGCGCGAGCGTGCCGAGCGCTCCGCTCGCCGCAGCGAGGAAGCGCCGGCGGTCGAGCCCAGCGCGCTCGGCGACGTGCGACGGCAGGCGAATCGCCTCTTCGCTACGATCCGGCCGGCGGCTCATGTTGAGTTGGCTGGGGGAGCAAATGAACGAATGGCCGCGCGTTTCGCGCTTCGGGTGACCACTCCGGGCGATACTTGCCCGTGATCATCGACGGGATCGAGTACGGATCGACCGTAAATACCATGAAGATGTGGCCGACCGTGAGGGCGACGAGGAGCAGCATCGACCAGAAGTGCCAGTAGCGCGCCCAGACGTACCCGCCGAGCAGATTCGTGAGTGGCGCGAGCTGCACTGGCTTCCAGATCGCGATCCCCGTCACCACCGCCAGGATGCCAACGATCGGCATCGCAAAATACGCGAGTCGCTGGAGCGCGTTGTGCTTTCCCTGGCGCGGGTGATCCTTCCGCACGGTCAGATAGAATCGCACCATCTCCCGTGCGTCGCGCACGATTCCGCGCCGCGGGACGAGGTCGCGCCACTCGCCGTGCAGATAGATGAAGGCGAGATATATGAGACCGTTGATGCCGAGCACCCACATCATGGCGAAATGCCAATTCCGCGCTCCGGCGAGCCATCCGCCGAAAGTGAGGCTCGCCGGGATCGGCTGATGCTCGAACGGATAGCAACAGAAGGTCTCGCCGCGCCGCGCGAATGCGGGGTACGCGTTGAAGATGCGCAGCCCGCTTCCGATCATGATCGTCAGCGCGATCACGTTCACCCAGTGGGTGATGCGCACCACGGCGTGATGACGCTTCATGCTATGCCAAAGAGGAGTCCGAACAGAAGCAGTGCCAGCACGAGGAGTGTCACGCCAACGTACACCCGATCGCGTTGAAGCGCGAATGCGACCAACGTGAACGCGACGCGCGCGATGGGCGTGGCGATGAGGAAGGCCAAGCCGAGCTGCACGATCGCCCGAGTGTCTCGCTGGAAAGCTGCCGCGACGATTCCGGAGAGCGACCGCAAATAGCTCGGTTCACCGCGAAAGGTGCTGTAGTCGACGGGTGAGCGGCCGTGCTGGATCAGCAACAGTGTTCCACCCACCAACGTGATGGCGGCGGCAATCAGCACGCCGATCTGAAGGAGGCGCCCGATGAGCTGTTCGACAGCGTCATCGCTGACGCGCGACTGGTTGCTGGTCACAGTGAGCCCGTGAAGCCTTTGTAAAGCATCTCGATCGCCATCACGACGACGATCACGGTGAAGATTCTCCGCAGCCACTGCGGATTCGCCCGCGTGAGTATGCGCGCGCCCAGCAACGCCCCGCCAAGCACGCCGAGCATGACGGGAAATGCGATCGCGGGGTCGATGTAGCCGCGGTGGAGATAGACGCCCGCGCTCGCCGCGGCCGTCACGCCGATCATGAAGTTGCTGGTCGTCGTCGACACCTTGAACGGCAGCCCCATGACCTGGTCCATCGCCAATACTTTCAGGATTCCGGAACCAATCCCAAGCAGAGCGGAGAGCACGCCGGCGCCGAACATGATGCCGAAACCCGCCGGCACGTGTCGGACCGAGTAGGGCTGCCGCCCGTGTGGAGTTGGATAGTCGGAGTCCAATCGGAATCGAGTTGACCAATCGTCGGGCGTGCTGAGGACCGCGTGCTCGACGCGCGGGCGCAGCGAGCGGATGGCGGTGTACAGCAGCACCACGCCGAACAACACGGCGAGCGCGCTCGTCGGTGTGAAGCCGGCGACCGCCGCGCCGATCAGCGCGCCCACGGTAGTCGCGACCTCGAGCAGGACGCCCACGCGAACATTCGTGAAACCCTCTCGCACGTACGCGGCGGCGGCACCCGACGATGTCGCGATCACCGAGACCAGCGACGCGCCGACCGCGTACCGCAGATCGACGTGGAAGAGCAGCGTCAACATCGGCACGACGACGATCCCACCGCCCAGCCCGGTGAGCGCTCCGAGCAGCCCGGCGCCGAAGGATCCCGCGACTACGAAGAGCGCCAGGGTCAGGACAGTCATCGCGGGGGAATTTCGCCGGCGACGGTCGAGCGCGCCAATGGCCCGTTATTCGCCTTTAGTCCAAGCATATATGCGAGCGTTTACGAATCGATGCCGAGGATGGGACAGATGATGCGACGGATGAGCTCGAGTGTTCGATTGACGGCCGTCTCAGCGGCATTGGCGATGATCGCGCCGCTGGCGTGCAAGAAAGAAAGTAGGGCCGCGGGCGAAGTCGGCCGGAACTGGATGCCCGCGCAACAGCCGAAGTACATGGGCGTCGCCGCGTCCGACGT
>Ga0070681_10008381_pt1 | contig 10124 bp, 9 predicted proteins | sample KBSC83BmetaG_FD_65650 | JGI IMG/M metagenome (GOLD analysis project Ga0070681, IMG submission 65650) | Corn rhizosphere microbial communities from Kellogg Biological Station, Michigan, USA - KBS C8-3B metaG | ecosystem: Host-associated > Plants > Roots > Rhizosphere | place: USA: Michigan...
GCCGTGCCGGCGCGCGACGTTCTTGACGATATACTTGTACATCATCATCTTATCGGCGGTCCTGACCAGCGAATCGAACCGGATATCGATTTCCGCCTGGCCGGCCGTGGCCACTTCATGGTGATGCTTTTCAATCTGAATGCCGGCCTTCTCCATTTCCAGAATCATCTCGCTGCGGATATCCATCTGCGTATCGGTTGGCGGGACCGGAAAGTAACCTTCCTTGTGACGGATCTTCCCGCCCAGGTTGTGGCCTTCCTGCCCCATGTTCCACGCGCCTTCTTCTGAATCGATAAAGTAGTAGCCGCTGTGCCCTGTCTGATCGTACCGGGCCTGATCGAAAATGAAGAACTCGGCCTCCGGGCCCCAATAGGAGGTATCACCGATCTTTGTGCTTTGGAGATATTTCTCCGCCTTCTGCGCCACATAGCGCGGATCGCGATCGTAGGTCTCGCGCGTAATCGGATCGACCACGTTGCCGACGAGGCTCAGCGTCGGGACCGCACAAAATGGATCCAGGCAGGCCGTCGACGGATCCGGCACGACCAACATGTCGCTGTTATTGATGGCCTTCCATCCGCGAATCGAGGACCCGTCGAGCCCTGACCCGTCCCTAAAGAGATCTTCCGTCAATTCATTCGTCGGAATGCTGAAGTGCTGCCATGTGCCGATCAGATCCACAAACTTCAAGTCGACGATTTGAACTTTGTTTTTCTTCGCATACTCCAATACCTCGCGTACGTTCATTCCCCCTCCTCCTTTCAAACACCCTGATGAGACTGTGCAGCCGCGGTTAGGCCGCTTTCGCCTCGAGAAAATTCTCGATGGCCGTTTCGACTCCCGTTCGTAACCGTTCCAATTGTACGTGATCGTTCAGTTTCTTCCCGGTGTGATCGGCGACATAAAAGACGTCGGCGACCTGATCCAACCGGGTCGAGATGCGGGCGGCATGGATCGACAGCCCGAGTTGGAAGATCGCGTTCGTGATCACATGCAGCAGGCCCTGGCGATCGTCGGCAAACACGTCAAGGATCGTATAGGCGTCGGACGTTTCATTGTCGATCCGCACTTCCGTCGCTTCACGGGCCTTGGGCAGTGACCGCGTCAGTTTCAACCGTGCGCCCCGGCGCAGCACCTCGTCGACATGTTCCCATCCCTTGAGGACCGACGCGATCCGGTCACCGACTGTCCGCAACCGCTCAGCCGGGGGCGCGCCCTGGTAGTCCGGATCCATCACCTGGAACGTGTCGACCACAATCCCGTCGGCTCTGGTCAAAATCTGCGCATCGAGAATTTGAACGCCGCTGCCGGCCATCACGCCGGTGATCTTCGAGAAAATCCCGGGGGTCACGTCATTATGAGTGATGACTGTATATTCGCAGGTCCCCAGTTCCGGGTTGAACTCCGCCTCCACCAGCACGTCACCGACGTGCAATCGCCGGACGGCCGCCAGATGCGCCGCGATCCTGGCCGGCGACGTCCCATAGACGTAGCGTCCGGGAAATTGATCGAGTTGGCTCGCGACCCAGGCCACTGCTCCATCAGCCCGTCCCGCGATCAAGGGATGCCGACTTACTTCCTCGGCAATTTGGTGGACTCGTTCAGGCATCCCGACGCCATTTCGCTCTCCGGATACTTCCGCCATCGTCAACTGATAGAGTTCGATCAGCAGCGATTCCTTCCACTTGGTCAGAACGCCGGGACCGACCGCCGCAATATCGGCGGCGGTGAGCACCAAGAGCTTCTTCAAGACTTCAGGGGTACCCACTTCGCGGGCAAACGGCAACACAACCTTCACGTCGTTCGGGTCCCGACGAAACGCCGTGTGCGCCATCAGCAAGTGCCGATGCACGAGGAATGAAAGCGTCCGCATCTCCTGTTCATCAAACCCGAGCCTGGCTGCTGCGTCTTCCGCGAGGCGTCTCCCCACGTCGCTATGGTCTTCTTCCTGCCCCTTCCCCAGATCATGGAACAGGATCGCCAGGTGCAGGAGGTCTTTTCGCTTGATGCTGCGATAAATCTCCCCCATTGGTCCCTGATCCTGCGCAAGGGCTTCGGCCCGCGCTACGGCGAGCAAACTGTGTTCGTCGACGGTGTACTTATGGTACTGATTGAATTGCATCAGGCCGCGGACCCTGCCCATGGCGGGAACGAGTTTCTCCAGCACAGAGGCCCGATGCATGGCTTCCAGAGTCTTCGCGGTGCCTGGTCCGGCCAGAATCGCCAGAAACGTGCGGTTGACCTCCGGTGTCCGATAGGCATCCGCCGAGACCGAATCGACATGACGGTGAATGTCTTCGAGCAACGGAGGGACGATGGTGAGATGCTTCGAACGTGCCACATCGAAGAGTCGAAGGAGCAGCGCCGGACTTTCCAGCACCTTCGCACGATGTTCGTCCGCCACCGCCAGGACGCCGCCCCGTACGACGAAGTACTCGTCGACGCGAGGGGCCGGCAGAAAGCGGCTGATCCGTCGCAAGAACGGGACGCTCCGGCAGCGTTCGACAAATCGCATGCAGCGTTCATGCAACCCCATCGTGTGCTGGTAATACTGTTGCATGAATTGCTCGACAGCCAATAAGTGCGGCTTGTCCTGAAACCCGAAATGTTGAGCCAGCCAGATTTGTTCGTCGAACGACAGGATCTCCTGGGCCGTACCAGCGTGGACGTGCAGGAGCGCCCGCACGCGCCACAAGAAATTCCGCGCGTCCGTCAGGGCCATTGAATCGGCCCGTAAGAGAATGCCGCGATCGGAGAGTTCGCGAATGGTCGGCGCCTGATAGCGGGCCATGCCGGCCCATTGCAACAGATGCAAATCGCGAAGACCGCCCTGGCTTTTCTTGACGTTCGGTTCGAGCAGATACACCGTCTCGCCGAATTTGAGATACTCACGGCGGCGTTCTTCCAGTTTTTGATCCAGGTACGTGTCCGTGCTTTTGGACACGATCTTCCGCATGTACCGGCTGTGAAATTTCTCGAACAATTCGGGGCTGCCGGCCAGATAGCGGGACTCCATCATCGATGTCTTGACTGTCGCATCGGTTTCAGCCAGTTCGATGCAGTCATGAATCGTGCGCACACTGTGTCCGACTTGAAACCCGCTGTCCCACAAGGGGTGCAAGACGGCACGGACGAGCGGCTCGACATGCGCCTTCGCCTCGGGACGGAAAAGGAACATGAGGTCGATGTCGGAATGGGGGGCCAGTTCGCGGCGGCCGTATCCTCCCAATGCCACCAGGCAGGAGTGGTGGAGCCCGGCTGATGCCAACGCATCGCCTCCCTGCCGCACCGCATTTCTGTATCGTCCGACAATCAGGCCATCGACTAATTCCGTCATCGCCGCCATAGTCTCAGCGCCGGTCGCGCCGTCCATCACCCTCTGGCCGATGATCCGGCGTTGCTCAGAGAGGATCGCGCCGACCGTCGACGTTTCGACGGCCGGCCCGGACGAATTGAGCGGATCGTGGTCTGATCCCATGGTCACAGAGCTGTTTCTCCGGTTTCACCGGTCCTGATGCGCACCGCGGCATCCAGATCCCGCACGAAAATCTTCCCGTCACCGATACTGCCGGTCTTGGCCGCCCGGGTGATCGTCTCGATCACACGCGGTACCTGTGCGTCGGTCACCGCCACCTCGATTTTTACTTTCGGTACAAATTCGATCGTGTATTCCTGGCCGCGATACGTTTCCTTATGCCCCTTCTGACGGCCGAACCCTTTGACTTCGGACACCGTCATCCCCTGCACACCCATTTCCAACAACGCATCCTTCACTTCATCCAGTTTGAACGGCTTCACGATCGCTTCAATCATCTTCATGTCGCTGCCTCCTTACCTGATTCGCCCAATGACGCGGTCCCTACCTCGTCGTGGGGCTCACCGGCGTGATCGCTGAGTCAATTGTTTCATGGTCCGTTTACGAATACGCTCGTTCGTTATGCTGACTGAGGTCCAAACCGGTCGATTCGTCTTCCGGGGAGACCCGAGACCCGATCACCGCGTTCACGACCTTCAGAATGATCCAGGTGCCAATCACGGAAAACAGGGCCACCGACACGACCACGATGGCCTGAATTCCGAACTGACCCGCATTCCCGAAGAAGAGCCCGTCGGCCCCTGCGGCATTGATCGACTTGGATGCGAACAACCCGGTTGCGAGGATGCCAAACACGCCACCGACACCGTGAATTCCCACGACGTCGAGCGAGTCATCATAGCCCATCCTCCCCTTCCAAACAACGGCGAAATAGCACAGAATCCCAGCAAATACGCCAATTACGATCGCTGAGGAGGGCCCGATAAATCCGGAAGCCGGAGTCACGGTCGCCAAACCGGCTACCGCACCACTGGCCACACCGAGCACGGTGGGCTTCCCACGATGCAGCCATTCCACCGCCATCCACACCAATGCCGCAGTCGACGCGGCGGCGTGGGTCGCCAGAAACGCGCTCCCGGCTAACCCGTTCGCGCCCAGCGCACTCCCCGCGTTGAACCCGAACCAGCCGAACCACAGCAGGCCGGTCCCCAACAGGGTGAAGGGAAGGTTATGAGGGGCCATGTAATCGCTGCCATGTCCTTTACGCTTCCCCAGCACAATGGCACACACCAGCGCACTCACCCCGGAACTGATATGCACCACCGCACCTCCGGCAAAGTCCAATGCGCCCATCTTTCCCAACCATCCCCCGCCCCAAATCCAATGGGCCACGGGAGTGTAAATCAATACCGACCATAACGCCGCGAACAGCAGCAGCGCGGAAAACCGCATGCGCTCTGCAAACGCTCCCGTAATCAAGGCCGGCGTAATTGCGGCAAACATGAGCTGGAATAGCATGAATACTTGGTGAGGGATCGTCGGACCATAGACGGGATGCGGGTCGCCTCCAACCCCGTTGAGTCCCACCCACTCAAGGCCTCCGATGAAACCACCCTTATCAGGGCCGAAGGCCAGGCTATATCCGACAAGAATCCAGATCAGGCTGACCAGACAGAGAATGGCCACGCTCTGCATAATGGTGCCGAGGATATTCTTGCTCCGGACAAGTCCGCCGTAGAAGAGCGCCAATCCCGGCATCGTCATAGCCAGAACCAGCGCAGAGGATGTGAGGACCCATGCTGTATCTCCCGTGTCGATCTTGAGCACAGGAACTGCCGCAGCGACCGCTTGACCTGATGCGGCCGCTGTGTCCTGGGCCGCAACTGACCCTGTGAAGACCGCTAAAGTTGCACCCATCACGATTGCGATGGCGAGGCTCATGATGCTGAACCTACCTTGGCGTCTCCGCTTGTGGTTACGGTCTCGTTCCGGATCAATCACCATCCCCCTCCTTCTCTTCGGTCTCCTTCGCCTTACGAATAGGACCGTTCCTCATGTTGACTGAGATCCAGACCCATTCGCTCTTCCTCATCACTCACGCTCAATCCCATCAATCCATCGACCAGCTTCAGAATGACGAACGTCCCCACGAACGCAAATACGACGGAGACCAGCACGGCCAGCGCTTGGATACCCAACTGAGCCGGGTTTCCATACAACAGACCGTCTGCCCCTGCTGCATTAATGGCCTTTGATGCGAAGATACCGGTCGCAAGCGCGCCCCAAATACCCCCCACTCCGTGAATCCCGACCACATCGAGGGCGTCATCATAGCCCAAGCGGGCCTTCCACAGCACCGCCAAATAACACAACACTCCCGCTCCAAGACCGATCATGATCGAGGCCATCGGACCGACGAATCCGGACGCAGGCGTGATCGCGACCAATCCCGCCACCGCACCGCTGGCCGCACCCAGAACCGTCGGTTTACCCCGATACATCCACTCCACGACCATCCAGGCCAACGCGGCAGTGGCTGCTGCCGTGTTCGTAACGACAAAGGCGCTGGTCGCCAGTGCCCCGGAGGCCACCGCGCTGCCGGCATTAAACCCGAACCATCCGAACCACAGCATGGAAGCCCCCAAGACGGTCATGGGCAGATTGTGCGGGGCCATATGCTCCTTGCCATAACCCAACCGTTTCCTCAACACGATGACACAGGCTAATGCCGACACACCGGAACTGATATGAACCACAGTTCCACCGGCGAAGTCCAAGGCTCCGAGGTTTCGCACCCATCCCCCCACCGCCCACACCCAGTGTGCGAGCGGATCATAGATGAACGTGGCCCACAGCAGGGTAAAAACCAGGAAGCTGCTGAACTTCATCCGTTCGGCAAATGCACCGGTAATCAGCGCCGGCGTGATCACCGCGAACATCATTTGAAACATCATGAACGCTTGATGGGGAATGGTCGCGGCATAGTCGGCATTGGGCTCCAACCCCACCCCGTTGAGCCCGAACCATTCGAACCCGCCGATCAGATGGCCCTTGTCAGGTCCAAAGGCGAGACTGTAGCCCCACAAGACCCACTGAAGACTGATCAAACAGAGGATAATAAAACTCTGCATGATGGTCCCTAGGGCATTCTTTGAGCGAACCATTCCCGCATAAAACAATGCCAGACCGGGCGCGGTCATGGCCAGGACCAGGGCCGTAGAGATCAACACCCAGGTCGTATCGCCGGTATCGATCTTCGGAGGAGCCGTTGCGGCAGCCGCTGCCGCCTCTTGGCCGGAAACGGCCGTCACTGCAGGAGTCGGCGCTCCTGCATCTTGTGCATAGACCCCCGTCGTCCCCGCCAGGATGGCGGAGGCCAGGACGGGAAGCATCACGGTCATGGTACGTACACATCGGTTCATGATGAGTTCCTTTCCTTCCCTGGTCAAAAGAGGTAGACGACTTGAAATGACAGGGTTTCTTGATTGTTGGCCGGCCGGCTGCCGTAGAGAAAGACATTCTTGTCGGACTTGTCGTACCGGAACTCGGTCCGGGTAATCAGCGAGGCGAAGGGCTTATATTGCAGCGTGAAGGTGTTCTCCCAGAGCGTCTGGGCTATTCCGCCCGCGCCGGCGGCGCCCCCGATGGGCGAGCCCACACAGGTATTCGCCCCGCCCGCGAAATTCACCCCCCCGGTGCAGGTCCGGGCGCCTCCCGCATCCTCGAAGATCTCGCCCCGGAGTCGGGCGCTCCACTGATCCGTGAAGTCATGGATGAGATAGGCCCCCAGGCCATTCCACCGGGCATTGTGAGATTGGCTGACCGTGCTCGCATTCCCTTCATTGCCGTAGTACGGCTCCAGGATGATCGTGTCCTTGTCCGTAGCCTTCAGCGTAATGATCGACCCGGCTACCGTCCGCTTCGCCGTCGGATCCACGCCCGTGGCGGCGGGCGCCGCCCCCTGGCTGTTCGATTGTTCCGCCCCATAGGAACCATAAAAGCTCACCCCCACCCGCTCATGCGGCGTCAGGGCCAGGAGCCATTCGAACGACTTGCTCTGGTTGTTGTCGTCCACATTGTCCCAGCCGTTGATCACGCCGATCGACGCGGTCACCACCGGGTTAAAGGTATAGGTCATGCGGACGCCGGTGGTCGTGAAGGCTTGGCCCAAGCCGAACATGAAGGTACGGGAGAAGTTCGGGTTCTCCCAGCTATTGATCACCTCGTAGCCGATCAGGGTGTTGATTTTCCCGGCTTGGATCTTCAAGCCGTTGCCGACCGGCACAATATATTCGGCATAGAGTTCCTGGAAATCCAGTTCGTTGTTGCTTGTGCCCGGTTGGAAATTTGTACGGGCGCGCGTGACCCGGGCATCGGTCCCGAAGTTGAGCCGCGCGCGAAAACCGGCCCGCTCCAGGCCCTCGCCGCCAGCATCGGCCGGCCGTTCCAGCATCAGCTGCGCCAGGTGCGGCATGAACGCGTTGGCATTGGTATCGAAGATATGCAGTTGGTTCAGGTTGGTATTGGGATTGTTGAAGTTGTGGGTATAGGCCACATCCACAAACCCGGAGGCCTTGAATCCCAAGGTCTTCCACAGCCCGGGGGCGTCGACTTTCTTCTCCAAGGAATCCAGCCGTTCCTGCACCGTCTGCGTCGGTGCCGGCGTAGCCGGCGGTCCTTGCGCGAACACCCTGTGGCCCCCAAGTAAGGAGACCAGCGCACAGATTCCGATCCCGATGAGACTGCGTCCTGACATGGTGACGTCCTCCCTCGTCCGATTGGTGATCTAATGGCTCACAAAACTCACGGCTCTCACCCCGACGACGTCGTCGCCACGCACGCCATTGTGCGCAATCTCCAACTCCTCATCGTCCGCTCGACTCTCACCTCCGCATGGATTCCCACCGGCCCGCGCACACTTTTGGTGACGAAACAGGTTGTCGCCAATGAAAAATTGCTTCTCAATTTTCTCCATGCTGTCGTTCATCCACACAATCGTGAATTCGCCTGCCCGAACTTGGTCAAAAAAAAACGCCCTCTAGCCCGCCGGGGCCGGAGGACGCCATTGTCCTTGCCGTACTATCTTGCTGAGGCCGGTGGGAAACGCCATTGTTCCCCAGTCCGATGGGCACCCTTGTAACATGGCCCATGAAAATCTGTCAACGACCTCCCTCATTCGTATCGTGTGATTGCCGTAGCGGACCCTGCGCGATAAAGAAACACCTTCCCGTGCGACCGTGCCCCACCTCCGGCCTGGTGATGATTTCTAGCCTGTGATAGACTTCGCTCCCACCCATGGCGCCTACCGTTCAACATCCGACAAGAGGGCAGGCTCGAACTGCATTGTTTTCTATGCTCCTGCTCTGTATAGTCGCCAGCGCCTGTGGCACTACCCAGCCAACCGGGACCATCATCTCCACCGATCCTCGCGGAACCATATCGCTTCAGGCGATGGCCGATCGGTCAATTCTGGCCAGTCATCCGATCAATCTGGATCCAACCCTCATCGGCCGCATCTTAGGCGGTATCCAAGTCCAGGAGCGCCAGCGGATGCTCCAAGAGATGTTGGCAGGTTCGTCTTCCGCTGTTGCGGTGTTTTCGCCTGAAGACGTTCAATTCCTGGCGCCCAGGATAGCCAAGGCCCTCACGAGCGCCGCGGCGGGTGAGGCTGTTACATTTACGCTCACGAGCCCTCGTCAAGGCGGCGGGCGCCTGGAAAGCTCCGTTACGGAAACGACAGCCGGATCTCTCTATGTGTATGGGCTATCACTGTATTTCACGCTCTCTCAGTATCGATACGCACCAACCCAGTCCAATGCGGACGATCCCGCGCATCGGCGTCTGCCCGACCCCTCAGGACTCTCCAACCGGACATTGCTCTTCACCCCGAGCGCCGCTCAACGGTCCGAGACGTTCCTCCGGCCGATAGTCGGCGCGTCGACCGACCGGTTTCTCGCCATCGATTACCAACTGTTGCAACATGCGTCCTCTCCTGCGATCACTGCAGGACAGCCGGCGCCTCAGATGGAGCGGGCTGCGCCGATACGCGAGTCTCCTGCAACAAACAATCCGACCAGCCTATCCTCTCCTCCGGAAATCCAGGCTCAGCGTGACGTCGAGATCCTCACGCTAAAGGATCTCGTGATCAAGAAGGATTTGGAGTTGGAAGCTCTCAGGAGGGAATTGCAATCGATTCGTAAGCAACTCGACAGCCAGACGATAAAGCCGGATACTCAAAAACGAAAAACCTTACCGCCTTCGAAACCGCCGCAGCCTGTTCCATAACGAATGGACAGCAGATAAACGATCTGGGGCATTCGTCCCGCGCCACATATGGACCCTCTGCGGCTGGTGAAGCGTGCCGACAGAAGCGACGAAAGTTCTTTCAGGCGCCTGCTAACAATTTCGATAGCCGTTCGTAATCGGCATCCGCCGATCCTTACCCAAGGCGCGATGCGTAATCTTGATGCCAATGGGAGCCTGCCGGCGTTTGTACTCGCTGCCATCTACCATCTTGATGACTCGCGCGACCGTGGCACGTTCGAACCCTGCTTCGACGATCTCTTCCAGCGATCGATCCTCTTCCACGTGGGCCTGCAGAATAGGATCAAGTATCTCGTAAGGCGGCAGTGAATCCTCGTCTTTTTGGTCCGGCCTCAGCTCGGCACTCGGTGGCCGGTCCAACGTACGCTTGGGAATCACCGGATGTGGGCCGCGGAGGTTCCGGAGCCGCGCCAAGTCATACACCATCGTCTTCGGTACGTCCTTGATCACGGCAAAGCCACCGGCCATATCGCCGTATAACGTG
>Ga0070681_10008384_pt1 | contig 10121 bp, 5 predicted proteins | sample KBSC83BmetaG_FD_65650 | JGI IMG/M metagenome (GOLD analysis project Ga0070681, IMG submission 65650) | Corn rhizosphere microbial communities from Kellogg Biological Station, Michigan, USA - KBS C8-3B metaG | ecosystem: Host-associated > Plants > Roots > Rhizosphere | place: USA: Michigan...
GCGTAGCGCGGCGCCACGTAGCGCGCGCGCGGCCGGCGCGACTCGACGGCGCGCGTGATGGCGCGCGACACCGGCAGCGGCCCGACGGCGGTCTGCTTCGCCATGCGCTCCATGCGATCGAACGCGCCCATCACGCCGGCGTACGGCGAGTCGGCGCGGCGATACTTGGCGCCGCCGTCGAGCGAGCGCGGCGTGAACTCGGTCTCGATGGCGCCCGGCTCGATGAGCACGACGCCGACGCCGAACGGGCCGAGCTCGATGCGCAGCGCATCCGACAGCGACTCGACGGCGTACTTGGTCGAGTTGTAGACGCCGAAGAACGGCAGCGTGTGGCGGCCGCCGAGGCTCGAGACGTTGATGATGCGGCCCGAGCGGCGCGCGCGCATGTCGGGCAGAAAGGCGCGCGTGACCGCCATGAGGCCGAAGACGTTGGTCTCGTACTGCGCGCGGGTGTCGGCTTCGGTGATGAGCTCGGTCGGGCCGAGCACGCCGAAGCCGGCGTTGTTGACGAGCACGTCGATGCCGCGGCCGCCGGTGCGCGCGTGCACGGTGTCGCGCGCGCGGGCGATCGAGGCGGCGTCGGTGACGTCGAGCTGCACGATGTCGAGAAGGGCGCCGTCGGGCGACGCCTTGAGGGCGGCGAGCGCCTTTTCGTTGCGGCCGGTGGCGAAGACGCGGTGGCCGCGCTTGGCCAGGTAGATGGCCGCGTGGCGGCCGATGCCGCTGGTCGCGCCGGTCACCAGAATCGTCTGCTTTCGATCGCTCATCGTCCCTCTCCTCCCAAGTTACGCCTGGTTACATCGCGGAATGAACGTTCATTCCGAGATTTGGCCAAAAAAAAGCGACTCGCGCGTCAGGCGCGAATCGCCTCCCAGCAGCACTGCTCCGCCTGCATGTACATCTCTTTGGTCAGCCGCAGCCGCAGGTTCATACCTGCCCGAAATATCCCGAGAAATGCGCCATTGATGAGCTCGAGCAACAACATCGGATCGAGGTTCTTGATGGCCTGCGCCTCTTGCGCCTTGCGCACCATCAGCAGGCCGAATTCGGTGATGTTCTTCTCGATCATCACGCTCTTCACGTCGAGGTACGAGCCGTGATGGTGCAGCTCGAGGAACGCCAGCTCCCGCGGGTGCGCGAGCGCGAAGTCCGCCATCCGCTCCCACACGGTGCGGAACTGTTCGCGTGCCGGTTTGTCGACGGGGAAATCCTTCACCATGGTGTCGACGACGGCCTGCTTCCAACGTTGATAGAGCGCGTTGACCAGCGCCTCCTTCGACTCGAACGAGCGATAGATGGTGCCGGCGCCGACCTCGGCGTGGTCCGCGATCACCGGAACGGGCGTTCCGTGAAAGCCGTACTCGACGAACAAATCGAGCGCCGCCTTCATGATGACTTCCGATTTCGCCTCTTCGCTGCGCATCGTCCCGCTTCGTCCTGTAGCGGAATGAATATTCATTCCGCGCCGCGGTGTCAACCGTCTATTTTGTAAACCGCCGGAAGAATACGAAGATCAGGGCCAGCCAGGCGAGGCTTGGCGCCGGCGACGGCCTGCCGCCGAGGCTGCAGCCGCATCCGTGCGAGCCTACGCCGGTGACGACGTCGCCCGGGTCGCTTCCCGGCAGCACGGCCATGTCCACCGCCCCATCCCCTCCGTCGACGAGCGACGTCGCCCCGCCGAGCTCGTAGGCGCCGATGTCGATGGCGCCGACCGACATGCGCCCCTCGACCATCGCCGGGTGCACGTACTCCATCAGCGGCAGCAGCGACACCCCGCCCGCCGTCATCCCCGGATCCATCCCCGCGTCGACGCACGGCGAGCCGGCCAACAGGTGGTAGTCGTAGGTCGCGGCCGACGCCAGCATCGGCATCGCGCCCGTGTAGTTCGCCGTCTGCACCGCGCTCGCCTGCGTCGTCACCGTCCCGCCGCCGACGAAGATGTTGTTGGTCAGCACCGCCGGCGTCGTCACCATCGCCGCGATCTGCACGAACGTCCCCGACCCGCGGTCGTTCACCACCGTGTTGTTGACCACGTACAAATCGCTCGTCGGATTGAACCCCGTCGGCTCCGAGCCGTAGTCGATGATCGCCGAGTTCTGCGTCATCGGCCCCTGCTCGATGAGGTTGCCGACGATCATGGTCGTGCCCGCGTTCGGCACGTTGATCTCGTAGCTGGCGGTGCCGTCGGCCTCGTCGCTGAGGCGGTTGTAGCGGATGTCCGACACGAGCGCGCGCGTCTTCAACAGATGGCCGACGTTGGCCTGGTGCGAGTAGTTCCAGCGGAAGACCAGCTTGTCGACGTGGTTGATGTACAGGTTGTGCGACTGCCCGTCGCCGGCGCCGTTGTGCGCGAACTCCGAGCCCTCGATGACGATGGTGGAGCCGGGCTTGTCGCCGGCGAGGATGCCGTCCTGGTTGTCGTGGAAGTAGCAGCCGCGCACCGTCAGGTTCTTGCCCTCCTGGCGGATGCCGGCGCCGTTGGCGTCGGTGACGGTGGCGCCGGTCATCTCGACGTTCTCGACGGTGGTGTCGTCGCCCGAGATGACCCAGATGGCCTTGCCCTGCGCGCTCGTGCCGCCGGCGTCGATCTTCGGCCGGCCGTTGACGCCGACGATGGTCAGGCCGCTCGTCGTCCAGCCGCACACGTCACCGACGTAGCTGCCGGCGGCGTCGATCTGGATGGTGTCGCCGCTCTTGGCCGCGGCGATGGCGGCGCAGGGCGCGGCGTAGGTCTTACCGGGACCCACCTCGAGCGTGGCGGCGAAGGCGCTGCCGCCCATCAGCACCGTCGCCAGCGCCGTCGTGCCAAGCGAAAACTGGATCATCGAGGATCCACGCATCAGCCCTTCCTCCTTGACGCTACCGTCGAGAAATCGACTCTTCGCTGCAATTTTTACTTGGCACCTCGGCGCGACTTCGCGCAACTCATACTTTCATGACGCGTGTATTCGCATTGGTTTTGCTCGTGGCGGCCGCGGGCTGCGGACCCAACACGGGACGCGGCAACGGACCGGGCGGCAACGCGACCTTGATGAGCATCGAGGTGCAGCCGGCCGACGCGACCATCGCCATCGACAACGGCAACGGCAATGCGCCCATCGCATACACCGCGATCGGCCACTTCTCCGACGGCAAGATGCAGCCGCTCGCCGACGCGGTCTTCGCGCTCGACGACGTCGGCCAGCGCATCGGCGCGCTCGCGGGCACGACCTTCAGCGCGTCGGGCGGCGCGGCCGGCACCGGCCACGTGATCGCGACGTCGCAAGGCAAGAGCGGCATGACCGGCGTGACCGTCACCGTCCACACCATCACCCTCGGGACGGGCGTGCCGCCGGACGCGCCGGGGAAGCTGCCGCCGACGGCGACGCCGGGGGCGCTCTCGCCGGTGGTGGTCTATCCGCTCGACGGCGCGGTCATGCCGCAGTCGGTGGCGGCGCCCGACGTGCAGTTCGAGGGCACGGCGCAGATGGGCGATCTCTTCCACGTCAAGCTGGTCGCCGGCGGCGCCACCGTCGAGGCCATCGTCGCCAACGCGACCGGCTTCACGTGGGACTGGATGCCGGGGCCGGCCGACTGGTCGCTCTTGACCGCGTCGGCGGGCGCGCAGCCGATCACGGTCACCGTCGACCACTGGGACGCGCAGAGCGGGCTCGAGGGCTCGAACCCGGTGAAGGTCAACCTCGCGGCCGCGGACGTGCGCGGCGCCATCTATTACTGGGACCTGTCGGAAGGCAAGATGCAGCGCATCGACGACACCGGGCGCAACCTGGCCATCCCGAATCCGCCGCCGAGCCCGTCGGACGGGACCAATCACTGCGTCGCGTGCCACACCATCAGCCACGACGGGCGCTATCTCGCGGGCGAGCTGTGGGGCGGCGGGCTGTCGGGCGCGGTGTTCGATCTGTCGAATCCGAACGTCATCATGGGCAACCCGGCGCCGACGATGGCGCCGGTGAACACGTACAACTCGCTGTTCTCGACGTTCAACCCCGACGCCACGCGCCTCCTCATCAACGACGGCTTGTCGCTCAAGCTCATCGATCCCAAGACCGGCATGGCGGTGCCGACGACGGGCACGCCGCTGCCGGCGGACAAGGCGGCGCATCCGGCCTGGTCGCCCGACGGCAGCCTGATCGCGTTCGTCAACAACACCGACGGCACCTGGGCGGTCGACTACACCACCGGCGATCTGCAGGTCATCCCCGTGGGCCCGGGCGACATGTTCGGCGCGCCGCAGACGCTCGTCGCCAGCTCGACGGGCGACCCCGCGTTCAAGGCGCCGTCGTGGCCGACCTTCACGCCCGACTCGATGTGGATCGGCTACGGCGCGGGCACCAACTCGCGCGGGCGCAACTCGGTCGGGATGCCGGCGATGGAGGTCGTCTACCCGGGCTCGCTGTTCCTCGTCGGGCGGGCGGGCGGCACGCCGGTGCGGCTCGACAACGCCTGCTCGGGGCAGCGCAACTGCTACCTGCCGAGCTTCTCGCCGTACGACTCGGGCGGCTATTTCTGGCTCGTCTTCTACAGCGTGCGCGACTACGGCAACGCGCAGGCGGGCACCAAGGGGACGCAGCGACGGCAGATGTGGGTCACCGCCATCGACAAGTCGAAGCTGGCGGCGGGCGGCGATCCGTCGTCGACGCCCTATTGGCTGCCGCTGCAGGATCCCAAGACCGAGAACATGAGCGCGTACTGGGCCGCCCCGCCGCCCTTGCAATGATCTAGCGCGCACCGTCGCGCACGGTTGCGCTCGACAGCGCCGGCGCGCACATTATGCACAAGGGCATGCCGCCCGATTTCTACCTGATCCTGTCGGCGTGCGTGGTCGCGTTCGCGGGCCGCGCGTTCTTCCGCGCGCGCTTCGCCAGCGACGAGCGGCGACGGCGGCGCACCGCCGCGCGCGTGCCCGTGTGCCGCATCGGTGACGCGCGGCCGGGCGCGCGCGTGCGCATCGTCGGCACGGTGGCGCGCGTGGTCGAGCGCGCGCGCGTGCGCGGCCTCGTCGTCGACGACGGCTCGGGCCACGCGTTCGTGTACGTGGGATCGGCGGCGCTGCTGACGCGGGCCGCGCTCCCGGCGGCGGGCGAGCCGATCACCGTCGTCGGCGTGGCGCGGCCGCTCGATCGCCGGCTCGACGGTGACGTGGGCGGCGCCGAGCTCGTCTTCGCCGGCCGCGAGGCCGAGCCGCTCTACATCGTCTGACCTCGCGCGCGGCTACTTCATGAGCCGCGTCGCTTCGTCGAACAGCGGGCGCGCGTCGCGCTCGAGGTTGGCGTCGTAGCCGAGCGCCGCGTACAGCCGATCGTGCGCCGCCGCCGCCTCGGCGCGCCGCTTGTCGCCGCCGGCCGCGCGCGCGGCTACGAGGTGCAGCGCGCCCGCTTCGAGCGCCGCCGTCGCGTGGCGCGCGTTGATGGCCAGCGCGCTCTCGGCGCGCTCGAGGCCGGCGCGCACGTCGCCGTCGACGCCGCGGTGGTGCGCCGCGCTCCACTCGGCGCGCAGCCGATGGAGCGACGCCAGCCCGCGCATCGCGTCGGCCTCGGATGGGTTGAGGGCGATCGACTTCTCGTAGGCCGCGCGCGCCGCCTCGAACGACGCCGCCGACCAGCCGCCGCGATCGACCGCCCAGCGCGCCGCCAGGAGCTCCGCCTCGCCGAGCGTGAAGTAGGCCAGCTCGAAGCTGTGATCGAGCGCGAGCGAGCGGGCCATGCTGACGCGCACGCGCTCGAGCTCGGCGGAGGGATCGACGTGCTGGGCGCGCTGCCACGTCGCCACGTCGAGCTGCACGCAGCCGAGCGACTGATGCGTGGTGGCGCCCTCGGGATCGAGCGCCACCGCCTTGGCGCACGCCGGCATCGCGCGCTCGAGCGTCGCCGTCGGATCGAGGCCGCGCTTGAGCTCGTACTCGGCCAGCGTCTGCCCGGTCACGCACAGGTTGTTGTAGCCGTAGTCGACGTTGGGGTTGGCGCGCACCACCTTCTCGATGGTCACCATCGCCTGCTGCAGCGCCGGCCGCGGATCGAGCCCGTTGTTCGCCTCCCACATGCCGCGCGACAGGTAGCCAAGGCCGATGGTGTTGATGACCTTGAACCCTTGCGGCGAGAGCGACCACGCGCGCTGCCCCATCTCCGACGTCGTCTCGTAGGAGCCGCGCGGATCGAGCCCGTGCGCGGCTTCCCAGTCGCCGCGCACCAGCCACGCGTCGGACATGAGGTGATAGGCCTCGTGCGCGTTGGGGTCGCGCTCGAGCGCGGCGCGTCCGGCGGCGATGGCGCGATCGAGCTCGGCGCGCGGATCCTTGCCGTTGTCCTGCTCCCAGCTGCCGCGATCGCGATCGACGTAGCCGGCGGCGACGAGGAGGCGCACGTTGTTCGGCGCCAGCGCCTTGCCCGCCTTGCCCAGCTCCTCGGCCTTGAGCCACGCCGGCCGCGGATCGCCGTTGTGGTTCTGCTGATACTTGGCGGCGCGGCGCCACGCGTCGACCTCGTCGGCGTAGATCTCGCCGTCGCCGGGCAGCGCCTGGGCGGCGCGCGAGCAGGCGGCGATGGCGCCGTCGACGGCGGTGATGGGCGGACGCTCGTGCTCGCTCAGGATCTCGGCGGCCATCACCCAGCGCACGCAGTCGCCGTGCAGCGCCGCCGCGCTCGAGCGCGCGATGCCCGCCGCGGTCTCGTACGCCTGGCCGGCGCGATCGAGCTCGGCGAGCGCGTCGTCGGGGCCGCCGTCGACCCACTTCTCCTTCGCCAGCATGAGGCGGATGTCGCCCTCGAGCGTGTGCGCCTCGTACATCCACGGCACGCGCACCTGTGCCGCGCGCGCCTTGTCGAGCGCCTGCTGCCAGCGCCGCTCGTGCAGCGCGATGAGCCCCTCCACGTATTCGGGCGCCTCCGACTGCAGCCCGACCGCGTTCTTGAGGTACGCCAGCGCCGGCTCGCGCAGCGCGCGCGCCAGGTCGGCGCGGCGCAGCGCCTCGGTCGCGTGGTCGTCGGCGGGCGGCAGCTCGGCGAGCGCGCGCTGATAGAGCTGGCCGAGCGCGAGCCCGAGCGCGTACGAGACCTCGGGCGTGCGATAGCCGGCCCTCCACGCGCGCTCGAGCTCGCGGCGCGCCTCGTCGGGCCGCTCGAGCACGAGGTAGCCGCGGCCGAGCGCGTAGCGGCCCGGACCCTCGGCGACGCCGCCGAGCGCGGCGATGCGCGTCTCGAGATCCTTCATGCGCGCTTCGATCGTCTGCCGCTCCTTTCTCGTGTCGTGCAGCGGCAGGAGCGCGGCGTAGCGCGCGACGGCGTCGTTGCGCTCGACCTCCTGGCCAAACGCGTTGGCCAGGCGCGCCTGCTCGGCGGCGGCCGCGCGCGCGTGCAGCACGTAGGCGCCGCCGGCGACGGCCGCGACGGCGATGACGACCGCGGTCGAGACCAGCGCCTTGTGCTTGCGCGCCCGCTTGATCAGGCGATAGCCGAGCGACGAGCGGCGCGCGTGGATCGGCTCGCCGTCGGCCCACGCCTCGAGATCGTCGGCGAGCGCGCGCGCCGAGTCGTAGCGGCGCGACGGCTCCTTCTCGAGACACTTCATCACGATGGTCTCGAGATCGACGGGGATGGTCGGATCGATGGCGCGGAGCGGCGTCACCTCCTCGTTGAGCAGCTTCCACATGACGACGAGCGTCGAGTCGCTCTCGAACGGCCGCCGCCCGCACAGGAGCTCGTAGAGCGTCGCGCCGAGGCCGTAGACGTCGGTGCGCCGATCGATCTGGCTCGTCTGTCCGCGCGCCTGCTCGGGCGCCATGTAGAGCGGCGTCCCGGTGACGACGCCGGTCTTGGTCAGGCCGGGCGCGTCGATCTCGCGCGCGATGCCGAAGTCGGTGACGTACGGATGCCAGCCCGACTCGCGCTTCTCGACGAGGATGTTGGACGGCTTGACGTCGCGATGCACCAGGCCCTGGCGGTGCGCGGCGTGCAGCGCCTCGGCGACGTCGCGGATGACGGCGATGCGCTCCTCGCGCGTCATCTGCTTGGCGACGGCGGAGAGCATCTTGCCTTCGATGAACTGCAGCGCGATGAACGGCAGGCCGTTGCCGAGCTCGCCGACGCCGTAGACCTTGCACACGTTCGGGTGATCGACGCGCGCCTGCGCGCGCGCTTCGGAGACGAGCCGCGCCGCCTGGTCGGGGTTGGCCTGGCGCATCACCTTGAGCGCGAGGTGGCGGCCGAGGCGCGGGTCGAACGCCTTGTGCACCTCGCCCATGCCGCCGCGGCCGAGGAGCTCGAGCATCTGGTAGCGCTCGGATTCGACGACGATCGGCCCCGACGTCTCCGACGCCGACAGCTTCGGGTGCTCGCCCGAAGTCATCGTGTCCGCGACGGCGGCCGCCTCCTCGCCGGCAGCGGCTGCCTCGTCGTTGCGCTCGACGTCTGACACGGTCCCCCGTGTCGACTATATCATTATTTATTGCGGTGCGGGGTGACCGTGCGCGCAAGATCGTACTGCGGCGGCCACGGCAGCTCGAAGCCCTGCTCGTAGGCGGCGTGGCGCGTAAAGTACGGATCGTAGAGGTGCATGCGCGCCATCAGGCATAGATCGGCGCGGCCGGCGGCGAGGACGCTGTTGATGTCCGACCAGGACGAGATGTTGCCGACCGTCATCGTCGGGACGCCCGCGTCGAGGCGCACGCGCTCGGCGAACGGCGTCTGGTAGAGGCGCCCGCCGGTCGGGCGCCCCTCGGCGACGGTGCCGCCGGCGGAGACGTCGATGATGTCGGCGCCGCCCTGGTGCAGCGCGCGCGCGATGGCGACCACGTCGGCGTGGGTGATGCCGCCGGGCGCCCAATCGCTCGCCGAGATGCGCACCGACAGCGGCATGGCGTCGGGCAGGACGGCGCGCACCGCCTCGACGACCTCGAGCGGAAAGCGCACGCGGCCCGCGACCTCGCCGCCGTAGGCGTCGCCGCGGCGGTTCGACAGCGGCGAGAGAAAGCTGCCGAGGAGATAGCCGTGCGCCGCGTGCAGCTCGACGAGATCGAAGCCGGCCTCGACGGCCCAGCGCGCCGAGCGCACGAACTCGTCGCGCACGGCGGCCATGTCCGCGGGCGTCATCTCGCGCGGCACCTGATCGCCGGCGCGAAACGCGATCGGCGACGGGCCGACGATCGGCCACGCCGACGACGGCGGCAGCGCTGCCCCGCCCTTCCAGGGCACCTCGGTGGCGCCCTTTCGCCCCGCGTGCGCCAGCTGCATGCCGATCTTCGCCGGCGAGAAGCGGTGCACGAACTCGACGATGCGCCGCCACCCATCGACGTGCGCGCGCGTGTACATGCCGGCGCAGCCGGGCGTGATGCGGCCGTCGCGATCGACGTCGGTCATCTCGGCCATGACCAGCGCGGCGCCGCCGAGCGCGCGGCTGCCGAGGTGCACGAGGTGCCAGTCCGACGGCATGCCGTCGTCGGCGGAGTATTGGCACATCGGCGACACGCCGACGCGGTTCGACAAGACGAGCCCGCGCAGCTTGAACGGCGTGAACATGGGCGGCGGCGGCGTCTTGGCCACGATGGTGACGCCCGACTGCTTCTCGGCCTGGCGCGCGAACCAGTCGTCGACGCGGGCGATGAGCGCCGGGTCGCGCTCCTTCAGGTTCTCGTGCGTGATGCGGAGCGAGCGCGTGAGCAGGCTGAAGGCGAACTGCAGCGGCTGCAGGCGGCCGAAGTAGCGCTCGGTCTCCTCGAACCAGGAGAGGCTGACCTGCGCGGCGCGCTGCAGCGCCTCGACGGCGGGACGATGCCCGGCCTCGTACGCGGGCAGCGCCGCGGCGACGGTGCCGTGCGCGGTGAGCGCGCCCGCGAGCGCGATCGCGCCCTCCATCGCCAGCTTGGTGCCGGAGCCAATCGAGAAGTGCGCGGTGTGCACGGCGTCGCCGACGAGCGCGACGTTGCCGCGCCACCAGCGATCGCATTGGACCGTCGGGAACTGGCGCCAGTGCGAGCGGTTCTTGAGCAGCTTGTGGCCGGCGAGCTCGTCGGCGAAGAGGCGCTCGCAGTAGGCGATGGTCGCGTCCTCGTTGGTCTCGTCGAGCCCGCTCTTGCGGAAGGTCTCGTCGGTGCACTCGACGATGAACGTCGATTGATCCGGCGCGTA
>Ga0070681_10008387_pt1 | contig 10119 bp, 7 predicted proteins | sample KBSC83BmetaG_FD_65650 | JGI IMG/M metagenome (GOLD analysis project Ga0070681, IMG submission 65650) | Corn rhizosphere microbial communities from Kellogg Biological Station, Michigan, USA - KBS C8-3B metaG | ecosystem: Host-associated > Plants > Roots > Rhizosphere | place: USA: Michigan...
ATCGGCGACCTCGTGCTCGTCAACGCGTTCATGATCCAGCTCTACATCCCGCTCAACTTCCTGGGCGTCATCTATCGGGAGATCAAGCAGGCGCTCGCCGACATGGAACGGCTGTTCCGGCTGATCGAGGAGCACGCGGAGATCCGCGATCGCGAAGGCGCGCGGCCGCTCGCGGTGCGCGGCGCCGGCGTGCGCTTCGAGCACGTCGATTTCGCGTACGAGACCGACCGCGCGATCCTGCACGACGTGACGTTCGCGATACCGGCCGGCCACAACGTCGCGGTCGTCGGCCCGTCCGGCTCCGGCAAGTCGACGCTCGCGCGGCTGCTGTATCGCTTCTACGACGTGTCGAGCGGCCGCATCACGATCGACGGCCAGGACATCCGCGACGTGACGCAGGCATCGCTTCGCGCGGCGATCGCGATCGTGCCGCAGGACACAGTGCTCTTCAACGACACGATCGAATACAACATTGCGTACGGCCGGCCCGGCGCGACGCACGACGCGATCGTGCTGGCCGCGAAGCTCGCGCAGATCCACGATTTCGTGTCGCGGCTGCCGCAGGGCTACGAGACGCCCGTCGGCGAGCGGGGGCTCAAGCTCTCGGGCGGCGAGAAGCAGCGCGTCGCGATCGCGCGCGCGATCCTGAAGCGCCCCGCGATCCTGATCTTCGACGAGGCGACGTCCGCGCTCGACTCGCGCGCCGAAAAGGCGATCCAGGCGGAGCTTCGGCTGATCGCACGCGACCACACGTCGCTGACGATCGCGCACCGGCTGTCGACGATCGTCGACGCCGACGAGATCCTGGTGCTGGAACACGGCCGGATCGTCGAGCGCGGCACGCATGTTGCTCTGCTTGCCGCCGATGGCGCTTACGCGAGGATGTGGCGCCTTCAGCAGGACGAGCGGCGCGAGGAAACCTCGCCGCCCGCGGGGTCCGGCGGCGAAGGGGAGCGGACAGGGTCGGCACCCCGGGAGGTCAACCCCGCAACCGCCGCCGCCGCCGCGGCGGCGTTGCGCAGCCCGCCCTGAGAGTACCGGTTGGCGACTCGTTGTTGACGACGGCAGGAAAGCCGTGCGATAAACGTCCCGAACTGTTGAGATTTCCGCTGATGAAACGATCGCTGTCAATTGTTTTTGCAGGGCTTGTGGCCTTCTCCACCGTTGCGATGGCGATCGACCTCGACCCGGCGCGGCTGAGGCTCGCCTCGGCCAACGTCCTCGTCCTCGACGCTGCCGCGGATCGTCAGATCTACGCAAAAGCGGCAGACGAAGTGACGCCGATCGCCTCCGTCACCAAGCTGATGACGGCCATGGTCGTGCTCGACGGCCAGCAGGCGCTCGACGAGCCGATCGAGATCGACACCGCCGACTACGACTACCTGAAGAACAGCTCGTCGCGGCTTCGCGCCGGCACCACGCTGACGCGCCGCGAGATGCTGCGCCTCGCGCTGATGTCGTCGGAGAACCGCGCTGCCGCGTCGCTCGCGCGGCATTACCCGGGCGGGACGCAGGCGTTCGTCACGGCGATGAACTTCAAGGCGCTGGCGCTCGGCCTCACGCACACGCACTACTCCGATCCGACCGGTCTTTCGCCGACGAACGTGTCGACGGCGAGCGACCTCGCGAAGCTCGTGCAGACGGCCGCCGAGTATCCGCTGATCCGCGAATTCACGACGACGCCGTCGTACCTGGTCGAGACGGACACCGGCCGCTTGCTCGGCTTCAACAACTCGAACGCGCTCGTCAAGAAAAGCGACTGGGACATCACGGTACAAAAGACCGGCTATATCCGCGAGGCCGGCAAGTGCGTCGTGATGATGGTGAACATCGCGAGCAAGCCGTTCGTGATCGTGCTGCTCGACTCGCTCGGCAAATACACGCGGATCGCCGATGCGCAACGCGTCAAGCACTGGCTCGAGACGGGCGAATCGCTCGCGCTCGCGCCGGTGAAGGCCGCGCGCGCCGTCAAGGTCCATGCGCAGCGCGCGCACGGAACGCTGCATCCACGCCTCGTCAAGACGTCGCAGAAGCGGTAGCGCCCTTCCGTTCTACCTGTTCTTGCGCCGGTGCTGCTCGTACAGCTCGGCGGCGTGCGCGCGCGTCTTCGCAGTGACCGCGCTGCCGCCGGTCATGCGCGCCAGCTCGTCGATGCGCTGACCGGGCGCAAGCGTCGCGAGCGTGCTCGTCGCCTGCTCGCCATCGCCGGACTTGGCGACCTGAAGGTGATGATCCGCATGGGCCGCGACCTGCGGCAGGTGCGTCACGCACAGGACCTGGCGGCGCAGCGCGAGCCTCTGCAGCATGCTGCCGACCGTCGCCGCGACGGCGCCGCCGATGCCGCTGTCGACCTCGTCGAACACGAGCGTCGGCACGCGGCCGACCTCGCTCGCGGCGATCTGGATCGCGAGCGCCACGCGCGACAGCTCGCCGCCCGATGCGACGCGCGAAAGCGGCGCGGCCGACTGCTTCGGATGCGTCGCGATCGTGAACACGACGCTCTCGCGGCCGTAGCTCGCCGGCTGCGAAACGGTCTCGAGCACGACGTCGAAGCGGCCGCCGCGCATCGCGAGCTCCTGCATCGCCTTCGTCACGCGCTGCGCGAGCGACTTCGCCGCCGTCGCCCGTCGGGCCGACAGCGACGCCGCGAGCTCGTCGTAGCGGCGTTCGGCGGCACCGACCGCCTTTTCGAGCGCCGCCGCATCGCTTGCTTGTGCGAGCTCGGCGAGTCGTGTCGACGTTGCCGCCGCAAGCTCGGGAAGCGTCTCGGGACGCACGCGATGTTTCCGCGCGACCTCGTGAATTGCCGAGAGACGCTCGGTCACGCGTGCGAGCTCGTCGGGATCGAGATCGAGGCGGCGGCGATAATCGCGGATCGCGCGTGCCGCCTCGTCGATCTGGATCGACGCCGGCGAGAGCAGCGCCACGATATCGCCAAGCGCGGGATCGTCGGCGGCGGCCTGCGCGAGCCTCTGCTCGATTCGCGCGAGGCGGCGCGCGATCGCATCGTCGCCTTCGCTCAACGATTCCTCGGCGTGCGTCGCCGCTTCGATCAGTTGCGCTGCATTCGCGAGCCGGCGCTCGCTTGCCGTCAGCGTCGCCCATTCGTCCGGCGCAAGCGCGAGATCGGCAAGCTCGCGTTCCCGTTCGCGCAGTGCGTCGCGTTCAGCGGCGAAGGCCGCCTCGGCATGAGCGGCGGCGTCGCGGCGCTCGATCGCCGCGCGCCAGGTGCGCCAGGCTGCGGCGACGTCCTGCGCGAGCGCCGCGACACCGCCGAACGCGTCGACCAGGTCACGCTGCGCCTCGGCCGCGAGCAGCGCCTGGTGCGCGTGCTGGCCGTGCATGTCAATCAGCTGCGCGCCGAGCTCTGCGAGCTGCGCAAGCGTTGCCGGACGCCCATTGATCCATGCGCGGCTGCGACCTTGCGCGTCGAGCGTGCGGCGCACGAGCACCTCGTCACCGGCGTCGAGCCCGTGCGACGCGAGCCATTGCGCGAGCTGCGGCGCATCGTCGATCGCGAACGTGGCGGCAAGCTCCGCGCGCTCGGCGCCGGCCCGGAGCTGGCGCATTTCGAAGCGGTCGCCGAGCAGTAACGCCAGGGCGTCGAGCAGGATCGACTTGCCCGCGCCCGTCTCACCGGTCAGGACGGTGAAGCCCGGCGCCAACTCGACGTCGAGTGCATCGACGACGACGAAATGGCGAATCGACAGCGCGCAGAGCATGGCGGCGATCCGGTGCCGGCGCGATCAGCGCGCGAGCGCGGCCGGCCGCTGCTCAGCGCGCATCGCCGTGCGTGAGCCGCTCGGGCGTTTCGCTCCAGTGCAGCTTCTCGCGCAGCATCGCGAAGTAGTCGTGGTACTCGGGATGCAACAGGCGCGCGGTGTGCGGTGCGCGTCGCGCCGTGACGCGGTCGCCCTCGGCGAGCTCGAAATGCGCCTGACCGTCGCAATGCACGGCGGCGTCGCGACCGTGACTCACGGTGATGGCGATCGTCGATGCGTCGGGTATCGCGATCGGCCGGTGCGTCAGCGCATGCGGCGCGATCGGGACCAGCGCGAACGCCGGCACTTCCGGGGCGATGATCGGACCGCCGGTCGACAACGCATAGGCGGTCGAGCCGGTCGGCGTCGCCACGATGACGCCGTCGGCGCGCATCGCATAGACGAAGCGGCCGTCGATCTCGACGGCGCATTCGATCATGCTGCCCAAGCCACCGCGGTTGACGACGACCTCGTTCAGCGCGGGCGCCGACGTCGTCGTGCCGTTCGCGCGCTGCAGCGTGACCGCGAGCAGGGTCCGCCGCTCCTCGGTGTAGCGGCCGTCGAGCATCGCGGCGATCGTCGGCTCCATTTTCGCGAGCGGGATGTCGGTCAGGAATCCGAGCCGCCCGAGGTTGACGCCGATCATCGGCACGGCGTGCGGCGCGAGGCGCCGCGCGACCGACAGCATCGTGCCGTCGCCGCCGAGCACGATCGCGAGATCGATCGCGTCCGGCAACCGCTCGTCGGGCAGCGTGGTGATGCCGGGGATGTCGCCGCCACCGGCGTTGGGCTCGAGGACGACCGTGTGTTTGCGGGCGATCAGGAACGCCGCCAGCGCGGCCAGGGGCGCCGCTGCCGCCGCGCCGCCGTGGCGCCCGATCAGCGCAATCCGGGGAAAGCGTTGCGGCGTGCGGGCGGACATTCGCGGATTAAACCATAGCGTCCGGCGCGCAAACGCTCGGCGCCTTGGCCGAAGGCAGCGGCGCCCCAAACTTGCAGGGTAATATAACCATGGCGCCATCGTGTGAAACGCGCCTCACCCCGATCGAGATGCTGGACGCCCGCGCGCAACACCTGCTGAAGACCCTCGTCGAGCGCTACGTCGCCGAAGGGCAGCCGGTCGGCTCGCGTGCGCTGTCGCGCCATTCGGGCCTCGACCTGTCACCGGCGACGATTCGCAACGTGATGGCCGACCTCGAGGACATGGGCCTGATCGCGAGTCCGCACACGTCGGCCGGACGCGTGCCGACACCGCGCGGCTACCGCTTCTTCGTCGATACGCTGATGGTCGTGCAGACGCTCGAGGATACCGAGATCCACCGGCTCGAGGACGAGCTCAACGCCGACCGGCCGCAGCAGATCGTCAGCGCCGCCGCGTCGCTGCTGTCGCAGCTCACGCAATTCGCCGGCATCGTCGCGACGCCGAAACGGCGCGACGCGTCGTTCCGCCATCTCGAGTTCCTGCGGCTCTCCGATCGGCGCGTGCTGCTGATCATCGTCACCGCCGAAGGCGACGTGCAGAACCGCATCCTGCACACCGATCGCTCGTATACGCCGACGCAGCTCGTCGAGGCGACGAACTTCTTCAACCAGAACTTCGCCGGCCAGCCGTTCACGAACATTCGCGAGCGCATCGCCGAAGAGCTGCGCGCGCTGCGCGAGGACATCGCGGCGCTGATGAGCGCCGCCGTCGACGCCGGCGAGGGCGCGCTCGCCGAGGGCGACGCACTCGTCGTGACCGGCGAGCGGAACCTCCTGAACGCCGAGGATCTCGCGTCGAACATGCAGCGGCTGCGGCGCCTGTTCGAGCTCTTCGAGCAGAAGACGTCGCTGCTGCACCTGCTCGACATCTCGCAGCGCGCGCCCGGCGTGCAGATCTACATCGGCGGCGAATCGGGCCTCGTTCCGCTCGACGAATGCAGCGTCGTGACGGCGAGCTACGAGGCGAACGGGCAGGTGATCGGCACGCTCGGCGTGATCGGGCCGACGCGGATGGCGTACGAGCGGATCATTCCGATCGTCGACGTCACCGCCCGGCTGCTCTCGAACGCGCTGTCGCGCGAGCTCGACGACTGACCGGCCGTTCGACTGCCGCTGCACGGCACGTCGCTTGCGGACCGCGCACTTGAGTCCACTCCGGCATTGCGTTCGCCGCACGCGCACCGCGCTCGCGAGCATGCGCACGCGCGGCTATCCGTTGCTCGCAGCCGTTTTCGTGCATCTGCCGCGCGTGGCGCTGGTCCATGTCTATCGCCGTCTCGCGCAGCCCTTCAATCGCAGCGGCCCGATCCGGACCCTCAATCGGCGCCGCATGCGACGGCTGCACGCATCGTGCGCGCTGTCCCCGGCGGGCGGTCATTTCTATGTCATCGTGATGCCGGGAACGCTGCATTTCCTGCTTCCCTGTCTTGCGCTGCTGCCGGCGCACCTGACGGTGCTGCTGCTCGGCAATGGCGCGACGCGATGGGAGCGGCGACTGATCGCGCGCCGGTTCCCTGCGCTGCGGTTCCGTTCGCTCGCACGCTTGCCGGGGACGAGCATTACGCACGGCGACATGATCACGTTGCTGCTGCAAACGAACGGCGCGAACTTCGGGCTGATCGACCATGACTGCTACGTATTCGACCGGCGGATCTTCGAATCGCTCGCACCCGGCCCGGCGGATTGCCTGACCGCGGTTTTCGGAGGGATCAGCGCGAAGTCGGGCCTCGCGTATCCGGAGACGTCTCTCCTGTTCCTGAATGCCCCGGTCCTGCGCGCCGTCATGAACCGCTACCATGTGGATGCGCGGATCTATCGCAAGCTGCCTGCGGCGCTGCGCGACACCGTGCGCCGGATCGGCATCGACGGCGCCGTCTTCATCAAGGATTACGCGAATTTCTTCGATACGCTTCACCTGCTGCTCGCGCTCGCCATCGCGGACGGCCATTCGTGCCGGTTCCTGCAGGGCTTCGACGCGCGGGCAATCGCGCATATCGGCGGCACGAGCTGGCGAACGACGGAAACGAAGGAATTGATCAACTGCTACGTGGACTGGCGCTTCCTCGACCTTGCCGACGACGAAGGGCTGCACCGTCGCTACCGATCGCGCACGCGCCCGTTTCGCTCGGCCGCCGATGTCCGCGCCTCGATTCCGCTGACACCCGAATCGTTCGCGCGGCTCGCGTGGGTCGACGCGCTCGTCGGCAGGCTCGCGGCAGCGACCGGCCAGCGAAGGGAAGCGCTGCCGTGCGGCGAGCGTAACGAGGCGCAGGTTTCACCATGACGTATCGACCCGAGCCCGGGTTCTCGCACGACCGCGCGCCGAAAGTCGGCGTCCTGCTCGTGAACCTTGGCACGCCGGAGGCGCCGACGAAACCGGCCGTGCGCCGCTATCTCGCCGAGTTCCTGGCCGATCCGCGCGTCGTCGAGATCCCGACGATCGCCTGGCGGCCGCTGCTGCACGGCGTCGTGCTGCGCACGCGGCCCGCCAGGTCCGCCGAGCGCTACGCGGCGATCTGGACGAAGGACGGCTCGCCGCTTGCCGTGCACACGAACAAGCAGAAGGTGCTGCTGTCAGGCTACCTGGGTCAGCGGCTGAAGGCGCAGGGGCTCGCCGCGGACGGCGTCGTCGTCGAATACGCGATGCGCTACGGCACACCCGGCATCGGCCCGCAGATCGAGCGGCTGCGAAGCGCCGGCTGCGAGCGCATTCTGGTGATGCCGCTCTACCCGCAGTACGCGGCGAGCACGACCGGTTCCGTCGTCGATGCCGTGGCCGCGCATCTTGCGCGCACGCGCCGCATCCCCGGCCTGCGGATCGTCGACACGTTTCACGACGACCCCGGCTACATCGCGGCGCTCGCCGGCGTCGTCAACGACTACTGGACGAAGCACGGCCAGCCCGAGCATCTGCTGCTGTCCTTCCACGGGCTGCCGCGCCGCTCGCTTGCCCGCGGCGACCCCTATCACTGCTACTGCCGGGCGACCGCGCGACTGCTCGTGCGCGAGCTCGGGCTCGAGTCGTCGCAATGGACGCTCGCGTTCCAGTCGCGCTTCGGCCGCGGCCGCTGGCTCGAGCCGTACACGGCGGCGACGCTCGAGCGCCTCGGCAAGGCGAAGCTTCGCCGCCTCGACGTGTTCACGCCGGGGTTCGTCGCGGACTGCCTCGAGACGCTCGAGGAGCTCGCGATCGGCGGCAAGCGGACCTACCGCGCGGCCGGCGGCGGCGACTACGACGTGATTCCCTGCCTGAACGAGCATCCGCGCTGGATCGCGGCGCTCGCCGACGTGGTGCTCGCGAACCTTCAGGGATGGCTGCTTCCGCCGCCGTCGGTGGCGGAGCGCGAGGCGACGCTTGCGCGCGCGAAGGCGCAGGGCGCGGCGGCCTGACGGTCACGGGACGCGCCCGCGGCACGTCCCGCGGGCCACGCTGTTGAAAGCCCGGCGTCAGAACCCCACCTGACGGGGCATACGTTCGTTTCGTTCACCCCTATCCCGATGGCCGACCAGGAACCGCATCCCGATTTCGATGAGCAGAACTCCCGCGAGGCAACCGACCGGACGCCGCGCGACGACGGGCAGGGCGCCGACGGCGCACTCGCGAAGGCGCAGTCCGAAGCCGCCGAGATGAAGGATGCGTGGCTTCGCGCGCGCGCCGAAATCGAGAACGTGCGCCGGCAGGGCCAGGTCGACGTCGCGAAGGCGCACAAATTCGCGATCGAGAAGTTTGCCGAAGACCTGCTGCCGGTCAAGGACGCGCTCGAGCAGACGCTCCAGGCCGACCAGTCGGTTTCGGCGGAGACGCTCAAGGCCGGCGCCGACCTCACGCTCAAGTCGCTCGACGCGGCGTTCTCGCGCGCGGCGATCAGGGAGATCGATCCCGCCGGGCAGAAGTTCGACCCGCACCTGCATCAGGCGATGCAGGCGGTCGACAGCAACCTGCCGCCCAATACCGTCGTGACCGTCTTCCAGAAGGGCTACCTGTTGAACGACCGCGTGCTGCGCCCGGCGCTCGTCACCGTATCGAAGTCGCCGGAAAAGTGATCGCCCGAGCAGGTTGATTCGCACGCGCCGAACCCCATTTCAACGTCCAGATAAATACCCGCCACGGAGGCAATCAAACATGGCAAAGATCATCGGCATCGACCTCGGGACGACGAACAGCTGCGTCGCGATCATGGAGGGCGGCCAGCCCAAGGTGATCGAGAACTCGGAAGGCGCGCGCACGACGCCTTCGGTCGTCGCCTACGCCGAGGACGGTGAGATTCTCGTCGGCGCGCCCGCCAAGCGGCAGGCGGTCACCAACGCGAAGAACACGATCTTCGCGGTGAAGCGGCTCATCGGCCGCCGCTTCGAGGAAAAGGAAGTGCAGAAGGACATCGACCTGATGCCCTACAAGATCGTGCGCGCCGACAACGGCGACGCATGGGTCGAGGTTCGCGGCAAGAAGATCGCGCCGCAGCAGGTCTCGGCCGAAGTCCTGCGCAAGATGAAGAAGACCGCCGAGGATTATCTCGGCGAGGAAGTGACCGACGCCGTGATCACCGTGCCGGCGTACTTCAACGACTCGCAGCGCCAGGCGACGAAGGACGCCGGCCGTATCGCGGGCCTCGAAGTGAAGCGCATCATCAACGAGCCGACGGCGGCCGCGCTCGCGTTCGGACTCGACAAGAAGGAAGGCGATCGCAAGATCGCCGTGTACGACCTGGGCGGCGGCACGTTCGACATATCGATCATCGAGATCGCGAACGTCGAAGGCGAGCACCAGTTCGAGGTGCTGTCGACCAACGGGGACACGTTCCTCGGCGGCGAGGACTTCGACCAGCGGATCATCGAATACATCGTCACCGAGTTCAAGAAGGAATCGGGCGTCGATCTCAAGAACGACGTGCTTGCGCTGCAGCGGCTCAAGGAAGCCGCCGAGAAGGCGAAGATCGAGCTCTCGAGCCTGCAGCAGACGGACATCAACCTGCCGTACATCACGGCGGACCAGACGGGGCCGAAGCACCTGTCGATGAAGCTCACGCGCGCGAAGCTCGAGTCGCTGGTCGACGGCCTGATCGAGCGCACCGTGGAGCCGTGCCGGATCGCGATCAAGGACGCCGGCATCAAGCTCGACGACATCAGCGACGTGATCCTCGTCGGCGGCCAGACGCGCATGCCGAAGGTGCAGGACACGGTCAAGCAGTTCTTCGGCAAGGATCCGCGCAAGGACGTCAATCCCGACGAAGCGGTTGCGGTCGGCGCGGCGATCCAGGCGTCGGTGCTGGCGGGCGAGCGCAAGGACGTGCTGCTGCTCGACGTGACGCCGCTGTCGCTCGGCATCGAGACGCTCGGCGGCGTGATGACGAAGCTGATCCAGAAGAACACGACGATC
>Ga0070681_10008389_pt1 | contig 10118 bp, 7 predicted proteins | sample KBSC83BmetaG_FD_65650 | JGI IMG/M metagenome (GOLD analysis project Ga0070681, IMG submission 65650) | Corn rhizosphere microbial communities from Kellogg Biological Station, Michigan, USA - KBS C8-3B metaG | ecosystem: Host-associated > Plants > Roots > Rhizosphere | place: USA: Michigan...
GTCGCAAGCCCGGAGTGTCCCAGGTAGACCGCTGCGGCCGAGCTTCGCCCGGAGCTTTTGACCGCTTGCGCGAGAGTGACGTCGTCAATCAGGGCGTTGCGGATCGCGGCAATACCCCCGATCCGGTCCAGCGCCTCGCGCCGGATGAGAACGGTGCCTCCAGCGGCGGCGGCCACACGGGAGTGTGGATCATTCACACGGGCGAACGGATAGAGCATCTGGAAGAAGTAGACGAATGCAGGCACCAGCGCTTTCTCCGCGAGGCTGGTGCAGTTCAGCCGGACCATCTCGCTCACCATGTCGACACGCGCCCGGCCTTCAGGCCGCTGCAAGCCTGCGACGAGGGCTGACAGGTGCCGGGGGTCGTGCACGATGTCGGCATCGGTAAACAACAATACCGGCGCGCTACTCGCCGCGATCCCTTGATTGAGCGCCCACAGTTTGCCCGACCAGCCGGGCGGTTTGGGTTGCCCGATGAGGATGCGCAGGTTGGAGGCGGCGCCGGCGTGGGCCGCCGTCCCATCGGTCGAGTTGTCGTCGACGAGGATGATGCGGAATTGGCCCGCATAAGTTTGCGCGGCGAGCGATGCGATGACAGGACCTATGGTCTGCGCTTCATCCCGGGCGGGGACGATGATGTCAACATCCGGTGGCTGCTCCGGTACGGCGGGGGGTAATTCCGGGGTGGAAGCCCAGAAGCGCCCGTGCGCCAGGACCAGGTACAACCAGACGACCAAGGACAGCAGAACGACCCAACTCATTGTCTCCCCTAGCGCTCGTGTGCACGGAAATATCTTGGGCCCGCGCGGCCCGCAGCAGTGATTGACAGCCAATTCGACGAGCCGCCATAGTTTCGCGCACCATGATCCACACGTTCCCCGCAGAGGCGCTGCGCGCGCAATTCCCGGCACTGCAGCGGGCCGGCTCGTTCGTTTTCTTCGACAACGCGGCCGGGGCGCAGGTACCCCAGGTCGTGTTGGATGCGGTGAACCGCCACCTCATCGAGCACAACGTGCAGCGCGGTGGGCGGTACCCTCAGAGCATCGCAGTCGATGCAACCATCGCCCGCGCCCGGCAGAGTGTCGCCGCGTTCCTCAACGCTCGCCGGCCGGAAGAGATCGCGTTCGGAATGAACGCCACATCATTCATTCGCACCATCAGTCTGGCCGTCGGGCTCACTCTACAGGATCGAAACGAGATCATTGTGACAGATCTCGACCATGCCGCGAATGTGGAGACCTGGCTGGCCCTGGAGAGAATGGGCGCCAGATTGCTCTGGTGGAGAATGCGCTCGGACGGTTGCCTGTATCCGGAGGATCTGAAACCGCTTCTGTCCAGCCGGACGCGCATGGTCGCCTGCACGTTGACTTCCAATGCTCTCGGCTCGATCGTCGATGTCCGCGCGGCTGCGGATCTGGCTCATGCGGTTGGCGCGGAGATCTTCCTCGACAGCGTGCATTACGGGCCGCATGGTCCGATCGATGTGCAGGCGTTCGATTGCGACTACCTGGTGTGCTCCGGGTACAAAATCTTTGCGCCCCACATGGGCTTCATGTGGGGTCGTTACGAGCTGTTGACGAAGCTGCCGACCTTTCGCGAGGACTTCATTCCGGACGAGCCCCCGGGGAAAATTGAAGCCGGTACTTTTGTGTATGAGCACGTCGCGGGCATGGATGCGGCAGTCAATTACCTCGCACAACTCGGGCGGATCCTGAGTGGCGGGGGAGGAAGTCCCGATGCGCGATCGCTCTGTGAAGATGCGCGCCATGCGATGCAGGCCATCCGGACCTACGAGCAAGGTTTGTCGCTCGAGTTGGGACGCGTGCTTCGCGAGTGCGGCGCGCAGGTGTATGGGATAGATGACGATGCCCGGGTGGGGGAGCGCGTGCCGACGTTCTGCTTCAACTTGCCGGGTGTCCCGCCCCAGGTCGTGACCGAAACTCTGGCGAGGGCGAACATCGGGGTCCGCGATGGTCACATGTACGCCCCTCGCCTCATGAAACGCCTGAATGTGCCGGTCGAGTCAGGTGTCGTGCGAGTCTCGCTCGTCCATTACAACACTCTGGCCGAGATTCATCGGTTCGGCAATGCGCTCTCCGGGGTTGCGGTGCGGCAAAACTAGGAGTCGCGGCGAAGGGAGCCGTTGCAGGGTCCACGACGTTGTGCGCGCGTCGTGAGAGGTCAGGTTTGCTCGTGCCGCGCCTGGAAGCGGCGCGCCTTCATGCGGTTGCCACAGACTTTCATGTTGCACCAGCGTCGCGTGTGGTTCTTGCTCGTGTCGAGGAAGAGCCAGCGGCACGTGTCAGCGGCGCAGGTACGGACGCGAGCCATGTCCGGCGACAGGAGAATGTCCGACACCGACTCGGCAAGAGTCCAGACCGGCAGGTTTGGCTCTTTCTCATAGCGGCCCCAGGCCCAGGCAAACCCCGCTTCCCCGGAAAATGCTGACTGCGCCGGCCGTGCGTTGCCGCTCTTTTCGGCTCCCCACCGTAGCTCGCGGTGGCGGGCTGCATCGAGAAAATGCTGTTCCAACACGCTGATGTCCTGTTGCCGCGGGTCCTTTCTGTCCAGGATGCCGTACAGCACCGCGGCCGTCGCTTCGCGAAGCTCGTGTGCGCAGTGTAGTGCCTGTGCCGCTGCCTCCGGGGCGACAGTCCTACTCAGAGCGCGCACGTGCTGGCGGCTCAGCAGTCCGCTCTCCTCGAGAAAACGCAGAAGGTCGCCGTAGCTGACCAGCATTTCGTCCGGGCCGTCCGCGCGGAAACGGTTATCGAGCGAATTGACGAGGTCGAGGGCGGGGTGGCCACCGCACAGGTCGAAAAGCGTGCCTTTGGCGTCTGCGGACATGAATGTGCTGTTCTAACCTCCAAATACGATTTTACAGGTTAACGGGGAAGGGGCATACTAACCATCTATGGAGACTTCAGCGGTTACAGTCAAGCTCCCCACTGAGCGAGCCGGCGGGCTGGACCTGCGGGTTCTGCTGGCATTCCTGGCGATCTATTTCTTATGGGGCGCGACATTTCTGGCCATTCGCGTCGCGGTCCTGGAGATCCCGCCGTTTTTTACGGCGGGCTTGCGCTTCTTTACGGCCGGGTCGCTGCTGTTTCTCTTCCTGCGGCTGCGGGGACAGCCGGCGCCTTCGGCTGCACAGTGGCGCAGCATCCTCGTCATCGCGGTGTGCATGTTTGTGGTCACCTACGGAGCGCTTTTCTGGGCGGAGCAATACGTGCCCTCCGGGCTTACCGCGGTGCTCGAGGCGACGTTGCCTATCATTGCCATGATTCTCGAGGTGTTCGTTTTCCGCCGGCAGCCGTTTCGCTGGCGAATGCTCGCGGCGGTGGCGCTGGGCTTCCTGGGTGTTGCATTGCTGCTGCTGAAGAACACCGCGCAGTCATTCGGCCTATTCCCGTGCCTTGTCATCTTAGGCGGCAGTGTCGCGTGGACACTCGGTGCAGTACTCACCCGTTCGATGCCATTGCCCAAATCAGTTCCCCTGGCGGCCGGCGCGGAAATGATGGTCGGTGGCGCGGTGTTACTGTGTCTGTCGTTGCTGACGGGCGAGATGCATCCCTTCCCGCAGATATCGCTGCGGGCCGCTGTGGCCCTGTTGTATCTGATCGTGGGCGGCTCATTGTTGGGTTTCACCGCATACGCATGGCTGCTGGCGCGGATGCCTGCAACACGTGTGGCGAGCCACGCATACGTCAATCCCCTGGTCGCAGTCGCATTGGGGTATTTCATAGCGGGTGAGCCGGTCACTGCACGGATGCTGGTCGCCTCGGCGCTCGTCGTCGGAAGCGTGTTTCTGATCCTCAGGCCCGGGAACGACAAGGCTTCCCTGTAAAATTCTCCGACGCGCCGTCGATAAATTCCTCTCGCCCTTATGTCATCTGTGTCCTGCCGTGCCTTCGCTGCCTGTTAGCATCGGTTCGCAGAATAAAGAGGGGACCGATGATCCGGCTGACGACCCTGTTGATGATGGGGCTCCTGGTGAGCGCAAGCGCCGTTCGAGCCGAGCCTCCCGCTATCAAGGCCGAGCACGCCAGTCAGCCGGCCACCCCGACACCGCCCAAGTCGGACTCCAGCGACGTCGGCTACCATGACCTGATCTGCAAGCCCAATGGGACCGAGGACGGGTTCGACTGCGCAGATGAAGCCACTCCCGCGAAGATCGTTCCCATCCCTTCCGAGATGGCGTGGCCGCGCCAGCAGGATCTCCAGGTAAGCGGCTAGATTTTATGGACTGACGCGAGTCCCACGTGCGCCGCGTATCCCAGCGGCGCACCACCTCACGCTGTCGTTGCCGGTGTGTGGCGCTATGATCGACGGCCATGACAGTCAATCGCGGCGACGAGCTGCTGCGGCGTCTCCAGCTCGATCTTCCTATCATTCAGGCGCCCATGGCCGGTGTCTCGACGCCAGCGATGGCCGCAGCCGCTTCAAACGCCGGAGCTCTCGGCTCAATGGGCGTTGGTGCGACAAATGCGGACGGCGCGGCGAAGATGATCCGCGCGGCGCGTGACCTTTCCAGCCGCGCTCTCAATATCAACGTGTTCTGCCACCGTCCGGCTACGCCCAATCGGGCGGTCGAGTCGGCGTGGATCGAGAGATTGCGGCCGCATTTCGCACGGGTCGGAGCGACACCGCCGGCTGTGCTCTCGGAAATCTACAAGAGCTTTGTGGATGACGACGCCATGCTGGAGCAACTCATCGAGTGCCGGCCGGAGGTGGTCAGCTTCCACTTCGGCTTGCCGTCAGCACACAGGATGCAGGCGCTCCGCAAAGCAGGCAGCGTGCTCATCGCCTCGGTGACGAGTCTCGAGGAGGGCAATGCAGTGGTTGCTGCTGGAGTGGATGCCGTCATTGCCCAAGGTTATGAGGCGGGTGGGCACCGGGGTGTGTTTGATCCCGAGGCGCATGATGACCGTTTGGGGACTTTCGCGCTGACACGGCTGTTGGTTCGAAAGCTCGGCGTGCCGGTGATAGCTGCCGGAGGCATCATGGATGGTGCGGGCATCGCCGCTGTACTGAAGTTGGGGGCGGTCGCGGCGCAACTGGGGACGGCGTTTATCGGGTGTCCCGAATCTTCCGCCGACGAGGGGTATCGGGCGGCTCTCATGAGTAACGCCGCCCATCATACGGTTGTTACGCCGGCGATCTCGGGCCGCCCTGCGCGGTGCCTGTCAAACCAATTCACGCGGTTGGGTGAATCGGTGTCGCCGCGGGAAATTCCGTCGTATCCGATTGCTTACGACGCAGGTAAAGCGTTGCATGCCGCGGCGAAGGCGAAATCCGAATTTGGTTACGGGGCGCAGTGGGCGGGACAGGGAGCGCCACTGGCGCGTGCCATCCCGACAGCGGACCTGGTTCGGGAGCTTGCCGCGGAGCTGGAGGGCGCCCGGGCGTCCAATATGAACACAAGTGCATAACCTCGGAAGCTGGACTGGGGGCGCGTTTACGGGGAATATTGCCGCAGACAGCTGATCTGAGGCACATGAGACATGAACGACCAGGTTCCACGGGCCCGCCCGGGTTATGAATACTCATGCATATGTAGGGCGCTGCCTGGATCCCCCCGGCGGTGATCAGGATCGACATCGAGCCGGTCTGGCGCTTCCGGCGCGAGGAGGACGGGCAGTCGATGCTCGTCATGCTCGACTTTCTCAATGAGATCCGTGCGACCGGGAAAATCACGCGCGCCGCCGGGCGGGCGCAGATGTCGTATCGACACTGTTGGAATCTGATCGGGAAATGGGCGCAGTTCTTCGGCGCCCCGCTCGTGGAGCGGGAGCAGGGACGCGGCACCCGGCTGACACCGCTGGGTGAGAAGTTGGTCTGGGCCGGGCAGCGCCTGCAGGCCCGGCTGCGTCCGCAGCTGCAGAACCTGGCGCAAGAGCTCGAGACGGAGCTCAACGATGTGTTGCCCCAACGCGAGAACATCGTCCGGGTCCATGCGAGTCACGGCTTCGCCGTCTCCAAGCTCCGGGAGATCCTCAGCCGCGGACCCAACATCGGGATCGACTTGCGTTATGCGAGCAATCAGAACTCCCTGGTGGCGCTTGCCCACGGTGCTTGTGAGATCGCCGGCGTCCATCTCCCGCAAGGCGACTTACGCAAGAAGGCTGTCGCCGCCTCCACGGCATGGCTGCAGCCACCGGGTGAATATCGTGTCATCGGCCTGGTGACGCGAGAGATGGGCCTGATGGTGAAGCGAGGCAATCCACTGCGGATTACCTCGTTGCGACGCCTGGTCGATGCGGATGTCCGCTTCGTGAATCGCGATCCCGAGTCGGGCACCCGTTTGCTGTTCGATCAATTGTTGGCTCGGGAGGAGCTCGACACGACCCGCATCACGGGTTACGAGCGCGTCGAGTTCACCCATGCCGCCGTGGCCGCCTACGTGGCAAGTGATATGGCCGATGCGAGCTTCGGCGTCGAGGCGGCCGCGCGGCAATTCGACCTCGATTTCGTGAGGTTGGCTACCGAGGACTACTTCTTCGTGTGTCGCAAACACATTCTGGAACACCAGGCGGTCAAGCGGGTGCTGGAAATCCTGCGCGGAGAGGAGTTTCTCGAGGCGATTGCCCACCTGCCGGGCTACAAAGCGAAGGATTGCGGGACAATCAAAGGGATCCGGGAGGCGCTGCGCAGCCAGGCGCCTGGACCGCCTTGAAGAGCTGCATGCCCCAGCTCAAACTGTTGGTTCGAGACCAGGTCCGCAGGACCTATGGGCCAGTCGAGCGCACGCCGGATTAGTGCGATGCAACAAGATTGGGAGGGGCATGTCCGGCGAAATCAGTGTGACCCGCCTGAACCGCGAGCTGCGAGCCGTCAGCCGCTGTCTGCAGATCCTGTTGCGCTCGGAGGATGAGCCGGCGCTCCTGAGCGATATCTGTAAGATCGTGTGCGAGGAGGCCGGCTATCGCATGGCCTGGGTGGGCTACTGCGAGCATGACGAGCAGAAGAGCATCCGCGCCGTAGGCTGGGGAGGCCTGGAAGAGGGTTATCTCACCCAGAGTGGGATTACCTGGGCGGATACCGAGCGTGGCCGGGGTCCCGCGGGCACCGCCGCACGCAGTGGGAGAACGACCTGCATCCAGGATTTCGCGAGCGATCCCGAGGCGGCTCCCTGGCGCGAGAAGGCGTTGGAGCGCGGCTATCGCTCGGGGATCGCCCTGCCGCTGCGGGATGAGGGCCAACGGACGTTTGGCATTCTCGCCATCTATTCCACGCAGCCGGACTCCTTCACCCGTGACGAGATACGCCTGCTGGAGGATATGGCGGGCAACCTGGCTTTCGGCATCACGAGCCTGCGGGCCCGCATCGTCAACAAGCGCCTGGAGCAGGAGCACCAGAGCGCGCTGCGCTTCTTCACCAGCATGGACCGGGTCAACGTTGCGATCCAGGAGAACGATGACCTCGAGCTGATGTTGGGTGATGTGCTCGATGTGGTCATGTCGATTTTCGATTGCGATCGGACGTTTCTGCTCTATCCCTGCACCATGGATGCGCTGACCTGGCGGGTGCCCATGGAGCGCAACCGGCCGGAGTATCCCGGGGCGTTCAAGTTGGGCCTGGAGATCCGCATGGATCCGGAGGTTCTGGGTGTCTACCGTGCCGTTCTGACTTCCCCCGGCCCTGTTACCTTTGGCGCCGGCACCGAGCGGCCCGTTCCGAAAGTCGCGCGCGACTTCGGGGTGAGGTCGATGGTTTGCATGGCTGTTTATCCCAAAAGGGACAAGCCGTACATGTTCGGCATGCACATCTGCCGCGGTCCGCGGACCTGGACGCCGGAGGATGTAAAGCTCGTGCAGGAGATCGGCCGCCGCCTGGGGGACGGTCTTTCGAGCCTGTTGGCTTACCGGCACCTGTGGCAGAACGAGACCCGGCTGCGGACCGTCATGCAGACGATTCCCGACCTCGTGTGGCTGAAGGACCTCGGCGGCACCTACCTGGCCTGCAATCGCCAGGTCGAACGCCTCTTCGGCAGCAATGAGGCCGAGATCGTCGGCCGGACGGATTACGACTTCTTCCCCCGCGAGCTGGCCGACTTCTTCCGCGACAACGATCGCAAGGCGCTCGCCGCCGGCAAACCTTGTATCAACGAAGAATGGCTCACGTTCGCCGAGGGCGGCTATCGCGGCCTGTTTGAAACCGTCAAGACGACCATGCGGGATCACACGGGAGCGCCGAGCGGGGTAGTGGGTATCGCGCGTGACATCACGGAGCGTCACAAGGCCGAGGAGCAGCGGCGGCAGCTCGCCTATTACGACCCGCTCACGCAACTGCCGAACAGGCGGCTGCTGATGGATCGCCTGAGCCAGGCGCTGACCGACATCACACAAGGTCCCCCAAACGGCGCGCTGCTCTGCATCGATCTCGATCACTTCAAGATTTTGAACGACACCATCGGGCACGAGATCGGCGATCGCCTGCTGTGCAGTGTAGCGGCGCGGTTGACTTCGAGCGCGCGTGAAGGCGACACGATTGCGCGTCTCGGCGGCGATGAGTTCGTCGTGGTTCTGACAAACCTGGGCCAGCGCGCGGACGAGACGATCATGGAGGCCCGCAGAATCGGCGAGCACATCATGGAAGTGCTGAATCGGCCCTACACGATCGGCAAGCGCGTACTGCACAGCACACCGAGCATCGGTGTTGCGTTGTTCAGCGCCGCCGGCGGCTCGGTTGACGAGCTCATCAAGCAGGCCGACATCGCGATGTACCAGGCGAAGGCTGCCGGCCGCAACACACTGAGATTCTTCGATCCGCACATGCAAGCGGCGCTCGCGGCCCGCGCAGGTCTCGAGGCGGAGCTGCGCTTTGGCGTCTACCGCCACGAGTTCGTGCTCCACTATCAGCCGCAGGTGCACGGTGTGCGCGGCATCATCGGGGCCGAGGCGCTGATCCGTTGGCAACATCCCGAACGCGGTACCATCCTCCCGGACCAATTCATTCCGCTGGCCGAGGAGACCGGGCTCATTCTCGACATCGGGCATTGGGTGTTGGAGGCTGCCTGCAGCCAGCTCAAGGACTGGTACGGAACGCTGCGCTCACACGGGTTGCATCTCGCCATCAATGTCAGCGCGCGCCAGTTCCGCCAACCGGATTTCGTCAACCAGGTGGACCGCGCGCTCAAGCGCGCCGGCGCGCCCGCCGGGCGGCTGAAAATCGAGCTCACCGAGACGCTCGTGCTCGATGACATGGAGGACACGATCCGGAAGATGCAGGCGCTCAGGAGGCTCGGCGTGGGGTTCTGCATGGATGATTTCGGCACCGGCTATTCGTCGCTGTCTTACCTCACCCGCCTGCCGCTCGACCAGATCAAGATCGACCGGTCTTTTGTCAGCAACCTGCCGCAGAGTCACAATGACGCCATCGTGGTTCAGACCATCATCACCATGGCGCGAAGTCTGGGGCTCACGGCGATTGCCGAAGGCGTCGAGACCGAAGCGCAGCGGCAGTTTCTCGAGCGCTACGGCTGCCAGGCATGCCAGGGCTATCTGTTCAGCCCGCCCGTGCCACTGGTCGACTTTGAGGAGTTGCTGGCGCAGTCGTCGTACTGAGCGAGCAATAGCGCACCAGGTCGCGACCGGAGTTCTTGGCCTCGTACAAGGCAAGGTCGGCGCTTGCGACGATCTCATCGAGCGAGCAAGGCTCCTCACCGGTCGTCGCCAGTCCTGCACTGATACTGACATGCAGGTCGGCCTCTTCGTCCGTCGTCGTGATCAACCCTGCCTGCAGTCTCAGGTGATCGAGCAGGCCCAGGGCGACATCGAGTGTCGTGTTGGGAAGAACCAGCAGGAATTCCTCACCTCCCCAGCGTCCCAGGGTGTCGGAGGGGCGGATCGACTTGCGTGCCAGCGCCGCGAACTCCTGGAGGACACGATCTCCGGCGGCATGTCCATACCGGTCATTGATGGCTTTGAAGCGGTCGAGGTCGATCAGGGCGATACTCAACGGTTGCCGGCGATCGAAGGCAGTCAACAGGGCCTGCGTGGCGAGCGCGGCGCTGCGGCGTCTGTTCGGCAGACCTGTCAGGCTGTCCTCGGTCGCGAGACGGACGAGTTGGCGCCGATAGCGGCGGTTGATCACCAGTAGGTAGGTGAGTAGGGCGA
>Ga0070681_10008390_pt1 | contig 10117 bp, 8 predicted proteins | sample KBSC83BmetaG_FD_65650 | JGI IMG/M metagenome (GOLD analysis project Ga0070681, IMG submission 65650) | Corn rhizosphere microbial communities from Kellogg Biological Station, Michigan, USA - KBS C8-3B metaG | ecosystem: Host-associated > Plants > Roots > Rhizosphere | place: USA: Michigan...
TCGTCGCGAATGCGCTTCCGCACCTGCAGTTCGGCCAAGCGCTCGCGCTGGAACTTCACCGCGATGCTGAGCCGCTCAACGATGTCGAACGTTTCGAGCAGCTGGACTTTCTGGCTGAAACTGAGGTCGGGCGAATACCCGGCCGTGTCGGCCAGCGCGCCCGGATCGGTGATTGACCGCACGAAGCCACGGATCCGGCCGTCGTCACCGCGCAGCTCGAGAATCTCATCGACGACCGCGCGATATTCCCGCTCGAGCTCGTGCGTGAGCGTACCGGCGGGCTTCTGGTCGGGGCGCGTTTCGTAGTCGACGCGCAGGACGCCGTCCTGGTCTGCGGTGGCCTGCCCCAGGGTTGCGCGATGCAGCCCCATCAGCGACACCGCCACGCCGCGGCCGGCCAGGCGCACCCGCTCGGACACGTCCGCGACGACGCCGACCTTGGCGTAGGCGTTATCGTGCTTCGGCACCAGCAGGACGCGGTCGTCGCCGCCGACGTCGAAGGGCAGCGTCACCGGCATGCCGGGGAAGACGACGGTCTCATCCAGCGCAATCAATTGAAGCCTGTTCATAGTGCTTCCATACTAGGGCCAATAGTTAATTTTGTCAACTATTAATTAAGTCAACTATAATAGTGACGTGGGCGAGCCCGAATCCGATGCATGCCGTGCCTGGCAGCTGCTGATGAAGTTCTTCTTTGCCCAGCGTGAGCATTTGCCCATGCTCGGCGCCCGAGTGGATCTGTCTCCGGCGCAGTGGCACGTGCTGCATCTCATCGAGCCCGACGAGCCGCTGCCGATGGGCCGTCTGGCAGAGACGTTGTCCTGCGATGCCTCGAATGTCACGGGACTGGTCGATCGCCTGGAGGCGCGCGGGCTGGTACAGCGACGGCCCTCGGCGGATGACCGGCGCGTGAAGGTCCTCCAGCTCACGCCGGCCGGTTCGCGGCTTCGTGCGCAGCTGCTGAAGCGGATCACCAGCGCATCCCTGCCACTGGCGAAACTGTCGCCCGCCGAGCAGCGCTCGCTGGTTCGCATCCTCGAGACACTCCTCAACGAGCAATCGAGGCAAGGACGGGGCCTGCCCTCCCGATCAGCCACCCGCATCCGTAAGTTTTGACGCCGGCACAACTCCCGGGATCCCGGCGGCACGTGAGCCCGATTCCGCTCACGCCTCAGGCGGGTTGTTCAGTCCTGTGTGAGGAAGCGCGGAAAGGTGATCTGATCGTGGGGAATCGATTGCGCGTACAGCCACTGGTGCGAACACCCCAGGCAGACGTAATGAACCGTCTTGACGCCGCGTCCGACCACCACCGAGGTGGCTTTACCGTGGACATCGCAGCAGGGACACCAGGACTGCCGCCGTTGTTCCAGAAGAGAAACCCTACCCATGTTGTAGCGCTGAAGGGCAAGAATGCCGAAAAAGTCGCTTCTTGGAAATCCATCTCATCAGGTATACACGCAGGAGACTGATTCGCCGTTATGATGTGACGCCGTTTTTGCGACCAACGACCGATCGCTCGACGTGGTGGGAAATTTCCCGTGACGCACGAATGTAGACACTGCTTCGAGGGACGCGTGCCGTGTCGCGCCTGTGATGGCGCCGGTTCCTACGCGGTGACCGGAATGGATGCCCCCGAACGAATCATGGAAGATTGTGGCGCGTGCAGCGGCACCGGCGAGTGTCCTTGCTCGATCTGCGCCGGCACCGGCGAACTCGGCGTCGATGCCATCGTCTCTGACTGAGTCCCGGCCGCTTCCTGCGGCGCGAATGCTCCGCGGCTCCGCAGCACTAGAGACGCGTCGACACCGCCGCATCGGGATGGTCCGTGATGACGGCGTCGACGTGAAATTCGTCCAGATAGTGCTCGATCTCCGCGGCAACCGTTCCAAAGTTCCCGGTCGTGGAGGTGCGAAACGTCCAGGGTGTTACTCGCAGTCCAGCTTCGTGCGCCCATTCGACCACATGCGGTCGATCGCCGACGATCGCCTTCCCAGGCCCCACACCGTTAGCGAAGCGAGCAATCGCGGCCACATGTTCACGATCGCACAGCAGCGTCCAGTCCTCGGGTTCAACGAGCAACGCCACAGGGATCCGGCCCGCAAAGCGCTCAAACGCCTGCCGGACGGTCGCCGCATGAAACGATTGGACGGTCACGTCCCCGCCGGTCGGCGACGTTAAATACCCGTGGTGTCGAAGCGCATCTATACACAACGTTAGAGCATCGGTACCGAGCGCCTCGTAGACCTCGACATCTTTGATCTCCGTGAGGACGGCGACCCGTTTGCGGCTCCACTCCAGCAGTTCGTCAAATGTCGGTATCCGGGCGCGAGCGAACCCAGGAGCGAACCACGCTCCGGCGTCCAGCTGTCGGATCTCGGCCAGCGTGAAGTCGTAGACAAACCAACGCTGGAACGTCCGGTGCGCTTCCTGAACGTTCCGTCCGCGATTGGGAAATACGTCTCTGACGTTGGTCGTCCGCTCCAGCGTGGTGTCATGCAGGCAGACAAGCACCCCATCTTTTGTAATCTGCAAGTCGTGCTCGACGCAGCCGGCCTGCTGGCGGACCGCGAGCTCGAAGGACGACATCGTGTTTTCGGGCGCATAGGCGGATGCACCACGGTGTGCGATTACTTCCTGACTGGCCATGAACGTGCGATTAACATAAGCGTCCCGTAAAACATCCGTTTCTTCGTTTCGCTGCGCAATTCAGCGTGTTACCGTTGGTGAAATTGCGCGCGCCTTTTGATTCGAACCCTAGCTGCATCGGCATCGTCTTGAGCGCCGGAGGCTTGCGCGGCGCCGCGCACCTTGGCGTCTTGCGGCGAATCGTGCGAGCCGGCATTCCCATCGATGTGATGGCAGGCGTAAGCGCTGGCGCGATTCTCGGAGCGTTTTACGCAGCGGTCGGGTTGAGCGTGGACGACATGGTCGATCACGCGCCCGCGTTCCGCGGCCGGCATATTCTGATGCACGGCGTGACCCTTCGATCGCATCGACTTCTGCGACCGTATCTACGCCGGTTTTGCGGCATCATCCCGCGCCGCCTCGCCGAGCTTGAAGCCTCGAACTTCACCACACTTCATCATGGGATCAAGCGGCTCGGCATCGTGTGTCACGATATCGACGCCAACCGCCCGTGTTATTTTTCCACACTCGATTCGTCAGGCGTTCGACTGTCCGACGTGGCACGCGCGAGCGCTGCTGTTCCCGGCGTGCTGCCCGCGAAAACGATGGCGATCGGAGGGCGGACGGTCCGCCTCGCCGACGGCGGGATCAGCGACTCGCTGCCGGTCGCCTTCGTCCGCTCTCCCGTCATGGGTGCGACCCACGTCATCGTCTCGGACTGCCGCTTTGCGCCCTCCAGCGTGCCGCCATCAGATGAGTCGCTCATCTATATCCGGCCCGACCTCGAGGGACTGCGACCCTTCAGGGGTCCGCGGACGGCGCTGACCATGGCCGTTGCACGGGGTGAAGCCGCTGTCACGCCGGAAATCATCCAACGGATACAAACCTGGCCTCGACTCCGAGCTGCGATCGCGTGACCCGATTGACGCCGGAACCACAAGCGGTTGTGTTCCTCGACTTCGATGGAACGATCACCCGCCGCGATGCGACCGACGCCATTCTCGAGGCGTTTGCCGACCGACGATGGCTGGACGTGGAAGAGGCGTGGATTACCGGCCGGATCGGATCGCGGGACTGCCTGGCCGCTCAGATGGATCTTGTCACGGCAACGCGCGACCAGGTCGATCAGCTGCTCGATGGTATCGATGTCGACCCGGGTTTCAGATCTCTGCTCGATGGTTGTGAGGCAAAATCTCTACCAGTTCACATCATCAGCGATGGATTCGACTACTGCATCGAGCGAATCCTCGGCAGACCCGGCCAGCGCCCACTTCCGAGGGGCTCTCAGATTGTGTCGAGCTGCCTGCGAACGGATGGTCTGCGGTGGCGTGCTGAATTCCCTCATCCACTCGAGCCATGCGCTCATCTTTGCGCGACCTGCAAACCGGCCGCGATGACGTCGCTCAATCCCCACGGTGTCCTGAGCGTATTTGTCGGTGATGGATTCTCTGATCGACATGCAGCCGCGTGCGCGGACGTGGTCTTCGCCAAGGACAAATTGGCGGCGTTCTGCGAGCGGGTTTCAATCCCATACGTCCCGGTTGACACGCTCGAAGCCGTCGTGACTGGCATCGAGCATCTGCTGGGGGCTGTCAGTCGCCATCGCGCGCTCCCTGGAAAGGTATCGCCGGTTCCATGACGGAAAAGACCGAAGCGGAGCTCCTGGAGCTCGAAAAGAAATACTGCTCCTGGGGCGACACGGTTCACTATCTCGATCCACCGAAGTGTTTCGAACGCTCCGACGGTTGTTATCTGTATGACCGCGACGGGACGCCGTACCTCGATCTCCAGATGTGGTACTCGGCCTCGAGTTTCGGCTATGGCAACAAACGCTTGAACGCCGCCCTGACCCGTCAGCTGGAAACACTTCCGCAGCTCGCATGCCAGTACCTTCACCCTGAAAAAATTGAGCTCGCAGCCGCGATCGGCCGATTGAACGCGTCGCGGTTCGGCGTCAACGGCCGCGTGCACTTCAACGTCGGCGGTTCGCAGGCGATCGAAGACTCGCTGAAAATCGTCCGCAACGCCACGGGCAAGAGCCTCGTGTTCGCGTTCATGGGCGGCTATCACGGCCGAACGCTGGCCGCGAGCGCAATCACCTCGAGCTACCGGTATCGCCGGCGCTACGGTCATTTCTCGGATCGCGCGCACTTCGTCCCGTTTCCCTACTGCTTCCGCTGCCCGTACGAAAAGAAAGTCGAAGACTGCGGCCTGTACTGCCTCAAGCAGTTCGAGCACAACTTCGATACCGAGTACAACTCGTTTTGGGACGCGAAGGCCGGTGAGTCCGAGTTCGCCGCCTTCTACGTCGAATCGATTCAGGGAACCGGTGGTTATGTGATTCCGCCCCCGGGGTATTTCGAGGGCCTCAGAAAAATTCTCGACGACCGCCACATCCTGATGGTCGACGATGAAATTCAGATGGGGTTTTTCCGGGCGGGCAAGTTCTGGAGCATCGAGAACTTCGGCGTCACGCCCGATATCGTCGTGTTCGGCAAAGCGCTCACCAACGGGCTGAACCCGCTCAGCGGCGTGTGGGCGCGCGAAGGGTTGATTTCGCCGGAGATCTTTCCGCCAGGCTCAACGCACTCGACATTCTCATCGAATACGCTCGGAACGGCCGTGGCACTCGAGGCCGTGCGCATGATGGAAGAACACGACTACGAGACGATGACCCGGCGCAAAGGCGCCTATTTCCTCGACCAACTCAAGGATCTGCAACGGCGCTATCCCAAAGTGATCGGTCATACTGACGGCCTTGGCATGGCGCTGCGCGTGGAGATCTGCCGCGAGGACGGCTACCAGCCGGACCGCGAACTGACGGACAAGATCTTCGGCGAGGGGATGAAGGGCAATCTGATTGCGCGCGGGAAGCGAATGGGACTCGTGCTCGACGTGGGCGGCTACTACAAGAATGTTTTCACGCTGGCGCCGTCATTCGAGATGACCGAGGAGGAGATTGACATCTCCGTCGAGCTGCTCGAGCAGCTGATTCGACGCTGTGCCCCCGACCGTTTGTGAGCTGGTGCCTCGATGCTGAGCTCGCTGGTCGAACTCGCTGAACTCGCCGCGCTGCGAACATCCCCTCAGCGTGCCGTCGAGCTGCTCGGACTCATCCCATCGTCAGCGCTCGAGGCGATGCGGCGTGCGCGATTCCGGCGGACGCTGCGCGTCGCGGCCGAGTCGTCCACGTTCTACCGTGATGAATTTCGCAAACGTGGCATCGACGTCCGGCGCATCGAAGATCCCTCCCAGCTCGGTGACTTTTACACCAGCGGAGAGGACCTTCGCAGTCACGGCCCCGACGCGTTCCGCGTTCGTCCGGCTGACACCGCCTTTGAGACCACCGGCACGACATCGCCGGTACCAAAGCGCGTCTTCTTCACGCGTCGCGAAATTGCCGACATGGGGCGCCTCAGCGCCATCTGGCTCCACGTGCTCGGGCTGCGGCAGGCGGACCGCGTGCTCAGTGCGTTTGACTGTTCGTTCTGGGTGTCGCCGTACGTGCTGCGGGCCGGGCTCGATATGCTCGGCTGTTTTCACGTCGAGGCCGGCAAGATTGAGCCGGGCGAATTCTACGACCGCGCGAGGCCCTATCATCCCACGGTGATCTTCGGGGAACCGTCGTGGATGATCCGGTTCTCGGAAATCGCCAGGATGAAGGGCACCTGGCCGTTGAAATTCCTGTTCGCAGGCGGCGAGAATATTTCCGAATCGGCTCGGCGCGAGGTCGAAGCGGTCTGGGGAGCGCCGCTGTATCTCAATTACGGGCAGACGGAGTCGTTTGGCGCGCTCGGCGCTGAATGCCGTCTCAAGAACGGCTACCACCGAAACGATCTGTACTTTTTCTTCGAGGTCAAAGATCCGGATGCGGAAGGCTACGGAGAGGCGGTCTACACCACGCTTTCCGACCGCGCCATGCCGCTCATTCGGTACAGGTCGAGCGACCTGACCACGCTCGTCGATAGTCCGTGCGAGTGCGGCATTTCGATGGGCCGTATCGCGAAGATTCGCAGCCGCTGCGACGAGATGGTGGTCTGCGGCATGGGCAATGTGGGACCGTGGGTGTTCGATGAAATCCTCCGCGGTATCGCCGGGATCGGTGACGACTGGCAGGTAGTCATCCAACATGCGGGTTCCCGCGATCGGGTTGAACTGCACGTGGAAGCTGAGGATCCTCTACGGCAGGCGACGATCGAAAACGGTATTCACGCCAATTTGCGCGACCGTTTCGCAGACTTCTGGCGCAACCGCGATCTTCAGCTGTACGAACTCCGCATCCTCTTTCATCGGGTCGGCAGTTTGCGTGGCGACGCGCGCAAGCTTCGGCGGCTTATCGATGAGCGGAATATGCGTCAGGCCGTGTCCGTTTAACACGACCAGTCACGGCCTGTACTCGCCGTGATGAAATGGTGAGCCCTCGAGGTTGCGCCGGCAACGCGCTGCCCCCAGGGCCCGACTCTTGCACACATCGTTGCAGATGGCTCGCCGGCAATTGCCGAGAGCATGCTCGGCCATCCCGCTCTCCCGAATCACGACATCACTGCTACTTGCGGCCACAGTGCTTGGGGCCGACATCGTCTCCGGTGGCACGTTCGACGGCCGTTCGATCGTGCACGGTCAGTCGCAGAAGGTGACTGTGCCCACACAGTCAGCCGGCCGCAATCCGGAGGTGCTCTGGCAGGCGCCCGACGACACTCGCAGAGACCTCTTTTACGGGCCGGGAGGGCCGGGCCATCAACCCGACACTCATGGAACGTTCACATTTGTCGACGAGGACCTCCAGGGCTCGCACCCGAAGTTCGAGGTCGTCGATGGTCACGGAGTCCACTGGAAGGTCAAGCTCGGTGCTGAAGCGCGCCCGGAAACGGTGGCGACACGGCTCGTCTGGGCAGCCGGCTATGCCGCCGACGAGGACTACTTCGCCGACGAGATTCACGTCGACAACATGCCCGCGCGCCTCCATCGCGGTCAGCATCTGATCGAATCGAATGGGCTGGTCCGGTATGTACGGCTGAAACGAAGTTCGAACGAGCGACGGAATGTCGGCATCTGGGCATGGCGCCAGAATCCATTCACTGGCACTCGGGAATTGAATGGCCTGCGCGTACTCATGGCGCTCATCAACAACTGGGATTTGAAAGACATCAACAACGCGATCTACGAAACGTCGCTTGACGGTGACGGACGGCGTGAACGGGTCTTTGAAGTCAAGGATCTTGGACTGAGTTTCGGAAGCACCGGTCTGGAACGCACCACTCACTCGAACGGCGATCTCGAGGCCTACCGCAAGACATCGTTCATCACGCACCTGACGCCAGACACAGTGACCTTCGCTACGCCGCGGCGGCCAGACTGGATCGTTCTGGCGAACGCCCCCGAATTTTTCAAGCGTTTGAAACTTCTCTGGATTGGCGCGAATATTCCGCGAGCGGACGCCAGGTGGATCGGTTCCGTGCTGTCGGAAATTCCCGCCGACAGCATTCGCGATGCCTTCCGCGCAGCCGGGTACGGTCCTGATGACGTGGAGGGCTTCACAACGGTCATCGAATCGCGCATTCACCAGCTCAATAATCTATGAGCTCGGCTCCGGCGATTTTTTCCAGTCCCGCGCCCGATTAGTACGTTACAGTTTCGTTGCGGCTATGAGCACATCATCCAATCAGGCGGATCCCGAGCGGCGAGATTCTGTGTGTTCGTCGTGCCAGAGTCGCGCGGCCGTCGTTAATTTCACTGTCGAAGACGGGATCCAAACGGTCACGTACCAGTGTCCCTCTTGTGGGAGCAGCTGGAAACACGTCGGCCCCGAACGAAAACCTGCTGACTGGAAGAGCGTCTAGCAGGAACTACTCCGGGCAGCCTTTCACCGGGCGACATTTCCTTCACAACGACACGCGGATGTTATCTGGTCCCACGGGACCGGATTCCTCGCCAATGTATTGCACGTCTCAGCTGCGTAAGGAAACGGGCGTGTGGCGAGTGACGGCTGTAAGACGTTGGTGTGGTCGACCGAGGCGTGGACTTACAGGGCGTCGTTTCCATAACCTGTCAATGTGACAAGCCACATCAAAGGCAAATGAAACGACGCACTGGCATTCGAGAGTGTATATCGATTGAGGTACAGATCGAAATGGTGATGAGGTTGCAGGTGGATCGCAAGTGCAGGGTGCCTGCGATTAGTACGAGCATACGTGCTCGATCGATGTGTTTTTGAGTCACGCCAGCTATAGACTAAATGCTTTCGCGGGAGTCATAGATGGCGGCATTCGGAGGTTTGGTCAGCGCGTTACGACGCGCGGAACAACAGTTAGAGCGTCAACTACACGGAATCAGGACCGCGATTTCGTCACTCGAAATGGGGAGTGCTGTTTCGCCAGCGGTTCCGGGGCGCGGTGGTATCGCGCTGCGAGCAGGTGGCGTCGTGCGCAAACGGCGCAGGCTGTCAGCTGCGGCACGTAAGCGGATCTCGGATGCGCAGAAGAAGCGGTGGGCCAAGCAACGCGGTGAAGCAAAACGCTAGCAGCGCGACGAATCTTGTGTCGGCCGTTCGTCACCGGTGAACGGCCGCTCACTTCTTCCTCGAAACCCTCCAGTTATCAGCGCCGAGTAGGCGTGGTCCTCACGCATGAACGGGCGCCGGCCGTTCCAGAGCAGCGCGATCCCAACCACCGAGCGTTGCGGCTTGTATGTAAGTGCTGTTGATGAAGGCGACGAGCGCCTCATCTGGCGATGACGCCAGTCGCACGGCGTCGTAAGGCAGGATGAATTCGTTCAGCGCCGCGTGATAGTACGCCGCATCCGGTTGCGCTCGCACGCTTTTAAGTCCTGCCGGTTCAGGCACTGCGTACGCGTAGAAGGCTGGTTCCAGGACAGGATCGCTTCCAGGCCAGAAACCGTGACTGATCACTTCGTGTGAGTAGGCGTCGCGCATGAACGCCGGACCCTCGCGGGCCGGCGCAGGACGTCCTGAAAATCTCGTCACTGCCAGGTCGAAGCTGCCCCAAAAGAACTGCACCGGACTGCATTTTCCGACGAATGTGCTCCGGCACGCGCTGAACACACGCTCGACTTGCAGGAGGATGCGCCAGAATCGATTTGCGGCCTCCGGATCGTAGGTGTGATGCATCTCATCCTGGTCGAACGGAACCGGCGCTGGAATTTCCACGGGCATCGTCCAGATGTTCTCCGGCAACTCCATCGCCCGAAGCGTGGACATCAACTCCTGGTAGAAGGCGGCCACCGAACGCGACTCGAGCGGCAGGGTCCGCCGTACGCCATCCGAGGTTCGAATGACGAGCTGGTGATCGATGAAATCAAATTCGATGGTAAAAGTCCGGCTGTCGTATGGAAGATTGGGTGTGGAGAGGCCTCGCGAGTTGAGACGCAGCGACACGCCCCAGCTGTGATTGATGGGCGGCGCTTGCGCAACGGCGACCTTTCCCACGATTTGCGACCACATGTGCAGAGTCGCGTACGTGTCTTTCCACTCGTC
>Ga0070681_10008392_pt1 | contig 10115 bp, 13 predicted proteins | sample KBSC83BmetaG_FD_65650 | JGI IMG/M metagenome (GOLD analysis project Ga0070681, IMG submission 65650) | Corn rhizosphere microbial communities from Kellogg Biological Station, Michigan, USA - KBS C8-3B metaG | ecosystem: Host-associated > Plants > Roots > Rhizosphere | place: USA: Michigan...
CGAACATCTGCATCGCGGCGAGCGCCCTCGACCTTACGCCGTTCATCCGCGTCCGCAGCCCTGCGGCGGCCGACATCGCCGGAGCGCTGGACGCGGGCGCGCTCGGCGTCATCGTGCCGCACGTGGCGAGCGCGGCCGACGCGGCGGAAGCCGTGCGCCACGCCAAGTTTCCGCCGATGGGGTCCCGCTCGGTCTCGGTGCTGAACCCCGCCATGCGCTACCAGTCGTTGCCGCTCGGCGAAAACATCGCGCGGCAGAACGAGCTCACCATGGTCGTGGCGATGATCGAGACGCCGCAAGGCGCGAAGGAAGTCGACGCCATCGCGGCGGTGCCCGGCATCGACGTGATCATGGTCGGGCCGAACGACCTGAGCGCCGAGCTCGGCATCCCGGGCAAGACGAAGGACCCGGCGATCCGCGAGGTCTACGAGCGCGCCGGGCGCGCGTGCCGGGCGCACGGCAAGTCGCTCGCCGCCAACAGCTCGGGCGGTCCGGATTTTTCCGAGGTGATCGCGATGGGGGCGCGCTTCATCCTCGGCTCGAACGACGTCGGTTACCTCCTCGCCGGCGCAAGGCAGGGCGCGGCGGCGATCCGTGAAGCCATTTCCAGCAGCTCGAAAGGAGCCAGCAAATGAAGGTAGACGCGAAGAACGCAATGAAGGCGCTCGGCGAATGGCCGACGCAGAAATTCCACGTCAGCCACCTGCGCGACGAGGATTTCAAGGCGACCGGCCTGCGCCCGTGGGTCCAGTATCGCGACCTCGGCGCGAAGGAGGCGACCGGCGGCCTGATCCTCGCGCAGGTCAACCGCCGCAACGCGCCGTTCCGCAAGGAAGACGTGGTGCAGCGCCATTACCACGACGTCAAGTTCCAGATGGTCTACGTGCTGAAGGGCTGGACCCGGTTCGAGATGGACGGCCATGGCGAGCACACCGTGCACGCGGGCGGTTGCTGGATCCAGCCCGCCGGGATGAAGCACACCGTGCTCGGCTATTCCGAGGACCTGGAAGTGTTGGAGGTGATCATTCCCGCCGAGTACGACACCGTCGACGTGCCCAACCGCCCGCAGGACAAGTAGCCATGCCGCGCATGAAGCCAACCCTCACGCTCGAGGACGCGAAGCGCATGCTCGCGGCCGGCGAGGCGGAGGCGGCCCGCAACAAGTGGGCGGTGGTGATCGCCATCCTCGACGACAGCGGCTCGCTCGTCGCGCTGCACTCCATGGATGGCGTGCGCCCGGGCAATCCGCAGACGGCGATCAACAAGGCACGTACCTCTGCGCTCACCCAGCGCTCGTCGAAGGTGTTCGAGGACTGGGTGGTAAAGGACCGGCGCACCTCGCTCCTCGGCATGGGCTTCCTCATGCTGCAGGGCGGGCTGCCGATCATCGTGGACGGCCATTGTCTCGGCGCCGTGGGCGTCTCCGGCGTCGCGTCGCATCAGGACGAGCAGATCGGCGAGGCCGCGATCAAGGCCGTGTTCCCCAACGTGACCTACGTGCGGCCGGGAGATTGAGCATGCGAGCGTTCCTCTCGGCCCTGCTCTTCGCCACCACGGCGGCCTGGGGCCAGCAATATCCTGCGAAGCCGGTACGCGTGCTTGTCGGCTTTCCGCCCGGAGGCGGCGCCGACCTCGTCGCGCGTCTCCTCGCGGGCGAGCTCGGCAAGCAGCTCGGCGCGCAGTTCGTGGTAGTGAACAACACCGGCGCATCGGGCGCCATCGCCGCCTCGGCGGTGACCAAGTCCGAGGCGGACGGCTACACGCTCTTCGTCGCGACCACGCCGCTCACGCTGACGCCGCACCTGAATCCAGTGTCCTACGACGCGCTCACGGGCTTCACGCCCATAGCGCGCATCGCCGACGGACCGTTTGCGGTGGTTGTGAGGGACGACTCGCCGTTCCGGTCGGTAGCCGATGTGATCGCCGCCGCGAAAGCGCGCCCCGGTCAGCTGAACTACGGCTCAGGCGGCACGGCAAGCACCAGCCAATTCGCGGGCGAGCTGCTCAAGTCGATGGCGAAGATCGATATCCAGAACGTCGCCTACACAGGGCTGCCGGCAGCGCTGGCCGCCGTGCTGGGCGGGCAGATCGAGCTGGCCATCACCGACCTGCCACCCGCCCTGGGGCATTTGCGCGCCGGGCGCTTGCGGCTGCTCGCCGTCACGTCGGCAGAGCGCATCGCCATGCTGGCCGATGCGCCGACCGTCGCGGAATCCGGCGTGCCGGGCTACAGCATGTCCATCTGGTACGGGCTGCTCGGGCCGGCAGGCTTGCCGAAGCCGGTGACCGAGCGGGTGGCGCACGCCGTCACCGCCATCTTCCGCACGCCGGACAAGGCGCTGGTGGACCAGTTCGCGAACCTCGGCGTAGTGCCGGCGCCGCTCAATACGCCGGAGGAGTTCTCGCGTTTCGTCGCCGCGGACTACGAGTTCTGGAAGAAGCTCACTGCGGAGGTGGGCCGCAAGCCTAAGTGAGGCCTTCGACGATGCGCATGTCGCGTTCGGCGCCATCCCCGAGCAGGCGCAGCGCCTGCTGGTAGCCGTCGCTGTCGTGCGCGGCGATCGCCTTCTGCACGCTGTCGAACTCCACGATCACGACCCGTTCCTGAACTCCCTTCTCATGAACCTGCGCCGGCACGCCCCGTACGAGGATGCGCCCGCCCATTTTCCCGATCGCCGGACCTGCCACCTTCGCGTAGGCGGCGAGCTTCGCGGAATCCCTGATCGAGCGATACGTGGTAACGATGTAACCTTTGGCCATTCCCGGTCCCGTCTGTCAGCGAAGTCACATGTTAGAGGGCTTTGAGCCATGAAAGTCATTCCCAGCGGAGAATCACTCGGCGCGCGCATCGAAGGGCTGGATCTCGCGCGGCCATTGGCCAAAGCCGAACTCGACGGCGTGCTCCAGGTGCTGGGCAAGCACGGCGTCATCCGCTTCCCGCGCCAGACGCTCACCGGACGGCAGCTCGCCGACTTCAGCGCGCAGCTCGGCGACCTCGAGATCAACGTCGGCTCGAAGGGCTACCAGGATGCGGGCGTGCCGGAAGTGATGATCCTCTCCAACATCGTCGAGAACGGAAAGCCGATCGGGCTCGCGGACGCCGGGCAGGGCTGGCATACCGACATGTCCTACAGCCGCATGGTCGCGTTCGCCAACGTGCTCTACGGCATCAAGATTCCGAAACGCAATGGGAAGCCGCTCGGCGCGACGCAGTTCGCGAACACGCAGGCGGCGTACGAGGACTTGCCTCCGGAGGTCAAAAAAACCCTCGAGGGCAAGACCTGCCTCCACGACTTCGAGAAATTCTGGGAGATGATGCGGCGGGAAAAAGGCAGCCGGCGCCCGCCGCTCACCGATGAGCAGCGCCGCGCGAAGCCGCCGGTGTCGCACCCGCTCTTCCTGCGCCATCCGCTGACCGGGAAGAAAGTGCTCTATGCCAACCCCGGCTACGCGGTGCGCATCAACGAGCTGCCGCGGAAGGAGAGCGACGAGATGCTCGAGTTCCTCTTCCGCCATCAGCTGCAGGACAAGTACATCCACACCTCGCAGTGGGAAGAGGGCGACGTGCTGGTGTGGGAGGACATCGGCACGATCCACAACGCCGTCGCCGACTACGGCCCCCACGAGCACCGCTTCGTGAAGCGCTGCCAGGTGATGGCGAACCGCTACTTCCGCGAAGGCGAGCTCTAGGACGTGGAGTGGATAAGCGATCCGGCCGCGTGGGTCGGGCTGGCGACGCTGGTCGCGCTCGAGGTGGTGCTCGGCGTCGACAACCTCATCTTCCTCGCCATCCTCGCCGAGAAGCTGCCGCCGGGGCAGCGCGACCGGGCGCGGATCGTCGGCCTCTCGCTCGCGCTGGTGATGCGCCTGGGGTTGCTGGCCAGCATCACCTGGGTAATGTCGCTCACGGCGCCGATCGTCGAGTTCTGGCGCTTCGACATCTCGTGGCGCGACCTGATCCTGATCGCCGGCGGCGGCTTCCTGCTGGTCAAGGCGACGACCGAGATCCACGACCGCGTGCAGGGCGATCGCGCGCAAGGCGCGGCGCGCGGCGCAGCGCACGCGGCCTTCTGGCCGATCATCGTCCAGATCGTCGTGCTCGACATGGTGTTCTCGCTCGACTCGATCATCACCGCGGTCGGCATGGTGGACGAGCTCGGCGTCATGATGACCGCGGTGGTCATCGCGGTGCTCGCGATGCTGGTGGCGAGCAAGCCGCTCACGGCGTTCATCACCGCGCGGCCCTCGCTCATCATCCTGTGCCTGGGCTTCCTGCTGATGATCGGCCTCGTGCTGGTGGTGGACGGCTTCGGCGTGCACGTGCCGAAGGGCTACGTCTACGCCGCCATCGGATTCGCGCTGCTGATCGAGATCCTGAACCAGCTCGCCGCGCGCCGGCGCAAGGCGCCGGGCGACGCACGTGCCGCCGTGGCGGACGCGGTGCTGCGCCTCCTCGGCGGCGTGCCGCTCGCGGAGAAGCAGATGGTCGAGGAAGTGCTGACGCTCGACCGCCGCCCGGTGAGCGACGTCATGACGCCGCGCGCGGAGGTGGTCTGGCTCGACGCGTCCGCGCCGCAGGCCGAGGTGCTCTCGCGGCTGCGCGCGAGCCCGCATCGCGAGTTTCCCGTCGGGCGCGGCAGCATCGACCGCGTGCTCGGCCAGGTACGCAAGGAGGACCTGCTCGCGCAATGCCTGGATGGCCTGCCGATCGACCTCGAGCGATTGCTGCGGCCGCCGGTCCCGCTGCGCGAGGATTCGCCGGTGCTCGATGCGCTCGGCGTGTTCAGGCGCGAGCCGGCCGAGATGGCGATCGTGGTCGATGCCGGCGGCCGGTTCAAGGGCGTGGTGACGCGGGAAGATCTGCTCGAGGCGATCGCGGGCGACATGCCGGATTCCGGCCGGCCGCAGCTTTTGTACTCAGGGGAGGGAAAACTTTGAAGCTGACATCGAAATTACGTACGGCGTACGGAATTCTGCTGGCGTGCCTTGCGCTCGGCGTGAGCGCGCAGCCGTATCCGGCGAAGCCGGTGCGGCTCGTCATCGGCTACGCGGCCGGCGGGCCGACGGACGTGATCGGCCGCCTGCTCGCGCAGGACATGGCGGCGTCGCTGGGCCAGCCGGTCGTGGTGGAGAACCGCACGGGCGCGAACGGCCTCATCGGCACGCTGGAAGTGAAGAAGGCGCCGGGCGACGGCTACACGCTGCTCGTGACGACGCTCTCGCACAACGTGAACGCGCTCCTCATGGCGGACAAGAAGCCGTACGACCCGGTCGCCGACTTCACGCCGGTCAGCCTCGTCGCGTTCCTGCCGATGGTCATGGTGACGGCGGCCGATTCGCCGTTCAACTCGCTGCAGGACGTGATCAACGCCGCGAAGGCGAAGCCGGGCGAGATTTCCTATGGCTCGGCCGGCAACGGCGGCTCGGCGCATCTTGCCGGCGCGCTGCTCGGTACGCTCACCGGCACGCGCATGACGCACGTGCCGTTCCGCGGCAACGCGCCGGCGCTGACCGAGGTGATGGCGGGGCGCGTCAGCTACATGTTCTATCCGATGGTCGGCATCGCGGAGCAGGTGCGCGAGAAGCGGCTGAAGGCGCTCGCCGTGACGACGGAGAAGCGCCATCCCGATTACCCGGGCGTGCCGACCACGGCGGAAGCCGGGCTGCCGGGGTTCGAGGACTACACGCAGGGGCTCGGCATCGTCGGGCCGGCGGGCATCGCGCCGCCGGTGGTCTCGAAGATCAACGCGGCCGTGCGCGCATCGCTCGAGAAGCCCGAAACCGGCCAGCGCCTGAAGCAGCTCGGCGCCATCGTGCATGCGAGCTCGCCGCAGGAGTTCCGCAAGTGGCTCGGCGAGGACGCCGAGCGCTGGGCGCGCGTCATCAAGGCGGCCGGAGTCCGGGCCGAGTGATGCTCGAGAAGCTGCCGCCGCCCGTCATCCCGGGCAATTTCTACGCAGCGGGGCTCAACTTCCGCGCGCACATCGAGTGGGCCAATTCGCGCGGCGGCAGCTACCAGGTGCCCGGGCAGGCCGACATCGGCTACCGCTCGAACAATGCGCTGGTCGGCAGCGGCCACGACATCGTGATCCCGGCCGATTCGCGCGGGCCCGTGGAGTACGAGGGCGAGCTCGTCGCCGTCATCGGCCGCGTCGCGAAGGACGTGAGCGAGGCGCGCGCGCTCGACTGCGTCGCCGGCTACACGCTCGGCAACGACGTGAGCGAGCGGTCCTGGCAGAAAAGCGACCGCACCCTCTGGCGGGCGAAGAACAGCGACACCTTCAAGCCGATGGGCCCGCGCATCGTCGCCGGCATCGACCCGATGGACCAGGTGATCGAGGTGCGGATCAACGGCCGCACGGTGTCGAGCTACAGCACGAAGGGGATGATCTTCAGCGTTGCGCACTACATCGCGCGCATGTCGCGCTACGTCACGCTGCAGCCGGACGACGTCATCTGGTTCGGCTGCGACGGGCCGACCGTGCCGGCGTTGCAGGACGGCGACCTGGTGGAAGTCGCGAACGACTCAATCGGCGTGCTTGCCAACCGGGTGCGCCGCGCCCCGCGCTGAAGCGGCATCGGCCTTCTCGCGCTCGCGTGCCGCGCGGAAGGCGTGGTCGACGGAGATCGGGTCGCTCGCCGGGAACGTGTATTCGACCGCCGCGTCGAGCAGCTCTTCGGACCGGGGGCGGCGGCGGCTCTCTTTGCGGCGCTCAGCCATGTTCGCCCGCCGCTTCGGGCTGGTAGGGCACGGCGGCGATGCGGTAGCGCTGCTTCTCGCCGCCGGGAAGCGCCCACTCGATCGACTGGCCGGCGCGCAGGCCGAGAAGCGCGGTACCCGCGGGCGTGAGGATGGAAATTTTGCCGGCATCGATGTCGGCGCTGCCGGGATAGACGAGCGTCACCTCGCGGCGCTCGCCCGTGGCCTCGTTCTCGAACACGACGCGCGAATTCATCGTCACCACGTCCGCCGGGATGTCGGCACGGGGCACCACGTTCGCCCGCAGGAGCTCCGCCTCCAGGCTTTCGAAGCGCTTTCCCGGATAGGCATCGACCAGGGCGAGAAGCCGGTCGAGGTCGTCCTGGGTGAGGTAGATCTCCGGTAGCTTCGTCGCTGGCATCCTGGTCTCCATCGGTCAACGCTAAGCCAATTGCGATGATGCTGCTATCGCCGCGCCGGATTCAAGGGACCAGCACGACCGGCACCGGGCTTGCCAGCGCCACCTTGAGCGCCACCGAGCCGATCAGCGCGTGGTGCACGGCGCCGAGTCCGCGGGTGCCCATCACGATGAGCTCGCTGCCCGATACGCCCGCGAGCCGCACGATATGGCCGGGAGCGTCGCCGGCCGCCTCCTCGAGGTCGTGCGGGACGCCGGCTACGTAGAGCAGCGCGCGCGCGTCGCGCGTGGCCTGTTCCGCCTCGGTGCTGCCCCATTCCTCGAGCAGCCGCCGCTCGTCGGCCGGCAGCGTGTCCCACAACCCGGGCGCGGAACGGACGTGCGCAAGATCGACGCGGATTTCGCCCAGCCACTCGCGGGCGGCGAGGAGGAAGCCTACCGCGCGCGCCGCATGGCTCGAGCCGTCGAGCGGCACGAGGACACGCAGGCTGCGACCCAGGTTCTGCGGCAGCCGCGAGTCGGCTTGCACGAGCAGGGTGGGCGTCTGGGCCCGGTGGGCGACGCGCAACGCGACCGAGCCGAGCGCGAAGCCGCCGACCGGCCCGTGGCCGCGCGTGCCGATCACGATCAGGGCCGCCGAGCGCCGCGCCGCCTCTTCCGCGATCCACACCGCGGGCACGCCCAGGCGCACGCCGGTCTGCGGCACGAGCCCGGCTTCGGCGAGCAGCTTGCAGGCCGGCTCGAGCTCGCGGCTGCCCTGCGCGAGCAATGCGTCGTCCACCTTGCGCGCGTCGATCGCGGGACCCGGCCACAGCGTCAGCGGACGCGGCTGCACATTGAGGGCGATGAGGGCAAGGCGCTGCGGGTCGCCGCGGTAGCCGGCCAGGAGGCGCGCGGCCTGCAGCGCGGCGGCCGATCCGTCCACGGCGGCGATGATCGTCGCGGCCATGGACCGTGAGACCGGACGCGCACGCGTACGTTCAGCCCTTGCGGCGGCGTGAATCTTGCGAGTCGCCTGCGCGATGAGCGCATACCGCAGGATCCTCGCCGCGGTGGACGGCAGCGCGGCCGCGAACCGGGGGCTTCGCGAAGCGATCCGCCTCGCGAAAGCGGAAGGCGCCGGGCTTGTTATCCTGCACGTCGTGAACGAGTTCCATGCCTACGCCCTGGCGGAGAACGGCGGGTACGTCGCCAGCCTGCACGGCGAGCTGCGGCGAGCAGGCGAAGGCATCGCCGACAAGGCGCGGGCTCTCGCCCGGCGCTCGGGCGTGGAGGCGAAGAGCGTCCTGCGCGAAATGTTTGGCGGCTCGGTGGCCGCGCAGATCGTGCGCGAGGCGAAGAAGCAGCGCTCGGATCTCATCGTGCTCGGCACGCACGGCCGGCGCGGCGTGAGGCGCCTCGTGCTCGGCAGCGACGCGGAGGGCGTGGTGCGCAGCGCGCCGGTGCCGGTTCTTCTCGTGCGTGAATGAGCGCAAGGTCGCGATTCACGCCGGCTGCGCTCGAGCCTTATCTGCGCAGCCTGCACGGCCGCGAGGTGCGCGGCGTGCGCGTGACGCCGCTCGGCGGCGGCCGGCAGGGCGACAAGGGCTACGGCTACGGCATCCCGCTGCTCGTCGACTACGAGCTCGACGGCGCCGCGCGCCGCCTGGTGCTGGAAAGCGTGCGGCCCGGGCCGTTCGGTCACGAGCACATGGCCGACCGCGCGCAGGCCATGCTCTGGGCGCACGACGCCTTCGCCAGGCTGCCTCGCCACGTCGCCTCGCTCGACGTCGGCGCGGTGCGCTCGAGCGGCGAGCTGGTGCCGCTCGGCAGCGCCGAGGAGCTCTTCATGGTCGTCGAGTTCTCGCCAGGCCGCGAGTACGCCGACGACCTGCTGCGCCTGCGCGCCGGCGAAGCCCTGCGCGAGCTCGATGGCGCGCGCGCCGACGCGCTGTGCGACTACCTGGTCGAAATCCACGCGGTGAAGCGTGCGGACGCGGGGCTCTACGCGCGCCGCGTCCGCGAGCTGGTGGGCCATGGCGAATGCATCTTCGGCGTCTGCGACAGCTATCCCGCCGCGGGGCCGGTGCCGTTCGACCTGCTGCGCGAGATCGAGAAGAAATGCGTCGACTGGCGCTGGCGCCTGCGGCCGCACGCCTCGCGCCTGTGCCAGGTGCACGGCGATTTTCATCCCTGGAACATCCTGTTCCGCGCCGGCAGCGACTTCACGGTGCTCGACCGCTCGCGCGGCGAGTGGGGCGAGGCGGTCGACGACGTCACCTGCCTCGCCCTGAACTATTTTTTCTTCTCGCTGCAGCGCTCCGGCAGGCTGGAAGGCGATTTCGAGCGGCTCTGGACGCGCTTCTGGGAGCGCTACCTGGAGCGCTCGGGCGATCGGGCGATGCTCGAGGTGGCGGCGCCGTTCATCGCGTTTCGCGGCCTGGTCATGGCGAATCCGCTCTGGTACCCGGCGCTCGACGAGGGCCTGCGCGGCAGGCTGCTGCGCTTCGTGCTGAACGTGCTGCAGGACGAGCGCTTCGATCCGGCGCGCGCCAACGCGTACTGCGAAGCATGAGCTTCGCGGTCTGGCTGACCGGGCTGTCCGGTTCCGGCAAGAGCGCCATCGCGCGGCCGCTCCTCGCAGCGCTGCATGCGCGAGGGATCGACGCGGCGGTGCTGGAGTCCGACGTGCTGCGCACGCAGCTCACGCCATTCGCGCGCTATGACGAGGCAGACCGCGACTTCTTCTACGGCGCGCTCGCGCGCCTGGGCGCCATGCTGGTGAGCGAAGGCAAGGCCGTGCTCTTCGATGCGACCGCGAACCGGCGCGCCTACCGCGATCGCGCGCGCCGCGACATCGCGCGCTTTGCCGAGGTTTTCGTCGACACGCCGCTCGAGGTCTGCCGCGCGCGCGATCCGAAGGGCCTGTACCGAAGCGGCGCGGCGGCCGCCATGCCCGGCGTGCAGGCGGCCTACGAGCCGCCGATCGCGCCCGAGCTCGCCATACCGGGAGACAGC
>Ga0070681_10008395_pt1 | contig 10112 bp, 7 predicted proteins | sample KBSC83BmetaG_FD_65650 | JGI IMG/M metagenome (GOLD analysis project Ga0070681, IMG submission 65650) | Corn rhizosphere microbial communities from Kellogg Biological Station, Michigan, USA - KBS C8-3B metaG | ecosystem: Host-associated > Plants > Roots > Rhizosphere | place: USA: Michigan...
GGTTTCTCGTTGGGTGCCGAGTCGATCGCGTTGTTTTCGCGTGTCGGCGGCGGAATTTATACAAAAGCGGCGGACGTCGGAGCCGACCTGGTCGGTAAGGTCGAAGCCGGAATTCCCGAGGACGACGTCCGCAATCCGGCGACGATCGCGGACAACGTCGGTGACAATGTCGGCGATGTGGCGGGTATGGGTGCCGATCTTTTCGGTTCGTACGTTGCCACGATCCTCGCAACGATGGTCCTGGGACAGGAGATCATTGTCAAGGATACGCTGGGCGGTTTGTCACCGATCCTGCTGCCGATGGTGATATGCGGCTTAGGCCTTATCTTTTCGATCATCGGTACCTTCTTCGTTAGGATCAAGGACGAGAAATCGAGCGTTCAGAATGCGCTGAATATCGGCAACTGGTCGGCGATAATTCTTACCGTCATAGCCTCTTACTTTGTCGTAACGTGGATGCTGCCCGACGGCGAGATCAAGTTGCGGTCGATCTCGTTTAGCAAGATGGACGTATTCTACGCGATCGTTGTCGGAACCATCGTCGGGGCGATCATGAGCTTTGTCACCGAATATTTCACGGCGATGGGCAAGAAGCCGGTGCTGTCGATCGTTCAGCAGTCATCGACCGGACATGCAACCAACATCATCGGCGGTCTGTCGGTGGGTATGAAATCGACCGTTATTCCTATCCTGACACTGGCTGCCGGCATTATGATCTCCTATCATTTTGCCGGATTGTACGGCGTGGCGATCGCATCGGCCGGCATGATGTCAACGACCGCTATGCAGCTTGCGATTGACGCGTTCGGGCCGATCGCGGACAACGCGGGCGGCATCGCGGAGATGAGCCAGCTGCCTCCTGAGGTTCGCGAACGCACAGACAACCTTGATGCGGTCGGCAACACGACTGCGGCGACGGGAAAAGGTTTTGCGATCGCTTCGGCGGCGTTGACGGCGCTCGCGCTGTTCGCGGCGTTTGTCGGGATAGCGGGTATCGACAGGATCGATATTTACAAAGCGAACGTGCTTGGCGGACTGTTTGTCGGCGGAATGATACCGTTCATCTTTTCGGCATTGTGCATTCAAGCGGTCGGTAAAGCCGCGATGGATATGGTGCAGGAAGTAAGACGCCAGTTCCGCGAGATACCGGGCATTATGGAATACAAGGCGCAGCCGGAATATGAGAAATGCGTCGCGATTTCGACGAAAGCATCGATCCGCGAAATGCTGCTGCCCGGAGCGATCGCTTTGATCACGCCGGTAATTGTTGGCTTTACATTCGGCCCTGAAGTTTTAGGCGGTATGCTTGCGGGTGTGACCGTTTCGGGCGTTTTGATGGGCATTTTCCAGAACAACGCCGGCGGCGCGTGGGACAACGCAAAGAAATCGTTCGAAAAAGGAGCGATGATCAACGGCGAAATGTTCTACAAAAAATCTGAGCCGCACAAAGCGTCGGTCACCGGAGACACCGTCGGCGACCCGTTCAAGGACACTTCGGGCCCGTCGATGAACATCCTAATTAAGCTGATGTCCATCGTCAGCTTGATCATTGCGCCGTATATTTACGGAATCGGTGGGTAAGGACCCGGCGCTGAGGCACACCAACATAAATCCCAGCGGCAACGCATTCGAATCAGATTGCGTTGCCGCACCGTTTTACATGCGGGCTGCTAACTCCGGCTTTAAGATGTGCACGATTATTTGACCGGCTCCAAAAACACGAGTAACGTAAATATCGTTCACAAAAAATGTCTACCCAGCCCCGAGCATCATTCGCACATTATGAGATACTCTCGCCGATTGGCTCCGGAGGTATGGGCGAGGTCTTTCTCGCTCGTGACAAAAGGCTCGACAGGCAGGTCGCGATAAAGTTTCTCAATGAAAGATTCAGTAGGGACGAGGCCCTATTGAATCGCTTCGTACAGGAAGCAAGGGCCGCGTCAGCACTCAATCACCCGAACATCCTCACCGTTTACGATATAGGGGAACACGAAGGCACCCACTACATCGCGGCCGAATACATCGACGGCGAGACCCTGCGCGAACGCATGAGATCGCGCCTGACGTTCGACGACGCGCTCTCCATCATGGTTCAGACCGCTGAAGCTCTTTCCGCGGCTCACAAGGCCGGTATAATTCACCGTGACATCAAGCCGGAGAACATAATGGTGCGCTCCGACGGATACGTGAAGGTTCTCGACTTCGGCCTGGCGAAACTGAACGGCCACAACGGCACAGCGGCGTCCGCCGATGACGAGACGCGAAAGCTGGTGGACACCAATCCGGGTGTCGTACTCGGCACCGTTGCCTACATGTCGCCGGAGCAGGCCCGAGGCAAAGAGGTGGACACAAGGTCGGACGTCTTCAGTTTCGGCGTGATGATGTACGAAGTCCTCGCCGGCCGGGTGCCGTTCCATGGGGAGACGGCGATGGATGTCGTTTCGGCGATCATGAATACCGAACCCCCACCCCTTAGCACAGCGGCGCCGCATTTGCCCAAGGAACTGCAGCGGATCGTCCACAAGGCTCTAAAAAAGAATCGCGACCACAGATACCAAACCACCCGGGACCTGCTCATTGACCTTAAGGAGCTCAGGGATGAGCTGCAAATCGAATCGAAGCTGGAGCGGACCGCGGTGCCGAGCAAGCCGGAAACTCAGGCTTCAGCGTCCGTTCCGCGGCTGTCGAACAGTTCCGGTGCGCTGAAAGAGGCTCTGCTCCTTACAGAATTCGAAAACGCGACCGGCGACACGATCTTCGACCACACGCTGAAGGTGGCGCTTTCATTTTCGCTCGCGCAATCGCCGTTCGTCGACATTCTGCCGGACAACAAAGTCAGCCAGACCCTAAGCATGATGGGACGCTCGCCCAACGAGCGGGTGACCAAGGAACTGGGCGAAGAGATCTGCGTGCGGCAAAACTTGAAAGCCTTTATTACAGGCACGATCTCGAGTTTCGGCTCGATCTACATCCTGACGCTGGAGGCGGTTTCCCGGACAGGCGAAATCGTCGCACGGGCGTACGAACAGGCCAGTTCGAAAGAAGAAGTGCTCGATGCTCTCGGGCGCGCGGCGAGCGGCCTTCGCGAAAAGCTCGGCGAAAGTTTGAGCTCGATCGAGAAGTTCGATATTCCAGGAGGTTACACGACGACTTCTTCGCTCGAGGCGTTGAAGCTCTACACACTAGCCCGGCAGCAGAACGCGAGTGGCAGACAACTCGAAGCCATTCCGTTTTATAAGAAAGCGCTGGAAATTGATCCGAACTTTGCTGCCGCTTACTTGGCGCTAGCCGTTTTTTATGCCAATACGAATCAATGGAATCTGGCGAAAGAAATGGCCTCCAAAGCGTACGAGCGGCGCGAAACGGCCAGCGAGAACGAGAAGCTGCGGATCGATTACTTTTATTACAATTCCGTTACCGGCGAAATGGACAAGTCGATCGAGACTCTGCAGTTATGGTGCAAAACTTATCCATCTCAGATCGCTCCGCCTGTAAACCTTTCCGACAGATTTACAAAGATAGGGCAGTACGAAAAAGCGGTTTCGTTCGCCCGCGAAGCTATCCAGATAGATGCTTCGTATGCCGCCAGTTTTGTGAATCTGGCGGACGCACTGCTTTCGCTTGGCCGTTTCGGTGAGGTCAAGGAGACCTGCCGGCAGGTATTTGAAAAGCAACTCGACGGCCCTTATTTCCATTGGTATTTGTATTCCATCGCCTTTATAGAAAGTGACGCGGCAGCGATGGGAGAACAACTAAAATGGTTCAGCGGGCGAAATGACGAATACCTCGCACTCAACCTGCTAACCGGCACCGCGGCCTTCCAGGGCAAATGGCGTACGGCCCAGGATCTCTCGCGTCGTTCGATCGATTTGGCGGGCCGCAGCAACGTCCGTGAGGTCGCTGCCCAATACGCCTCCGAGCAGGCCCTGAGGATCGCCTTCTGGAGTGCGGGTGGCGGTTTGCCGACAGGCGACGAAGTGCAGTTGAAGATGGTGCTGAAAACCCAGACCAACAAGGCGGTGAACCTGGAGCGAGGGAAAGAAGTGATGTCGCGTGCGGCGCTCGCGTTAGCGGCCGCCGGACAAGCCGCTGAATCTAATTCGCTGATGAACGAACTCCGTCAGGATCACCCGAAGGACACGCTGCTCAATGAACTCTGGCTGCCTACGGTTCGCGCCGCGATTCTGCTGCAAAGCGGCAAAGCAAAAGAAGCCGTCGAGGAACTGGAGATCGCCGAAAGGTTCGAGCGGGCAGGCGAGTTTTACCCGCAGTACCTTCGCGGGCTTTCTTTTTTACAACTGAACAAGCCGAAAGCCGCCGCCCGCGAGTTCGATAAGATCCTGAACCACCGCGGCGAAGCTCCGCTCTCGTCCATCTACCCTCTCGCTCATCTTGGAAAAGCACGCGCTCTTAAGGACAAGGCCGAGTACGAGAAATTCCTGGATCTCTGGAAAGACGCAGACCACGATATGCCGGCGCTCGTCGCAGCAAGATCGGAGATCGAATCCCGCAGCTAACCTTTCATCATCTCGACAAATTGTTTGAACAAATATTCCGAATCGTGCGGTCCCGGAGCGGATTCCGGATGGTACTGCACGGAGAAGACCGGTAGTGATTTATGTCGCAGGCCGGCGACCGTGTTGTCGTTGAGGTTTACGTGCGTGATCTCGACATCCCCTGGCAGCGATTCACGAGAAACCGCAAAACCGTGGTTGTGCGCGGCGATCTCGACCTTGCCGGTGTCGAGGTTTTTGATCGGCTGGTTGCCGCCGCGGTGGCCGAATTTTAACTTGTAGGTTTCCCCGCCGAAAGCCTCGCCGAGCAATTGATGACCCAGGCAAATGCCAAAGATAGGCGTCTGGGATTCGGCAAGTTTTTTGATCTCGGCGATTGTCGTTTTCATCGAAGCCGGATCACCCGGGCCGTTCGAGAGAAAAATGCCATCAGGTTTTAACGCGAGGACTTCCTCAGCCGAGGTTTCAGCCGGAACGACCGTTATGCGGCAGCCGAATTTTGAAAATTCGCGCAGGCTGTTTGTCTTTACGCCAAAATCGAAGCATACAACATGATATTTCGCGTCCGTGTCGCTGGTATACTCAAACGGCACCTCGACCGTAACCGAGCTTGCAAGTTCGCGGTTTTGCATCTCGGGCGAGGTTAGGACTTTATTCAGCAAACTTTTTTCGTCAAGATCGACAGTCGAGATGGCCGAACGCATCGCGCCTTTATCACGAATATGGCGAACGAGCGCACGCGTATCGATGTGCTCGACGCTGACGATGTTGTTGCGTTTCAGATAAGCGTCGAGCGTTTCCGTCGAGCGCCAGTTTGAGGCTACACGGCTTGATTCGCGAACAACGAAGCCTTCGACCCACGGCCGGCGCGATTCGACATCGTCCTCGTTAACGCCGTAATTTCCGATCAGCGGATAGGTCATGCAGACGATCTGTCCGGCGTAGCTAGGGTCAGTCAATATCTCCTGATAACCCGACATCGACGTGTTAAAAACCATCTCGCCAAACGTTTCACCTTCGGCACCAAAAGACGCACCGTGGAAAGTGCGTCCGTCCTCAAGAACCAAAATCGCCTGTTTTGCCAAATTCATTTAAACATTAAATTTAACGCAAAGTCGCCGAGACGCCAAGACGCAAAGTAGACATAACAAAATCTTGCCTTGCGACTTAGCGCCTTTGCGTTAAATATTTTCTTATTCGTCGTCGCTTGCGGCCTTTACGCTGTTAGGGTTGTCATCCTCGGGCACGTTGTACGCGCCGTGTTCGAGGAACCCGATGCTGTTTGGTTTCCAATACCGGAAAAACGCTTTGCCGTAAATATATTTTTCGGGAACAAGGCCCCAGTAACGCGAATCGGACGAATTGTCGCGATTGTCACCCATTACGAAATAATGGTGCTCTTCGACCTTTTTCGGTGGAAAGCTCGGCAGCGACTGGTTGTGTTCCTGGTCGAGATATTCCTCGTCCAGGACGCGTCCGTCGATCAGTACTTTGCCGTTTCTTACCTCGACGGTTTCGCCCGGCAGGCCGATCACGCGTTTTACATAGCTTTTATCTGGCTCGCGCGGGTACCAAAAAACTACTATATCGCCGCGGCTGATGTGGCCCCAACTGACACTTTGTATCTTGTAATAAACGAGCTTGTTGACCAGCAGTCGCTCACCGTCGTGAAGTTCCGGCAGCATCGACGTACCCTCGACGACGACCGGCTGAACGACAAAAACGCCGAAAAGAACAAAAACGACGATTATCAGGAAAATGTCGCGGACGAGCCGCAGACTTTCGCCAAACAGACCTTGCCTGGATTCGCGGCTTAAACGCACCACCTCGATGTCGGGGTCGTCCTCAGGTGCGACGAATCCAAACTCGAATTGGTTTTTCCTGTGAAAATCGAACATAATCTAAGCGATTCGATGTAGTATCAGACGGGCGCGGTTGGCTAACATTAAGCCAAATTAAACGTTAGCTTTAGCGGCCAAAAATGTCAAAAGAAATTTAACGACCGGTCCGGAGCTCAAACTTTAGTTTGGCCCTCAAGGTGCAGAAGCCCGCACGTAAGCAAGGGCGAAATGTGAACTTTGGATCTATAGGCCTTGCTGACGCGGGCTAAAGCTCTAAACAACATATGAAAACAAGGATCCTTACAGCGGCCGTCGCGCTGCCCATACTGATCGCGTCGATCGTGCTGCCGTCATATTTCCCGCAAACGGTTTGGTTGTTTGTAATTATTGCAGCTATTGCGCTTGCGGCTGGCTTGTTCGAGTTCTATTCACTGACAAAAAAGCTCGAGCTAAAAGCCGACGCGGCGGTAGCTTATATCGGCTCGACCGTTCTGTTCCTTGCGTTTTTGGTTGACGCTCCGGCAAAGGCGGCCGATCTGCTGCTGCTTGCACTCGCGCTCTTTGTTATTACCGTACTTATTTCGCAGGCTTTCCGGTTTCAGGTCGATTTTTCGAAAATGCTGACCGGCATTGGGGTCACGATCCTGGGTGTGCTGTATATCGCGTTTCTCGGCGGTTTTTTGGTATCAACACGAGTTGGATTTGAGGGCCATGCATACCTTTCGACGCATCTGCTAGGTTACTTTTTCCTTGTCTTGATGGGTTCGGACACCGGCGCGTACTTTACGGGGCGGGCGCTCGGCAAGCATAAACTTGCACCGAAAATCTCACCCGGAAAAACCTGGGAAGGACTGATCGGAGGTATCGTTGCCGCCGCCGCGTTTGCAGCGCTCGCTACATTTTGGTTCTTTCCGGAATTGCCGTACCAATATTCGATTCCGCTTGCCGTAGTGATGGCAATTGTCGGAGTTCTCGGCGACCTCGCCGAAAGCGCGATAAAACGCGGAGCAAATGCAAAAGACGCCGCGTCCGTTTTGCCGGGACATGGCGGTTTCCTGGATCGCTTGGATAGCCTGCTTTTGAACGCACCGATACTCTATTATTTTGCAAGATTTTATTTCTAAAGGACGCGCTCTTTTCTATTACAACCAATGTGCTAAAAAACGCGTCTTTCGATTGGCTATGTCCATAGAAAAGTTGATCGACAAAATGATCCAGGAAGCGATCGCGCGGGGCGAGTTCGACGATCTCGAAGGCAAGGGGAAACCGCTCGACCTTGATGCATATTTCGCGACGCCCGAGGACGTCCGGATGGGCTATTCAGTATTAAAAAGCAACAAGTTCGTTCCCGAAGAGGTTGACCGGCTAAGAGAAATTGGTGAGTTGAAGGAAAGCCTGAAAAACTGCTCCGATGAAGCCGAAAAGTCCCGAATCGCAAAAATTCTTCATGACCGGGAGCTGGCGCTTTCCATCATTCTCGAAAGAAATAAGCGAAAACGGTAAACCGCAGTACCACCCTAAAGTCAAAACCACGAAATCACACGATACAACACGAAAAAGTCTAGTGTTATCTGGTGTTCCTTCGTGGTTCCGGCAAATCAGAGCGAGGTCAATCCACCTGATCCAAAAGCTGATCCAGCGCCTGATCGATCGCGGCGTGCAACGCATCGGTCATGGGCCCGTCGAATTTGTTCCTGACCTTTGCCTCGCCCGAGCCTGCCCCTGAAAGTGTAGCGGTCATATCTATATCTACCTTTCCGGCCGTTCCCGGAACCCCGGTTACCTTACCGAAAATGCCGCCGATCTTACCGGCCGTCGATTCTTTGATCTTGTTAAATTGAATGTTCAGGGTGTAATCGCCGGTTCCGGAAACGGCTCGAAGCCCGCGCGACATGATGCGGCTGCGAACATATTGATCGATCTCGGCCTGGCTAGCGGCAATACCTGAGGCCAACCCGACATTCACGCCGACGGATCTTGCAGTTTTCCCCGCCGGAACAGCGCCGGTCGAACGGTTGTCACTGCCCGCCATGATGTCCTTCATGCTCGGCATCGAGATAGCGTAAAGGTCCTGCGACGATGAAGTTTCGCGATAGGTCGCCGGTATGTCGAAAAGAGCGGCATCGAGCGGTGACCGTGACAGATCTAGCGTTTCGGTGGTCTGCGTCATCGTCACCGAGCCGTCGGGTCCGTAGATTTTCATCGTGCCGTCGAGCAAGAACCCCAAACGTGCCGCGCCTCCGCCTTTGTAAACGATGCGGTCGATGCAGTCCGGCTTGTTGCGCTCGGGTCGTGTCGGCAGCTGCGGAGCCGCATTTGGGCAGTTGAATTCCGCCGTAAAATCGACGTACCAGCCGTCATACTCCATTCTTGTTTTACTCGGGCCGTTGCACGAGTCTGCCGAGCTTTCCATTTCCTGCGTGACGATCAGATGCCGCGCCTGCATCCCGAAGATCGTTTTTCGCTCGCCCGTATCCTTGACTATGTATGTCATCGTCATTGTACCGCCGCGGCGTGTGACGGTTGGAGCGGCGGCCGGTCGTGGCGCAGGAGTTTCAGCCGCGGTTTGAAAAGGCTCGACCATGTAAAGCTGCTTGCGGTCGTTCAGGCGAACCGTCCGTTTTAGGTCGCATTGTGTGATCGTCGCGATCTGCGGAAAATACGCCGCGGCTTGCGGATTGTCCGTTTCCATCTTTTGCTCGGTCCGCTCGCGCGAGCCTTTGATCATTTTGGTTGATTCAAATTTCTGACCCGACGTGGTCACGCGCTGGGTGATCCTTACATCGGCGAAGGTCGAAAGCGAAAGGCACAGCAATGCCAGAAAAGAGAGAAAAACAAGGGGAATTTTTTGCATAAACAGCTCCAGGGAAATAAATAGTAGTTAGAAATAATTATTACGCAGTTCGCGACGTAAATCCAGATAATTTATCAGCGAGAAGTGTCCTGAGGTCCCAGTGTTCAAACCGCACATTTCTTGCCCAAAGGCGCGAAGGACGCAAAAATGCAGAACACTAAGGTATATGACGCCATTTTTGAAGCCGTTTTGCATTTCGCGGCGGTAATCCTGTATTATTTTGACGGCCATATTTTTTGTTTTTTATGAGCGCAGTTCGGTTTAACGACGATAATAATTGATTGGCGAGTGCGTTAAGAGTTAGCGTACCGCCTTTCGTTTGTCGTAAATCGAAAGGCGTTTTTATTTTGGAAAGAATTGCCCGCGAAACACGCGAAAAGACACGAAAAGAAAAAAATGCCGGAAATCGTTTACAGGACCGAAAGTTATAAGATTATCGGAGCATGTTTCGAGGTTTATAAGAACAAGGGATGCGGATTTACCGAACCTGTCTATCAGGAATGCCTTCAGATCGAGCTTTCAATGCAAGGTATTCCCTTTATCGCTCAGCGGGAATTGGGATTAGACTATAAAGGAACTCCGCTCTTACAATCCTTTCGACCAGATTTTATTTGTTATGAAAAGATAATTGTCGAAATCAAGGCCCTTGAATGCATCACGGACGCCCACAGAGCTCAGACGTTGAATTATCTTAACGCGACACGTTTTGAGTTAGGACTGCTGGTAAATTTCGGACATTTTCCGAGACTCGAATACGAACGGGTGGCTAATAACAAGCTCAATAGGGTAGGGAACACAGTTTCGGATGAGATTCGAAGCTGGCTGCAGGATTGAGTATGGGTAGATCAATTCATATTAATTCATTTCTCTTTTTTCGTATTTTTCGCGTGTTTCGCGGGCAAA
>Ga0070681_10008399_pt1 | contig 10111 bp, 9 predicted proteins | sample KBSC83BmetaG_FD_65650 | JGI IMG/M metagenome (GOLD analysis project Ga0070681, IMG submission 65650) | Corn rhizosphere microbial communities from Kellogg Biological Station, Michigan, USA - KBS C8-3B metaG | ecosystem: Host-associated > Plants > Roots > Rhizosphere | place: USA: Michigan...
CACCCGCTCGTATTCCTCCGCCGTCAAATCATCGCCGGCCAGTGCGCGCCCGGTAATTACCAGGAAGAACAAGCTCCACATGCGCCCGCGGACTTCCGCAACGCGCTCGGCTACTTGCGCCAGCTTGTTCAAGTTCCGTCGCGTGACCGTGGTCTGGAGTTGCGTATCGAGTTCGATATCGCGGGCGTGGCGCAGTGCGAACATCGCGCGGTCAAAGGTTCCGGCGACGCCACGGAAACTATCGTGCGTTTCTGCATCCGGACCATCCAGACTGATAGCCATACGGGCAATGCCGGATTTCTTAAATTGGTCAATGGCATTCGCCGTTAGCAGCGGCGTGGCGCTGGGCGTAACGTTGGTCCGAAGCCCTAGCTCCACGCTGTGGCGGATCAGATCGAACAGGTCGGGGCGCTTGAGCGGATCACCCCCGGTAAACACCATCAGCGGGTCACCGAACGAGCGGATCTCGTCCAGCAAACGATAACCCTGTTCGGTGGTGAGTTCGCCAGGGTTGCGCGCCTGCATGGCCGATGCCCGGCAATGCACGCACGCCAGATCGCAGGCCTGCGTTACTTCCCAAATGACCAACAATGGCGACTGATTAAAGTCCATGGCACCTCCACGTACGGCGATGACAATTTCGCAATCCTGTGGCCAGCGCCAGTGGCACGCGGCGTGCGTAATCGTTATCTAAAGCCAGGAGGCTAATATGGTCATTTCAAACGAGAAGACTCTAGGTGAACTCGTCGCTGAGATTCCCGGCGCGGCGCGCATCCTTGAAAAATACCGAATAGACTACTGCAGTGGGGGAAAACACGCACTGAAGAACGCCTGTCGGGAGCGTGGTATCACGCAGGAAGTCCTATTGAGCGAACTCGAGCAAGCCGCCACCCTGCAACCGCAAACGGGCGAGCGCGAGTGGAAGACGGCGCCGCTCCGTGAGTTGATCGATCACATCCTTTCTTGCCATCACGCATATTTAAAATCCGAATTGCCGCGGATTGCAGAGTTGTTTGCTAAAGTGGTGCGCGCTCACGGAGACCGCGAGCCGGTACTTTTTCAGGTGCGCGAGACTTTTACCGCGCTCCGAGAAGAGCTGGAGGCACACATGATGAGGGAGGAGCTGATTCTGTTTCCAGCCATCGCAGAACTTGAAGCGGCTGCCGGCGAGATGGTGCCGTTCTGCTGCATCGAGCACCCCATCGCTCGCATGGAGCATGAGCACGAGAGCGCCGGTCGGGCACTCGTGCAAATGCGACAATTCACGCGCGACTATACGATCCCGGTCGAAGCATGCAACACGTATCGAACGTTGTTCGCCGCGCTGATTGAGATCGAAACCGATCTGTACCTGCACATTAATTTGGAGAACAATGTGCTGTTTCCGCGCGCGGTGAGACTGTAGGCCTAACAATTGTCGAGCGACAGTCGACCCGCTGATGCGAAAAGTCGATTTTCGCGACCTCCACGTAACTGAATTTAAGAGGAACTTGGTCGGGGAAAACGAATTCGAACCAACACCTCCCGATCCAGAACCAGGCGCTCCACCTGATGAGGCGAGCTAACTCTCGCAACTGGTTCTTGGAATCGGCGCAAAGGATCCTTCATCCTTTTCCTGGCGAGAGGACTACAAGCTGACGTACCGCCTCGGGCACTTCTTATATCAATGGGTTCGATTGAGCTCTTGGAGGGATATGAAGCGTACTTGTGCCGCTGTTGTGCGCCTCTGGTGTGCCAACTTTTGCTGAGGGGGTGGCTTGGGTCTTACCCCGCCGGAGAGGGTTCGAGATTCGCCGGGGCGAGTACCCATAGGCTGGGTTATCGGGGTTTATCGAGCGATCGCCTCACTTGGGCTGGCTATAGAAATCTGAGCCTTGGCGAAGGGGGCAGAATCGCCGTAAGAACCTCTGCGGAAAGGTGCTACCAAGCCTGCTACCACTTCCCAGAAAAAGCAGTCCCAAACACGATGAACCAAGGGACAAAAAGTTGGATCATGTCATTGAAATATAAGGAACAGCATGAACGCAGACGAACCATAAATTAAACTCATAACCCAAAGGTCGTAGGTTCAAATCCTACCCCCGCAACCAAAACCCCCACCTAATCAATAGTTTCCAAGAGCGCAAAAAAAGAGACTGAAGAGCCTGCCACCAAACTGCTCGAACTGCGGCCGATTTCTGGCCTCCTGCGCCGCAATTGGCTCCTTACGAACTGCCCGGCTGCGACAAGGCGGTTCCGCACCATCGATACGCGCGGACGCACTGATTTACGCATGTTTTCGCCTGCGGAGTTGGTCTTGCGACTGCAGTCGGCTAACGCCGCGCACATTGGCCGGCACGGGAAAGATGCGACCTTTGGGTTCAAATCCCAACGAGTCCTGCTGGTCGCTTCATATTGATTTGTTTGGTTTGTGACTTTTGATGGATCCCGATCGGATGAACCTAGTCGATTGTCGCCTGGTTTAGAACCCCGTGGCCTGCGGATCATGAAGTCTTTGTAGGGATCGACGATTAGCAGGGCAGTTCGATTTCCATCGTGAGTCTTGGCTGTCATTGGCTACCTCCTACGCAAAATTTGCCTTCACCCTTTGCACAACGTGGTCGTCGGCCGATACCTGTGCGAAACCGCCGTCGATATGTTTTCGCTTAAAAGCTAAAACTCCCGCACCAACTAGACATTTTGTTGCTCTCCCATCGGTCGCTCCTTTCGAGTCTGTAACGCCTGTCGTCCGGAACAACTTTGCCTGACTGGGATTTCCGGAACAGAGCGCAATTACACAGCAGCTTCGTTCGCCGCGCCGTTGCATGAGGAGTGGCTGCCTTGATGGAATCCACGGGAGGAGGATATGGAATCAAGAACAAAGTGATCGCTATTATTGGCGATGCAACCGGATTGGTCGGCCTTAGAAATCGCGCAGACAGGCGGCGTCGTAGGCCATCGTCGATCGTCACGACGCTGCCAGCGTGCGTGGTCGCCGTATAGGGTGCCGAGTTGGGCCGGGGGAGTGTGAGCCGGACTCACCAAGTGCATATCGCTAGAGTGCCGGAAATACGATATTGCTTGCGGCAAATCCACATTGGCAACACGGCTACTGAAATGACCGAGCGGATGAAAGATGGCATTCCGCAGGCGAACGGCACGACGATGGCGGAGCCTCGCATGGCCGTAGAACATATCGCTAAAGCACGGCCAATTTGCTTTTGATGCGAATGTGCAGTTCATGACCGTAATGGCCACCAAGATGCCTTTTGTTCACGTGCTCCTTCGGCAGTCGTTCAGCAGGCATCGGCACTTCCCCAGATATGGAACAGAAGTTGATACGACAGCGCTTTCGAACCTGCTATGCCGGAGTAATGCTATTCTGCCCACCAGGAGATCTGAGGTGAAATTCCCATATTCAAGATGGATGACGCCACCACTGGTAACAGCTGTGCTTACGATAGTACTCGCGTCTTCGTGGAGCACGAGCGGACCGGATAAATCTCGTAATCGGCAGGTCGGCGGGGATCTCGCGAATTTTTCGGCGATCGCGCCAATTGACACACACGTGCACTTGAATAAGGATGATCCGCAGTTCGGAGCGTTAATGGAGCGTCTGAATCTTCGGATTCTGGATATTTGCGTGATTGACGACCGCGATCCGTATTATAAGGGTCTAGAGCCGCAGCGCAGTGATGTGATGAAAGTGGTCCACCGCACGCGAGGGCGTGCCGTTCTTTGTACGACTTTCAGTCCGTACGAATTTGAAAAGCCAGGTTTCTCCGAGCGGACCATCCGGCAGCTTGACGCCGATTTCGCACAGGGTGCAATCGCCGTGAAGATTTATAAAGTGATGGGCATGGAGATGAAATCGAAATTAGGCAAATATGTGATGCCCGACGATCCTGCGTTTGCGCCGATCTATAAAGACATCGCTGCCCATGGTCGGACTGTAGTTGCGCACATCGCGGAGCCTGATTCCTGTTGGCAGCCGCCGAACCCCGCGAGTCCCGATTACGACTACTACAAGAAGAACCCCCAGGAGTACGCCTACGAGCATCCCGAATGGCCGTCGAAGGCTGCGATTCTTACGGCACGCGACCACTTCCTCGCAGAGAACCCCAACCTGCGCGTTGTCGGCGCGCACCTGGGGAGCATGGAAGCGGACGTGAATCAAATCGCGCAGCGGCTTGATCGATATCCGAATTTCGCCGTTGACACAGCCGCTCGTGTCCCCTATTTCATGCTCCAGCCCCGGGACAAAGTACGAGAATTTCTGATGAAGTACCAGGATCGCTTCCTTTATGCGACGGATTTAGTCGTGCTACCGAAGGATGATACCGATAAGGCAGTCGCCGAATGGAAGAACACATATGAGCGCGACTGGAAATTCTTTGCCACGGACCAGAACGTGGATTACATGGGGCACAGATATCAGGGACTCGCGCTGCCCCGACCCGTACTGCGCAAAATATTCCATGAAAATGCTGTTCACTGGTTCTCGGGTATTTTAGCGAAAGAATAGAATTAGCTTTTCGCGCCAGCTGGACTTCGATCTGTAGCATCAAGTGCGGAGTACCATCTTTTTGATCGTCGCATTGGGCTCGCGTTTGATGTCTTCGGTGATGGCGAGACGAGCATGAGGGCAGGGTTTGGAATTTATCAATGATGAACCTATCGCCGAGGGACTTAACAACGAGGCTGCCGCACCGCCGTTTATGGTGGCGGTTAATATCCCATTTCCGCCGAGTTTTGATAATCCGTACGCAGGACGTGTAGACCCTTTCCCCGCACCTCAACCCCCTCCTTCCTCGCAAATGTTTCCAGAGCCGTTCTTTTTGACGGCTTACAGCCGTAAGCTGACCGATCCAACGATCCAACAATGGAACTTTACAATCGAGAGGCAGATAACGAATAGCTTCATGGCGCGCGCCTCATACGAGGGATGGAGGGGTATCATCTCTTTTAAAGAACAAGCCGGAGAGGGGTATCGAAGGCAGGACCTGGCATACCAGAGCCGCGCGGGTTGTGTGGGTTACCGCAAATTTGTATGTACCCACGACAGGTTCGCGTCCCATGCCGGGGATCGTCATCATCCACAGCCATCACAGGCCTAGGACGCAAGATGAACTGCAAGACATGGGAATACTCTGCGTGGATGGAGAGCCGGCCCGATCTCGACGCGAAGCGGATCGCCGTGTGGGGAGATTCACCCGCGCAGGCCAATCCAATGCACATGCTGTTCGACGAGGCGCCTAACTGGCAGATGGGACCCCAGATTGAACAACAGGCGGAACCCCTCGGGGGTTGCTGGCAGTGCTCGCGGACCTCTACGAAGATAAGGTACGCGCATCGCCGTTCAGGGTGGGCTGATTGGGTTCTTTTCCGTGCTCGAAGACCGTTTCGTTTATGTCCCCGGAGACACGATCGTTCCCGGCATTCTCGAATGCGGGGACATCGGCGAAGTAATCGCGGCGCTAGCCCCCCGGCCCATCTTGTTACAAGGGCTTGTCGACGGGAGAAATCGCCGGGTGCACGGTCAGGAACGGGTGCGCCAGATCTCGGAGTGGCTGAACGGTTCGTTCTAGTTCGCGCTAACTCGAGTTCTTTATAGTTCGCGATTGACTGGCTGACTATGTAGAGTTGTAGTCTCCAGCCAGTCGAATTTCCCATTTCGAGCGGGCAGATTGTGCGCGGAAGCGTAGCGGTTTCTCACGTCTTGCACTTGATTGACCCAGTTGCCAAACGGCAACGAAAACTCGCGCTCGATCAGGTAGCCTAGCCCCTCCTGACGTCGATGGGCATTCTCGGTGCTTTTGATATCGACAAAATTCTGCGGTTCGCGAGCAACGTGGCGCCCATTAGCTTCGCGCACTCTCGGGAACCAGGTCTCATACCAAACCGTCGTCGCCTCGTGCAGTGCCTGGTTGCGTTCGTCGCGCATTCTTGCGGCCGCCTCCAACGCCTGGTCAACGGCGGCAAGGGCCTGCGGATAATGTAACTTGGATGCTTCTTCTTGTGCTTTTATCAAGTCTCCGTTGATCTCATCCAGGCCTCTGACCATCTGGAGATTCTGCCGGCAAAGTTGAGCGATCGAGAGATAAACTTGCAAATTGTAACGATTGAACTCCACCGAGTTCACGTTTGCGTACAGCAGATTCAGCAATTCGTCATTCTCTCCCAGGAACTTCCACGTCAGCTCGATACGCCGGGCATTCTGAGTGAGCCAGTTATTCTTGAGATGCAGATAGTCAGTGCCAGGCACAGAGGGGAGCGGAAGAGTGGGCTCCTGCGGTGTAAAGGGACCGATGCCGTACGAATATCCGAAGACCAACGGACCTGAAGGTTCGCTATCCCAACTGCTGGCCCAGAACTGGGCTTGCGTGCTCAACAGTTGATAGAGGCGGTCCATCTGCGTCGCCCCTTGACCATAGAAAAGCCGGTAGAAACTGTGCGCCAGTTCGTGCGGGTCCGGAGAGCCGGGATGCCAGGCCGCTGACGCACCCACTGCATAACCCAGCCAGAAAGTCTCCGGATGCGGGCCGAGATCGCCCCAGGCATAAATACCAGCCCCCACAATATCTGTTTCTTTGCGGGCCGAAGTGTAGGAGATTTCATTGAAAACCACTGTCGCCCGCTCAGCCGTGCCCTCGCGCGGATGTATTTGTTCTTTCGGCGATAGAACAAAATAGTATGGAAATAGTGCGTCGTCTGGCTGAGAATTCGTATAGATCATGGCAGGGATGCCGTGCGCGCGGAAGCCTTTATTGTAGGGCGTGCTATAGATTTCTCCGTTAATCAGGCCGGCCGGCAGCAAAGGAATGTCTTCCGCTTTCAGCGGATCCTCACCCCAGAAGATAACTTTGCGGCCATGATGCTGCAAGTACCCTGTGGTTTTGCTCGTGAACTCGGCCCACAGCTTGCTTGGGCTCCCTAACTGTTTGGCTCTCTCCGCTTCATGGCACTGGTCGTTGTCGGCCTTCCCGATGAACCATGCTTCATCCGTCGATAGGTGGAAGTATTTCACACCCTTGTTAGCATTTATCAAGTCCTGATACATTCCCTCCAACAACTTGTATGTTTCAGGATTTGTGGAGCACATCTGGAATGTCGTCTCAGGAAACTCTCTCAGATTCTTGTACTCGTCATGATCCAGGATGAAGTTCACATGGGCTGGACCATCCAGGTACGGGATGACCTGAACGTAGTAGCGCAACCCGTAATCAGTGAGATCCTGAAGCTGCGCCGCCGAAAGGGCGTAAGGATCCACCAGAGCTGGTGCACTGGTATATTCAAAATGTCCGTTTAGGCGCAGCGCGAGCGCGTTTACCTTGAAAAAAGCCGCACGGCGGACGGCCTGTTTCATCACATCGAGGTGATCCAGATGTTCCAGTTCGTCCCAGAACACTTCACGAAGACTCACGTCAGGCCAATCGACAATCTCGCCTTTTGGCAACCATAGCCGGCCTCGCTCCGTTTTTACCAATTGCACCAGCGTCTGCACGCCGTAAAACAAGCCGGGTGCAGCATTCGCGGTAATCCGTATCCGTTGTTGGTCAAGCTCCATCCGGTACGCCTGTTCCTTCACGGCGCCCTTATCCGGATCGGTAACTTCTCCGATCTGCACAGAATCGGGGTGGATCAGCAGCTCAATAACTTTACTCTCTCTGCGATTGCCCAGATTTATCCCATACCGTGCGTTCAGCTGCTCTCTCAAACTCTCCGGCGCTATGTCGTTGGCTTTGACACTGGGTCCTAACTCCAGCCGCCACGTGTTGTCGATTTGGAAATCCGCACTCTTGAGCGCTGTCACCTGCGGCTCGGGAATAAGCGTGTAACCACGAACATATAGGGAAGATACCGAAGCTCTATCGGCGGCGGACGCGAGAAGGAATAAGGGCAGAACTTTGATTAATTTCATTTTGTTTTTAGGTGTTCAGCGAACTTGGATTTTTTTTGTCGCGGAATCCCGACAACTTGTTCGACGATACGTAAATTAGAACGTCGCAATTGGATTCAACGGCGACCCGGTCCCGCCGGGGACGGGGATGGGCGCGGCTGTCAGCAGGAATTCCCAGCGATGGCGCTGAGCAGCGGCTTCGCCTAGGGCCTCGAGGTCACAGTTGTCAAAAATTGGTGTTCCCAACGCGACCAAAATCAACTGGTGAATCGGCTGGGCGACGCCGTCGACGCGGGATGGCATCACATCAGATGCAGCGTCGCTACCAATCATCGCGACATCGCGCTGGTGTAGCCACCTGGCGCACGATGCGTGAAAGCCGGCAGAGTGAGCGGCAGCATTCCATGGCCCCTTTGCAGCACGTCGGGCCCATCGCCCAGTTCGGAGGAAAACCACGTCTCCGCTGGCGACACGAATACCGGCCTTCCGCTCCCAAGCGTCAAGATCCTCCGGGTAAATCGCCACGTCCGGTTCCAGATAGGGCACGCCCTTAAGCCGCGGAATGTCGATGAGAATGCCTCGGGTGAAGATTCCCATCTTGAAGTTAGTGATGGCGAGCTTATTAGCGCCTTTGTCGGTGACCTCCATTTGGGAGAAACCATTGTACATGTTGCCTTTGTAGAATATGTGGCAAAGGGAATCCATGTGTGTGTGGCTGTAGCCGTGATACGACACCGAGTAGGTATCGCCAGCGAACTGCTCGTCCGCCGGCTTGGCTCCGGTCGATGTCATAACGTGCTCCCAGGGAGAGTCATTGTCCACGGCTTTCAGTTTGTCGGCAATGCGTGCCAGAGATACAGAAAATCCCTCGCGCACGAGTTGGGCCGCGGTCTTGCGCTTGTCCGGCGTGATGAGGTTCACGGTGCCTAACTGGTCAGCTTTCCCCCAGCGTCCCCAATTGGAGAGCTCCGTCATCCATCGGTCGATGTCAGCTTTGTTTACCGTGTGATTCGGTTGCGCACGGGCAGTTGCTCCACGATCGCATAGCCAGACCAAAACAGTTACGGCCACCACAACTGCCAATGATTGCGGTACGGGGAAACGTGTCATGAACGAGACTAACCTTTCGAAAAACGAGCTCAGCCAGCGGGAACCGGCGAAGTATCTGCAAACGTGCCTTCCGGTGTTGCGGCGTAGACCTAAAACCGCCACGATCACTGGACCGATTTCAGCGCTCTTTCCGCCGCGGCCAGGGTAGCGTCAATATCTTTGTCCGTATGAGCCGCAGAGAGAAACCATGTCCCGCGCGACGTAATACGCACTCCGTTTTGAATCAATGCTTCCACAAATTGCCTTTGCCGTGTGAGGTCGCACTTTAGATAGTCTCGGTAATTCCGGATTTCGGTCTGTTCAGTGAAAGTCGTGTGAAACACCGGACCGATCCCTTGCACGAGAAACGGCAGTCCCATGCTTCGCGCAGCGACACGAAGGCCCTCCATCAGTTTCGCACCGGCCGCTCCTAGGCGTTCGTAGACGTCACTGGATTCGAGCTCACGAAGAGTCGCCAGCGCGGCTACACACGAGATCACATTGGTGTTGAATGTTCCCCCGTGCATGACTTGTCCACGTCCGAACATCTCCATCACTTGGGTGCGACCGGCCAGACAGCTGATCGGCAAGCCTGTGGCCAGAGCCTTGGCAAACACGGCAAGGTCCGGCGTAACCCGAAGATAACCTTGCGCGCCAGACAAGCCGACTCGGAACCCCGTAATCACTTCATCGAATATCAGCAGAATGCCATGAGCATCACACAATTCCCTGACCTGCTCGATATACCCAGGCCGGGGGAGAATCACGCTTGTATTGCACATCATCGGTTCCATGATAACGGCCGCAATATCTTGCCCACTGTCACTAACGAGGTGGCGGAATGCTTCTATGTCGTTCCACGGGAGGATGGATAGATTTTCGAATGCCAGACGGTCCTGGCCGGGCGTGCCGGCCACTTTATTCGGCTGCGATGGCTCCCCTGCCTCACCGGCACCTGGATGTACGCTGACAAAGATATTGTCGCACCAGCCGTGGTAGTGACCTTCAAATTTAATAATCTTCCATCGTCCCGTGTATGCGCGAGCGACGCGCATCGCCGCTTGGATGGCTTCGGAACCAGTCAGGCTCAAGCGCACCTTGTCGGCGCAGGGAACAATCCTGCAAATTTCTCGCGCCAGTTCC
>Ga0070681_10008400_pt1 | contig 10110 bp, 12 predicted proteins | sample KBSC83BmetaG_FD_65650 | JGI IMG/M metagenome (GOLD analysis project Ga0070681, IMG submission 65650) | Corn rhizosphere microbial communities from Kellogg Biological Station, Michigan, USA - KBS C8-3B metaG | ecosystem: Host-associated > Plants > Roots > Rhizosphere | place: USA: Michigan...
GTTACACGACTGCACTGGGAACCGTAGGCCGGCGCGATCGGTCACACTCTCGTGATGCGCCGGCCGTTGTTCGCCGTCCTGTTGGCCACTCTCGCCGCGGCCTGCAGTGGACATTCCGTGGACTCTGGATACGTCCCGCCGCCGGAGGCGGGCTATTCGCCGTGCACGTCAATCACGAACCATCCGCTCAATGACGTGGTTATCCGGAATCCTGGCTGCTACCGCCCCGACCGCACCGTGGACTTGTCCTGGCGACGGCGCTGCCGTGACGGCTCCTACCTGGCGCGGATGACCCAGGCTGATCTAGGCCGTAGCTACTGGGAATGGGCGACAACTTCGGACCACATTTGGCGGCGCTCGGATGAAGGCGACGCGGCCATCGCATATGACCACGCGCGGACTCAGTGCGACCGGTAGGTGCTACTCGGCGTCGGGCGTTGGCCCAACCCACGTCAGACTGAAGGCGCGTTGCGGATCCTCGTCGGAGTACTCCTTCACCACAACCCACAATCCCGGGCGCGGCTCGATGATCCAGCCGCCCGTTGTCAGGTCTCGACCGGGCGAGTACCAGCGCGTCTTCCAGGCGCCCTCGCCTTCGATCTCCTCGAGAACTGATTCGACGAGGTCGGAATCCTCGAGGTCGGGATGGGTGCTGAACCATCGGACCAACGCGTCGGCGCCGGCCTCATCGAGATACCGCACTAGGCCCGAGCGCTGGCGAAGATCTCCCGAATGCTGCGGCGAGGAGCCTCAGAAGCAGGCGCCGACTCCGCCCGAACCGCACTCACATAGTCCGGCACCTGCCAGAGTCGCACGGTTGCTTCGATGTCCCCCGCTAGCTGTTCCAGGACGTCAGCCTTGCCAGTTGTTCGATAAGCGATGACGGATTCGACGACGGCCCTCATGACTGCGGCTCGCTCTGCCTCGGTGAGCCCTGACAGCACAGACATGGCCGCAGCCACAGCGGACTCGTCAACTTGGATCTCGAGCCGGTGCTCACCCATGGGCTGACCCCTTCCCAGGCTGGCTCAGGGCTTCGCGTACCCGCAAAGTAAGCCGCGAGTCTGTCATTTCCTGTCTCGACGCGCTGCGGGCGCCCGAGAAATCACCCCAATGCCGAGGCGACCCGCTTGTGGACGACCGCGCGCGGTCCCCGAGCCAGCCAGGCCCCACGTTCTGAGACTATGCCGCCTGCCGGCGCGACTCGTTGCCGGCGGGCGACATGGCGCCGATGAGGCCGATAGCGTCGCCGCAGCTACCCGACGCCCCGAGACTGCACCGAGCGTGGAGGTACCCCTAGCTCGCAAGCCGTCGAGCCGTTTCGAGAAGCGAGCATCGGCGACAGCAGCGCGTGGCAGTGCCGCACCGTCGCCGGCGCCCGTCGCTCCGCCAGCCGCGCGGTGAACGACCGGACTCCCATCGGCGTGATGTCCTTCAGCTGCAGGTGGCCGAACGCCGGCAGCAGGTGGTTGCGAATCCGTCCCTCGTCGGCGTTGCGCGTCGTCAGCCGCACGACCCGGGCGGGAGCCGACGTAGCGACCCAGTCCCGGAACAACATCTGACCGCCGCGCGGGTCGACCCATTGCCCACGTTGCATGTCGGCGCCGACGGTCTGCAGGAACGCCTTCGCCGCACCTTTGGTCGGGAAGCTCTTCGAGTGCTGCCGGCCGTCCTCGGCGCGATACCGCGCGCGGTAACGACCGGACGGAAGCTTCTCGACCCAGCTCGCGCAGCACCTCCCGTGCCGGCGTACACCGGCGGCATGGAAGGTAGCCACGGCCTGTGCCACTTCACGGCCGCGACTCGTGACGGAACAAAGGGTGTGACACCCGGTTCCGGACTCACTGGAGACGACGACTGGTGTCGTCTGCACGCTCCAGGTTTGCTCCACGTTTGCTTCACGCGGGGCTCGTGGGCGGCCGCGGCGGGAGTGAAACAGCGAACCCGCAGGCCGGAAGACCTGCGGATTCGGATGGGGTGAGTGACGGGACTTGAACCCGCGACACCCGGGACCACAACCCGGTGCTCTACCAGCTGAGCTACACCCACCAAGCGATCGCGACGCGCGCGACCGGCGGCCAGTCTATCCGTCTTCGGACCGCCGGACGGTCAGTCCTGGACGACGGCTCCGGGAGGCGGTGCGACGGCCAGTTCGGCTGCCGCGCGGGCGGTGTCGGTGTCCGGCCCCGGCGCCGGGACGAAGACCGCTGCGCGGTAGTAGCGCAGCTCGGTGATCGAGTCGACGATGTCGGCCAGAGCCCGGTGGCCACCGTTCTTGGCCGGCGCGTTGAAGTAGGCCCGCGGATACCACCGTCGGGCGAGCTCCTTGATGCTCGACACGTCGATCATGCGGTAGTGCAGGTGGTCGTCGAGCTTGGGCATGTAGCGCGTGATGAAGGTCCGGTCGGTCGCGATCGAGTTGCCGCACAGCGGCGCCTTGCGCCGCTCCGGCACCCAACGCTGGACGTAGTCGAGCACCTGCTGCTCGGCGTCCTCGAGAGTCGTGGTCGCGGTGGCAAGTGCGTCGAGCAACCCGGAGGTCGTATGCATCTCCCGTACGACGTCCTCCATGCCCTCGAGCTTGGCCGGATCGGTGGCGATCAGGATGTCGAGGCCGTCGTCGAGGAGTGTCAGCTCGCTGTCGGTGACCACGACTGCGACCTCGACCAGCACGTCGACCTGCGGGTCGAGGCCCGTCATCTCGCAGTCGATCCACACCAGCGGCTCGGTCACGCTGCAACCCTACGGTGAGGGGCGGCAGGCCGTCGTACTGAACCAGGTTCGTCGTGGTTTCGTACTACCACTGGTCGAACTTCGACCCCCGAAGGAAAGGAGACGTCGTGCGCCTGTCGGCGACGGCACTGATCGTTGGATCACTCGCCCTTGGAGCCACGGCGTGCAACGGGTCGAGCAGTGGCTCCGGCGGCAGCGCGAACAGCGGCGGTCCTGCGGCGAACGCGCCACTCCAACACCCCAAGTCGCTGGTCGGCGAGGTGGGCAAGAACGATGCCTTCGTCATCCAGCTCCTCGACGACACCGGCGCACCGGTCCGACATCTCGCAGCCGGCACCTACCAGCTGCTCGTGCACGATGACTCGGGCATCCACGACTTCCACATCCAGGGAGCCGGCGTCAACGACCTCACCAGCGTTCCCGGCACCGGGCTCAAGTCGTTCACCGAGACGTTCATGCCCGGCACCTACACCTTCGTCTGCGACCCGCATGCCAGCCAGATGCATGGCGAGTTCGTCGTCAGCTGACCAGTCCCACTGACCTACGCTTCGCGGAGGCTCCATGGAAATGTGGAGAGATGCGCCCGTAGCTCAGCGGATAGAGCAGCCGCCTTCTAAGCGGTTGGTCGCAGGTTCGATCCCTGCCGGGCGCGCCCTTGATCGAGTCCGGAAACTCTGGCTCTTGCCATGTATCGGACCGCCGATAGTCTCCGACGCAACCGCCGTCGAGGGAGGTCGCCGCGCGTGACAGCGCTGCTCGAGGTGCAGGGTGTCACGGTCCGCTTCGGTGGGCTGACGGCGTTGACTGACGTCTCGGCGACGGTGGGCGACAACGAGGTCGTCGGCATCATCGGGCCCAACGGCGCCGGCAAGACGACACTGTTCAACGTCATCTGCGGCTTCACCCGCCCGACAGAAGGCTCCTTGCAGTGGCGCGGGGCGCCGTTGCGCAGGCACCGGCCGCGGCAGCTGGCGGCTCTCGGCATCAGCCGGACGCTGCAGGGACTCGGACTGTTCCCCCACCTCACGGTGCTGGAAAACGTCATGGTGGGCGCGACCAAGGAAGCACGCCGTTGGTTCTGGCCGGCCCTGTTCGCGCTGCCCACCAGCGATGCGGACGAGCGGCGGCTACGGGAGCGCGCGCTGAGCGTCCTGTCCGACCTCGGCATCGAGGAGGTCGCTGACCGACTTCCCGGTCAGCTGCCGTACGGCGTCCAGAAGCGGGTTGCACTCGCGAGGGTGCTCATCGCGGACCCCCAACTGGTGCTGCTCGACGAGCCGGCGTCGGGTCTGTCCAGTGACGAGATGCGACAGCTGGGTGAGCTGATCCGCGACCTGCGTGGCCGAATGTCGGTGCTGCTCGTCGAACATCACATGGACCTGGTGATGGAGGTCTGCGACCGGATCGTCGTCCTCGACTTCGGCCGCCGGATCGCGACCGGCACTCCTGACGAGGTCCGCGACGACCCGCAGGTGCTGGAGGCCTACCTCGGCGAGCAGGTCGAAGCGAAGACCGACGAGGTCGGCCATGCTGAAGATTGACGAGGTCGTCACCACCTACGGCGCCGTCCGGGCGCTCAACGGCGTATCCCTCGACGTCGAACCCGCCACCATCACGGCCGTGCTCGGTGCCAACGGTGCCGGCAAGACCACGCTGCTGCGGACCGTCAACGGACTCGTCCGGCCCCGAAGCGGGCGCATCGTCTATGAGGACCACGACCTGACCCGCACTCCGGTCGAACGCGTCGTGCGGCTCGGCGTCGCGCACGTCCCGGAAGGCCGTGGGGTCATCACCGAGCTGACGGTTGAGGAGAACCTTCGGCTCGGCGCGCTGTGGCGGCGCGATCGCAAGCAGATGTCGACATCGATGGCGGAGGTCTACGAGCTGTTCCCGCCGCTTGCGGAACGCAAGACCAAATCCGTCGACACGCTTTCGGGTGGCGAGCGGCAGATGCTGGCGGTCGGCCGCGCGCTGATGAGCAAGCCCAAGCTGCTGTTGCTCGACGAGCCGTCGCTCGGTCTGGCGCCTCGAATCACCGCGCAGATCATGGCGACGTTGCGCACCCTCCGCGATGAGCAGCAGATGACGGTGGTGCTGGTCGAGCAGAACGCGCGCAGCGCACTCTCGGTCGCCGACCAGGCGATCGTGCTCAACCTCGGTCGCGTGGTGGCGTCCGGGCCGGCCGGGGAGCTTGCCGCGGACGAGAAACTCCGACACGCCTACCTGGGATTCTGATGTTCCGCTTCGTCAACCTCGCCCTCGGCGGCGTCAGCAACGGGATGATCTACGCCGCCGTCGCGCTGTCACTGGTCATGATCTGGCGGTCGACGCGGATCGTGAACTTCGCCGCCGGCGGCATGCTGATGTTCACGACGTTCATCGGCTGGGACCTCGTTCAGGTGCACAACGTCAACTACTGGGCCGCCTTGGCCGTGGCCACGCTCTCCGGTCTGATCATCGGTGGCGTCGCCGAGCGCGTGCTGGTGCGGCCGGTCGAAACCGGGCCCCCACTCAATCCCGTGATCGTGACGCTCGGTCTGCTGATCGCTCTGGAGGCGCTCGCCGGGATGATCTGGGGCAACAGTCAGTCGCACTCCTACCCGCCCGCTTACGACTTCCGCGGCTACACGGCCGGCTCGCACCATCTGTTCTTCGCGCCCAACGACCTGTTCATCGTCATCACCGTCGCTGCGATCGTCGTACTCCTCTATCTCTTGTTCCAGCGAACGGCGCTGGGGCTTCGCATGCGGGCGGCCGCATTCAACCCTGAGGTCTCCCGATTGCTCGGCGTCCGAGTCGGCCGGCTGCTGACGCTCGGCTGGGCGGTGTCGGCGGCCGTCGGCGCGGTTGCGGGCGTCCTGGCGGCGGGGACGTCGACGGGATACGTCCAGCCCACTGGTCCGTTCGACGCCTTGCTGGTCTACGGCTTCACCGCGGCAGTGATCGGCGGCCTCGACAGTCCCGCCGGGGCGGTGGTCGGCGGCCTGTCGCTGGGGCTGCTGCTGTCCTGGGCCGACAGCTACATCGACAACAACATCGAGCCGATGTACGCGCTCGTCATCTTGGTCGCGGTTCTGATGGTCCGCCCGAACGGGTTGTTCGCGCGCGCTGCGGCGAGGCGGGTCTGATGGCCGACGACGAACTGCGCCTGCAGCCGGAGAACCCGATGGACCGGGCGTCGCAGGCGCCCCGCACCGCGAGCTCAACCGACCGCTACGGCGTCCTGAGCCGGTCGACGCTGCTGCGACACACGCTGTTCGCAGTGGTCGGCATCCTGCTGCTGTGGCTGATGGTCAAGAGCTTCAGCGCGTCCACCAACCAAGAGCTCCAGCTGATCCCGGCGTACATCTGCGCGGCGATCGGGCTCACCCTGCTGGTCGGCCTGTCCGGCCAGATATCGCTGGGGCACGGCGCGTTCATGATGGTCGGGGCCTACACATTTGCGCTCTTGTGGCCGAAGTGGCAGCTGCACCCGAACCTGACGATCATCGGAGCGTTCGCGGCCGCGGTTGTGGTGTCCGCAGTTGCGGGCGCGATCGTCGGTGTCGCAGCCGCGCGGCTCCGTGGTCCCTATCTCGCCGGTGCCACGTTGGCGCTCGCGGTCGGGCTGCCGTCGATGACGCAGAACGAGAAGCTGTCGAGCCACCTCAAAGGCAGCCAGGGCCTGTCGGTGCCGTCGGCGCCGCAGCCTCACGGGTTCGACTTCGTGCAATGGCCGCTCTTCATCGGCCTCATCTGCTGCGTCGTCCTGCTCTGGTTCACGGCCAACCTCATGCGCAGCCGGGTCGGGCGCTCGATGCGCGCCGTGCGCGACGACGAGGTGGCCGCGTCGCTGTCCGGTTTGTCAGTGCCCGGGGTGCAGGTCCTGGCCTTCGTCGTCAGCGCCGGCTGGGCCGGCCTGGGCGGTGCACTGCTCGCGCTGGCCAACTCGAACGCGTCGCCCGGCGCGTTCAGCGTGCAGCTGTCGCTCACGTTGCTCGCCGCGGTGGTGATCGGCGGCCTCGGCAGTTTGAGCGGAGCGGTCGTCGGATCCGTGTTCGTTGTCATGCTCACCAATTACTGGGCGCAGGACCTGACCAACGCCCTTTCGATCAGCTCCGGCAAGGTCGCGAACAACCTGCCGCTGTTGATCTATGGCGTGCTCCTTGCCCTCGCCATGCTGGTCGCCCCTGGTGGCATCGTCGGGTCGGTGCGACGCCTGATCGCGCTCGCGCGTCCCGCCCGATAGGTTCCTTTCAGCAACGTCCGGACCCCCTCGGAGGAACAAATGCGCACATCGCAGATCCGCCTGCTGGCAGGTGGCGCCGTCCTGGCGCTCGCCGCTGCTGGTTGTGGCGGCGGCAGCAGCGGAGGCGGAGGTGGTGGTGCGTCGTCTCCCGGCGTGACCAAGACCTCGATCACGATCGGCAGCACGCAGCCGCTCACCGGCGTCGCGGCCCCTGGCTATAGCGAGATCGCGCCAGCTGCGAAGGCGTATTTCGACTTCATCAACTCCAATGGCGGCATCAACGGTCGCCAAATCATCTACAAGTACGTCGATGACGGCTACGACCCGAGCAAGACCGTCACGCAGACGAAGAAGCTGATCCTCACCGACAAGGTCTTCGCCATCTTCAACGCGCTCGGCACGCCGACGCACGAGCAGGTCGTCGACTTCCTCAACCAGCAGAAGGTGCCCGACCTCTTCGTCGCGTCCGGATGCCTGTGCTGGGACGACAAGGCCAAGCACCCCTACACGTTCGGCTGGCAGACCGACTACACGGTCGAAGGCAAGATCCTCGGTGACTACATCAAGAAGAACTTCGCCGGCAAGAAGATCGCGTACTTCTACCAGAACGACGACTTCGGCCAGGACGGCATCAAGGGTCTCGACATGGAGATCCCGTCGAGCCAGGTCGTGACCAAGCAGGCTTACCAAGTCGGCAACATCGACATCAAGTCGCAGGCGCAGAAGCTCGCCGCCTCGAAGGCCGACCTGGTCGTGTCCTTCTCGGTGCCGGCCTACACCGCGCTGCTGAAGCTCAACCTGCTCAAGCTCGGCTACAACCCGAAGCTCGCGGTCAGCAACGTCGGGTCCGACCCGATCACGCTGTCCGGCCTGCTCGAGGCGTTCGCCAAGCAGGGCGGCGCGAAGGTCAACGGCAACCAGCTGATCCAGGGCATCATCACGGACGGCTACATCTCATCGCCGGCTGACCCGAGCAACAGCTGGATCCAGCTGTTCAAGCAGATCCACGACAAGTACATCGCCAAGCTGCCGTTCGACGGCAACGTGCTCTACGGCATGGCGGTGGCTTACACGTTCGCCGAGGCGCTGAAGGCCGCGGGTGCCAACCCGACGCGCAACGGCATCGTCAAGGCGATCGAGAACGGTCTGCCGCAGGGTCCGGGCACCGTGCCGTTCCGGTTCTCCAGCAGCTCGCACGCCGGCTTCACGGGTGCGCAGATCGGTGTCATCACCGGTGACGCCATCAAGCTGACCGGCACGCCGCAGACGACGGACGACGGCAGCGGTCCGATCACTCCGTCCACCGCGACGCAGCCGACCGCGCCCAGCAACGGCATTCCACCCAGTTAGTCAGTCGCTGTTCGACCGAGCGGCCGCCCCCACACGGGGGCGGCCGCTTTGCTGTGCGGCAGACTTCACCGCACTATGAGCGACCGGCCGCAGATCACCCCCGGCGAACGCTTTGCCGACATCGACGACTGGGACCACGAGCGGGTCAAGGCGCCGCACATCTGGGCGACGCTGGGCTACCGACGCGTTTCCTGGGAGCCGGGCGCGACTGAGGTCGCGTGGGACGCGGACGAGGCCTACTGCTTTCCGACCGGCGGCGGCCCGATCGTGCAGGGCGGCCTGGTCACCGCGCTGCTCGACGCCGGCATGGGCGGCGCGTGCTGGACAGTGCTCAACCGCGACCAGGCGTTCCTCACCGCTGATCTGCGGGTGGAGTTCCTGCGGTCGGCGACACCGGGCACGTTGACGGCAAAGGGCTGGGTCGTGCGCCGCACCCGGCGGGTTGTCTTCTGTGCCGCCGAGCTACGCAACGCCGCCGGTGACATCCTCGCGACCAGCCGTTGCACGCAGGTCGTCCTGCCGGCGGAGGGACGTGCCGGTCGCTACGAGAAGTACGACGCCGCGGGGGCACCGCCCGACGACGCCAGAGGATGAGGACGAGCGAGCGATGACCGAGACGGATCTGAAGGCATTGACCGAGCAGGCCGCGCCGCCGAAGGCGGTCGGCGGCTACCTTGCCGAGCAGCTCGGTGACGACGCCTGGCGCGACGTCTCCATCGAGCTCATCTCGGGTGGCAAGTCCAACCTGACCTTCATCGTGACGTCGCCGGCGGGGGACGTCGTACTGCGTCGGCCACCGTTGTCGACGGTGCTGCCGACAGCCCATGACATGCGCCGCGAGCATCGCGTCATGACCGCGATGTGGGACACGCCGGTGCCCGTGCCGAAGACGCTCGCGATGTGCACCGACGAAGCGGTGCTCGGCGCGCCGTTCTACGTCATGGAGCGGGTCCGCGGCCACATCGTGCGCGAGCAGCTTCCGGCTGGTTATGCCGACACACCCGAGCAACGGCGCGCGATCGGTGAGGGGCTCGTCGACGTCCTCGCCGACCTGCACTCCGTCGATCCCGAGAAGGTGGGGCTCGGTGACTACGGCAAGCCGGCGGGTTATCTGGAGCGACAGGTTCGGCGCTGGACCATGCAGTGGGAGGCCACGCCCGAGCCCGAGGACACCAATGACGGTCCCGAGCTGGACCGGCTGGCGCGAAGGTTGGCCGAGCAGCTGCCGGCGGGGGAGACCGGTCCGGTCGTGCACGGCGACTACAGGCTCGACAACGTGATGCTGCATCCGGACACGCCAGGCCGGATCAACGCGGTCCTCGACTGGGAGCTGTCGACGCTCGGTGACCCGCTGGCGGACGTCGGGCTGCTCTACGTCTACTGGCAGGAGAAGGGCGACGGTGCGGACCGTCAGGACACCATGGCCGTCCCGTCCGTGACGATGCTCGACGGCTTCCCGACCCGGCGCGAGCTGCTCGACCGCTACGCCGAGCGCACCGGCCGCGACCTGTCGGCGTTGCCCTTCTATGTCGGGTTCGGTTGCTTCAAGCTCGCGGTGGTGTGCGCGGGTGTCGCTGCTCGTGGCCGCGCCGGTGCCATGATCGGCGAGGGCTTTGTCGAGATGGCCCAGCGGATCGCGCCGCTTGTCGCCGTGGGGCACAGCGCTCTCGACGGAAATCTGCGCTGAACCCTCAAGGTTTTCCCGGGTCGGGCCGAATTACATCTATGTAATTCACTCCTAGCCCAAGGGAGAGTGTGATGACGACTTCCCCCGTCATGCACCTGCTGGAGCACGGGAT
>Ga0070681_10008401_pt1 | contig 10109 bp, 11 predicted proteins | sample KBSC83BmetaG_FD_65650 | JGI IMG/M metagenome (GOLD analysis project Ga0070681, IMG submission 65650) | Corn rhizosphere microbial communities from Kellogg Biological Station, Michigan, USA - KBS C8-3B metaG | ecosystem: Host-associated > Plants > Roots > Rhizosphere | place: USA: Michigan...
GTCGGCAACATGGTCGAGATCACGATCGATGCCGAAGCGATCCTGCAAGAACGATCGTGCCCCACTGAGAAAAGCGTTTTCGGTTGATTGCCGTGCAGTTCTGAGGTGCTCTAACGTTGCCAAACACGCCGATCGAGATTACCTACTGTGACCGCACCAGTTAGTGCGTCAACTAAGATGTCGAATCTTGCTACAGTAAACCATTTGCCATGACGCGGTCCGTTGTCCGACGGCTCATTCTCGGCGTCACTTAATGTCACGAGGGATTGCCCCTGCCCATTTTTGATAGCAATAGCGTAGCGCCACCCTTCTGGCTTGTGTCCTCCGAGACCAGGAATTCCATCGGTGTAACTTCGCTGATTGTAGACTTTCAGTTCCGCCTTATTGAGGCCGGCATTTAGTTGGATCCTTTTGGCATGTGCCGCATCAGACGCCCATTCAATAACCGTATCGCCATTTATAAAAAGTGTTACATCGTCGTCTGCCGCAGTGATTTGTGCTGTGACGAATGCGGGGTCGCGGAACCGCAAATCTCGGGTTAGCAGCGACGTGCTTACCCACGGGATTTGTCGACCGCCCGTTCTAGCAAAAACATCCTCCCGCACTTTGTTGAATACTTGCTCCACGGTCAAACCGGGAATCCTGATGTGTGTTGCCAGAGATGCTGTATATGGGGACAATGGCCCGGTGCCATCCGCAGCAACGCTGCCCGGCTCCGTCGCGTATGCAATCAATGTATTGGGGGGCGCGTTTGTCGGTGGCGCGAACCCACCAATCCAGTCATTGGGCGCATATGTCGCCAATGGGTTGAAGCGACACGCGTCCAATACAAGCAGCTTGGGAGCGCCGCCGACGCTTCGAAACATATCGAAGACAGCATCGAGGCTCATCGTCTGAGACACAATATCCTTCAGGACTTTAAAGTTCACGTCGATGGGCAGCAGATAATTCACCCCGTTTATTTGAAATCCATGGCCAGCGAAATAAAAAACAACCGGCACGTTGCGTCTGCTTGCCTTTGTCTTGAAACTCTCTAACGCTTCTTTAAATGTCTTGAGGTCGACGTCGTAATGCGCGTCCGTTTCGTAGTCGAGCTGACCCAAGGCTTTTTCAATCTCTCTCGCGTCGGCTGCAGCGAATTCGAGCGGCTGTTCGGCATACGCATTGTTGCCAACGATAAAGGCGAGGCCGCGTGATGTATCCGCCGAAAACGCGCAAGTAGAAAAAAAAACGATGAGTATGAGGGTACCGAATGAGGTGAGGCGCATCATGGCACGCGCTTCCAATACTCGTGTAGAAAGTCTGTCCAACTTTCATTTGAAACGAATTCAACTGGGAAATAGGTATTCGTTTTCTCGTAACCCCCCTCAGCGTATGGATCTGTTACATACTCTGTGTTGGAGGCTGGGAAATAAATCGCCATTCCGTTAGAGCCAAAGCCACCACCAGCGCGCAGCGCCCCTGCGTAATTCGCGATGATGGCTCTCTCGTATATGGAGCTCGTCGCTGCGATCTGCGCTAATAGTTGTTTGTCGCTGGAATGTGCCGACAAGTGTTGCAAGAAGTGCTGCAAATCGACATGAAAGAACGAGCGGCCGGGTGCGTAATTGAGAATGGACTTACGCGCGGAAATAACGTTTTGCAGCTCCTGGTCGATTTTTGCAGTCAATTGGTTGCTAAGCGCTGACATCGCCGTGGCTAAATCAGGGATTTGAGACAGATCAATAGCCGACAGCGTTGTAGTCAGCTCAGGTGGATTTGCGACCTTCGACCAGAAGATGGCGTAAGTATTCACCAAAACCTGGCCCAACTCTCTCCCATCCATCGTCGGTTTGTTGATCAACTGCTCGAGCCATTGATCGTATTTCCAGCCGAGGCCCGGCTCAAGCTCCTCGCTGCCGACCATGTATCTAGCGACATTGCGAACCGAGTATGCGGTTTCAAGCATCGCCATAAGACACGCGTCAAATCCGATCACATCTAGCTTCTCACCCATAAGCGTAGTGGTTAGGGAGTCCTGCACCTCTCGTCCATAAAGCACGTCGTTGTTAGTTTCATCGTGTGAGATGGATCGGTATGCCGCACCCGGCGCGCTGCGGAAGGGGGCGGTACGTCCTGCCGTCGTCGCGACGCCGATTCCGTTGCGCAGCAGCACAGCCTGGGCTCGCAGACTTTTCACGTCGCCCTTCGGAATGTAGGCACGGCTGGCGACCAACTCACGGTGCCGCTGCAAGAACGCAGTATTGAAGACGCGCCAGCCTTGCCCATGATCCCAAATGACGAGCATATAGCGTTTTGCGGGATATGCTGATTTGCCCCATTGTACGAAGTCGGACAAAGCAGCAGGATCGCCCATGTTCACTTCGCCGAGGTCTTGAAGTGCATTTTTCGGCAGCGGCGCCATGTCTTTGGTGACTCTAAATCGCAACGTCTGGGTCCACTGCGGCTGAGTGAAGGCATAGTTCCCGTTACGATCAAGCTGTACAAGAACATTCACTAGGGCTGTGCTACCTATAGCGGCGATCTGCTGGAAATTGATGAGAGCATCTTCTTCGAGGTTGTTGTCCCCGTTCATGAAAACAAGCACAGTCCATTCCGCGAGGGGCGGTTGCTGCTCTGACGCGACGGGTGTGGTTGCTGGCAAACCAACTAAGCACAGACAAATCGCAATGCAACCGAGGAAACCACGGGAGAAACTGCTCATTGCATCTCCTTCTCATCAACGAAGCCACCGTATTGCGGCACAGTAGCTGCGTCAACTAGAACACCAGCGGAATCGAACAACATGTAGGAGATGACAACACCACCACTAAAAGATATCTTGCTGCCGAAAATGTTTGTCGTCGTCATGGTAGCGCCGCCGGCAGCGACCGGCTTTAGTTGTAAGGTATGGGCAGACTGGAAGGTAGTTGAAAGCTGTTCGGCAGCGATGAGCGTCTGCAAAAGGGTCACGCCAGACTGCGCGTCCGCTTTGAGGATTCCTGCAAAAAATGCATCAAGAAGACCGATAGACGTTTTCACACGCGTCTGCAAGTTGTCCAACAGCGCAATGTCTTCTGCATATCTATCCTTGCATGCCTGCTGCTGTTCTTGAGTTGACCGTTGCGCAATCTGCTGCTTCTTCGTGTCGATGTTCGTGGAAAAGTCGATCAACGTTTGTCGCCTTTGTGTCAGGGTTGCTAGAGCTTGGGTCGTGCGGGGTGCTGAAGATGGAGCGAACGCGCCGGGGTAATAGGACGGCGGATATGCGACGCTAATTTTGGCCGCCGCCAGCTTACCCCCAACGAGCGCCGCAATAGCGAAATCGTCGAGAGTTACATCGGCGCCCTTAACGGTGCGATCAACTTTAAAAAGAGATAAGAGTTGAAGAGCCGCATCGATGGCCATTAGAGGCGGTACCGTGCGCACTGCCGGTGGCACGCCCCGCGCCGTCTTAGGAGGGGCACACTGCCCTGGATTGTCCGCGAAGAGCGGAGGCAGTGTCGGTGCCGCGAGTTGGTTCTGCAGCACTGTAGCCTGCTGCAAAAACGACTGCCAAAACGTGATGTCGTTCATCTCTTTGGCGCTGAAGACGACGACCTTCTGCGGGGACTTTTTGAGAACCGCCTCTGCGATAGCAGTTGCCGCCGTTTCAGCGGCACGGTATGCACGAATCTTGCCCTCCACGCTCAGCCCTTCTGCCGTGGCAGTGCCCTTTGGTGTCGTCTGCGTAATTTCGCCGAGCATCGCTTTAGCCTTGTCTGCTTCGGCTTTGGCCAAATCCGCTTCCGCCTTCGCCGTCGCGGCCTTCGCTTCAGCTAGCGCCTGAGCCCGCTTGGCTGCGGCGATCTCCGGATCGCTGTTGGTGGCATCATCGGCCGCGGGTGTCGTTTGGTTTGCCAACGTAACGAAAAGCACAACCAACACCAAGCAGCGCGCCAGAATTCTCGAACTCATGTGGATCCCCCCCGCGTGGTCACTAGAATACCAAGCGACAGGACGTCGCTACGCTGTTTCCCCTAAGCTTTCGTATCAGCCTCTCTCCGCGCGGCCTCGCTATTCTGATCGAGTCTACAACTTAGGGCCACCTTCTTGACAAACTATCGTGCAGAGCATGGACTCCCGCTTCATAATCGCCGAATGGCCCGTTTAATAACGCTTCCGAATGGGTCGGTCCAATATATAATTCTTATATCACCGTTATAAGTTTAACTTATATCGCTTGGCACCTTCCGGACGCGGGATTCGTTGTCGTCGACACATCGCGGGAAAGCAGGTCGAAGTGGCCGGCGCGGACGAAGCGATTCTCACGGGTGAGTTGACGATTCGCGGTATAACCCGCGCGGTGTCGCTGCGCGTCCGCTATCTCGGTCAGTGGCAGACTCCCTGGTGGGAAGACGGAATGGATAAGGGACCGAAAGCCCGAGCCGGCTTCACCGCCACCGCCACGATCAATCGCCACGATTTCGGCGTGAGCTGGAACAGCACTTTAGATAAAGGTGGCATAGTCGTCGGCAACATGGTCGAGATCACGATCGACGCCGAAGCGATCCTGGAAGAAGAATGATCGTTTAACTGCTCCTGTCGGTAAACGGGGCAACCTGAGATGCGGAAGGTAAATTCCAAAATTCGATTTACCAGATAGTCGAGTCATAAAAGTCTGACCTCGCTATCTGCTCCTTAACCCCGAAGATCCTAGAATTGCGGAAGACCGCCTAATTTGAGAAGTTTCAGGACCGCAGCTATATTCCGGCCCATGGAAACGCCATTCGTATCGCTAAATTGGTGGATCAGTGTCGTGTTCGTCGGAATAGCAATCAATCTCGTCAGCAACTATTTAAAGACACCACTGGATCAGCGATTGAGCCGCTATTCAGAACGCTGGAAACAGTGGGCAGAAGAACGGCGACTGAAGAACGCCGATGAAATAGGTCTTAATCTAGACCACCAAAGCATTTTATCTCTTACGTTGCAGAAAGAAACGCGAGCGTGGTTACAAGTTATGACATTCTGTATCATCGCAATCGCACTCAGAGTGCAGATGCCGGCTCAGCCATTTTCTTCAATACCGGACATTATAAGTTTCATTGTACAGACCATTATGATCTTGGCTTCTTTACTTTCCCTTAACCGAGCCTTTCGACTAGGAGCGCTGATTCGTCAAATCGACGCAATCCAAAGAGATATCATTGCCGAGGAAGAAACAGAGCCAGACCTTGCAGAAACTTCTAAAAAACCTTGAAGTGAGCGAGCATAACCCCAATGATCGAATATGGTCGATTAGATTCCAGTGCAATGCCCTCATCGCGCAGTTCTCGGCGTATGCGGCTGAAGGACCTACGGAAGAGCGTGACAACCATGGCGGGATTCCCCGTGGAAATATTGCTTGCAAAAGACGTCTAGCGAACGGTGTAGAGGCCCGGGAAAGATTCAGCCGTACCACCGTGTTGGAGGAGGGTTATCTGGTTTCCCGGGTCGCGGCTTTTCTCGATTGCCATCCATCCAATGTCAGTCGCGCACGGCAAAAGACTTAATAGACTTAGGCAAGTCTGTTACCAGGTCCACCCGTTTTTTGACGCCGTAATACCGTCGAATCGAGAGGTTGCGCAGGTCCGATCCAAAACATTCGAAACTCCTAGGCCACGCGCGACTTTCCTGGACTTACGGTCTGATTCTTTTGTACCTCCTCGACGAACGCGGCGATTGCTGGAAAGTTGTTGCCTCCGGCAGCTTCGCGAAACTGTGCGAGGATCGCGTGTCCTTCGGTTGGTGCTACCAAGTAGCGGAACTGTTCCATTATCAGCTCACGGTCCGCGATGTTGTGATGCCAGGCGACCAATATCGATTCCAACTTATTCAAGTAGGTAATCGATTCCCATCTCAACAGAGCAGCAACGTGTTGCGGAACATCGATTGAGTCTCCTGTTTCAGGGAGCTGCCAACCCGTTTCTGGTGGCACCGCAGCCTTCAGCAGCTCTGACTGCTCGCGTGCCACTTTGAAGCTCTTCTGGTCGCTGAGACGCTTAGCTTGGCTAAAATCGAGCGTCTCGATTAGCTTCCGGGTGACCGATGCTCGTTGGTTCAACTGCGTCGCCCAATACCGTATGAGCTCGACCGCAAGTTGGCGACGTCCTCGCTCATGATCTGCCCGAAGTTGTTTCCACGCTATAAATATGACCGTGGCGGCGACAACCGTCGCGAGAGTGGTTAGTATCTGCAAGGCAGCCTGTAGCGAGAGGGACATTCTCGAAATCTCCTGTACGACAGTTTTGTGCCTAGTCTCGCGCGAGAAGCGCTCCCAACAGCACGCTTGCATATTCCCCGTCGTTCACACGAAAGATCGGATTCCGACCCGATGTCTTTTCTATTTCAATAGCGTCGGAATATGGGACGTAGGAGATTACGCTACTGAAGCGAATACTCGCGTTCTTAGGCTCGCCGTGGAAGACAATCCGCTTACTGGTTATGTAAAGTGTACCCGAGCTGACTTCGCGCATCTCTTCTTGTGTGATTCGCTCAATATTATAGCCACCAGCGCGATAATAGAGCCCCTTCATGATTCGAATTCTGACAGTGGGGCCTCCATATCGAATGGCTTTTGTCACTGTCCGGGTCTGTTGCCAGGTTGCCGAGGCCGAGAAGTGACACTTCTCGCCGCGCTGAAGATTTATCGGCGTATGTACTTCTGGAAACATGCCATTCTCGATTCTCCAGAATGTGCGAAAGCGATCCACTAGCTGGCAGGCCGAACTGTCCAGTTCAATTCGAGCGTCGAGAGCCTCTGCACGTTTCTCGAATCCTTCGACTTCATCGTCGCTGACGCGTTTGTCGCCGACCATCTCGGAGAAGCGCAACTGAAGTATTTCTTTTGTCCGAGCCGCATAGATCGCGACGGCCTTTTCTTCGTCGAGTCGGAGAGCCCTTCTGAGTTGGTCAAGACGCTCCCGTTCGGCTGGATTGACGGTCTCGTCGGCGAGGATGTCTCTGACAGCTCTCTCGTAGATTGGATGAGCAATTTGTTTTTCGACCTCATCCACGTCCGAATTTTTGATGCCCAGGAGATCGCGCAGGTGCGCAAGATTTTCTGTCTCCGAATCGTTGATTACCTCATCTTCAACGGACTTTACGAATGCTCTTTTGTACATCTCTATCGCGCGTGAATGATCGAACCGCTTGAGGCCGTGGGAACGAAGAATATCGCTAATATGACCTTCGTGCAGATCAATCCAATTATTGCGCGCGAGAAGATTTTCGAGCTCGATGTAGGCGTTCTCGAGGACAGGCTTTCCGAGCAATCGCCGAAAAAATCCTTGCTCGACGAGGGGCTTCTCCTGGAAGGGATTCATGATGCTACGTTCCTCTATGGTTTCGTCCTGTTCGTCTTCAAACTTGAGGCAAGCGCGGGCACCTCATAGAACTCATGGATGAGCAGCCTGACAAATTCCAGCACCTGCGATGCCGTATCTCGATTTGCGTTGTTTAGTTCGTCATCGTCCGGATGTGCCCCGAGGTTGCCGTAGTGACGGATTTCCTCCGCGAGCGGATGAAAAGATTTGCGAAGCACACCGTCTTTGACAGCAGCACCGATCGCGTCCACCAAGTTTCGCTGATTGCAGCCTTGGTCTTTCAGACATCGTTGCAACGCGCGGCGACTCATAACCAAAGATGCTTTGAAACAGCCAGCCGCCAAACACATTCCCGCTTCTTTAAAGTCTTCGCGAATAGGATCTGGAATCGGGACGGTGTTATCCAGCTGAACATCAGCAAAAGGAAACGTCTCAAGAGCCTGCCCCTGATTTGTTTGAACTTGGAGAATTGCCCTTCGACATTGTTGATTTTGGCAGCGTAAGACATGCCATACCACGTTGGCACTTCCTGGATGAGCATAGGCCTGAAACTCTTCCTTTGTTTGAACGTGTCGAATCCGGCAGTAAGGGCACTGGTCGATGATCATGAGACAATTTCCTTTCTTTCCCGAAGCCGGTCCGCAATTTACTCGATGGTTCGATTCGCTGTCAAATAATTCGTTTGCCAAATTCAATTCACGCGTGAGCGGGACTGTGCTATTCTGCGCCAGAAACAATGCTAGAGATGAAAGTTACCGAACTGGCCGGGAGATTCATTCGCTTGCAATTCGACGAGCGAAACAAGCAACTCGCCAACGAGATTGCAAGGACACAGAGCGATGCCGCAGCGCGCGGTATGGGAAGATCGGGCGCCGTGGTTCAGCTTGTTTACGAGCATTGCGCTCGCGACATGGAACTCCGCGCTCTGATCGTGTGGCAAAATGTATCGAAGGTATTGTCGCGGTCGGGCGTTTTTCTGTCGGATACGTTGGCAGACGACCTCAAGAACGAAGTCGCGAAATACGCAGAGGCGATCTATCTTGAGCCGCACAACCGCTACCAAGATGTCGTTCGCAATGTTGGAATAGGAACGGCCCAGCCGCTAACAGACGCTCGCGACAAGGCGCTGGCGAAGGTCAACGCGGAGATCGATCTTTTCGTGCTCGGTCTGCAGCGACAAGAAGAAGCAAAAGAGAACCGATCGGCGCCTATATTCCATTTCCATTCTCCCGTCGGCGCCGTGCAGACAGGTCCGAACGCTTCGGCACAGGTCTTTCAGAACGTGTCGACGCAAGATCGCGAAGCGCTTTTGGGTGCGATCGACTCTCTTCGACAATCCCTTGCCGGAATCGAGACATTGCCTGCACATCCGAAAGAAGAGATCGTCGAGTTGGTCGAGGAAGCCAACAACGAAGCCAGAAAACCAACGCCCAACAGCAGCAGACTGCGTGCTGTGTTTTCGATCATCGCGGAGGCGGTACAGACCGCCGCGAGTGTCAAGCCCGCATACGACGTACTTAAGTCGGCGCTTATCCCGTTCGGAATATTTTTGCCGTGAGTAGGTTGAGTACGCGTACCGCGCACTCATCAAGTTACTCGACCAAATTTTGTGGGACTGGCTAGGTGGGAATGCCGATTCGCGGGGCGTCTCGCTTTGTGCTCTCCGAGTGTACTCGTTTACGGGACAGTGTCCGTCCAGTTACCTAGCCTTTGATTTTCATATCTCTCGCAAAAATCTTATCGTCCGGTGAGCTCCTCCAGATCAAGTCGGAGAAGATCATGTCGGACTTGCCTAACTCTAGTAACTCGCCTTCCGCGTTTGCTCGGCCAGTATCTCATTGGACCAGCGACTGATACGGTACCGGGAGAAGAAAGAGAAATTCTTCTCCGCAGGTACGTCTGTGCCTATTTGATTTGCCGGCTAGTGGGCGATCCTGGGGGGCCGGTTTATTGAACATACGGAAGGCGGATTTCCAACCATCAAGTCTGGTGTACGCGCGCCATGTTAAGTGGCGCGATAATGGTAATCGCGCCACAAAAACAGTTTATATGGCGTGATTCTGGGGCGGAAAATAAGGGTCGCGTCTTGCCTCTTGATGTTGGCCTCGCACGTATAGCAAACGCGCTTGCGGCTTGCTGCACTAAACGAAACCCGCTGGGAATTAGCCGCGGCGGTTCCACTTACTCGAAGCGCGTTGGACCGTGCGCCGGCGCTATCCGTTGGAATCTTCGCATCGGGATCTCAATCAGGCATAGCATTCGATCGGCGCGGCACCGTTCGAGCAGCCGACGGTCTTTGCCATAAGCGCCAATCCCGACTATTTTACGACAATGAAGTGCCGCTGGGCGCAGGCGGCGGAGCAATTGATGGGAGGTGAACAATGAGCGCAATTTTAGCCACTGCGGAGAGTGATGCCGGCAAGGCGCCGCGCGCGTCATCGAATATTCGCCATCTCTGCCGGATGGAGATCGAGGGTGGAGGACAGATCGTCATCGCCGGAAGGTTTGCTTACGTCGGCCACCAACACCGGCCGCACGGCACCACGATCCTCGACATTGCCGATCCAAGTAAGCCGAAGATCTTGAGCACGCTTACACCCGGCCATCCCTGGTCGCACTCGCACAAGGCGCGGATCGTCGGCGACCTGTTGATCGTCAATTCAGAATTCGAGCGCGGCGAGGGTGCGCGCTTTCACGAATACCCCGACGGTGGTTTTCGCATCTACGACGTCGCGGACAGGACCAAGCCCAAGCTCATAAGCTTCGTGAAAACCCACGGCAAGG
>Ga0070681_10008404_pt1 | contig 10108 bp, 9 predicted proteins | sample KBSC83BmetaG_FD_65650 | JGI IMG/M metagenome (GOLD analysis project Ga0070681, IMG submission 65650) | Corn rhizosphere microbial communities from Kellogg Biological Station, Michigan, USA - KBS C8-3B metaG | ecosystem: Host-associated > Plants > Roots > Rhizosphere | place: USA: Michigan...
AAGCCGTTCTACTTCCTCCCCGACATGGACTTCGGCCGGCGCGACGCGATCTTCGTCCCGTTCTTCGGCGTGCAGACCGCCACCATCACCACGCTGCCGCGCCTGGCGAAGCTCGCCGGCGCCGCGGTGATCCCGGTGGTGACGCGCCAGGTGGGCGACGGCTACGTGGTGCGCTTCTACCCGGAATGGAAGGACTACCCGACCGGCGACCTCGAGGCCGACGTGCGGCGCATGAACGCCTTCATCGAGGAGCGCGTGCGCGAGATGCCCGAGCAGTACTTCTGGGCGCACAAGCGCTTCAAGACGCGGCCCGAGGGCGAGCCCTCGCCGTACCGGCGCTCCTGACCGCGCGGGTCACTCGCCCGAGGCGTCGATCGCCTCGGCGAGCTTGGTGGGATCGACCGGCTTCACGAGGTGCAGGTCGAAGCCGGCCTGCGCCGAGCGCATGCGGTCCTTGTCCTGCCCGTATCCGCTCACGGCGATGAGGTGCGCGCGGCTGGTCTCCGGCATCGCGCGCAGGGCGGAGGCGATCTGGAAGCCGTCCATGCCGGGCAGGCCGATGTCGAGCAGCACCACGTCGGGACGGAGCGTGCGCGCCGCCGCCACGGCCGCGTTGCCGTCGTTCACCACGGTGACCTGGTGGCCGATGCCATCGAGCAGCAGGCGCATGGACTCGGCGGCGTCGGCGTTATCCTCCACCACGAGGATGCGCCGCATGTCGTGCGGCGTAGGCGCCGGTTTCGGGCGCACCGGGGGAGCCGGAACCTCCAGGCGCGCGAGCGGCAGCGACAGCGTGAACGTGCTGCCCAGCCCCACGCCGGGGCTCGCCGCGAGCACGTGCCCGCCGTGCATCTCCACCAGCCCCTTCACGAGCGAGAGGCCGATGCCGAGCCCGCCCTGCGCGCGGTCGAGCGAGCGCTCGCCCTGGGTGAAGAGGTCGAATACCGAGGGCATGATCTCCGGGGCGATGCCCACGCCGTTGTCGGCGACCGAGATCGTGAGCTCCTCGCCATGGCGCTGGGCGGCGAGCCGGATGCGCCCGCCATGCGGCGTGAACTTGGCCGCGTTGTGCAGCAGGTTGCCGATGGCCTGCGCGAGGCGCACGGCATCGACCCGCAGCCAGATGTCCTCGGGCGGCACCGAAACGGTGAACTCGTGGCCGAGCGCGTCGAGCGCGGGGCGCGCGATCTCCACGGCCGCATCGACCAGGGCGGCGAGGCGCACCACGCCGGGCTTGAGCGCGATCTTGCGCGTGGTGATGCGGGAGACGTCGAGCAGGTCGTCGACCAGGCGCGCGAGGTGCTGCACCTGCCGGCCCACCATCTCGCGCGCGCGCTCGCGCACCGCGCGATCGTCGGACACGCGCAGGATCTCCACCGCGTTGCGGATGGGGGCGAGCGGGTTGCGCAGCTCGTGGCCCAGCATCGCGAGGAACTCGTCCTTGCGCCGGTCGGCCTCGCGCAGCTGCTCGAGCGCGGCGGCGCGGTCGCGCTCGGCGCGCCGCAGGCGCAGGAGCGCCTTCACGTGCGCCACCAGCTCCTCGGGCTCGATCGGCTCGACGAGGTAGCCGTCGGCGCCCGCCTCGAGCGACGCCACGCGGTTCGCGGTATCGGCGTGGGAGGCGGAAGTCTGCAGGACGACCACCTGCGCCGTGTCCGGGTCCGACTTGACCTCGACGCAGAGCGAGCGGCCGTTCGCGTCGGGCAGCTTCACGTCGAGCAGCACCAGGTCCGGGGCGCGCTCGGCGAGGAGGCGGCGCATCGCGGCACCCGTCGCCGCCTCCACCACCTCGTAGCCCGCCGCGGTGAGGATGCGGCTCTTCACGTAGCGGCTGGCGTCGTTGTCGTCGACGTTGAGGATCAGCTCGCGCGCGGCTTTCATTGCGGCGCTCCGCCCGCGGAGATGGTTTCCATCGTGCGCGCCAGCGTCTCGATCGACAGGTCCTTCTTCTGCAGGATGGCGCTCGCATGGCTCGCGAGGCGCTGGCGCTGCTGGGGATCGAGCTCGTGCGAGGTGACGATGATCACCGGGATGCCGGCGGTCGCGGGATCGGCCTTCAGGCGGTCGAGCACCTCGTCACCGGTCATGCCGGGCATCGAGAGGTCGAGGAAGATCACCTGCGGGCGCAGGCGCGAGGCCGCCGCGAGCCCGCTCGGCCCGTCGCGCGCCTCCTGGAACTTCATCGGGGAACGCAGCGACCGGCGCAGCACGTAGCGCGCGGCCTCGTCGTCGTCGATGATGAGCGCCACGCGGTCGCTCCCCTGCACCGTGACGCGCTCGAGCTCCTCCAGCAGCCGCGCGCGGTCGACGGGCTTGGCGAGGTAGGCGTCGGCGCCCAGCGCGAGCGCCTTGCGCTCGTCGCCCGAGTCGCTCGCGACGATCACCGGCAGCGCCGCCTCCGAGGCCTTGTTGTCGGCGAGCCAGCGCCAGGTCTTCTGCTCCTCGCCCGGCAGGAGGATGTCGAGGATCACCGCGCCCGGGCGGCTCGCCTTCATGAGCTCGCGCGCGGCGACGAGTGTCGCCACGGCCACGGGCCGGAAGCGCGTGCCGCGCAGGTACTTCTCGTAGACCACGCGCGTGGGCTCGTCGTCCTCCACCACGAGCACCCATTCGCCGTCGGCCGGCACCTGCGCGATCTCCTCGCGCGCCGTGGCGGGCGTGCCCTCGTCGGCCGCGTAGCGCACCTTCACGCGCGCGTAGAAGGTCGATCCCTTCCCCGGCTCGCTCTCGACGTAGACCTCGCCGCCCATCAGCGTGGCGAGCTTGCGGCAGAGCGGCAGGCCCAGCCCGGTGCCCTTCACGCGCCGCTGCAGGGGGCTCGCGACCTGGGTGAACTCCTCGAAGATCATCTCGCGATCCTCGAGGGCGATGCCGATGCCGGTGTCGCGCACGGCGAAGCTCACGGTGTCGGTGGCGGGGTCGTGCGTGGCCTGCACGCGCACCGAGCCGCGCTCGGTGAACTTGAGCGCGTTCGAGATGAAGTTGCGCAGGATCTGCGACACCTTGCTCTCGTCGGTGTAGAGGGTGGGGATGCCGTCGGGCTCGTCGAACACGAGCTCGACCGTGTCGGTCACGAGCAGCGGGCGCAGCATCCCGCGCAGCGCGCTGAAGAGGTCGGCCACCTCGAAGTGCGCGGGGCGCACCTCGGTCTTGCCGGCCTCGATCTTGGCCAGGTCGAGCAGGTCGTTCACCAGCTCGGAGAGGTCCTCGGCCGCCTTGGCGATGAACCGGACCTGCGTTTCCTGCTCCGCGCCGAGCGGGCCGTCGGTGCGCGCGAGGAGCAGCCGGCAGAGCGCGCGCATCGAGTTGAGCGGCGTGCGGAACTCGTGGCTCATGTTGGACAGGAACCGGCTCTTCATCTCGTCGGCGCGGCGCAGGTGCTCGGCCTTCTCGTCCAGCTCCGCGTAGAGCGCCACCACGCCGCGGTTGGTGTCCTCCAGCTCGCGCGCCATCTCGATCAGCCGCTGCTGCTTCTCGTGCAGGTCGGCGAGGGTGGCGAGCAGCTCCGCGTTCTGCGACTGCAGCTCCGAGATGGAGGTGGGCTGCGGCAGCGCACCCAGCTTCGCGGCGAGCTTGCCCGCGGCGAGCGGGGTCAGCACCGGCGTGCCTTCGGGCAGCAGCTTGCCGAGCGTCACCACCGTTCCACGACCCGGCACGGAGTGGATGTCCCAGCGATCCATGAGCCGCTTGGAGCCGATGAGCCCGATGCCCATGCCGGTCTGCGACTCGTAGGTGCCGCCCAGCACCTCGTCCAGGTTGTGGATGCCCGGGCCGTCGTCGCTCACGCGCACCACCAGCACCTGCGGCGCGGTCTCGCCCTCCACCTCGAACTCGACCTTGCCGCCGCCCGCGTACCGGAAAGCGTTACGCGCGATCTCCGATACCGAGGTCGCGATCTGCGTCTGCTGGCGGCCGTCGAAACCGAGCAGCGCCGCGATCTGGCGCGCGCGCTGCCGGGCGCCCACGACGTCCGACTGGACGTTCAGGGCGTACGTGAGCAGCCGGATGGTCATCGTGTCCCCTCGCGCAGCGGCCGGGCTACGAGCACGGTGCAGTCGTCGCGACCGCGCGCGTGCTCCCGGTACAGCATGGCGGCGATAAGCGCCGCGTGGCATTCGGCGATCCCGGGGTACGGACCCAGGTCCCACTGCGTCTCGAGGCCGTCGGAGTGCGCCACCATGAGCGCATCGTCCGTCCAAGCATAGCGATATTCCTGTGCCTTGTGGACGTTATGTCCGACGATTCCGGCGTGGGACACCATGGAGCGCCGCGGGCTCCCGAGGATGGTCGCGGAAATATTGCCGACGCCGGCGTAGGACACCTCGCCCGCGGCGAGGTCGTGGCGCATCACGGCCACCGCGGCGCCCCGTGTAGGACGCAGGCGCCCGTGGGCGAGGTCGAGGATGCGCACCACGGAATCGTCCGGATGGCCCTGCAGCACCTCCACCGCGGCGATCGCGGCGCGGCTCGCATCGGGCCCGTGGCCCAGGCCGTCGGCCACCAGGAAGGTCGCGCCGCGCGAGTGGAAGACCACGTCCCAGGCATCGCCGCAGACCGACTCGCCGGGCTTGGGAATGCACACCGCGCCCACCTGGTGCGTGGGGCGCGCGCTGGGCGCCTTGCGGTCCCACAGCACCATGCGCAGGATCGTGCCCTGCCCCGGATACGACCAGGCCTCGAACTCATCGGACAGGCGGCGCATCGCGCCCAGGCCGGTGCCCGGGGTGCCGGTGGTGGAGGTGCCGTCGCGCGCGCTGCCCGCGAAATCGGGCATGCCGGGCCCCGAGTCCATCGCGAGCACCTCGATGCCGATCGCCCCGCCCCAGGCGAGGGTGCGCACCGCGAGCGTGCCGCCGCCGGCGTGCTTGAGCATGTTGGTGACCGCCTCGGTGACCACGATGGCCACACGGCCGGCGCGCGTGGCATCGAACTCGAACCCCTGCGCGAGGCGCTGCGCGGCGCTGCGGGCCGCGGCGACGTGGCTGCTCTCGGTTGCGGCGACGGAGAAATCGCCCGGATTCATGACGGCTTCCAGCGCACGATCGCCACCCGCGTGCCCTTGCCCGGCGCCGACTCGATCTGGAACTCGGAGGACAGGCGCTTCGCCCCCGAGAGCCCGAGGCCCAGGCCGCCGCCGGTGGAAAATCCGTCCACCAGCGCCTGCGCGATGTCCGCGATGCCGGGCCCTTCGTCGATGAACTCCAGGCGGATGCCCTTGCGGCGCGGGTCCGAGACGAAGGCGACCTCCGCGCGCCCGCCGCCGCCGTGCTGGATGGTGTTGCGGCCGAGCTCGCTCGCCGCCGTCACGATCTTGGTCTGGTCGACGAGGCTGAAGCCGAGCGCCACGGCGCGGTCGCGCACCGCCTTCCTCAGGCGCACGACGTCCTCGCCGCTCCTGAGCGGAAGCTCCTCCAGGGCGTCGAGGCGGCCCTGGGCGTTCAATGGCCGAGCGGTCGTGGCGAGGTCAAGCCGCGGCCTCCTGCAGCAGCGCCATGCCCTTCTCGACGTTGAGGGCGGTGCGCACGCCTTCCAGCTCGAGGCCGAGCTCCACCAGCGTGATGGCCACGGCGGGCTGCATGCCGACCACGACGGTGCGCGCGTCCAGCACGCTCGACATGGCGGCGATGTTGCTGATCATGCGGCCGATGAAGGAGTCCACGACGTCGAGCGACGAGATGTCGATCAGCACGCCGTTGGCGCGGTCGCGCACGATGCGCGCGGTGAGGTCGTCCTGCAGCTGCAGCGCGAGCTGGTCGTGCATGTCGACCTGGATCGTGACCAGCAGGATGCGCCCCATGCGCAGGATCGGGATGCGTTCCATCAGGCGTCCGGGGCGGGGGTGGGCGACTTCGCCTCCGCTTTCGCCGCCCGGTGCACCGAGGCGCCCGTGCGCTTGAGGGCGACCTGGAAAGCGTCGGCGAGGCTCGCCTTGGTGGTCACCGCCGAGAGGTCCACGCCCAGGTGCACGATGGTCTGCGCGATCTGCGGGCGGATGCCGCTGATGATGCAGTCCGCGCCCATGAGGCGCGCCGCGGCCACGGTCTTCATGAGGTGCTGGGCCACCAGCGTGTCCACGGTCGGAACACCCGTGATGTCGATGATGGCGATCGAGGCGCCGGTCGCGACGATCTTCTCGAGCAGGCTTTCCATCACCACCTGGGTGCGGCCGGAATCGAGCGTGCCGATGAGCGGTAGCGCCAGGATGTCGTCCCACAGCGTGACGACCGGCGTGGACAGCTCGAGCAGCTCGCGCTGCTGGCGCGAGATCACCTCCTCGCGCGTCTTCTGGTAGAACTCGGCGGTGTACAGGCCCAGCCCGTCCAGCAGCAGCGTCGCGACCCACATCTCGTCGGCCACGGTGCGCGCGTCGGTGATGTCCTGGCGCAGGCGCGCGAAGATGGGCTCCTTCAGCGAGAGCACGAAGGTCGCGGTCTCGGTGGCCGAGAAGCCCTGGGAGGCGCGCGTGGACGACATCTCGGCCAGCAGGTCGCGCACTTTCGCCCACGAGCCGGAGCCGATGTCGGCCGACCCGTCGCGCATCGACTCGACGACCGCATTCAGGAATTCCTTGGACGTGGCGCGGATCTCGGCCTCGTGGACCTGGTCGCGGCGCGTCTGGCGCGCGAGCTGCGCCTTCAGCCACTCGGCGAGGATGTCGGCCTCATGCTTGCGAATGAGCGCGCCAAGCTGGGATTCTTTGTTTTCCTTCATGGGGAGAACCTCGTGGGAAATGCGGCGGGAAGTCGCGCGGCGCAAGGGCGCGCGCGGGACCACGAAGTATGTCATCGAACCCCGCGCTCGGGGCGTGCCACCACGCGGTAGAATTTACCGATGAGCACGCGACTGCGCTTCACCAAGATGCAGGGACAGGGCAACGACTTCGTGGTCGTGGACGGCGTGCGCCAGGAAGTCGCGCTCACGCCCGATCGCGTGCGCGCCATCGCCGATCGCCACTTCGGCATCGGCTGCGACCAGGTGCTGGTGGTCGAGCGCGCGTCCGATCCCGCCAACGACTTCCGCTATCGCATCTGGAACGCCGACGGCGGCGAGGTCGAGCAGTGCGGCAACGGCGCGCGCTGCTTCGCGCGCTTCGTCCTCGACGAGGGCCTCACCGCCAAGCGCGAGATCCGCGTCGAGACGGCGGGCGGCGTCATCGCGCCGCGCGTGGAGGCCTCGGGGCAGGTCACGGTGGACATGGGCGCGCCGCGCTTCGATCCGCGCGAGGTGCCGTTCGATGCCGAGCGCACGCAGCTCGTCTATCCGCTCACCGTCGCCGGCGTGGCGGTGGAGGTGAGCGTGCTCTCCATGGGCAATCCGCACGCGGTGCAGGTCGTGGAGGATGTCGAGCGCGCGCCCGTCACGGTGCAGGGACCGCTCCTCGAGCGCCACCGCGCGTTCCCGAACCGCGTGAACGCGGGCTACCTCCAGGTGCTCTCGCGCGAGCACGTGAAGCTGCGCGTGTGGGAGCGCGGCGCCGGCGAGACCCTCGCCTGCGGCACCGGAGCCTGCGCGGCGGTGGTGGCGGGCATCCGGCGCGGGCTGCTCGACGAAACGGTGCGCGTCGCCACGCGCGGCGGCGACCTTCGGATCCGCTGGCCCGGCAAGACGAACGCCGCGGCCCCCGTTATGATGACGGGCGACGCCGTGCGCGTGTTCGATGGCGAGATCGGCCTCGAGCGCACGGAATAACCAGAACAGCGAGGCACCGACTTGCTCACGGCCGACCAGGTGGCGGAATTCCTCAAGCAGAACCCGGGTTTCTTCGAGAACCACGTCGAGATCCTCATGAACCTGCAGATCCCGCACCCGCACGGCGGGCGCGCCGTCTCGATCGGCGAGCGCCAGCTCGTGGCGCTGCGCGAGAAGTCGAAGATGCTCGAGGACAAGCTGCACGAGCTGATCCAGTTCGGCGAGGAGAACGACGCCGCGGGCGAGAAGGTGCACCGCCTCGCCTGCCGGTTGATCGAGTGCGCGAGCCTGGACGCGGCGCTGGACACGCTCTACCTCGACCTGCTCGACCACTTCGCCGTGCCGCACGTCGCGGTGCGCCTGTGGAACGTGGCCGAGGAGAACCCCGAGATGCGCGAGTTCTCCCCGGTGGCGCAGGAGATCCGCGGCTTCGTCGAGCAGATGGGCGCTCCCTACTGCGGCCACCACCCGGTGTACGAGAGCCAGTCGTGGTTCGGCGAGGCCGCGCCGCACCTGAAGTCGTTCGCGATGGTGGCTTTGAAGCACCAGGGGCGCACGTTCGGCGTCGTGGCGCTCGCCTCCGAGGACCCGAAGCGGTTCTACCCGGAGATGGGCACGCTCTACCTCGCGCGCATCGGGGAGCTGGTGAGCGCGGCGCTCTGGCGCCACCTCACCCCCGCTCGTGGCGACCCCCTCGGCTAGGAAGCTCGCGGCTAGCGCCCTCGAGCGCTACCTCGAAAGCCTGCGCACCGGCCGGCGCCTCGCCGGCCATACCCTCGCCGCCTACGGGCGCGACGCGCGCCTGCTCGAGTCCCTCGCGGGCGAGCGCGCGCTGGCCGCCCTCACCAGCCACGACATCCGCCGCTTCGTGGCCACGCTGCACGGCCAGGGCCTCGCCCCGCGCTCGCTCGCGCGCGTGCTCTCCGCGTGGCGCGGCTTCTTCGCGTGGCTCACGCGCCATCGCGAGGCCGCCTCGAATCCGTGCACCGGCGTGCGCGCGCCGCGCGCGCCGAAGAAGCTGCCCGAGGTGCTCTCGCCCGACGCGGCGGTGCGCCTGGTCGCGATCGACGATGCGAGCGACCTGGGGCTGCGCGACCGGGCGATCTTCGAGCTGGCCTATTCCTGCGGCCTGCGCGTGTCGGAGCTCACCGGCCTCGACCTGGGCGCCGTCGACGCGGCCACCGGCGAGGTGCGCGTGACGGGCAAGGGGTCCAAGACGCGCATCGTGCCCGTGGGCCGGCCCGCCCTCGCCGCGCTCGCCGCGTGGCTTCCGGCGCGCTCCCGGATCGCGAAACCGGGCGAGCGCGCGCTCTTCGTGGGCCGCGCCGGCTTGCGCGCCACGCCGCGCGACGTGCAGCGGCGCATCAAGCGCTGGGCGGCGGCGGCCGGCATCGAGGCCGACGTGCACCCGCACATGCTGCGCCACTCGTTCGCCTCCCACGTGCTGCAGTCCTCCGGCGACCTGCGCGCGGTGCAGGAGATGCTCGGGCACGCGAGCATCGCCTCCACGCAGGTCTACACGCACCTCGACTTCCAGCACCTCGCCAAGGTCTACGACGCCGCCCATCCGCGCGCCCGGCGCCGCAAGGCGTGAGCGCGGTCACGCCCGTCACGGTGCTGACCGGCTTCCTCGGCAGCGGCAAGACCACGCTGCTGAACGCGATGCTCGCCGATGCGCGCTACGCCGGCACGGCGGTGATCGTGAACGAATGGGGCGCGATCCCGATCGACCACCACCTGGTGCGCCGGTCGAGCGAGAACGTGGTGCTGCTTCCGTCGGGCTGCATCTGCTGCCGCGTGGCGGGCGAGCTGCTGGGAACGCTGCGCGAGCTGCACTTCCAGCGCTCCGCGGGCGCGATCGCGCCCTTCACCCGCGTGGTGATCGAGACCACCGGGCTCGCCGATCCCGCCCCGCTCCTCGCCACCCTGATCGAGATGCCCGCGGTGGCGGCGCGCTACTCGTTGGCCGGCGTGCTGGCCACGGTCGACGCGGTGCACGGCATGGCCACGCTCGACGCGCACCCCGAGGCGGTGAAGCAGGCCGCGATGGCCGACCGCCTCGTGGTGACCCAGGTGGACCTCGCCGCCGGCAGCGCCGTGGCGGGCCTCGAGGCGCGCCTCGCCGCCATGAATCCGGGTGCGCGCATCGTGCGCTCGGCGCCCGGGCACGTTCCCGATCCCGCCCTCCTCCTCGACACGGGCCTGCACCGCGCCGGGGAACGCCGTGCCGACCCCGCCGGATGGCTCAACGCCGGGGCCTATGCCCGCGCGGGCGGGCAGGCGCCGCGCCACGACCCGCGCATCCACGCCTTCGCCTGGAGCGCGGAGGAACCCTTCGCGTGGGCGGATTTCGAAGCGATGATGGAGGCGCTCGTGGAGCTCTTCGGCGCGCGCATCCTGCGCATGAAGGGCCTGGTCA
>Ga0070681_10008406_pt1 | contig 10107 bp, 9 predicted proteins | sample KBSC83BmetaG_FD_65650 | JGI IMG/M metagenome (GOLD analysis project Ga0070681, IMG submission 65650) | Corn rhizosphere microbial communities from Kellogg Biological Station, Michigan, USA - KBS C8-3B metaG | ecosystem: Host-associated > Plants > Roots > Rhizosphere | place: USA: Michigan...
CGATGGAAAATTACATCTCAAAACTGCTATTGCGGCCGTGCAAACGATGACCTCTGGAAACTCAGGATGAACCGGAGATTGCAACAGACTGCCCCCGCTCGGGACGCTCTTTCTCCTTCGAACATAGGACCCGACCGATTGTGTATGTGACCTGCACCATACAGCCCTGACCGTCGCTGCTGTGATGTTGACCAAACGCATTATTCCCTGCCTCGATGTCAAGGACGGCCGCGTCGTCAAAGGCGTGAGCTTTGTGAATTTGCGCGATGCAGGGGACCCGGTCGAAGTGGCAACGGTTTACGATCAAGAAGGGGCTGATGAGCTCTGTTTTTTGGACATCACGGCGTCCCATGAGAATCGCAAAACTATCATTGACATAGTCGAGCAGACGGCAGCGCGGGTGTTCATGCCTCTGACAGTAGGCGGGGGAGTGAGAACGCTAGGAGATATTCGGGATCTGTTGAATGCGGGGGCAGACAAGGTGAGCATCAATACGGCGGCAGTTCAGCGGCCGGAATTTGTGAAGGAAGCTGCGGAACGATTCGGGACGCAATGTATTGTCGTGGCCATTGATGCCAAACGTCGCCCTGCCCCGGCGCTAGGATGGGAAGTATTCACCCACGGCGGCCGTGGGTCGACCGGTCTCGACGTTGTCACGTGGGCGATGACGATGGCCAAGTACGGAGCGGGTGAAATATTGCTCACGAGTATGGATCAAGATGGGCAACAGCAGGGGTATGACCTTGCGTTGACGGCTACCGTATCAGAGTCCGTCTCGATCCCGGTGATTGCGTCGGGTGGCGTGGGGAATTTGGAACATCTTTATGACGGATTCGTCTGTGGTAAGGCCGATGCAGTGCTTGCAGCCTCTATTTTCCACTTCCGGACCCACACGATTCCGGAAGCAAAAGCCTATCTTCGTCAGAAGGGAGTGCCGGTCCGATGATGGATGCGGGGTTATTGAAATTCGATGCGTTGGGGCTGATTCCAGCCGTTGTGCAAGACTGGCGGGATGGGACGGTATTGATGGTGGCTTTTATGAATCAGGAGGCGCTTAAGAGGACAATTGAGACAAAGTCTGTGCATTTCTGGAGCCGTTCGCGGCAAACATTATGGGAAAAGGGTGAGACCTCCGGTCACAAGCTGCTGCTCAAGGACCTCTTTCTGGATTGTGATGGTGATGCCCTGCTTGTGAAGGTCGAGCCGCTCGGTCCGACGTGCCACACTGGAGAGCGGTCTTGCTTCTTTTCCCGTCCGGACGTGCCGGACACTAAGACGTCCGACTCTTGGGGCGGAATCCTCGAACGGCTCTACCAGATGATCCAAGAGCGGAAGCGGCAGCCCACGAGTGATTCCTACACTTCCAAACTCTTGGAAGGCGGCGTCGACCGAATACTGAAAAAGATCGTTGAAGAGGCTGGCGAGGTGGCGATCGCAGGAAAGGGTGGAAAGAAGGACGAGATCATCTATGAAACGGCGGATCTACTGTTCCATACTCTGGTGGCATTGGGGTATCACGGCGTCACCCCGCAGGAGGTTTACCAGGAGCTGGCTTCTCGGTTCGGCAAGTCTGGCTTGAGAAAGGGAACCGTGTCATGAACGAGTGTATCTTTTGCAAAATCGTCGCGAGGACCATTCCTGCGAAACTGGTATACGAGGACGAGATGGTCATAGCGTTCGACGATACGAATCCTCAGGCGCCGGTGCATACGCTCGTCATTCCCAGAAAACACGTGGTCTCCATCGCAGACCTGCAGGATTCGGATATCGGACTCCTCGGGCGATTGCTGCTGGCGGGGAACAAGATCGCAACTCAGAAGGGGATTGCTGTCACCGGGTACCGTTTCGTCGTCAACACCGGCGCGCATGGTGGTCAGAGTGTGTTTCATCTTCATCTCCATCTTCTAGGCGGACGTCATCTCGCCTGGCCTCCTGGTTAGTGCGCTTTCACCGCATTGACAGATTTCTTTCCCGTCTGCTACCCTGAACGGTCTATTTTACGACCACTTACGTTTACCTTCCTCACCGGTGGCAGGTGGGGGAATAGGAGCCGCGACTCCCGTGGGCCGAGGTCTGATTTCTGAAGATGTGATCAATCGAGTCAGAGACCGGGTCGATATCGCCGAGGTGATAGGACATCACGTGAGTCTGACTCGGGCCGGCCAGAATTTGAAGGGTCTCTGTCCGTTTCACCAGGAAAAATCGCCTTCCTTTACGGTCAGTCCCTCCCGCCAGATCTTTCATTGTTTTGGATGCGGCGCAGGCGGCAATGTGTTTTCGTTCCTGATGCGGATCACCGGAGCGAATTTCCCCGAGACGGTCCGTGAGCTTGGACAGAAGCTCGGAATTGACGTGCCGGATAGCGGGCCCAGCACAGACCCTCATGCCGCGCAGTCGAGTCGCCTTGAACCACTCAATCGGGCGGTGACGACATGGTTTCAACAAAATTTGAGGGATGGAGGAGTTGGCGCGACCGCACGGGACTACTTGACCAGCCGGGGCATCCAGAACGGAACGATCGAGCGATTTGAGATTGGTTGTGCGCCGAGTGAATGGGACGGGCTTATCAAGGCACTCAGCAAGCAGGGTTTTGCGCAGAGTGATTTGGCTGCTGCGGGATTAACCGTAGCAAGGGAACACACTTCCGGGTCCTACGACCGTTTTCGTGCCCGCGTGATGTTTCCCATCACGGATTTGCGTAAGCGAATCGTCGGATTTGGGGGTCGGATTCTTGGCGAGGGGACCCCGAAATATCTGAATTCGCCGGATACTCCGTTGTTCAAAAAAGGTCAAACCCTATACGCGCTGGATCTCGCGCGTGAAGCGGTCGCTCGGCTGAAGACCGTGATCGTGGTGGAAGGATATTTCGATGCGGTCGCGCTTCATCAGGCCGGGTTGATCCATACGGTAGCGACGCTAGGAACCGCCTTGACAGCGGAGCATATTCAAATATTGAGGCGGTTTACGTCAAAGGTCGTATTGTTGTTCGATCCGGATCAAGCAGGGGTCCGTGCAGCGCTACGAGGGCTTGATTTATTTGTGAACAGCGGGATCGGAGTGAAGGTCGTCACGCTGCCCGCAGGAGAGGACCCCGATACGTTTGTACGGAAGGAAGGCCCCGAGGCATTCGCTCAGTTGGAAGAGCAGGCTCCGAGCCTCTTGGACTTTTCCCTTGAGCATAGTTTGAGTACGGCGGAGTCAAGCACGCTTGAGGGGCGTATCCGCAGTGTGGACGACGTATTGCGCATTTTGCAGAAGAGCGAACATCCCATCGAACGGGAAGAACGGATTCGCGTGGTCGCCGAGCGATTGGGGATCAGTCAGCAACGATTAATCGAGCGGTATCCGGCGTTGATGCAGTCGGAGGGACGTCGCCCTGCGGCCGCTCCATCGGTCGCCGCTATGCCCGGGTCGTTCAAGGGAGTGAGCGAGGAACGGGATCTGATGTACCTACTGCTGCACGGACACCTCATGCCTGCCGATGTGCAACGACTGCGGCCCGAGGCGTTCTCCGTTCCAGCCTGTCGATCCCTTGTCGAGGCGGCGCTGAATCACCTTGATCGGGACGGCCGAGTCGGGCTCAGGTTGCTGATGGATGCAGTGGCCGATCATCCTGATTGCGGATCGCTAGCGACTGAGCTGTCTATGAGGGAAGACCATTTTGACGATGTGCGGGCTCACGTCGCAGGGTGTTTAGAGACGTTGGAGCGAAAACGGGCGGAAATCGTGTTTCGAGATCTCATTACGCAACTCAAGGCTGCCGAGCGAGAAGGCCGTGTGGAGGATGCGAGAATACTGAACGTACAAGTCAATGAATTGCGCATGCAGAAGGCCGGTCGGCCTGCAACCGGTATGTTGTCCTTAGTGAAGGAGTAGTCATGTCGAAACAAGAGTTGCTCGGCGAAGTGAAGAAGCTGATCTCGATTGGCAAGGAGAAGGGCTTCTTGACGTACGACGAGCTGAATAGCACGTTGCCTGCGGAAGTGGTGTCCTCGGAGCAGTTCGGCAGCATTATGACGATGTTCGGCGAAATGGACATCGAGATCGTCGACGCGCCGGAAGGGGAACGGATCAGGAAAGCCCGGGACACAGAGGAGGCAAGCGAAGAAGCCGAGGAAGTCGATGCCGAGGTCGAAGCGGGGGCTGCAGGCGGTGAGGAAAGTGAGAAAGAAGAGAAGGAGATTGATCTTACTCCCGGTGCGCTCAGCCGGACCGACGATCCGGTCCGCCTCTATCTTAAAGAGATGGGGAGTGTGGCGCTATTGAGCCGTGAAGGGGAGATCGAGATCGCGAAACGCATTGAAGAGGGGAAGAAGGACATCGCGTCGGTCATTTATGGGATGCCGATGACCATTGAGTTTGTCCTTGCGCTGCGTGATCAACTGAAGAACGGAACGATCGATGTGCGTGAGATCGTCCCGATCGTCGAGACCGAAGAAGAATTCGAGGAAGAGCAAATCCAGCGCGATTATGAAGAGCTTCGGGTCAAGACGCTCGAAGGACTGAATTCTGTTCGGAAAATCTCGACCTCGCTCAAGAGTCTTTATGAAGTGGCGCGGCATGCGAATAGTGATCCCGCGAAACAGAAGAAGATCAAGAAGCAAATCGACACGATTCGCGACCAGGTTGTCGAGAAGATGGAATCGGTCAATCTTCACGGTGTGCTCAAGGATCGGATGGTGCAGCGTGTGCGTGAGTTGGCGATTCAGATTCGGACGGCGGAACGTGAGATCGTCAGTTGTCAGCGTCGACTTGGGATAAGCGGCGAGGCCGGTGCGGAAGCTCTTAAGAAGCTGTGCCGTGAACGAAAGGACTTCCTCGCTGTCAAACGCAAGACAAGCTGCTCAGAAGACGCCCTGAATGATATCAAAAAGATCTATCAAGCAGCCAGGGGTCGGATTCGGCAACTTGAGACAGAAGAAGCCCTCGTGTCCGCGGAAGAGATCAAAGATGCGGTCAAGCACCTGGATGTGGCGGAGGAGAAGGTCAAGCGGGGGAAGGCCGAGTTGGTCGAGGCAAATCTTCGTCTCGTCGTCAGTATTGCAAAGAAGTACACGAACCGTGGTCTTCAGTTTCTTGATTTGATCCAAGAAGGCAACATCGGCCTGATGAAGGCAGTCGATAAGTTCGAATACAAGCGCGGTTACAAGTTCAGTACCTATGCCACCTGGTGGATCCGCCAGGCGATTACCCGTGCGATCGCCGATCAGGCACGCACGATCCGTATTCCGGTGCATATGATCGAAACCATCAACAAGCTGATTCGAACCTCCCGGCATTTGGTCCAGAAACTCGGGCGTGAACCGACTCCGGAAGAAATTGCCGAGCGCATGGATCTGCCGCTCGACAAAGTACGAAAGATCTTGAAGATCGCGCGCGAGCCGATTTCGCTGGAGACGCCGATCGGCGAAGAGGAAGATAGTCATTTAGGCGACTTCATCGAGGATAAGAAGGCCGTGTCTCCCCTGGAGGCGGCCATCCGGTACGATCTCCAGCGCCAGATCAACAGCGCATTGGAAACACTCACGCCGAGAGAAGAGAAAGTGTTGCGGAAGCGGTTCGGCATCGGTGAAGCAACCGACCATACGCTCGAAGAAGTCGGTCAGGATTTCGAAGTGACTCGCGAACGTATCCGGCAGATTGAAGCGAAGGCCTTGCGCAAGTTGCGGCACCCGAGCCGGAGTAAGAAATTGCGCAGCTTCGTGGAAAGTCTGTAAGGGCTTCTGGAGCATGGCGCTGTGTTTGACTACGTTCGTCCGTCGGACTAAAATAAAGCTTTCGTGTCTGCGGATCAGGCGCGACGAGTCACCCGCCTGATCGGGCCCATAGCTCAGGTGGTTAGAGCGGCTGACTCATAATCAGCTGGTCCTAGGTTCAAGTCCTAGTGGGCCCACCAGCGTGGCCGTGGCACAGGTCAGATCGTTGCATGGAACAGCGGCTATAGGAGTGCGTTGAACCACAATCTTTCCCCCCTCATCGAGCTACAGAAACTGGATCTTCGGGTCGCAGAGATCAAGGATCAGCGCCGAAAAATCCCAGGGCGGTTGCAAGCGGTTGCATCTCCGCTTCAAGAAGCTCAACAGCGACTCCAGGAAGCGAGTGCGTCCGTGGACGTCTTCATTAAAGAGCGGCGGTCGCACGAGAAAGATCTGGAAGCGCATGAAGCGCACACTGAGAAAATGAAGTCGCGCCTGTCCGAACTGAAGTCAAACAAGGAGTATCAGGCGCACCTCTTCGAGATTGAAGTTGCAAATAAAAAGAAAGGCGACATCGAGGAGAAGATCTTGCTGTGTATGGAGAAGGTAGAACAGGTGCAGCGGACGACGAAAGAAGCGCAAGAGAGGCTCAGCGTTATTGAGAAGGCGTTCGCGCAGGAAAAACAGATATTAGACGAGCTGGAGCGCAATCTCTCAACGGAGTTGGCCGATCTCGAATCTCAACAGCAAGCTCGTTCGGCTCATGTCGAAAAGGGGCTGCTCAGCCGTTATAACGCCATCAAGGCCGCACGGAAGGATCAAGCGCTTGCTGAAATCAAAGAAGGGATCTGTTCCGGGTGCCGTCTCCAGCTTCCTCCACAACTGATTTCAGAAGTAAAGCGTTCGCAGGATCTCCACACCTGTCCCTACTGTCGTCGGATGCTATATTGGGATGGACAAATTCCTGTCGAGACATCGTCCGGACCTGATCTCGATAAGACGTCGACCCTTGAGATCGGCGAGTCGGTCTAGTCGATTTTTCCCAGTACAGACTGGGTGGTTTTAAAGTGCAGCTTCGCGACCGATCCCAATCTTTCCACCCCATGCTTCTTCACAACCATGCGTCCGGCCAGTTCGACGGCCTGTGATGCCCCTTTGGGTAGTATTGTGCCGATCTCATCCGAGAGACGTTTCAGTCGGAGTAGAAACTCGGCTCGTGCCAGAATGGAGGCAGCAGCCACGGCGATATCGGATTCGGCCTTGTGGCGCTGTTCCAACAGGATCGTGCGCCCTTTTTCCTGCAGGGCGTTTAAAATCAATCGTTCGTCGCCAAATTGATCCGAGATCGCGCGTCCACATGAAACCTTTTCGAGTAGAGTCTCCAGGGCTTTGGCATGTCCCCAAGCCAACAGTCGGTTTAGGTTTCGGATCTTCGTGTACAATTCGTTGTATCGTTGCGGGCCGATTACGATCACGCTGTGCGGGCAAATGATGCGGATGTCGGGTGCCATCTCGAGAATGCGACCATCCGAGATTTTCTTGCTATCCCGCACATTCATGAGCGTGAGTTCGCTCTGTGTTGTGGCATCCACGAATACCGCGGCAATCACCAGGGGACCGAAGTAGTCTCCTTTACCGGACTCATCGATGCCGATGCGTTCCACAGCGGTATGTTCTATTGCGTGAGTCACAGGCTGGGCTCTGGTGGAGATTCCCGATTGAGGCGCGGTAATCTAGCAGAGAGCCTAAGCACGGTCAATTTCCCCACATCCATAGGGGCGGGACATTATCAAGGAGGATGTGAGATGCAGCCATGGAAGTCGTACTCACGTGGATTGATGATCATTGTCGCGGGACTCGGACTGACGGTGATCGGGGGGTGTGAAACGAATCCGTATACCGGGCGATCACAGTTATTGATGAGTTCGGTATCCCAGGAGATGCAACTGGGTGCCCAGGCATATAGTCAGGTGAAGAGCGATCCCAAACTCAGGCAGTCGCAAGATCCGCGAGAGATCGAACCGGTCAAACGGGTTGCCGCGAGGATTATCGACGCAGCGAAGCGTTCAAAATACGCTCAGATCGCGCAAGAGTTTCAGTGGGAAGTCATCGTGATCAAGGACGACAAGACCATGAATGCCTTCGCCTTACCCGGAGGCAAGATCGCCGTATATACCGGAATTTTTCCCGTTGCACGGACTGAGGCAGGATTGGCCGCCGTGTTGGGACACGAAGTTGTGCACGCTCTTGCCCGTCACGGAGCCGAGCGAATGAGTCAAGGGCAGTTGACGGAAGCGGCTTTACAGGTAGCCGGAGCGGCGGCCGGGGCGGCTGGTGGAGGAGGGATGGTTTCCCAGGCTGCAATGGCGGCACTCGGCGCGGGAGCACAGGTCGGGGTATTATTGCCCTTCAGTCGCAAGCATGAATCAGAAGCCGACTATATTGGAATTCTCCTCGCGTCTGATGCGGGATATGACCCGCGTGAGTCGGTCTCACTCTGGGAACGGATGGAGCAGCTCTCTAAAGGCGGCGGGCCGTCGGAGTTTTTATCGACCCATCCGAGTAACGAGACCAGAATCGACCAGCTTAAGAAATGGATGCCGGAGGCCATGGGGATCTATCAATCGAGGCAAGCAGTGCCTGCATTGGCATTGCCGGTATTGCAGTAATTTCTTCGAGCTAGTCAGGACTCAGGGAGCGCGCTGCCGACTTGCAACCATACTTTGTGGTTTTCTATACTCAACCCGCGCGAGGGAGAAGACCGGGTGATCGCTTGGGGCGGTAACGCTCCGAGAGGAAAGTCCGGACTTCATGGGCAGGGCACTGGGTAACTCCCAGGCGGAGCGATCCGACACCGGCACCACAGAGAACAAACCGCCGATGGCCGAGGCGACAGGATTTCGGTCCGGCCGCTTCGGATCAGGTAAGGGTGAAACGGGGGGGTAAGAGCCCACCGCAGTGGTGGTGACATCACTGGCATGGTAAGCGTCGCCCGATGCAAGGCCAAATAGGAAGACATCTGTCGGCTTTCTTCGGGGAGTCGACAACCGGCTGGCCCGGCCGAGGTCTTCGGGTAGGTCGCTTGAGGTTCGAGGCAACTCGGATCCCAGAGAAATGATCACCCCCGTTTGGGAGCAAATCCCAAGCGGGACAGAATCCGGCTTATAGGTCTTCTCCACCGCGCTTTTTTTATCGCCCGACGGAGTTCTCCTTCCGTTACTTTCCCTGCAAAGTATTCAGCCTCGTCGAGCAAGATAACGGGAACCTTCTCCCCATATCGCTCCTCCAGGACCCTGTCGCCCTCGATTGACACCTTGGCCGTTTCGATGTGGAGTTCCATCTGAAGATAGTTTGCCATTCGATAGACGACATCGCAGAGATGGCAGTTTTTACGAGACAGGATCGTCACACGAACCGGTGTCCTCATGGGCAACCTCAGGACCAAGGAAGATGGACGTCAGAAGGTAGCACGCGGCCATGCGGACTGTCAGGAGGGACAGGGCGCTTGCCCAGCCCCGCTATTGACGGGTGGAAATGGGTGGTGATAGGATTGGCGATCTTTCCCCTTGATTTTTCAGATCGTTCTAAGTGATTGTCGGGGTCGTGTCTGGACCCTTTGGGGGTGAGACGCGACCTATTGCATTTTCCTGATCCCTCTACCTCGTTCCCACCGGGGTATGGATGGAGGTTCCGTTATGAAGCTCACTGGTGCTGAAATCCTCATCGAATGCCTCAAACGGGAAGGTGTCAAGACGATTTTTGCGCTTCCCGGCGGGGTCGTTCTGAAGATTTTCGACATGCTTCATCAGCAGAAGGACATTGAGGTGATCCTGACCCGCCATGAACAGGGAGCGGGTCATATGGCCGAAGGCTATGCCAAGGCGACGGGCAAAGCCGGAGTGTGTCTTGTAACTTCCGGACCGGGCATGACGAACGTGATCACGGCTCTGGCGGACGCCTATATGGATTCCGTACCGCTGGTGTGTTTCAGCGGACAAGTCCCGACCAGCCTTATTGGGAATGATGCGTTCCAGGAGGCAGACAACGTCGGTTTGAGTCGTCCTTGTACTAAATATAACTTTCTCGTAAAGAATGTGGCCGAGTTGGCAACAACGATCAAAGAAGCATTTTATATTGCGACGACGGGCCGTCCGGGGCCTGTATTGGTGGATATTCCGAAGGACGTATCTATGGATCGGACGGAGTTTACGTATCCGAGTTCTGTCTCCATTCGTAGTTATAATCCTGTCTATGAAGGGAATAAGTGGCAGATCAAACAAGCGGCTGAGGCCATGACAAAGGCGAAGAAGCCGGTGTTGTATGTCGGGGGCGGCGTCGTCTTCTCTGGTGCATCGCAAGAACTGTTGGAGTTGGCAGAACTGACTCACATGCCGGTCGACATGACCTTGAT
>Ga0070681_10008410_pt1 | contig 10107 bp, 7 predicted proteins | sample KBSC83BmetaG_FD_65650 | JGI IMG/M metagenome (GOLD analysis project Ga0070681, IMG submission 65650) | Corn rhizosphere microbial communities from Kellogg Biological Station, Michigan, USA - KBS C8-3B metaG | ecosystem: Host-associated > Plants > Roots > Rhizosphere | place: USA: Michigan...
GGCGTGGATGGACCGAGCCGTTCGAAACGGCAAGTCAGCAGCCGACACGAGCGGCGGATGTGTCGCGACCGCCACACGTTGAGCGCGAATCGGAAATGCGCCCTCACGAGATGCGCCAGCAGCCCGAACCCGCGAACGTCGCCCCGAATCCGAAATTAGCATCGATGCCGCAGTGTTGTGGAACTTGCCGTGATTTCCGTCCGGCCGAAGGTGGTGAGCGCGGCTGGTGCAACAACCAGTATGCCTTCGACCACCGGCGAATGGTTCGGCGCAACGACCTCGCCTGTCGCAGCACGATTGGCGATTGGTGGATCCCGAGCGACGATTGGTGGATGCAACAGGCCGACTACAGTCATCATGGCCGGCCGACGCCGATCGTCGATGATCTCCTGCGTCAACTGCTTGACTCGCGCGCGAATGGAACGGACTCGCGCCATAACGGGCGCGGCTGACCGCGCCGTAATCTGCTATGCTCGTTAACGAAGCGGAACCAATCGACGGAGTGGTCCTAGTGCGATGGGGAATGGCATGACCACACCGGCCGGGAAGGGACAAACGACGAGCCTTGACCTCTGAGTTCGGCGAACTACTGCGGCACGCGCGTGCCTACAAGGGTGTTACGCTCCGCGAAGCTGAGCGCGCGACGCGCATCAGTCGTCATTACCTGGTGGCGCTCGAACGCGAAGAGTTCAGCGATCTGCCGGCGCTCACCTATGCGCGCGGCATCGTGCGGCGGTACGCCGAGTATCTCGGCCTCGATCCCGTCGCGGTGCTCGCCAAGTTCGAGGATATTCACGGCCAGCGCAGTGGTGGATTCCGCGTTGTGCCGGCCATGAAACCGCTCGACGTTCCGTCGCACTGGGCACCCAACTTCGCGATCATCGCGTTTATGGTTGTCATGTCGGCGGTGATCTTCGCCTGGATGTACAGCGCGTTTCTGGCGCCCTCGGATAACATCGCGACGCCGGGTACCAGCGCGATAGCGGCCGCCAGCCCATCCAGCAGCAGCCAACTTGGTGTGATCGCGTCGCCAACCGAAGAGTCTACCGGCAGCGCCGCTGTCGTGAGCCCAACTTCGACGTCTACGCCAACGCCGACCACCCAACCGACGGCCACAGCTACGCCAACACCGGCTGCGACTCCGACCGTTGCGCCAACGGAAGCTCCAACCGAGGCACCGACCGTGGAACCGACGGCGACGCCGGAAGGGAATCATGAATTCGCGTTTACCGCGACGAGTTCGGTCTGGGTACAGGCAACGGTCGACGGCGTGGTTCGCTTCTCGGCGGTCTTACCAGGAGGTGCGTCACGCGCGTTCCAGGGCAAGACGATGACGCTTCAATCGGGTAACGGACCTTTTGTCGTCGTCTCCGTCGATGGCGTTCAGCAAGGGCTACTCGGCAACACCTGGAACGCGACGCAAACTTACCCGATCGGCAACTGACGACGCCTTCCGTGTCTCCTCTGCTGACGATTGATCGCGGGTACTAACCGGCCGGCACAAGCACGGTGAGGGCAGCTGGCACGATTCGCATTGCCACCGGGGTCGAACCAATCACATCCCCATCACACTCAACCGGTGCGCTCGGGTCGCTTTCGATGCGTACGTGCTTTCCCGTGTACTGCTGGACGTACTGCGAGCGGTCGACCTGACCGATCGCGATACGCGACGCGATCTCGGTCGTGGCGGCGAGGTTTGGTGGGTTGAAGACGATGACATCGAGCAGTCCGTCGTCAGATCGAATATTCCGCCCGACTTCGAAGCGCGGATCAATGACGAAGCCCCCATTTGCCACCAGCACCATTTTGGCAATGGTCGAGACAGTATGGTCATCGACGGTAATGTTGAAGCTCCAGGCGCTGCCGGTGACATGCTTGAGTGCCGCCGGCACGTACGCCATCCAGGCGGCGGCGCGCTTCAGCATCGGCACGGCGTCGCCCATCATCAGGGCGTCAAAGCCGCTGCCGATCATGTGCAACGCGATGCGATTATTGTCCATACGGATGACGTCGATCGACTTCGGCTGGAGGTCTCCGAGCAGCGCTCGAGCGGCGAAGCGTGGTTCGTTCGGGATTCCGAAACTCCGCGCAACGACATTGGTTGAGCCGGTCGGGATGATCGCGAGACGCGCGTGGCCCGTCAACATGCCGTTGGCGACTTCGTTTACCGTTCCGTCTCCTCCGACCGCGATGACGAGGTCGGATTCGCGGGCCGCGGCGCGCCCGAGGCTGACCGCGTCACCTGCGCGCCGCGTGCGGACAATCGTCAAGCGCATATGCGGCGCGAGGACCTCGCGCAAGAGCGCTTCGATCTCATCCGCTCCACGACGGCCGGTGTTCGGGTTCACAATGGCGGTGGCGACCATACGTTCGGACATCCCGTGGCCTCCGCGTCGACGGTAACCCGGCTACTCTGATCTATTCCGACCGGCCACCAGGTGATGCCTGGTCAGCGGTTCGACAATCGGTCTGCGTTCATTCGGAAGTTCTGTCGCGCTACGATGCGGTCCTATGGGTGCTGAGACCTGGCTCGGATCAGTCGGACTCGACTTCGTCCGGACCGAACACGCGCTCGACGATGAAGTTCGCCAACCAGGTGGCGGCCGCCGCCAGTAAGAGATTCAGAATACCTCGCGTCAGATTCTTGGTCATCGTCGTTGTCCTACCTTCCATCGGAACGCATTGCGACCCAGAACACTTCTCACATCTTCGTTCGGCAGCCGGTCCGCGCGATCTAGATGAGACGTCGCCTTCTCGAGTCATGCGACGACCGGCGATCAATCCATCTACCGCATCGAGTCTAACATGGCCCGCGGCCTATGGCTTAAGCCGTTCTTCGTTGGATTTCAGACCCATGCGCTGCCCTTCGCGCTCCCAACCGGCGACAACGCCGATGGCCGCGATCCAGATGCCGAGGGCGATAAACAGCGTGAGGAGATCGGCCAAGGTGAGCGCACCTTTGAGTGACGCAGCCAATGGAGGGATCTGTGACAACGGCCAAGTTACGATACGGGAGGCACGGAGCAGAGCCCGCAGCCCTGTTTGCGCCGGATCGGGCGTAACGCTGACAATCGCGATTCGGAGCAAGAGCATCGTTACGAGGAGCGCTCCGAGATTGACGATGATCCAACGAAGAATTTGAATGGTGGCAGGTCGAGCATTACTCGGCCGTTCGCGTGGCGGTTGAACCTGACTCATCGCTGATGAGTTACCGAATTGCCGAGAAGTCGGATAACGCGCTCCACGATCAGCTCGGCGAGATCGCTTTTCGGCATCAACGACATCTCCTCCGGCTCGTTGCCGCGCGTCAGGAAGAAGGCGCGACTCTCTTCGCTCCCCATCGTGGTCGGGCCTTCATTGGCGACGATCAGATCAAGTTGCTTGCGCGCGAGCTTATCGTGTGCTGAGGCGAGCAGGTTTTGCGTCTCAGCCGCAAAGCCGACCTTGAGAAGTCCGGGACGATTGGTGCTGGCCAGAATATCGGTCGTGCGTTCCATGCGTAGCGTGAGGTCGGAATCGGACTTTTTGATTTTTTGACTGGCGACCACGGCGGGACGGTAGTCGGCGACGGCGGCCGCCATCACCAGCACATCGGCATCTCCCGCAGACGTCGCTACGGCCTCGGCCATCTCGCGCGCACTTTCGACAGCTATCAGATTTGCTTCACCCGGAGGTCGCAGCGCGGTCGGGCCGGAAATAAGCGTGACGAGCGCTCCGGCGTCGAGGAAGGCGTCGGCGATGCGGTAGCCCATTTTTCCGCTCGACCGATTACTGACGAAGCGGATCGGATCGATCGACTCTCGCGTTGGGCCCGCGCTGACGACGACGCGTTTGCCGGCGAGCGGGCCGCTCACGGCACAGGCGGCCCGAACCGCCTCAACAAGTCGTTCGACTGGCGAAAGTCGTCCGAAGCCGACGGCGCCCGACGCCAGCGCGCCGCGCTCCGGCCCGATAATGCGAACTCCACGTTCGCGCAGGATGCGCAGATTCTCCTGCGTGGCGGGATGGAGGTACATATTGTGATCCATGGCCGGAGCGACGATGAGCGGTGCCGTGCAAGCGAGGGCGCTGACGGTCAGCATGTCATCGGCGAGACCATGCGCCAGTTTGGCGATCGTATTGGCGGTCGCCGGTGCGACGATCATGGCGTCGGCTCGCTCGGCCATGCTGATGTGCCCGTGCAGATCGTCGGTCCATGGAACGAAGACCTCGGTGTAAACCTTGCGCCTCGTGAGCGTTTCAAACGGCAGCGGCCGCACGAATTCCAGCGCGGAGCGGGTAAGCATCACGTCGACGAGCGCGCCCGACAGGGTCAGATCGCGTGCAAGCTCAATCGCCTTATAGGCGGCAATGCCGCCGCAGACGCCGAGCACAAGATGTTTTCCGTTGAGCAATCGACTCATCGTTCCTCCGGGCGACATGTAGCTAGAGCGGTGCAGCGCGCCCTTCGCTTACAAGCCGGTCGAAGCGCAATTCGACCGTTTGCTGGATTTCACCGAAACCGTTCTGGAGCCGCGGGAACACGAACCAGGCAACCGCGAGTGCGAAGAGTGAGCCCGTAACGACGCGCAGTTCCCAGGTGCTTTCTCGCCAGCCGAAGAGCTGGGTGAAGCCGTCGATCGCCATTGGGATGCACAGGACGGCCGCTTCAAGTACGCTGGCGGGTCGCATGCTGCGTCGCGAGGCGCCATAAATCAGACCGAGGAGCAGTGTCGCGCCATAGATGGCGAAACAACGCTCGCAGTAGGCCATCTTGTAGCCGAAGATGTGGAAACTCCGGTCGGGGAGCTGATGGCAGATCAGGCTGAACGGGTCGTAGATGAGGCTGGCGAGCGTGTGGTGACCGGATGACTCGAAGATCGGCGCGAGCAGTGGCAGTCCGACCATGAAGAGGCCGATCAGATTGAGCACCCAGACCCAATGCCGCGCGACGTGATAGATCGCACGATCGATCGCGATGATAACTTGTTCTTCGCGTGGTGTCGCTCGACGAGCGCCGGTCCCCATGCCGTGAAGCCTTTCGCGCGTTCGGATCGCGAGAAGAGAATGCGGATACGTCCGCGCCATTTTACACGGCTCGGAGCGATACAAGAGCGACGCCTCGGTTGGGTGGAGATCGGTCTGCGTGATACGCTTCCGAGGCATATCCAGAGGGCGCCGGAACCATCCATGAAAACAGACCGAATTGCGCTTGACATCCCCTGAGTCGAGGCGTATACTACACGTTTGCTGATGGGTGATCGCTCGCGCTTCGGATGTGAATGAAGACGCAGGGACGAATTCCGAACGATATTGGTATTCGGGAGGGGTAGTTATTGCCTTCCCGCTTTCTCCATTTTCCGGCGAGAAAACCCGAGGCCAACTCGACGCTCTACACGCCTGCCGCGCTCACCGCTTCGAGCGGGAAGCGCCTGTCGTGTGTCCCCATACCTATATAAAGGAGTAGCGCATGGCCGTAACTCTCCGTGACCAGCGCATTGCCCAAACAAATGGGCGTCAGGTTCTGTCGAACCTGGGCATCGGTCGCCGTTCGTACTCCCGAATTTCCACGGTTCTCGAGATGCCAAACCTCGTGCAACTACAGATCGACTCCTTCAATTGGTTTCGGGAGGAAGGTCTGCGCGAACTGCTCGAGGAGATCTCGCCGATCGTTGATTACAACGGGAAGATGGAACTCCATTTTCTCGAGCATCGCTTCGATGAGCCGCGCGCTACCGAGGAGGTCTGCCGGGAACGAGATATGACCTATGCCGCACCACTTCGTATTCGGGTGCGGTTGGTGATTCGCGATACCGGCGAAATCAAGGAAAGCGACGTCTTCCTCGGCGATTTCCCGATCATGACGCCGGATGGCACCTTTCTCATCAATGGTGCCGAGCGCGTCGTTGTGTCGCAATTGGTCCGCTCGCCGGGCGTCTATTTCGAACTGAGCGACGATCCGACCACCGGTCGACCGCTATGCGGTGCCAAGCTGATTCCAAGCCGTGGTGCGTGGCTTGAGTTCGAAACGTCGAACCGCAACGTGTTGTCGGTGAAAGTCGATCGCAAGCGCAAGCTGCCGGCGACGATTCTGCTGCGTGCTATCGGCTTTGCCGAAGACGACGAGATTCGCGAACTCTTTGCCGATATCGACGATCCCGATCGTCACTATATTGAGAGCACGCTGGAGCGCGATCCGACGAACACGGTTGAAGAGGCGCAGGTCGAGCTGTATCGCCGCCTGCGACCGGGCGATCCGCCGACCAAAGACAACGCATCGTCGTTGCTGGAAGGCCTCTTCTTCAACTCGAGGCGCTACGATCTGGCCCGCGTCGGTCGCTACAAGCTAAACAAGCGGCTCGGGCTCGACATTGGACTCGATACGCGCACGCTCACGCGCGAGGATCTCATCGCGATTGTGCGCACGCTTATTCATGTCAATAACGGTGAAGATGTCTCGGACGACATCGATCATCTCGGCAACCGGCGCATCCGCTCGGTCGGTGAGCTGATTCAGATGCATGTGCGCACCGGTCTGCAGCGCCTGGAGCGCGGCATTCGTGAGCGCATGACGATTCAAGACATCGAGACGGTAACCCCGAATGGACTGATCAGCACTACGCGGCCGGTCATGGCATCAGTGCGTGAGTTCTTCGGTGGAAGCCAGCTGTCGCAGTTCATGGATCAGACGAATCCGCTGTCCGAGCTGACGCATAAGCGGCGTCTGTCCGCGCTTGGCCCTGGCGGGCTGAGCCGCGATCGAGCGGGATTCGACGTCCGTGACGTGCACCACTCGCACTACGGTCGCATCTGCCCGATTGAGACGCCGGAAGGCCCGAACATCGGATTGATGGGATCGTTGGCGACCTACGGACGCCTCAACCAGTACGGCTTCATCGAGACGCCGTACCGGCGCGTCTACAAGAGCGTCAACATCGTGCAGGATGGCAACGTATTGATCGGGCAGGTTGCCCGCGACGATGTATCCGACCCGAAGAGCGGGGAAACCTTGCTCGAAGCGGGCGCAATGTTGGATGAGGCGACGATCGCGCGGTTGGTCGAGGCGGGCGTGCAGTCGTTGCGCGTCGAACCGTTCGTCAGCGATGAAATCGAATATCTGGCGGCTGATCGCGAAGAGCAGTTCACCATCGCCCAGGCCAATACGCCGCTCGGCGAGGGTGCTCGGTTCATTGAAGATCATGTCGAGGCTCGACGCGGTGAGCGCTTCGTCTCCGAGCCACCGGATCGCATCGACTACATGGACGTGTCTCCAAAGCAGGTCGTCTCGGTGGCGGCAGCGTGTATTCCATTCCTGGAGCATGACGACGCGAACCGCGCACTGATGGGTGCGAACATGCAGCGGCAGGCGGTGCCGCTGTTGCGACCGAGTTCGCCGGTCGTCGGCACCGGGGTCGAATACCTGGCGGCCCGCGACTCTGGACAGGTCGTCGTTGCCAAGAAGCCGGGCACGGTCAAGAACGTGACCGGGCGGCAAATCATCATGACCGAGGACGACGGAAACGAGCGTATCTACAACTTGCAGAAGTTCGTGCGCTCGAACCAGGACACCTGCATCAACCAGCGGCCGATCGTGACCAAGGGCCAGCATGTCGACGAAAACACGATCATCGCCGATAGCTCCAGCACCGATAACGGTGAACTGGCGCTCGGTCAGAACGTGCTGGTTGCCTTCATGTCCTGGGAGGGCGGGAATTTCGAAGACGCTATCCTGCTCTCGGAACGCATGGTGCGCGAGGACATCTATACCTCGATTCATATCGAGAAGTACGAGACGGAAGCGCGCGACACCAAGCTCGGACCGGAAGAGATCACGCGCGACATCCCGAACGTCGGCGAAGACAGCCTGGCGAACCTGGATGAGAACGGCGTGATTCGAATTGGCGCCGAAGTGCGGCCGAATGACATTCTGGTCGGCAAGGTGACGCCGCGAGGTGAAACCGAACTGTCGGCGGAAGAGCGCCTGCTGCGCGCGATCTTCGGTGAGAAGGCACGTGAGGTAAAGGATACGAGCCTCCGCGTGCCGCACGGCGTCTACGGCAAGATCATCGACGTCAAGCGCTTCAAGCGCGAAGAGGGAACTGATCACGAGTTGCCGGCCGGTGTGAACGAAATGGTTCGTGTCAGCATCGCCCAAAAGCGGAAGATCTCCGAAGGCGACAAGATGGCCGGTCGTCACGGCAACAAGGGTGTGATCTCGCGGATTCTTCCAATCGAGGACATGCCGTATCTGCCGGATGGCACGCCGGTTGACATCATCTTGAACCCGATCGGCGTCCCGTCGCGCATGAATATCGGCCAGGTGCTGGAAACACACCTTGGCTGGGCGGCGGCCGCGCTCGACATGAAGATCGCGACGCCCGTCTTCGACGGAGCATCCGAAGAGGAGATTCGCGAACTGCTCGCCGACGCCAAGCTACCGCTCGACGGCAAAGTCGACCTGTACGACGGGCGAACGGGAGAGAAGTTCGACCGGCCAGTGACCGTCGGCATTATCTATATGCTGAAGCTGGCCCACCTGGTCGAAGACAAGATCCACGCCCGTTCTACCGGCCCGTACTCGCTCGTGACACAGCAGCCGCTCGGCGGTAAGGCGCAGTTCGGCGGCCAGCGCTTTGGGGAGATGGAAGTCTGGGCGCTGGAAGCGTACGGTGCCGCGCACATTCTGCAAGAGATGTTGACGGTGAAGTCGGACGATGTCGTCGGTCGTGTCAAGACGTATGAGGCGATCGTCAAGGGAGAGCCGATCGTCGAAGCCGGCGTGCCGGAATCGTTCAAGGTTCTCGTCAAGGAGTTGCGAAGTCTCGGGCTCTCGATCGAAGTGATCAATGAGGACGAGCAGACGATCGAGTTCTCCGAGGATACGTCACGAGATCTGCTGACGAACCTCGACCGCATCAATCTGAGCGGATTCGAGCGGACCGAAGACTAGTGAATTGGTGATGGACAGACCATGACAGCAAGCGCAACAAGGAACCGAGATTCGCAGAGGGTCTTCGACGTCAACAATTTCGACGCGATCCGGATCAGCCTGGCATCGCCCGAGGCGATCCGCAGTTGGTCGTACGGTGAAGTCACCAAACCGGAGACGATCAACTATCGTACGTTGAAGCCCGAACATGGCGGGCTGTTCTGCGAACGTATCTTCGGCCCGACCAAGGACTTTGAGTGCTATTGCGGCAAGTACAAGCGGGTGCGCCACGCCGGCACGATCTGTGACAAGTGCGGCGTCGAAGTCACCCGTTCGAAGGTCCGCCGCGAGCGGATGGGTCATATCGAACTGGCTGCGCCGGTCGCGCACATCTGGTACGTGAAGGGGACGCCGAGCCGGCTTGGCCTGCTGCTCGACATCTCGCCGCGCAACCTGGAGCGCGTCCTCTACTTCGCGTCGTACCTGATTACATCGGTCGATATCGAACAGCGCGACGAACTCGTGCGCACGATCCACGAAGAGTTGTCTGCCGAACTGGAGGAGCTCGACAACGAGCTCAGCACGCGGCGTGACGAGATCACCGGCGAAATCAAGGCCGAACTGGATAACTTGCTGCAGGGCGCAACGAGCCTGGAGCACAGCGTCGAGCAGCATATGGCGGAACAGCGCGAAGCGCTGGAGTCGGAAGCCAACACGCTTCGCGAGCAGTTGCAGTCGCAGCTGAACAATGCCGCTGAGTTCGACGTCAACTTCCACGGCCAAACCGTGGCGCGGGCTGGCGAAAATATTAACGAAGATCGTATTCGCGCGCTGAACGATATCGTCGCCGCCGAGCTGGAAGAGATTTCGGCGCAGGCGGAGCACGACGTCACCAGTGGCAACGCCCTGGCCGAGGCCGAGCGCGATCAGTTGCAGGGGCAGGCGGACGAGCGCGTTCGCAAGTTCGAAACCGAAATCGAGCAACAGAAGACGGCACTGCGCGCGGAAGCCGATAACATGGTGAAGCAGATCTCGGATATGAAAGAACTTCAGGTTCTGACCGAGACGCAATACCGTGAACTGACCGAGTTGGCACCAGGTGTCTTCGCGGCCAGCATGGGTGCCGAAGCCGTGTACGACGTCGTAGCCAAGATGGATCTTGACGTACTGGCGTCGGATCTACGGCTCGACATTCAGAA
>Ga0070681_10008411_pt1 | contig 10105 bp, 8 predicted proteins | sample KBSC83BmetaG_FD_65650 | JGI IMG/M metagenome (GOLD analysis project Ga0070681, IMG submission 65650) | Corn rhizosphere microbial communities from Kellogg Biological Station, Michigan, USA - KBS C8-3B metaG | ecosystem: Host-associated > Plants > Roots > Rhizosphere | place: USA: Michigan...
TGACCTGGCCGCCGCACATTTTCCTGGCGTCATCGAAACCGCCGGGGCGAGCGCCTGGGTTCGCGATTCCGCCGTTCCCGAAGAGCTCGGTTCGGGCCTGCAGATTAGCGTAATGGCACAGCCCGCGTTGGCATCCGAAAATCTCACGCGACGCAGCACTCGTGAGACCGACTGGATACTGCTGACATCTGGAACGACGGGGGCGCCGAAGCTCGTATTACATACGCTGCAAACGCTTACGAACACCATCGTTCACCAGCACGCATCGCAGCCGAAGCCGCCACGCCCCTCTGTCTGGAGCACGTTCTACGACATCAGGCGCTACGGGGGACTGCAGATTTTCCTGCGCGCCGCGCTTCGCGGCGGGTCTCTGGTATTGTCCGATCCGAAAGAGTCGATCACTGACTTTCTCGTGCGCGCCGCGGCTGCGGGCATTACGCATATCTCCGGGACGCCCTCTCATTGGCGCAGGGCTCTCATGAGCGGCGCCTCCGCCACGATCGCGCCGGCTTATGTGCGCCTTTCCGGAGAGATCGCCGATCAGGCGATTCTGGACAATCTGCAGGCGGTTTACCCCAACTCGAGTGTGGCGCATGCGTTTGCGTCCACCGAAGCCGGGGTTGCCTTCGAGGTTGGTGACGGACACGCCGGGTTTCCGGCGTCTCTGGTCGGTACACCGGGCGTGGCGGAACTGAAGATCGCCGACGGCACTCTCCATATCCGCTCCGGCGGGAATGCCTTACGCTACCTGGGTGAAGGTTTCCCGCCGATCAGGGGCGCCGACGGCTTTGTCGATACGGGTGACCGGGTCGAGTTGCGCGATGGACGCTATTACTTTATGGGGCGCGCCGGAGGCGTGATCAACGTGGGCGGCATGAAGGTGCATCCCGAGGAAGTGGAGGCTGTCATCAACACCAATCCATGGGTCCGAATGTCCCTCGTCAAGGCGCGCCGCAACCCGATTACGGGCTCGGTCGTTACGGCGGAGATCGTGTTGAGGGACGAGACGGGGCAGGCAGGGGAACGCCCCGCCGCTGAGGTGTTGACTCGGGAAATCCTCGATGCCTGCCGTCGCGTGCTTCCCGCTCACAAAGTGCCGGCAATGGTGCGGGTCGTTCCGTCGTTGGAAGTATCTCCTGCCGGTAAGTTGGTGCGTCCGGGTGCGTAATGTCATTGTAACCGGCGGAAGCCGTGGTCTGGGATTGGCGATTACCTCGACGCTTGCTGCTGCGGGCTATCGTGTGATTGCGATTGCTCGAAATGAGACCGAGGAGTTGCGCGCCCTGGCGGCAGCGGCCGAGAAGGGGCAGTGCGGAGCCGTGCATTTCAGGGCGTTCGATCTGGGTAACACAGGTGCGATTGCCGGCCTCGTAGGTGAGTTGCGCAAGGAATTTGGCCCCATTTACGGGCTCGTCAACAATGCAGGACTGGGCACCGCAGGCGTGTTGACCATCATGCGCGATGAGCAGATAGAGCGTCTCATGCGGCTCAACACGATCTCTCCCATTCTGCTTACGAAGTACGTCGTGCGCTCGATGATGGTCGAAAAGGCAGGTCGTATCGTCAATATCTCCTCGATTGTGGCCGCGACCGGCTATAGCGGTCTTTCCGCTTATTCCGCTACAAAGGCAGCGCTCGTCGGATTCACACGTTCGCTGGCACGCGAGGTCGGGCAGTTAGGCATCACGGTGAACGCGATTGCACCCGGATTCGTCGATACGGAGATGACACACGACCTCAGCGGCGGCCAACGCGAGCAGATCATTCGTCGCAGCGCTCTTCGCCGTATGGCGGAGGGAAAGGACGTCGCGGGAAGCGTTGAGTTTTTGTTGAGCGAGAAGGGCAGGAATATTACCGGCATCACGCTGACCGTCGATGCCGGCAACACCGCGTAGGAGCCTGTCTGAGTCATGCTCGCCAGGGGCGGCCGCAGCAGGCGCAGCATGGCTCAGACAGGCTCCTGATTAGACCCGCATCTTGCCGCTCTGCAGCTGCTGGTACAGTGGCTCATCCAACACGGTATAAGCCCTCTGCCGCCGGTCGTCGAAATACAGCGCATCCCTGATTTTCGTCCGGTCGTACCCTTCGTTCGCCAACTCCTGTTTGCGCAGCTTGAAGGTGCCCGTGATCTCGATGGCGGACACGATCCGGAGAAACACGGGTCGCGCGTACTCGGGCAGGCGCGTCGCCAGGTGCTCACGGAACGCTGCCAGCTCGAACTCAGGCCCGACCGCGATCGCGGCCATCCCGGCGCGCCCATCCGCCCCGGGTACCGGGACACCGTAAACGGCGGCATCCGTCACTCCGGGGCAGGAGGTCACGACAGCGGTGACCTCGCCAGTTGAAACATTTTCACCTTTCCAACGAAAGGTATCGCCCACCCGGTCCACAAAATAATAGAACCCCTGCTCGTCCTTGCGCATCAGGTCGCCGGTTCGATACCAGGCGTCTCCCGGGGCAAACACGTCGCGCAGGATTTTTTTCTCCGAGGCGGCGGGATCCGCGTAGCCCTCGAAACGACCGCCGTGCTTGCCAGCGGCGCCGGAGATCTCGCCGATCGCTTCGCCGGCTTCATTCGTGGCGCAACGGATACACCGCCCGGATTCGTCTCGCAGCGGCATGCCGGCGCCGGGATCGAACTTCACCAGCGCTACCGGCATCCGATGCGACAGGAACGGCGGAATGCGCCCGATCGCACCCGGGCGGCCCTCGCAGTTGTACAACGAGAAGCTGCCTTCCGTGGCCGCGTAGTACTCCAGGATCCGTGGAATCCGGAAACGTTCCCGGAAAGGCTCCCACACTTCGGGCCGCAAGCCATTGCCGCAGCATAGCCGTAGCGAATGTTGCGTTTCCCAAGGCTGCGGCGCTGCCGCCAGCAGGTACCGGCACAACTCCCCGATGTATTGAAACAACGTACAGCGCTCGGTCACGATGTCCTTCCAGAACTCGCTTGCCGAGAAGCGCTCACGCAGCACCACAGTGCCACCGCCCACCAGCGTTGCACCCGCGGCTACAACACCGCCCACGCTGTGATAAAGGGGGAGGCAGTTATACATCCGGTCGTCAGGTTGGGTGTTCATCAGGCCCGCAAACCAGTGGCTCCATTGCATGACGCGCAGGTGGCTGACATTCGCAGCCTTGGGAAGTCCGGTGGTTCCCGAGGTGTAGATGTGGAGAGCGCGATCATCCAGTGACGGCGGGGGGCTCTCCCGGGCGGTAATTGTTTCGGCGGGGAATTGCGCGGCCGCCAGGTCCACCCGGGGAAATCCGCAACGTTCGTCGGCAGCTCCGTGGAGCCAGCAAACTGCGCTGATGTGCGGTAGCGCGGAGTGCAGCGCCGCAGTCAGTGAAGCCGCAACTATGACATGACGCGGCGACACAATGTTGATTGAGTGGGCGAGCACCTCGCCGCTCAAGTTGGTGTTGAGCAGGGACACGATTACGCCAACCCGCGTAAGTCCCAGCCAGATCGCCAGGTAATCCACGCAGTTCGGCATCAACAGACACACTACATCCCCGGTCGTGAGGCCCTGGTCGAGGGCCCAGCGCGCATAGCGGTTGACCGAGGCGGCCAGCTCACGGTAGCTCAGGGAGGCGTCGCGACTCGTCAAGGCGGGCGCCGTACCGAAACGTTCCGCCAGGGTTCCGATCAGCACCGGGAAGACGGGTGCGGTGCGACGATCGATGGGCGCCGTGAGCTCCAGGGCGCGCACCCAGGCCTTCAGCGGCGATTTCATGTTTTCGTCGGGAGGAGCCGTCATAATAGGCTAATCAGCGCACGCGAACAGTGGTGGCATAAATGAAAAGCGAGACAATTGCCCTGCACGGCGGCTTTGACGCCGACCCTACCACCAAAGCCGTTGCGGTGCCGATCTATCAAACGGTCGCGTACTCCTTCGACAGCGCTGAGCACGGCGCCGCGCTGTTCAACCTGGAGGCCGAAGGCTACCGGTACACCCGTATCGGTAACCCGACCAACTCCGTGGTGGAGCAGAGGGTCGCCATGCTCGAAGGCGGGATCGATGCGCTGACGTGCAGCTCCGGGCAGACGGCGTTGTATTACGCCTCGCTCAACGTCGCCGATCATGGCCGCAATATCATTTCGGTGCCACAGCTCTATGGCACCACTCACACCTTGTTCGCTCACGTGTTGCCCCGCCTGGGCGTCACCGTCAAGTTCGCTAAATCCGATCGACCCGAGGACATGGAGGCGCTGGTCGATGAGAACACGCGCGCTCTGTTTTGTGAGACGGTGGGCAATCCTGCGGGCAACGTGTGCGATCTGGAGGCAATGGCGGCGGTTGCCCACCGGGCGGGTGTTCCGCTCATCGTCGACAACACCGTTCCAACGCCCATACTGGTCCGGCCGATCGAGTACGGTGCGGACATTGTGTTGCATTCGCTGACCAAGTTCCTTGGCGGGCATGGTACGACACTCGGTGGTATCGTAGTGGATAGCGGCAATTTCCCCTGGGAACAGCATGCCGCGCGTTACCCGATGTTCACGACGCCGGACGAGTCCTATCACGGCCTCGTGTACACCCGGCACTATGGGAAAAAGGCCTTTCTGGGGCGTTGCCGCAGCGTCTATCAAAGGACGATGGGCGCCGTGCTGGCGCCGCTGAACGCGTTCCTGCTGCTCCAGGGGATCGAGACAGTGGCGTTGCGAGTTGACCGCCATGTCGAGAACGCGCGGCGTGTTGCCGAGTTTTTGCGAGACGATCCGCGAGTGGCGTCCGTGAGCTATGCCGGCTTTCCTGACAACCAGTATTACCCGTTGGTGAAGAAGTACCTGGGCGGTCGCGCCTGCTCTTTGCTGACTTTTGCCATCCGCGGTGGTTTCGATGGCGGGGTGCGCTTTTACAATGCCTTGAAGCTCTTCAAACGCCTGGTGAACCTCGGCGACGCAAAATCGCTCGCGTGCCATCCGGCCTCGACGACCCACCGCCAGATGTCACCCGCCGAGCAACGCCTGGCCGGTATCGGACCGGAGACGATCCGCTTGAGTGTTGGTATAGAGCATATCGACGATATCATTGCCGATCTCGACCAGGCGCTCGCCGCCGCCTCTCGCTGAGTATGAGTAACGATCTTCCTCCACCGGTCCAGGCGCTGTTTCCAGACCGCAAGACACGCGAGCGGGTCGATGACCTGCTGACACGCGAGCTGGCGAGCGCGAACGAGCGCATTGCGGCAGGCTCCGTCATGCCGAGACTGGATATGGCGAAGTTTCGCAAGGAGCTGGCCGGCTTCGATTTCGAGGTACCGCGAGTCACCGACGAGGTGCTTGCCTGGAGCATCGCGCAGCTCGAGCATGGCGCCGTACACATGACTCACCCGCGATACTTCGGGTTGTTCAATCCGGCGCCCGTTGCTCCAGCGCAATGGGCGGATCGCATCGCCGGCGCCTTCAATCCACAGTTGGCGAGCTCCGGATCGTCGCCGGCGCCCGTCGAAATCGAGGCTCACGTGATCCGAGCGATCGCCCGGCGCGCGGGTTTGCCTTCGGACGCTGCCGGTCATTTCACTACCAGCGGATCTGAGGCCAACTACACCTCACTCATCTGTGCTTTGACGCGTGCTGAGCCGCGATTCAGCGACGAAGGTGTACGTGCGTTTGCGGGCCCTGTGGCGCTCTACACCTCGCGGGAATGCCATCCGGCGTGGCTGAAAATTGCTCACCAGGCGGGTGTTGGTCGCACGGCGGTGCGCCTCGTTCCCACGGATGGGCACGGCCGTATGAGCAGTGAGGCGCTCGCCGGCATGGTCGAGCGCGATCTGAAGGACGGAGCGGCGCCAGTGCTGATTGCGGCTACCGCAGGCACGACCGGGGGAGGAATGATCGATCCCTTGGAAAGCTGCGCTGCGATCGCGCGCGCTCACGGCATCTGGTACCACGTAGACGCCGCCTGGGGGGGCGCTGCGTTGGCATCCGATCGGTTGCGGGGAACGCTCGCCGGCATCGAGCTGGCGGACTCATTGACGATCGATGCCCATAAATGGTTCGCCACCACCATGGGTTGTGGCATGTTTGTGTCACGGGATGCCGCGGTGTTGAATCAGGCATTCACCGTGGGAGGCGATTTCATGCCTTCCAACGCCTCGAATCTCGATCCCTATCTCAATACTGTCCAATGGTCGCGGCGTTTCCTTGGACTGCGCTTGTTCCTGGCCCTTGCTGTAGCAGGGTGGCGTGGCTATGGTGCCCACGTGGAGCGCGCCGTCGCGGTGATCGAGCACGTGAAGGAGCGGCTTCTGGAACGCGGCTGGCGGGCGCTCAACGACTCGCCACTGGCTGTGCTGTGCACAGCCCCGCCGACGACCGGCGGGAACGCCCATGCGATCCGACCTCTGGTGAGTAATCTGCTGGCTTCAGGGCGAGCCTGGGTGGCGCGCACCACATTCGAAGGTCAAGAAGTTGTAAGAATTTGTGCGACCCATGGGGAGACGACGCTCGCCGACGTCGATGAGCTGGTCGCGGGGTTAACTGTCTCGCCCTGAGCTTGAAGCGAGCAATCGCGTCACCGTCGCCTCGACCGAAGCGATGGAATCGAAGTTGACAGGCGTAATGTCGGCTTGCGGAATAGCGAGGTCGAATTCGACCTCGATCGCGAGCATGAGACTGATCATTTTCATGGAGCTCATGCCAAGCTCGTTCAGGCGGGCGGTGGTCGAAAGGGGAGCCGATCCCGGGGAACGTTCCAGGATTCGCTCCACCAGGGCAATGATCCGCTCGCGCGGTGACGCACCGGCGGTGTTGTTCTGCGACTCGCTCATAGACGCGACGAGGATACCTTGGCAGACGGGTGTGTTGGTGTGGTTTTGTGTTGCGGGCGTGCGTTGGCGAGACTCGTGAGCCAGTTGCGATATATACGTGCGGCTCCCTCACCCCACGTGTTCCGCAAAGCGTCGGCGATGGCGGCCGTCGGAAACTGCGACAGCAGGTCGGGCGACGGATCGGCCGCGACGCGCTGCTCGAACGCGCTCAGCAGGTCGAGCGCCGCCGGTGTGAAGTAATTGTGGGGCAGCTTTGGATAGTGCGGTTGTTGGCCGCGCAGAAATCGGCCGACGTCGCGGCGATACTCGCGCAGCAGCGTGGTTTCTTCGTATTCGGGGTGTCCCTGGAAGCATACGAGCAGGCTGCGCGATTGCTTCGTGAACATGTCGGCGCCGGTTTCGGGCGATGAGGTGACGATCGAGTAACCCGCGGAACGCAGTTGCTCGATGGGAAGCTCATTCCAACGCGAGTGCGGTGTATGGACGGGCGCGCTCAGGCCCTCGAGCAAAGGTTGATTTGCCAAAACACTATGTTCGAACACACCGCAGCACTTGGAGTCGAGGCGCCGCCGGCGGATTCCATCCAGTATCTCCACGGCGGCATGCGCCGCCAGGCAGGACCAGACACTCGAAGTGGTGTTGATTTCCGCCCACTGCAGAAGCTGGCCCATGCGTGGCCAGTAAGGCTCGTCGCTGAGCAGAGGTGCGACCGGCTCCATGCCGGTCACGATCAGGGCGTCCAGGGGCTCGTCCAGCAACGCTTCGATGGGCCAGTAGGCGCCGCTATCGAGGTGCGCCCGTCCCACGTCCCCACGCGGGACTTCGGGGAGAAAGGACAATCGCAACCGCGCCTGCAGCGATTCTGCTGCATTGCTCAACAGGCGCGAGAACTGGGCTTCCGTGGCCTCCAGCGCCGTGTCGGGCATGTTATTGATCAACCCTATGGTGAGGCTATTACCGCCAGCTCCGCGGCGCCGCGGCCCCTTTTGGGGAGGGTTACGGGAACAATGACGTTCGACGTCGAGCGGCATTGGAGTTCACTTAATGGACTGAGTGTGACGTGACTGTAATGAATGTCTTACGATCAGGTGTAAACAGCGATGTACATTATTACCCTAGTTGGCGTATCGTGACAGCACAATTAGAGCCTCCGCGGGCCGTGTAGATGGAAGCGCCAGCACTATTGAGAAGCGCCGATTCGTCTCCGGGTGGTGTGCAGACCCGCGCCCGGGCGGTTGCCGCAGTTGCAGCCACCAACGCCGTCGATGTCGACCATGCCGCCCGCTTCCCCAACGAGGCCTGCGCTGCGCTCAAGCAGGAGCGCCTGCTCGGCGTCATGGTTCCGCGGGATTTCGGTGGCGAAGGCGCGAGCATCGCGGACGTGGCCGACATCTGTTATGTGTTAGGTCAGGCGTGCTCTTCCACCGCCATGATCTATGCCATGCATCAGATCAAGGTGGCCTGCGTAACGCGGCACATGCACGACAACCCGGTGCTCGCCGACATGATGCGCCGCCTCTGCGCGGAGCAACTGCTGCTTGCATCCTCGACGACGGAAGGGCAGAGCGGCGGAAACGTGCGCTCCAGCGAGGCGCCGGTCGAGTATGACGGCGATCGGATTCACCTCGAGCGCAAGGCCAGTGTCATTTCCTACGGCGCCTATGCCGACGGCATCGTCACTACGGCGCGCCGTTCGGCGGATGCCGCCGGTTCCGACCAGGTGTTGGTTGCATTTCTGAAGAGCGACTACACGCTGACGCGGCTGCAGGGTTGGAACACACTCGGCATGCGGGGAACCTGCAGTGAGGGCTACACCCTGAAGGCCACCGGCAAGGCCGGCCAGATCCTCCCGGAGCCCTATGAGAATATCCACCCGCAGACAATGGTGCCTTTTGCCCATTTGCTGTGGGGTTCCGTGTGGACGGGTATCGCGGCGAACGCGACAGCCCGCGCGCAGGCATTCATTCGAGCGGCCATGCGCGGCGGCAGCGGCCAGCTTCCTCCGGGAGCGCCGCAGTTTACAAAAGCGCTTGCATCGCTGAGAACGCTGCGTGGCATGTTGGCGAACTCCCTGCGCGCCTACGAGCGCAACATGCACGATCCGAAGGCGCTGACCTCCGTGGAATTCCAATCTCTGATCACCTTGACCAAGGTCGAGGCCTCCGAGCATGCCGTCGGAATCGTAATGAGCGCGTTGCGCGCGTGTGGCCTGTCAGGTTATCGCAGCGACGGCGATTTCACGATCGGCCGGCATCTGCGCGACGTGCTGTCCTCGCCCATCATGATCAACAACGATCGTATACTGGCGAATCTCGCGACCAGCTCGCTGATGACCCCCATTCCCGCATCGATGCGTGACTGACACACTGCCATGAGCCAAACTGCAACCCCCGTCACCCCGGCTTACGATCCGCTCGAATCGCTGGCGGCCACCTTGTTCCGCCCGATGGGTAGCGATGGCGTTTATGCACGCACCGCTGTCTACGAGGATGTGATCGAAAGACTGACTTTCTTCATCACGCGCCAGCGTGACTCGCGCGCGGAAGTGTTGCGCTTCCCGCCCGTCATGAGCCGGCACCAGTTGGAGAAGTCCGGCTATCTGAAGAGCTTTCCGAACCTGCTCGGCTGTGTTTGCGCTCTTCACGGCAACGAAGCCACCATCCGTGCACACGCCGACTCGCACTACTCGGGCGGCGACTGGACGAAGGGTTTGTCGCCCGCGGATCTCGTGTTGTCACCGGCGGCCTGCTACCCGGTTTATCCGCTGGTTGCCAGTCGTGGCCGCTTGCCGCACGGCGGACTCATATTCGACGTCGCGGCCGATTGTTTCCGGCACGAGCCCTCGCGCTCGTTGGATCGCCTGCAGTCTTTCCGCATGCGCGAGTTCGTTCGGATCGGCGCTCCCCAGGAGATCATGTCGTTCCGCGAGCAGTGGATGGCGCGTGCCGAGGGCCTGGCGCGCGAGCTGGCGTTGCCGTGTAAGTTGGATGTTGCGAATGATCCGTTCTTCGGCAAGGTCGGACAGATGATGGCCGTGAGCCAGAGGCAGAACGCCCTGAAGTTCGAGCTTCTCGTGCCGTACTATGAAGGCGCCAGGCCGACGGCGTGCATGAGCTTCAACTGTCACCTCGAGCACTTCGGCGAGGTCTGGGGCATCTACGACCAGGGCGGTGCCGTCGCGCACACCGGTTGTGTTGCTTTCGGAATGGATCGCCTGGCGGTGGCGCTTTTTGCCAACCATGGCGCCGATGTGGCGCGTTGGCCGGCTTGCGCGCGGCAGGCACTGGGCTTTCCGACCTGACTTGCCGCCATGCCGCTCGATCCGCGC
>Ga0070681_10008412_pt1 | contig 10105 bp, 9 predicted proteins | sample KBSC83BmetaG_FD_65650 | JGI IMG/M metagenome (GOLD analysis project Ga0070681, IMG submission 65650) | Corn rhizosphere microbial communities from Kellogg Biological Station, Michigan, USA - KBS C8-3B metaG | ecosystem: Host-associated > Plants > Roots > Rhizosphere | place: USA: Michigan...
CAACGAAACGGGTGACCTTGGCGTCCTGAACGCCAACACGCTTGCCAGCATCACCAGCGTATCCGCTGCGGCTGACGGATTCGGCATGGCCCTGACCAGGGATGGCACTCAGCTCTATGTGACACGGCCCAGTCACGGAGATGTGCTGGTGCTCGACGCGACGACGTACGCGGTGCTTCAGACCATCAGTGGGGGTACGCCACGGCGCGTCGCCTTTGATCGCTCGGGATTGACCGGCGTGATCACCAACGAAGCTGGCTACGTGAGCTTCGTGCGCTAGCGTCAGGCTGCAGGTGCGGGGCTCCCAAGATGCAAATTGCTGGGAGCTCCGCGCCCCGCCCGATGACGAGTGACAACGCACCGCTGGAACTGTTTCAGCGATCCGCCAACTGTCCGGTGAACACCAGTCGCCCCTCACCGCGCAAGGAGGGGTACCACTCGTCGCACTTCTTCTGAAGCGTCACGTGCATCACGCGTTCCGAACGCGTGATGAGCGTGGTGTTGATTGTCGAGGCATTCCATTTAGCGAGAAGAATCGCGGCAGCGACGGCGCCGGTCCCGCACGCGAGCGTTTCCGCCTCCACGCCTCGCTCGTAGGTTCGGATTGACCAGTTCCCATCGCTGCGACGCGAGACGAAATCGATATTCGCTCCATCGGGCAGCTGCCCGGGGTCCCGGCGCAAGACACTGCCACGTGCGACGACGTCCACGCTGGTGACGTCGGCGCATTGGACAACCAGATGCGGCACGCCGGCCAGGCAGAATCCGATTCGCTCCTCGCCGGGAGCCTTCGCGATGTACACGTTCGACCGCACATCTCGGACTGGCGGGAGATCCACCTCAGGCGTGGCGCCAACCAGACGAGAGGCAAGGATGCCCATATCAGACTGGATATGCATGCCGGATCCTTGTGCGGCCCCAAGATCCGCCGCCAGACGGGTGATACACAGCGCGGCATTCCCGCACATGGCGGCCACGTTGCCGTCGCTATTGAAATACCGCATGCGAACGTCCGCGCGCGCGCGGTCATCCGCGTTAGTGAGGAAGACCAACCCATCGGCGCCTACCCCAGTCCCCCGGGCGCACAGCGCCTGTATCACCACGGGGTCTTCGAGCGCGCCAGCTTTTTCCTGCCGGGTGTCGAAGACAACAAAATCATTGCCCGACCCGCTCATCTTGTAGAATTCTCGCGTTGCCATCAGGCTCGACCCGTCAACGCTCGCCAGCGCAGTCTCCAGACCATCCAGACCGCCTCCCGAACAATCTTCCTCGACATCTTGCTCTGCCCCTCCGTTCGATCGACGAACACGATCGGTATCTCGACAATCCGAAACCCGTTTTGCCAGGCCCAGAAGCTCATTTCTATCTGGAACGCATAGCCATTCGACCTGATGGAATCAAGGTCGATGGTTTCCAGAACGGACCGGCGAAAGCACTTGAATCCGCCAGTGCAATCGTCGAGTGGAAGGCCTGTTACGAATCGAGCGTACAGGTTTGCTCCATAGCTTAGGATGAGGCGTGACATGGGCCAATTCACAACCGTGACCCTTCCCTGCCGGTAGCGGGATCCCAGCACCAAGTCTGCATTCGCGATCGCGCGGAGAAACTGAGGAAGGTGGGCAGGATCGTGCGAAAAGTCCGCGTCCATTTCGAGTACGTATGCATACTCGCGCTCCAACGCCCATTTGAAGCCAGCCACATAAGCGGTTCCAAGACCCAGCTTCCCGGTTCGGTGAAGCACATGTACGCGGGGATTCACGGCCGCTATGTCGTCGACAATCTTGCCGGTTCCATCAGGTGACCCATCGTCCACCACGAGCAGGTCGAGTCGCTCATCCTGGCTGAGGACAGCACTAATGAGCTTGGCAACGTTTTCGCGCTCGTCGTACGTGGGGACGATAACAAGCGCCCGCTCAACCATGCCGCCTCCGCTCCAGACCGATGCCTCCCGCCAGCAGGATGAGTGTCAGCCCCAAGGCGATGAGCGTGATCAGTTTCCCCTTCTCGAATGCGGGGTCGGTAAATGTGAGCGCGACATGTCGCGCACCGGCGGCGAGCGGCACCCCGATCAGCGTCATGTCCGCGCGGCCGATGGGCGCTGCCTTCCCGTCGACCTGGGCCGTCCATCCCACGTAGTAGTTCTCCGAGACAATCAGCGCAGAGCCCGCCGGCGCAGGCGCGCTTAGCTGAACGTCTATGCGTCCCGGCGCGTATGTAGTCGCACGCGTCGTGATCGCGAGGGGAGCGGGGAGACGTGTAACGCGCACTCCCTGCACTGCGGCAGCGGTGTCGAAGAGTGCGGCTGTGCGCACGTCGAAGCGCGAGTCGAGAACCGTCGAGAGTACGGACTCGTCGGGCGCCCTGACAATCACCGGTGCCACCCAGGCGAACGGCTCGTCGCCTGGCAGCCGGTACAGCGACACGGCGGAGCCGGCCGCGTTCTTCACGGGACCAACTACCTTTCGGAAGCCCGCGAGGGGGATGCTGTCAAGGTTCGTGAGCAGATACTGGGTATTGGTGAGGCTCCAGAAATTCGGGCTCCCGAGCGCGATCTGATAACCGTTCGCATAGCCATCCAGCAGCCGATACCGGCCCAGTTCATTGCCGTGGTAGCCAAGAGTATTCCGAATCCGGTGCACCATGAGTGCGTCGCCGTCAAGAAATGGATCACGCCGCGGCGCGTCCGGACCCAACGCCGCCGTCAGCACGCGAACAGGCTGATCCAGCTGCTTGAGGTACTCGATTGTTGGGTCTGTTGCGTAAAGGACGCTCGCAGGAGCGGAGAACAGCCAGTACAGTCGAAGGATCGTCCACAGGTCCAACGCCACGATTGCCGAGAGCAGCCAGAAGACTGTTGTCCGCTTCAGTCTCCGCTCCAAGTAAAGGAAGAGTGCACCGCAGAGGAGCGCGACGAACACGAATGAACGCCAGGCTCCCCAGATCACCGCGCCAGAATTCGCCTGCACGACGGCGCTCAGCTGCGGTCCAGCAATCGATAGCCCCAGGTTCGTGAAGCCACCGATCGATGCGAGCACCGTAATGGCGCATGCACCCAGTAGCCACCCCATCAGGTATCGCCTGGTGAACTGGCGCGCAAGCGCTACGTCCGCCCCAACCCCCGCGAGTACCGCGGTCGAGAAGCCAACCACCATGAGCATGGTGCTTGGCGCGCGAAAGAACTTGGTTCCCGGTACGATCGCATAGATAAGATGATAGAACGGCGTATATCCGCCGAGTGCCCACAGCACGGAGATCACGAGCACGGCGGACCAGAACCAGGTGAATCGCCGGCGCGCCGGAGCCTTTGCCAGGAAGGCGAGGCCAAGCAGCACCAGCGCAGCCGCACCCAGATATTCGGAATGGAGGTGAATGACATTTCTTCCCCAGTAGTGATCTAGTATTCCCGAGAACTGGGGTAGGTAGGTGTTAATGAGTTCTTCTGGAGGCATGGAGTACGAAACGGCATGTTCCCATCCAGCTCCTCCGGCTCTCGGAGACCATGGCACATACTCGCGTACTGGCAGAAACTGTATGGCACCAATGGCCGCGCCAAGAATTATGCATCCGAGCGCCGCGCCGAGGCGACGCAGTGCGGTGCTGCGGTCCGGGCGTGTTTCAATTGGGCTCCAGAATGCTACGTACAGCGCGTAGAACCCACACGTGATCAGCATGTATTGAAGCAGCTGCGGATGCGGGCTGAGTACCGCCAGACCGATCACGAGTGTCAGCAACCCCCACGCGAAGCGACGTCCGTCTCGCAGGCCTATGGTCAACAGCCATAGTGCGGCCGGGAGCATGGCGCTGACGTACAATTTTCCATCGTGGCCGGGTGAGACCAGGGAGGCCACGGGACCACAGAGCAGATACGCAAGGCCGCCGATGAGTGCGCCCTCGAAGCCCAATCCCGCCGCGCGGAGAAAGCCGTACGTGAACAGTCCGCACAGGAAGACGTGGATAATGAAGGACCACGTCAAGGCGACATCCGTCGGAAGTGCGAGACGCAGAAGAAACGTGGGGTAGAAGATGTCTCCAGCCATGGCGCCGATGTACGGCACTCCACCCATGAGGTACGGATTCCATTGCGGGAAGTGGCCAGCGTGGCGGAGCATCGCGGCGCCAAATTCCCTGAATGCGTAGCCAGCGATATACTGATCGCTGTGCGGACTCACGAGAAAACGACCTGCGAGCGCAGGATAGGATAGACAGAGCGTAGCCAGCGCGTAGACGACCGATGCACATCCCAGTGCGAAGCGCGGCGAGACAGGAGGGTCCGCTTTCGCTCCCGGCGACATGGGCGAGGTCATGGCACGTGCCACTGGTGTCGGTGATTTTGTCACGATTCCATATTTGCTCAGTCCGGGCGCGCGGCGTCGCGCGAGCGCGTGTCATCCATGGATATCAAACGACGACGGTGGCCGACGCGCACACGCCAATGCGGCCGCGCGAAAGATCGTTGCACTGTCCGGCGCGTGCAAGGAGACGGCGTCATTACTCTCGATCCGACGCGTCAGCCATCGTGTCGCGCCAGGCCGGGGACTCCAACCTGCACGCGCTCGAGCGCTCGTCCCCGCGCATCTTCCAGCATCATGCGCTGTGCCGGGCTCGTGTTCAGGGAGTATGCTTCAACTACGCCACTCGGCGAGACACGGGCGATTCGTACCGCACGTCGCGCGCGCCGCCACAGTACCAGGTCGTCCAGTGATGCGATGTACGGATTGACGGCCAGGAGCTCCGTCGCGAATGCTCGATATGCCTCGGGCCCGCCGGGGAAACCGAGGGCGGAAACCAGGTTCGGGTGCCAGAGTCCCACCCAGAGCCCCTCCACCGATCGCGCCGTCATGGCGGTTTCCAACGCGTCCCTGGTCCAGGCACGGGGATCTTCCAGTCCGTGGTACTTGCTCAGTGTGCGATCCATCCACACCAGTGGAACCTCATCGAGAGCGGCGGGAGTGCCCGCCGCGTCGTCCCATGCGGGGATCACGTCAGCGACGCCAAGACGGAAGCCACTGCGGTCGGGAAATCCGAAGGATGCGTCGTAGCGGAACCCGGCCGCGCGCATGGCACGCTGTGTGAGCCCCGGGCGCATTCGCAGAAAGTGTTGCCGTCCGCCGGTGACTGACGCACCAGTGATCTTCTCCAATCGCGCGCGCTGTTCCGTGAAGTCGCGCGTTGATTCGAGAGTGTCGAAGCTGCCGTGCAGGCCGACCTCATGCTGGCACTCAAGCAGCGCCGCAATTATCGCGCGGACACTGGGTGACTCTGGCCGATACGTCAGATCACCTGCGCGCATGCTTCGTGCCGTAGGTGTGCCGCAGAGGATGAACCAGGTCGAGGTAATCCCCAATTCGCGCTCAATGTGCAGGAGCTCTTGCACTGCGTCCATGACGGGCGCGCGGCCTGCGGCGGCGATCGCGGAACGAGCCGATCGCATAGCGGTCCGGAAATTTCCCTTGCGCACAAGCTCCCCGATGCGGAAAAGCGAGAAGACTGGCCACCACGTCACGATGTCCAGGTCGTGCGTGAGTGCGGCAGCCCAGCGGTGACCATTGGGCCAGGGCGCGACAAAGCGGATCGGGCGCTGGCCGGCGGCCGCGATTACTGTATCGCGGAACTCAATTGCCGTGCGCGAGACGACAGGATCGCGCTCCGCGTGCGAGCTGACAAGGGGGTTCTCTGATGATGGTACCCGCCCATATCGGTCCACTGCGGTTGAGCGTTGCTCAATCGCGGAACCGGCGACGTCAACGATCCATCGCAACACGCTGCGCCGGACCATCACCGTGCCCTCCGACGGCTCGAAGCGCGCGTGCGCTGGGGATGATCCGTCCACCACCTGTATTCTGACCGCATCGGTACCAGCGCCATCTACCGGTACCAGGCGCGATAGATCTACCAGGAGGTCGAGCGCGTACCGGTCGGCGCTCGATACGGGCATTGCGAAATCGGGAAGCCGGATCACGACCATCCCGGTGGTACGGCCAACGTGCGCAGCACTTTCGCGGGTTGTCCCGCGACAACGGTGAGCGGGGGCACGTCACTCGCGACCACGCTTCCGGCGCCGATCACGGCTCCGCGCCCAACGTGAACGCCGGGGAGTATGATCGCGCCGGCGCCAATCCAGGCGTCGGCGTCGATCACAACTCTTCCGGACGCCACTGGAGCGACAGGCCTAATCAGGGAGCGATTCGGGTGCGATGAGGTCACGATCGTGACTCGCGGTCCAAAGCTGACGCGGTCGCCAATTATCAGGTTGTCACGTTGCGCGAGTTCCTCAACGATGATCAACTCGTCCGCAATGTAGACCTCCTGTCCCAGTTGGTAGCCGCACCAACGGAGGAGGTGAACGCGCCAAGCGGGGAAGAACGCATTGCGCGCCCATCGCTTGAGACTCTTCTTTCTGAGCCGCCGAGCGAACGTCATGGTGTCATCCGAGGTAACGATAGAGCGCGGACCCGCGGCGCGCGACGCTCGCGGGCATGCGTGCCCACAGTCGTGCGGCCAGGGCCAGCGAGCCGGTATCGCGGCGCGCGACATTGAGACCCGCGGCGCCTGGCCAGTAGTCGTATGCAAGCGGCATTGCGACGGCACCCCAGCGGCGCTTGAATTCCACCAGTCCCGACTGTTCGGGCGCGGCACGGCCAAGGTCAAAGGTGACTCCGGCCGTCATCGCATCGCGCAGCGCACGCCAGAGAAGCACGTGATTGGGTCGAAACGCGCGCAGCTCGGGCCGCGAGGGGCCGAATGCGTAAATCCATTCGCGCCATCCTCTCCAGACGATCATGGCAGCCACGAGGTCGTGAGCCGGCATTCGCGCCAGATAAAGCTCGGCCAGTCCGGCCCGCTGCAAGTCGCGGCACAGGCCGAGGAAGAATCGGCGCGGCGGCGCCGGCACGCCATGCGCATGCGCCGTACGCTCCTCAAGCTGCGCCATGGCGCGCCAGTCCGCTTCGGTCTGGCCGCTGGACACACTGACGCCGGCGTTCTCACCCTGTCGGATGCTGTGTCGAGTGCTGCTCGCATGCAGGCGACCCCAGACAGCGCTCTCCCCACCGTCAGTGGACACGCGGTATGTGGAATAGTGCATCACTCGGGTGAAACCAGTCGCTGGATCAGAGATGTTACCAGCATGCTTGATCTCGACTCGCTTGATGCCGCGCTCCTCCGCATACTCGAGTACACCGCGCATCAGGAAACACGAGACATCCGGCGACCGAGACAGAGGTCCGGCGGCGTAGCTGAACGGGAGACTTACCAGGCGCCTTCGCCCGAAGAGCGCGGGAACCTCGAGGACCGGCAGACCGCCAAGCAGCTCACCCTGCGATTCAGCTGCCAGGTACGTGGCGTGCAGACCGTAGCACCGCGCCAGGCCGTCAATCCACGCCGGATGATGGTAGAAGAGGCCATGGTCCCGTGCGAGCGCGAGCCAGCCCGGTGGCGCTTCAGCGTACGTGGCCAGTCGCATCGACGTGACGATAGATGTCAAGAAAGCGCTCCGCGGCCGGGCCGGACGCGTAAGTGGCCCGCATGTGCGCCTGTCCCGCGCGTATGAGTCGGTTGCGAAGTGCTTCGTCGAGGAGTAGACGCTCGATCTGCGCGGCGAGATCCGATGCATCGTCGGGCCGAGCCAGGAGACCGGTGCATTCGGGACGGACGACCTCGGGAATTCCACCCGCGATGGTGCCTACCACCGCGGAGCCTGCAAGCAGCGCCTCCACGAGCACGAGCCCAAGTCCCTCCGCATTTCCGCGAGTGGGCAGCACCGTCACCGTGCTGGCCCCATATTCCGCCGGCATGGCGTCCTGGGGCACGAGTGGTGACCACAGCACACCGTCGTCGATCCCGAGGCGTTTCGCGAGTGCACGCAATGCCCCTTCCATGTGGCCCTGGCCGAGGATTCGAAGCTGGCACGACACACCACGTTGGCACAGAAGCGCGAATGCCTCGATGAGTACATCCACGCCCTTGCTCGCCGTCAGGTTCCCCGCGAAGAGAATGCGTGGCGGATGCGCCTTCGGGATTGCCAACCCTGCGGCGAAGCGGTCGACATCCACCGGCATCGGCGTCACCTCCACGGGGGTCCGGAGATCGGGGAAGACCCTGGCAATATCACGGGCCAGAAAGCGGGATACTGCGGTAATGGCACTGGCTCGGTGAAACACACCCCGCCCGATCCGCCGCAGCGGCGCGCGATCAAGCAGCCTGACATCGCTTCCATGGCAGGTCACGATAAGGCGTTCTCCAAGTCGTGACGCGAGCCATCCAGCGGGCATCCACCAATGCGCATGTATGATATCGGGCGCAAAGGTCCGGACTTCATCTGCGAGCGCACGGCGGAACGCAGCAAGAAAGAACAGGACACCCGCCATGGCAACCGGCGATGATAGCGCGCGTCGATGGAGGGATCCCGTGTAGCCAATACGCTCGAGGGCTTCCGGAGCGTAACGAAACCGGTGTACAGGCAGATCACCCATCACCTCATGCTCCGCGGTGCCCGGAGCGTGTGGCGTGAGGATGCGCACATCGTGATCGGCTGTGCGTGCCGCAACAGCGAGTCGCGCCACGAACGCTCCGGCCGGATCGCCCGCAAAGCGGGGGTAGTTTTGCGTCACGACGAGCACGCGCATGCAGGGAAAGTAGCGAGCCGGGTCGATTCGCGCCGCACGACATGTCGCACCACTGCATTCGCAGGCCGCGAGCATGGCCGCTGCGAGCTACGTACCGTTGGAGTCAGCGGATCGGAGACGATCGCGCAGCGCCTGAACGAGCAGGAAAAGGACTGCCGGTAGAATCTCCAGGACGGTGAGCCAGAGACGTGATGCCACTACAAGAACGATGGCATCTCCCGCCGGGAATCCGGCGTTGGCGAGGGCGACCTGCATGATTCCCTCTCGCACCACGAGTCCACCCGGTGCAAAGAGTGCAAGGAATCCGATCAGGTACGATCCAGTGAAAATGGAAATGTAGAGTTCCGTTCCACCTGGAGCGCTGCCAAGCAGCGCCTTCGTGAGCAGCTGGAACGCGGCACCGTACAGACACCAGGCCACGGCAGTTCCAACTACGGCGCGCACAACGATCGATGGTGCGAGACGCGGCAGAAGCAGTGATCGCCCCGTGAGGCGGGTCAGCAACCGCCCCACCATCGATAACGAAACCGGCAAGGCAAGCAGGATTGTCGCGCTACCTATCCAGATCGCCGCGAGGGCGATGCGAGGAATTTGAAGAACACTTGCCCCGGTCACTGCCACGACGACGAAGCCGGTAATAACCGACACGAGCATAATTGCAAGCGCTGAGCTCGCCCCAGCAACCTTGGAGATCCCGCGTCGCTGGACCATGAGTACCATGGCGCCAAGCTGCCATACCTTTCCTGGCACGTAGCGCCCGAGGTTGGACACGGTCCAGATATGGGCTGCGTCCCAGAACGGAAGCCGCGCATTCCAAGCTCCCAGTACCGCTTGCCAGACACTCACGAGCACTGCGTACGCGGCAAGGACGAGCACACAGGAGACGGCGATAATCGCCCAGTCGGGCGAGAGGTGTGCGGCTACGCCACGGATCGGGTCCCAGGTGCTGAGCACCTTGCGCGCCGTGAAGAACACCACAATCGCCATGAGCGCGACCTGGGCGACACGAAACAGCCTGTGATGCGCAGATATCGCAGGCGAACGCCGCGGCGGTTCGCCGTCGTCTCCAGCATTTGCACCGGATGCGAGCGGAGTGGTGTTCAGTGGTCGGATGCCGAATCGTGATCGGAACGCGGGGCGCTCAATTGCGCAAGCAACTGACGGACTTCCGCACGTTGACCAGCAATCATTTCTCCGAGTAGCCCGCCTACGAAGAAGATGCTGCCGACTATCAGACAGGTCTGAATGATGGTCCAGACTGCACGTATGCCCACGCCCCGCAGCAGCAGGGTGGCCAACGCCGCCAGGCCGGCTAGCACTCCAACGCCGAATAGTGCGGCCCCCATCATGCCGAAGAGCAGCAGCGGTTTCTGGGCAAAGCGCAGCTCGAACCAGACCGAGAGCATGTCGAGCGTGCCCACCGGAATGCGTCCGATGCCGAACTTGGACTTCCCGGCGTGACGCGGGTAGAGCGGCACCGG
>Ga0070681_10008413_pt1 | contig 10105 bp, 9 predicted proteins | sample KBSC83BmetaG_FD_65650 | JGI IMG/M metagenome (GOLD analysis project Ga0070681, IMG submission 65650) | Corn rhizosphere microbial communities from Kellogg Biological Station, Michigan, USA - KBS C8-3B metaG | ecosystem: Host-associated > Plants > Roots > Rhizosphere | place: USA: Michigan...
CAAGCCAGTTCGGCACCGCTCACGGAAGCTGTGGGCGCCCGGTGGACGTACGTCGTCGCTGCGGGCTTCACTGCAGGCAGCGCACTCGTCGTTGTCGCGCTGCTTCGCGCCGACACCTCCCGCCTGCGGGCGCGCGAGGTGCCCGCCTGACGATGTCCGCCCGCCGCGAATGGACGCGGGAGCGTCTCGTCGAGGCGCTCCGCGCGGGCGATCGCCGCGCGCTCGCCCGCGCGATCACGCTCGTCGAGAACGGCGACCCGCTTGCGTATCAAGTCGTCAGCGACGTGTACCCGTCGACCGGCGGCGCGCACGCCGTCGGTCTCACCGGGCCCCCCGGCGTCGGCAAGTCGAGTCTCGTCTCGGCCCTCGTCCGCCGGGTGCGGGCGGACGGGCGCGAAGTCGGCGTCGTCTCGGTCGACCCGTCGAGCCCATTCACGCACGGCGCGCTGCTCGGCGACCGCATTCGCCTGACCGATCACTTCCTCGATCCGGGCGTGTTCATTCGTTCGATGGGGACGCGCGGGCACCTCGGCGGCCTCGCCGAGACGACGCTGCAGACGCTGCTCGTTCTCGACGCGGCGGGGAAGGACGTCGTGTTCCTCGAGACCGTCGGCGCCGGCCAGAGCGAGGTCGGGATCATCTCGATCGCCGACACCGTCGTGCTCGTCCTGATGCCGGGCTCCGGCGATTCGATCCAGGCGTTGAAGGCCGGGATCATGGAGATCCCCGACGTGATCGCGATCAACAAGATGGATCACCCGATGGCGAAGGCGATGCTGAACGAGGTGCGGCAGGTGCTCTCACTCGGGCCGTCCGACGGCTGGCGCCCGCCGATCGTCCTCACCGAGGCGATGCGCGGCGAGGGCGTGGACACCCTCTGGGAGAAGATCGAGGAGCATCGCGCCTGGCTCGAGGCGGAAGGCGAGCTCGAGGAGCGCCGCCGCCGGAACCTGGCGACGGAGGTGTTCCAGGTCGCGTCCTCGCGTGCACGCCGCCACCTCGAAGAAGAGGTGCAGGAAGACCCAGAGTTGCGGCGGCTCCTCGAAGATGTACAGGCCCGCCGGCTCGACCCGTTGACCGCAGTCCGTGAGATCCTCGACAAGGTGTTCAAGATTGATTCCGCCGACGGCACCCACCCTCGCTGACGTCGAAGCCGCGCGCGAGCGGCTCGGCGGCCGCGCGCGCGTCACGCCCGTCTACGGATCCGAGACGCTGTCGAAGCTCACCGGCGGCCGCGTGTGGCTGAAGGCGGAGAACCTCCAGCGCACCGGCTCGTTCAAGGTCCGCGGCGCCGTCAACAAGCTCACCACGCTCGGGGAGGCTGAGCGCACCGCCGGTGTGATGGCGGCGAGCGCCGGCAATCACGGCCAGGCTGTCGCGTGGGCGGCACGCGAGCTGGGGATCGCCGCGACCGTCTTCATGCCGCAGGACGCGCCGATGGCCAAGGTCGAGGCGACGCAGAGCTACGGTGCCGAAACCGTCCTGACCGGCGCGATGTTCGACGATGCGATGGCGGCGGCGACAGCGCGTGCCGAGGAGACCGGCGCGACCTTCGTGCACGCGTTCGAGGACCCGCTCGTGATCGCGGGCCAAGGAACGCTTGGTCTCGAGCTCGTCGAGCGCCTACCCGATGCGACGACGTTCCTGATCCCGATCGGCGGCGGCGGCCTGGCCGCCGGGATCGCGACCGTTCTGCGTGCGCTCCGCCCGGGCGTCCGGATCGTGGGCGTGCAGGCCGGCAAGACCGATCGGGGCACGATCGCGGACGGCATTCTCGTCAAACACCCCGGTGAGCTGACGATGGCGATCCTGGACGAGCTGCTCGACGACATCGTCCATGTCGACGACGACGCGATCACCGAGGCGATCACGCTTCTGCTCGAGCGGTCGAAGCTCGTCGTCGAAGGTGCCGGAGCGGCGTCTGTGGCGGCGCTCCTGCACGGAGTGGCGAACGGCGAGAAGGTGTGCGCGCTTCTCTCGGGCGGGAACATCGACGCCACGCTCCTCGTCTCCGTCGTGCGCCACGGGCTGACCCGCGCAGGGCGCTACCTCGTGCTCCGCACCCGTGTGCCCGATCGGCCGGGCGGGCTCGTCAAACTGCTCGAGCTCGTTGCCGAGGAGCGCGGGAACCTCCTCGAGGTCAACCATCGCCGCGAGGGGTTCGGGCTCGACGTCGCAGAGACCGGGGTGGAGCTGACGATCATCACGCGGAACGATGAGCACTGCCGCACGCTGGTCGCCGCGCTCGAGGAGCACGGCTACTACATCGAGTCGATCAACCGCCGCAGCGCCTGAACGAGACGACGTCGCCGTCGAACGTGGCGACCCCGCCCGGCGAGACCGCGCGTGCGTCGAAGCCCTCGCGGGCGAGGAGCGACGCGGCGATTGCGGCACGAGGGCCGCTCTCGCACACGGTGACGACCGGCTTCGACCGGTCGAGCGCGCCGCAGCCCAACTTGCGGAGGAGGCGGTACGGGATGTTGCGCGAGCCGGGGATGTAGCCGGTGTCGCGCTCGGACGCCTCGCGCACGTCCACCACCTGGACGTCGGCCGCGGCGTCGAGCAGTTGCTTGAGCTCGACGACGTCGACCGTCGCGAGCGTCTCCTCGGCGCTGGGCTCGAGGACGTAGCCACCGACCTCGAGGATCCCGACTTTCCACAACGAACGCGCTGCGGCCATCGCCTCGTCTCTGGTTCGAGCGTGGACCACGAGGCGCTCACCCGGTTCCACAACGAAGCCTGCCTTCGTCGAGAACGATTCTCCGCTGACCGGCACGCTGATCGCGCCGGGCACGTGCCCGGCGGCGTAGTCCGCGAACGGGCGCACATCGAGCACCGTCGCGTCGCCGGCGGTGGGCAGCTCCTCCGGCTCCGGCGGCAGCGCCACCCACGGGCCGCGGTTCAGCGCGACGACACGCTCCGTCGTCGGCGGGCGCGGTGTCGACACCGACGCACTCACGAGCACGAACTCCTGCACGTCCCGATAGGAAAGCGCGTCGTTCGTCTCGCGCTCGCGGCCGATCGTCGACGAACGATCGCTCGACATGTTCCCACCGCACAGCGAGCCCGCGACGTGCCCCGGGAACACCTCGACGTCGTCGGCGAGCGCGGCGAGCCGTTCGAGCGAACCGAACAAGTCCTGCGCGCCCTCGCGCGCAGCGATCGCGAGGTCGGGGCGTGCGGCATCGCCGACGAATAGCGAGTCGCCCGTGAGCACGAGCTTGTCCCCGACCACGAACGCGCAGTGCTCCGGCCGGTGACCGGGCGTGTGCAGGACGCGGATCTCGGTCGCACCTGCGCGGACGACGTCGCCGTCGGCCAGTGCCTCGGATGGGTACTCGGCCGCGGCGACTGAGTGGATCGCGACCGGGAGCCCGTGCTCGACTGCGAACCGGCCGTGGCCGGACACGTGGTCGGCATGGGTGTGCGTCTCGAGGACGCGCTCGATGCGAACCTGCTCTTCTGCGGCCGCCTCGACGTACTGCTCGATCGCGAGTGCCGGGTCGACGACCACCGCGACGGCGGCGTCACGGTCCCCGACCAGGTACGAGGCGCACCCGAGGTCGTTGTCGACGAACTGGCGGAAGACGAGCACCGCCGGCGCAGCTTAGATCGTCAGGCGGCGGGAGGTGGGCGAAGCCACACGTAGATCCCGACGAACAGGGCGATCAGGGCCAGCGCCGCCGCCACCAGAGCGACGGCAATGGCCGCTTTGCCGAGCGAGCGGGCGCCGTTGTCGCGCGTGGTGCTCTTGACCACGTCGAGGTCCACCCGGTAGGTGATCGACTTGCCTGTCCGGTCGCCGACGAGCACGTTGAAGGTAACCGTCCCCGCCGTCTTGGGCACCGTGCCCCGGATCCCGAACGTGGCGTACTCGCCCTTGGGGATCCGGCCGCCGCTCCAGGTGATCGAGTCGCCCGCCTTCGACTGCGTCCAGCCCGGCTTCGCCTCCGCGTCGTCGAGGTCGAACCCCGCCGGCACGGTGAGCGTGACGTGGTCGACGCCGAGGTCGTCGTCCTCGTTCGGCGCGCTGAACGTCAAGTCGACCGTCTCGCCGACGCTGACGCGTGTGGGAGACACGGAGAGGTGCGCCCAGGCAGACGGCACGAAGACGAGGGCGCTACAGACCGAGATGACGCGCAATGACCATGCGCTGAACCTCATTCGTGCCCTCTCCGATCTCGAGGATCTTCTGGTCGCGGTAGAGCCGCGAGATCGCATACTCGTCCATGAAGCCGTAGCCGCCGTGGATCTGCAGCGACCAGTTCGCCGCGCGGTGCGAGAGCTCGCCCGAGAAGAGCTTCGCCATCGCCGCCGACTTGCGGAAGTCGCGGCCCTGGTCCTTCTCCCACGCCGCCTTCCACACGAGCTGCCGCGCCGCTTCGATCTCCGTCGCCATGTCGACGAGCTTCGTCTGCACGGACTGGAACTTCGCGATCGGCTTGCCGAACTGCTCGCGTTCCTTTGCGTAGGCGTAAGCGAGGTCGTACGCGCCCTGCGCGAGCCCCACGCCCATCGCTGCGACGGAGATGCGTCCGCCGTCGAGGATCTCCAGGAACTGCCTGAACCCTTCGCCGCGCGGGCCCAGCAGGTTCTCTTCCGGCACGCGTGCTCCCTGGAACGACAGCTCGCGCGTATCGGACGCACGCCAGCCGAGCTTGTCCATCGGGCCCGAGATCACGTAGCCCGGCGTGCCGTTCGGGACGATGATGTTCGAGATCTCGCCGTCGCCGGTAACCGCCGTGATGGTCACGCACGCGGTGATGTCGGTGCCGGCGTTGGTGATGAACATCTTGGCGCCGTCGACGACCCACGCCCCGTCCTCGAGGCGCGCGGTCGTGCGGGTCGCGCCGGCGTCGGAGCCTGCGTTCGGCTCGGTGAGCCCGAACGCCGCGAGCTTCTTGCCTGAGGCGAGGTCGGGAAGCCATTGTCGCTTCTGCTCTTCGCTGCCGAAGTAGTAGATCGGGAGCGTGCCGAGCGAATGGTGCGCCGCGACGGTGATCGCAACCGACGAGTCGATCCGCGTCAGCTCCTCGACGGCGATCGCGTACGCGAGTGTGTCCGTGCCGCCGCCACCGTAGTCCTCGGGGATCGTCATGCCCATCAGCCCGAGCTCGGCCATCTCGGCGACGAGCTCGTAAGGGAAGCGCTTCTCGCGGTCGAGGTCCTCGGCGACCGGAGCGACCTTGTCGAGCGCGAACTGCCGGACAGTGTCGCGGAGCAGCTGGTGCTCGTCGCCGAGATCGAAGTCGAGGCTCATCGTGTGAGCTCCTCCGCGAGCTCGACGATCAGGCGCACGCCGTAGCCGGTGCCGCCCTGGTCGAGCGCGTAGTCGGGGCGGCGCCGCTCGAGGAACGCCGGTGCGATGTCGAAGTGAGCCCACGGCCCTTCGCCTGCGAACTCGCGCAGCAGCTCGGCCGCGAGAATCGCGCTGCCCTCGCCGAGATCGGACGCGTTCTTCATGTCGGCGAAGTCGGAGTCGATGTAGCGGCGGTAGCGCGGATGGAGTGGGAAGCGCCACGCGAGGTCGCCGCTTCGTTCCGAGGCGCGCTCGACAGCTGCCGCGAACGACTCGTCGTTGCAGAACCAACCCGCGTAGAGGTCGCCGAGTGCACGCACCATCGCGCCGGTCAGCGTGGCGAGGTCGGCGATGTGCGTCGCGCCGCTCGACCGCGCGTAGTGCAGTGCGTCGGCGAGGATCAGGCGACCCTCCGCGTCCGTGTTGATGATCTCGATCGTCTTGCCGTTCGAGATGCGGAGGATGTCGCCCGGCTTGTACGCGGCGTTCCCCTGCACGTTCTCGGTTGCGGCGACGACGGTGAGGACCCGGATCGGCAGGCCGAGCTCGGCGATGGCGGCGGTTGCCTCGATCACGGCGGCGCCTCCCGACATGTCGCCCTTCATGTCCTGCATACGCAGCGGCTTCTTCAGGGAGATGCCTCCGGAGTCGAACGTGACCGCCTTTCCGACGAGGCCGAGGGTCACGCCGTCGCGCGCGCCGGGCGGGTCGTAACGCATGACGATCAAGCGTGGCTCTTGTGCGCTGCCGGCCGAGACGGCGGCCAGACCGCCCATCCGCTGCGCTTCGATCCAGTCGCGGCCGTGAGCGTCGACCGACAGGTGATCGCCGGCCAGGCCGAGCGCGTGGTTCGCGAGGGTGGCCGGAGTCAGGTCGTTGGCCGGGCGGTTCGCGAGATTCCTGGTCGCGTCGAGATGGCGGACGACGACCGCCTGCCGCTGCGCCAGCGCGTGCAGGTCCGGTGGCGCGTCGAGGGCGAGCGTCAGCTCGGGCCGAGCGTCGTAGCCCTGCTTGTACAGCCCGGGGTCGTAGGCGCCGTAGGCGGTTCCCTCGACGATCGCTCGCACCTCGTCGGCAGTCGTTGCGCTCCACGCGATCGTCCCGCCGTCGCTCCGGAGGGAGCGTGCCGCGAGCGCCGCGGCGCTCCGCAGTCCGTCGTGGCCGGGCAGGTCCGGGGCGCTGACACGGAGGTCGTTGCCGTCGCGGCGAACCTCTCCCGATTTCAGATCTGGCTCGAGTCGCGCGCGGACGTCGGTGTCCGCGGCCTTCCTGGTCTCGACCCGCACGGTGCGCGACTCTACCCGTTGGCTCAGGTACGGTTGCCTCGTGGCCGCCAAGGACTTCTTCGACAGCCTCGAGTCGCGCGCCGACCCGTCGAAGCTCGAAGGGATGTCGAACTCGTACCTCTTCGAAATCGAAGACGAGGGGCAGTGGCTGGTCACGGTCGCCGACGGGAACCTGACGGTGGCCGAAGGCGGGGGAGAGGCCGACGCGACGATCACCGCGTCCGGCGAGACGTTCGACAAGATCGTCGCCGGCGAGCAGAACCCGACGACCGCCTACATGACCGGCAAGCTGAAGATCAAGGGCGACCTTGGCGCCGCCATGAAGCTGCAGAAGCTCTTCTAGGTCGCCTTGGGTGTCAGACACTCTCGGTGTCTGACACCAGTTCGACGAGCAACGCCCCACCGGCGACGCGATCCCCTTCGGCAACGTGCACCGCACCCACCGTCGCGACATACGGCGCAACGAGCGGCGTCTCCATCTTCATCGCCTCGAGCACGACGAGCGGCTCGCGCGCGGCGACGCGGTCGCCGGCGGCGACGAGCACCTTGATCACGGTGCCCGGCATCGGCGCGACCACACTGCTCGACTCCTCGCCGGGGCCGTGCTCGTGCGCCGCCGCGTCGACGTCGGGCGGCGGCTTCACCGCCGGCGCCGGCAGGTTGAGGCGGAAGCCGCCGTGCCACACGGGGTCGGGAAGACGGGCCGGCGGCGCGGAGAGCGGTGGATGGTCGACGAGGAACGCGGTCGTCGCGTCACCGGCGCGGAGAACCGGGTGTGCGACGAGCCAGCGCAGGAGCGGCAGGTTCGTCGGGAGGCCGGTCACCTCGGTCGACGCGAGCGCGTCGGCGAGCCGGTCGAGCGCCTCGTCGCGCGTCTCGCCGCTCGCGATCAGCTTGGCGATCATCGAGTCGTAGCTCGTGCCGATCTCGTCGCCTTCTGCGACTCCGGCGTCGACACGCACCGAGGCAGGCAGCCGCAGCCGCTCGATGCGTCCCGCCTGTGGCAAGAACGTTCGCGGATCCTCCGCATAGAGCCGCACCTCCACGGCGTGGCCGTGCAACGTCGGCGTGATGTCGAGACGCTCGCCGCGCGCGATCCGAAGCTGCCATTGCACGAGGTCGACGCCCGTGACCGCCTCGGTGACGGGATGCTCGACCTGAATGCGGCCGTTCAGCTCGAGGAAGAAGAACTCGCGACCTTCCACGACGAACTCTGCGGTGCCCGCCGAGCGATAGCCGATCGCGCGCGCGAACCGAACGGCAGCGTCGCTCATCTGCGCGCGCAATTCCACGTCGAGCGCAGGTGACGGCGACTCTTCGAGCACCTTCTGGTGGCGACGCTGCACCGAACAGTCGCGCTCGCCCAGGGCGAGAACCGTCCCGTGGGCGTCGGCGAGCAGCTGGATCTCGACGTGCCGCGGCCGCTCGAGGTAGCGCTCGAGATAGACGCGGTCGTCGCCGAACGCCGCCTTCGCCTCCCGCCGCGCGGCGTCGAGCGCCTCCTCGAGCTCGTCGCTCGACCGGACGACGCGCATACCGCGGCCGCCGCCGCCGCCCGCCGCCTTCACGATCAGCGGCGGCTCGGACGCGTCGGGAATCGTCGGCACACCGGCCTCGACGGCCACACGCTTTGCAGCGAGCTTGTCGCCGCCTGCGCGCAGAGCATCCGGCGGCGGTCCGATCCAGGTGATCCCGGCCGCCTCGACAGCCTCGGCGAAGTCACCGCTCTCCGCGAGGAACCCGTAGCCGGGGTGGATCGCGTCGGCTCCCGCCTCCTTGGCGGCGCGAATGTGCTCCTCGGAGTCGAGATAGGAACGGATCGAAACCGTCTCGTCGGCTGACCGCGCGTGCAGCGAGCCCGTGTCGTCCGGGGCGACGACCGCGACCGTCGTCAGCCCCAGCTCGTGCGCCGCGCGGAACACGCGCAGCGCGATCTCACCACGGTTCGCGACGAGCACCTTGTTCACGCGCGGGACGTTAGTCGCCCGAGCACGGCGAATGAGACGATGCAGATCACTGAAAGCGCGAGGTACGGCACTGCGTCGGCGGTGGCGTGTGCGATCCCGCCGCCGCCCGCCGCGCCGAGCGTCTCGCCGGGCGCCCAGGCGAGGTTCACGAGCGCGAATGCGTAGCCGTAGTCGAGCCCGCGCGCCTCCGACACGTTGGTGAGGAGCGTCAGCGCGGGGGTGAAGAACGCGCCGAACGCGAGGCTCGCGAGCACGACCGCGACGGCGAGCAGGATCGCCTTGCCCGGCCACGGTAGGACGGCCGCGAAGACCGCCGAGCCGGCGAGGCCGGCAAGGATCGGCATCGTTGTGCCGCGCCGGTCGGAGACGCGGCCGACCAGGAGGTTGTTCCCAGCCTCGAGGGCTGCCGTGCAGAGGAAGACGGCACCGATCGCCGCGCCGCTGTAGCCGAGGTGCGACAGCCGGAGCGGCACGAGCACGGAGAGGTTCCCGAACAACAGGCCGGGAAGGAGGACGAGCCAGAAGCACATGAGGAGCTGCCTGTCGCGAAATGCTCCGAACAGCGCCGAGAGCGGCTGCGGCTCGCCCGGCGGCGCGGCCGACGTGGTTGCCGCGAATGCAACGAGGCCAAGCGACGCGACGCCGACGACGCCGAACGTCCAGCCGGTCCCCGCGAGCGAAGCGACGCCGCCGAGCACCGGCCCGAAGAGCGTGCCCCCGACTGCCGCCGCGAAGGCGGAGCCGATCAAGGTGCCCCGCCGCCCTTCCGGTGCCGCCGCGATGAGCCACGCAAGCGCGCCGGTCCACGAGAACGCGCTCGCGATTCCCTGGACGAGCCGCGCGACGAAGAGCTGCCATGCATGGTCGGCCAGGCCGAAGATGACGACGCAGACCGCGACGGCGCTCAGACCCACCACCACCGTGGGCTTCACGCCGAGCCGCGCCGCGACGGCTCCGCTCGGGATCGCCCCGACCAGCACGCCCAGCGGATACGCCGCCGTGAGCGCGCCGGCGCCCGTCTTGCCCAGGCCCAGGGTGTGGGCGTAGTGGGGCAGAAGCGGCGTCAGAGCCGAGAAAAAGAGCATGTCGACGAACACGACCGCTCCCGCCAAAAGGAGGATGCGCTGCACGGCCACCGACGGTACCCTCCGACCTTCGCATGAGGGTCTGGATCGCCGCCGCCGCCGCAGCGCTCGCGATCCCCGCCGTGGCCTCCGCAGGAACCGTCTTCCTGCTCGATGGACGCGGGTGGGGGCACGGCGTCGGCATGAGCCAGTGGGGCGCAGAGGGCTACGCCCGGCACGGCTTCGACTACAAGCAGATCCTCGCGCACTACTACCCGGACACGCACATCGGCATCGCCGAGCCCCGCGAAGTCCGCGTGCTGCTTGTCCAGTCGACGCCGTCAGTGCGCATCGGTTCGACGACGCCGTTCATGGTCATCGACGCGCGGGGGCGGAAGCTGCACCTGCCCGCGCGCGCGGTCGTGATCGACAAGCGGTTCATGCTGCAGCACGTCCGGTTCACGCAGCCCCTGCGGTTCGTCGCCGGAG
>Ga0070681_10008416_pt1 | contig 10104 bp, 13 predicted proteins | sample KBSC83BmetaG_FD_65650 | JGI IMG/M metagenome (GOLD analysis project Ga0070681, IMG submission 65650) | Corn rhizosphere microbial communities from Kellogg Biological Station, Michigan, USA - KBS C8-3B metaG | ecosystem: Host-associated > Plants > Roots > Rhizosphere | place: USA: Michigan...
GCGGTGGTCGGCGGCCTCATGCTGTCGCAGCTCCTCACGCTCTACATCACGCCGGTGATTTACCTTTACTTCGAGCGCCTGCAGGCCTGGCTCAACCGTTCCAAGACTCCGGAGGCACCCCTAGATGCAGGCCACCCCCGAGGCGCGTAGCCTCGCCGTTTTTTGCGACTTCGAGAACGTCGCGCTCGGCGTGCGCGAGGCGAAGTACGCGCAGTTCGACATGGGGAAGGTGCTCGAGCGCCTGCTCCTCAAGGGCTCGATCGTGGTGAAGAAGGCCTATTGCGACTGGGAGCGCTACAAGGAATTCAAGGCCGCCATGCATGGCGCGTCCTTCGAGCTGATCGAGATCCCGCACGTGCGACAGTCGGGCAAGAACTCCGCCGACATCCGCATGGTCGTCGACGCGCTCGACCTCTGCTACACGAAGTCGCACGTCGACACCTTCGTCATCGTGAGCGGCGACTCGGATTTCTCGCCCCTGGTCTCCAAACTCCGTGAGAACGCCAAGACGGTAATCGGCGTCGGCGTGAAGAACTCGAGCTCCGACCTCCTCATCGCCAACTGCGACGAGTTCATCTACTACGACGACCTGGTGCGCGCCGACGAGCAGAAGCGCCGCGCGGCGAAGAAGCGCCGTGAATCGGCGCCGGCCGGCGAGGACAAGAAGCAGGAAGCGTTCGACCTGCTGATCGAGACCGTGCACGCGCTGAATGCCGAGCGCGGCGAGGACGAGCGCATCTGGGGCTCGATGATCAAGCAAGCGCTCAAGCGCCGGAATCCCGGCTTCAACGAGTCTTATTACGGGTTCCGCGCGTTCTCCGACCTTCTAGAGGATGCCGAAAAGAAAGGCCTCATCAAGCTCGATCCGGACGAGAAGTCCGGCGGCTACATCGTCCGGCCAACTTAAGCCGACCCCGCAACAGCTCGAGGCCGCGCGCGCGAAGACGCTGCGCGACGTCATCGGGCCGGACCTGAAGGTCCTTTTCTGCGGCATCAATCCCGGGCTGTACTCGGCCGCCACCGGCAACCACTTCGCCCGCCCCGGCAACCGCTTCTGGCCGGCGCTGCACGCCGGCGGCTTCACGCCGCGCCGCTTCTGGCCGTGGGAGAAGGATCTTTTTCTGCAGCTGGGATATGGCCTCACCAACCTGGTCGGTCGCGCCACCGCCAGCGCTGACGAGCTTGACGCCGCGGAGCTCGTAAAGGGACGAAGGAGGTTGCAGCGCAAGGTGCAGCGCTATCGGCCCCGCATCGTCGCCTTCCTCGGCATGGGCGCCTACCGCTTCGCCTTCGCCACGCCGAAGGCCGCCCTCGGCGAGCAACCCATGCGATTCGAGGGCGCGCGCGTCTGGGTTTTGCCCAGCCCGAGCGGACTGAACGCCAACTACCAGATGGGCGCGCTGGTGGCGCTGTTGCGCGAATTGCATACAGCGGCGACACGGGCCTGATCGTTGCTGCATTGCCGCGCATGGCCGGCGACCTGCACGGTAGCGCTCCCGACGACTCGCCGGTCGCGCTGCTCATCATCGACATGATCAACGCCTTCGACTTCCAGGGCGCGGATCGAATGCTGCCGCGCGCGCTGGCCGCGGCGAGGTGCATCGCCGATCTGCGGCGGCGTGCGCGCCAGGCGAGGGTGCCTGCGGTGTACGTCAACGATAACTTCGGCCGCTGGCGCTCCGACTTCCGTCAGATTCTCGAGCATGTGCTCGACTCGCCGGGGCGCGAGATTGCGCGGCTGCTCGAGCCGGGGCACGACGACTACTTCGTGCTGAAGCCGAAGCACTCCGGCTTCCAGTTCACTACGCTCGGCGTGCTGCTCGAGCATCTGGGCGCGAAGATCCTCGTCCTGACGGGCGTAGCGGGAGACTTCTGCGTGCTGTTCACGGCGCACGATGCTTACATGCGCGACTACAGCCTCGTGGTGCCGCGCGATTGCACGGCCTCGCTCACCGAGGAAAGGGATCGCTACGCCCTCGCGCACATGGCCGAGGTGACCAAGGCGGACGTGCGCCCGAGCGCCGAGATCGACTTCACTGCTCTAGCTGCTTGTAGACGAGATTCGCGAGCCTGAGGAGCTCGTCCTTGTTGAGGTCGGCCGAGGCGAGCGCGTAGCCCACCTCGTGGTCGATCCAGTAGAAGACCCCGACGTTGTTCTCGCGGGCATAGCGGAAGGCGGTCTCGCGATTTTTCGATGCCTCGGTCCGGACATAGAGCGTGAGGCGGCGGCCGGTCTGGTTCTGGTACATGAAGAGCGCCACGGGACCGTTTTCTCCCGGCAGCAAACGCCCGCCGACGAGTCCCATTCCGGCCTCGTCGAGCTTGGGCGCCTTGACCTTGACGCCAAGGCGCTTGGAGAGCCAGGTGACGAGGTGCTGTTCGTCCTCGGCGCCGACCTCGACGGGGTGCCGCACCTCCGGCGAATAGGTCGCGTGGGCAACGGCCGCGCGCCGCGCGAAGAGCGTGGTGTCGGGAACGGCCTGCGTGACGACACGTTCCGGCCGCACCTGCCAGCCGAGCGGTGCGCCCACCGCGATGCCGAGCACGATCCACGCCACGACCGCCGCGATGCGCCGGACCGGAATGCGGGGCGCGGCCGCGCGCGCAAGGCGCTCCGGCACCGGCTCGGCGATCAGGCTGTCGTACGCGGCGCGCACTTCGTTCGCCAGCCGGCGATAGGCCGCGATGCGCTCCGCCTCGTCAGGCCGCGCCGCGAGCCACGCCTCGATCGCCTCGCGGCGCCCCTCGGGCAGCCGACCGTCGGCATACGCCTGCAGCTCAGCTTCGGTGATCGGCGTGTCGCTCATTTCACCACCTTCAGCTTCGCGACGACCGGTTGTCCGGCCATCATCGCGCGCAGCTTCTCGCGCGCGCGAGAAAGCCGCGACATCACGGTGCCGATCGGGATGCCGAGCGTGCGTGCGACCTCTTCATAGCTCATTTCTTCGAGCGTGACGAGGAGCAGCACCGCGCGCTGGTCCGCCGGCAGCCGCGCGATGGCGCGATCGAGGTCGCGCACCAGCAGCGTATCCGGGCCGCGCTGCGGCTGCGCGAGCTCCGGCATGTCGTCCTCGAGGGGATCGACCGCCCGGGTGGCGCGAATTCGGTTGACGTGTACGTTGTGCATCACGGTGAAGAGCCAGGCGCGCAGGTCCGTTCCGCGGCGGTAGAGATGCAGCTTCGCCCATGCGCGCTCGAGCGTGTCCTGCACCAGATCGTCGGCCGTGGTGCGGTCGCCGACGAGCGCCCGGGCATAGCGCCTCAGGCGCGGGATCAGTTCCACCAGCCGCTTCGCTTCGTCCATTGAGGGAACAAGCCTCCCTTGGCGGCTATTCCACGTTATTTCGGCTCGTCGGGCAACGGCACAATGCTTAACAAATACGCGATCAGGGCGTCGAGGTCGGGCGCGGTGAGCTGGCTCGTCGTGTTCTTCACAACTTCTGACATGGTGTCGCCCATCACGTCGCCATCGGCGTAGAGCCCGCTCGTAAGGATGTCCTTCAGCTCGGCCGGTCCGTATTTCTTCAGCCGGGTAGGCGTGATGTTCGGCGCGTTGACGTCGTCGCCCAGCTTCGCGCCGCCGAGGTAGCGCGACTTCTTCGGCCCGCCGAGGAAGTTGCGCGGCGTATGGCATTCGCCGCAGTGGCCGAGCGCATCGACGAGGTAGCGGCCGCGGTTCAGCTGCTCGCTTTTCGACGGGTCGGGCGCGAGCGGGCCGGCGTCGAAGAAGAGCCACTTCCAGAACGTGACGAGGAAGCGCCAGCGATAGAAGAAACCGAGCTCGTGCTCCTTGCTGGGCTGCGCGCTCGCCTTGAGGGTACGCAGATATGCCCACAAGTCGCGCAGGTCCGCGTCGCTGATGCGGGTGAAGGAGGAGTACGGGAAGGCCGGGAAGTAGTTGGCGCCGTCGGGCCGCTTGCCCCCGCGCATGGCACGAATGAAGTCGGCCTCCTTCCACGAGCCGATGCCGGCCTTCGGATCCGGCGTGATATTCGGTCCGTAAAAAGTGCCGAACGGCGTCTTCAGCGCGCGGCCGCCGGCGAAGGGCTGCGCGTCCTTGCGTGTCTCGGTGTGGCAACCGATGCACCCGCCCGCCTTCGACAGGTACTCGCCGCGCTTCGCGTCGCCTTGCGCCAAGGCCAGAGCGGAGAACACCAGAAAAAAAAGCCCCGCCAGCGCGGGGCTTCTTAGCACCATCAGCCGTTACTGCTTCTGACGGAAGCTTTCGTGGCAGCCGCCGCAGGCCTTGCCGACGGCGCCGATCTGCGCCTTCACCGCGGCCTCGTCGCCGTTCTGCGCGACTTCCCAGAGCTTGTGCGTCTCGTTCTCCAGGCGCGCCGCCGCATCCTTGAATTTCGGCTGTTGCTCGTAGATCACTGGCAGCGCGGCGCTCTTCACGTCCTTCGTGCTGGGATCGAATCCGTCCCACGGCATGCGGCTCAGATTGTCGAGGAAGGCGGAATTGCGCTTCACTACGTCAGCGTTGTACGGAATCTTGCCCTGCGCCATCCCGGCCAGCGGGCCGAAGTACTTGCCCTGCAGCGTCATCACCGACTGCCGCTGCTTCACCAGGACCTCGGGTTTCTGCTGCGCGAACGCGGCGCCGGCCGAAACGCCCAACGCGATTGCCACCACCGCTGCCAAACCGCTTCTTTTCATCAGGATCTCCTAGAGGGGTACCTGCGTGCGAACACGGGTCCGGCCGGTCTATTCCCGGGCTAGCGCAAACCCGCCGCGTATTCCGCGACGGCGCGGATCTGGCGGTCGCTCATGCGCGCGGCCACGCCGCGCATCATGCTGTTCGGGTCGTTCGCCCGGTGCCCCTCGCGGAAGGCAGTGAGCTGGGCGGCGATGTAGTCCGCGTATTGGCCTGCGAGCCGCGGGAACTGCGCGGGAATACCGGCCCCGGCGGGTCCGTGACAGCCGGCGCACGCCGGCACACCGTTCGCCATGTCACCGCCACGCCAGAGCTTCTGGCCCGCGGCAGCGAGATCCTTGTCGCTCGCGGCAGCCGGCTTCAACGCTTGTCCGGAGTAGTAAGCCGCGAGGCCCTTCATATCGCCCTCGGAAAGGTTCGCCACCATGCCGTTCATGATGGCGCTCTCGCGCAGCGGCTTCTTGCCGCCGGCGGCCTTGAAGTCGCGCAGCTGCTTGTTCAGGTAGTCCACGCCCTGGCTGGCGATCTTCGGGTTCGCGGGCGCGGTGCTGTTTCCGTCGGCGCCGTGACACGCGGCGCACACCTGGTTGGCGATCGACTGGGCCTTGTCCTGCGCCTGCGCCGAGCAGGTGAACGCCAATGCCGTCGCGGCCGCCAAAGCCGATACCCGAACGAATCCCATCACCTGAGTCATCCCCTGACGAAAGGCGCGATTTTATTAGAATTTCCCGCTTCCATGACGGTCTTCTCCCAGGCGGCGTTCCTGCGCGCCGCAGCCCGCGCCGCCGATTTTCCGCCACCCGGCCCGCCGGAGATCGCGTTCGCCGGGCGCTCGAACGTCGGCAAGTCGAGCGCCATCAACGCCATCACCGGCCGCAAGGCCCTCGCGCGCACCAGCAAGACGCCCGGCCGCACGCAAACCATCAACTTCTTCACCCTCGGCGAGGACGCTCGGCTCGTGGACCTGCCCGGATATGGGTACGCGCGCGTGCCGCAAGCGATGCGCGATGCGTGGCGCGCGCTCGTTGCCGACTATCTGGAATCCGCGAGCGTGGTCGCCGTGGTCGTGGTGATGGACGCGCGCCACCCGCTGACGCCGCTTGACCAGCAGCTTCTCGGCTGGCTGGGCGACGTGCCGCGGCTTCTGCTTCTCTCGAAGGCGGACAAGCTCTCGCGCCACGAGCAGGCCAAGCTCCTCGCCAGCGTGAGAAGTCGTGACCGCGCGACGCTTCTTTTTTCGAGCGTGACGAAACAGGGAGTGGAGGAGGCGCGCGACCTGCTGGAGCAGTGGCTCCAAGCAGGCCGCGGGAATAAAAAACCCCCGGTAAAGGGGATGTAAACCGGGGGCAAAAACGCCTTAACTTTGGGATTAAGGCACCCGCTCAGGGAGGAGAAGCGGGAGACGATCAACTCGTCTGAAGGTAAGATGCGGCCGCCAGGGAAAAGTTCAAGCCGCACAAATCCATTAACCCTATTCCATGAAGGTCTACGGCAGCTTTCCGGGCGTGCGCATGCGCCGCATGCGACGCGCCGAATTCTCGCGCCGCCTGATGCGCGAGAACGTGCTCACTGCCGACGACTTCATCTATCCGGTCTTCATCATCGACGGCAAAGCCCGCACGGAAAAAGTGGATTCCATGCCGGGCGTCGAGCGGTACACGATCGACAAGCTGCTGCCGGTGGCCGACCAGTGCGTGAAGCTCGAGATTCCGGCAATCGCGCTGTTCCCGGCGATCGACGCGAAACTGAAGACGCCCGACGGCCGCGAGGCGTTCAATCCCAGGGGCCTCATCCCGCGCGCGGTGGCGACGCTGAAGAAACGCTTCCCGGAGCTCGGCGTGATGACCGACGTCGCGCTCGATCCCTACACCTCGCACGGCCAGGACGGCGTGATCGACGAGTCGGGCTACATCCTCAACGACGACACGCTCGGGATCCTCGTCAAGCAGGCGCTCGCGCAGGCGGCCGCGGGCGTCGACATCGTCGCCCCTTCGGACATGATGGATGGCCGCATCGGGCGCATCCGCACGGCGCTCGAGAAGGCCGGCCACATCCACACGAAGATCATGGCGTACTCGGCGAAGTACGCGTCGGGCTTCTACGGCCCGTTCCGCGACGCCGTCGGCTCGGCGAAATTCCTCGGCAAGAGCGACAAGAAGACCTACCAGATGGACCCGGCGAACTCGAACGAGGCGCTGTGGGAAGTCGGCCTCGACCTTGCCGAAGGGGCGGACATGGTGATGGTGAAGCCCGGCCTGCCCTACCTCGACATCGTGCGGCGCGTGAAGGACGAGTTCAAGGCGCCGACCTATGTTTACCAGGTGTCGGGCGAGTACTCCATGCTGCGCGCCGCCATCGCCAACAAATGGCTGCCGGAGTCCTGCATCGTGGAAGCGCTCCTCGCCTTCAAGCGCGCGGGCGCCGACGGCATCCTCACCTACTTCGCGCTCGAAGCCGCGCGCGCGCTGCGCAAGCGCTAGCTGAACTCGAGGCGCACGCCGTGCGTCTCGACCGTTTTCCCGCTCCCGCGAATACGCAGTGCCGGCGGTCTGCCCCATTCGATATTCGCCGGCGTGGCCGAGGCCGGTTGTTTCATCGGCAGGCAGACACCGGCCAGCTCACCGGCGTTCCGCCATTCCGGGCGCCAGACCCGCTCGGGCGTGAGGTGCTGGCAGATGAAGAAGTACGGCGCGTTTTCGATCTGAACGAGCCGGAAGCGCGCCACGCTGCCCTCCACCGGCCGCGATAGATCCATCGGCGCCCTCGCACCCGGGAATTCGCGGGCCACGGCGTCCGCGTCGTCGGTCCGCAGCGCCACCGCGGCCAGACCCTCGCCGAAGCTGCGGTAGTAGTCGAGCCACGGGTGCGGCCGCGGCGCGACGAGAAGCTCGATGTACGTCGAGCCGAACATGATGCAGTGGTTCTGCGAGCCGATGCTATGGTGGCCCCGCGGCGTCAGGGTGAAGCCGAGGGCGCGAAAGTCGGCCGCGGCCCGGTCGAGATCGCGCACGGCGATCACGACGTGGTCAATGGTTGGCGGCAGCGGCAAGTGTCTTGAGGAAGCGCTCGGGGTTCTGGTAGCCGATCACGCGCAGTCCGGTGATCTCGCGGCCCTGGGCGTCGAAGAAGATGATTCCCGGCGGGCCGAAGAGCGAGAAGCGCTTGAGGAGCGCCTTGTCCGCTTCCGTATTCCGGGTGACGTCGGCCTGCACGAGCAGCATGCCTTCCATCTCGCGGCGCACCTTGGGATCCGAGAAGGTGAAGCGTTCCATCTCCTTGCATGACACGCACCAGTCGGCATAGAAGTCCAGCATCGCGGGCTTTCCTGCCGCCTTGAGCTTGTCGTCCAGATCGGCGAGCGACGACACTCGCACGAACGGCGTTGCCGGCAGCTCGGGCTGCGCTTCGCCGAGCACGCCGGCGAGTGGCCGCAGCGGATCCCGACTTCCGGCGAGCGCGCCGACCAGCATCGCGACGCCGACGACGAGCGAAATGACGCCGGCGCCTTTCCATACGCGCCACCAGCCCGAGGCCCCTGCCGGGAGCGCGTCGAGCGCGCGCAGGAAGACGCCGGATCCAATCAAGAGGGCCGCCCACGCCAGCATCTGCACGACCACCGGCAGCACCGGCGCGGCGATATAGAGCGCGACGGCGAGCAGCAGCACGCCGAAAAACCGCCGCACGCCTTCCATCCAGGCACCGGCCTTGGGCAACAGCGCGCCCTCCGACAGGCCGACCACCATCAGGGGGATGCCCATGCCGAGCGCCATGACGAAGAGGGCCGCGCCGCCGAGCAGCACATCCCTCGTTTGGGAGATGTAGAGGAGCGCGCCTGCGAGCGGGGCCGCTACGCACGGGCTCACGATGACGGCCGAAAGCACGCCCATCGCGGCGACAGAGGCCACGCGCCCGCCTTTCAGCGTCGCATGCGCGCCGTGCAGCCGATGATGGATGAAGCCGGGAAGCTGCAGGTCGTAGAAGCCGAACATCGAGAAGGCCAGGGCGACGAAGACGAGCGCAAACGCGCCGAGCACCCAGGCGTTCTGCAGCGCGGCGGCCAGCAGGCTGCCGGAAAAGCCGGCGGCCACGCCGGCGACGGCATAGGCGAGCGCCATGCCGAGCACATAGGCGCCCGATAGCGCGAGCGCGTGCATCTTGTTCAGCGCACGGCCCTCGCCCGCGATGATGCTCGACAGGATCGGGATCATCGGCAGTACGCACGGCGTGAACGCGAGCAGGAGCCCGAACGCCAGGAAGCTCGCCAGAACCAAAATCACGTTGCCTTCGAAGAGGCGCGCGATGTCCGTGTCCGAGGCGAAGATCGACAGTCGCGGCGCGGCGCTGCCGCCGGCGGCGATCTCGAGCGCGGCACTCGAATCCATCGGCACATAGCAGACGCCCGCGTCGGCGCAGCCTTGCGAAGTGACCTTGAGGTCGAACCGTCCGCTGCCTTCCACCGGGATGCGGATCGCGACCGACTTGCGGTAGGTCTCCGTCGAGCCGAAGAACTCGTCCTTGTGCGGGATGCCCCGCGGCAGCTCGGGCGCGCCGAGCTTGATGGAAGGATTTCCTTCCGCGGCAAACTTGAAGCGCTCGCGGTAGAGGTAATAGCCCGGCGCGATGGCGAAGTGCACTTCGATGGCCTGGCCGTCGAGCGCGCGCGCCGAGAAGCCGAACGCTTTCTCCGGCTCGAGCAGGTCCTGTGCGCCCGCCCACACTGGCATGAAACACAGCAGCAGGAGAAGGAGCCGCTTCAAGCCTGGGTCTCCGCCGCGACCCAATCCAGGTACTGTGGCAGGCCGCGCTCGATCGGCAGCGCGATGATCTCGGGCAGCTCGTAGGGATGGCCCGCGCGCAGCGCCTGCTCGAGGGCGGCGTAGCGCTCGGCCGTGGTCTTGATCAGCATCGGATGTTCTTCGTCGTGCTGCAAAGCGCCCTTCCAGCGGTAAACGGAGCGGCACGGCGCAAGGATGTTCACGCAGGCCGCGAGGTTCTTCTCCACCACCATGTCCGCCAACCGCTCCGCGGCGGCACGGTCCGGCAAATTAGTCAATACTAATAGCGTGCTCATGCGCCAGCCCTTCGTGCACCGTCGGATAGCGCAGCCTCACGCCGAGGACGGTCTTCATGCGCCGGTTGTCGAGGCGGCGCGATTCGTTCATGAAGCTCAGTACCGCCGGCGACACGTGCTCGGCGATCCGGCTCCTCGGCAGCCGTGGCGGCTTCGGCAAGCCGGCGTGCCCGGCGACCAGGTCCATCCAGTCGCCCATTCGCAGATCACTGTCGTCGGCCACGTTATAGACGCCCGGCAGCGCGTCGGGTTCCAACGCACGCACCGCCGTGGCCGCCAGATCATCGGCGTGGATGTGGTTGGTATAGACATCGTCTTCGGGGCGCAGCACCGGCGTGCCCGCCCGCAGGCGCTCGATTGGCAGGCGATCGGCCGC
>Ga0070681_10008417_pt1 | contig 10104 bp, 17 predicted proteins | sample KBSC83BmetaG_FD_65650 | JGI IMG/M metagenome (GOLD analysis project Ga0070681, IMG submission 65650) | Corn rhizosphere microbial communities from Kellogg Biological Station, Michigan, USA - KBS C8-3B metaG | ecosystem: Host-associated > Plants > Roots > Rhizosphere | place: USA: Michigan...
GATGGCACGGCACGGAAGGGTGCGGACCGCGTCGGATGTGCCGCGGCCTGTGAGCGGTCGTGGTCAGTGCGCTCCAGCGCTGACCAAGTGGGATTCGTGCGCCAGTTCGGTGTGCTCTGACTGTGGTGCCCGATGGTCCGGATTCCCGGCTTACGACCGCTCCTGATCAGGCTCTGCTCGGGGTCGAGTAGCTGCCCGGCTGAGGCATCTGGCGATTTACCATGCCCGCCCAAGCAGTGACAGTCTCCCTACTTAGCCCAGCCGCTTTTGTCCAACTTTGAGGCGAGGCGCGACGGGAGCCGAGCTGCGTTTCGTCGCACATTTTGAGCGGCCTACCGCGCGAACCAGGCGCGTCTGGGACAACTCCAGGCTGAAAGCCTTACGCTCGCAATCGGCGGTGCCGTAGTCTCGCCGGCCTGGAGCATGCATAAAAAGGCGACACCCGTGGATCTGAGGAACCATACACGGTGCCACCTCTGCTTCGTCCTGGCCGACTTACGCACGCGTTTAGCGAATCATTGCTCCGCGTCCAAAAACTGCGTTGACGATCCGCATGCGTTGTTCCCCTGCAGAAGGACTCTATATATATGAAGTCTACCCCTCGGGCACTTCTAGCGATCGCCTTGGCAGGGATGTCGACCGCCTTGGCAACCGGTGCATTGTGGGCCGCGAACAACCCCTTTGTCGGCGATTGGAAGCTCGACCCGTCCCGAAGCAAACTCACGGATGTGATGAAGGTGGAGAGGCTCAGCTCCGACAAGTACACCTTTGATTTTGTTGGCGGCAGCCCTGAGACGATCGTGATCGATGGGACAGACCAGTCCGGCATGTCCGGGACTACCCTGTCGGTCAGCGTCGAACAGCCTGATGCCTGGAAGGTTGTCCGCAAGAAGGATGGCCGCATGCTCCTCACAGCGAACTGGAAGCTTTCCAAAGATGGCAATACGCTCACCGACAACTTCAACGAAGTCTCGCCCAACGGGTCGACCTCGACGGTGGACTATGTGTATCAGAGAAAGGGGCAGGGATCCGGTTTCGCGGGCACGTGGGTAAGCACGAGCGCGGTAGTGAACTTCGTTTATGTGCTCCAGATCCGGCCGTACGAGGAAGATGGCCTTTCCATCATCAATTCCTCTTCACAACTGACGCGGAACATGAAACAAGATGGTAGAGATTATCCGAACAGCGGTGCGAATGCAGCCGTAGTCGCTGCGTCCTCGGTGCGCAGGCTAGATGAGCACACACTCGAACTGACGGACAAAAGGAGCAACGGCAAAGTCTACGACACTCAGCAGATCAAGCTTTCCTCCGACTTTAAGGCGTTGACCGTCGCCGTCCGTACCGCAGGCCGAGATGAGCCGAACATCCTGGTGTTTGAACGACAGTAGATGATCCCATGACAGTACGTAACTCGTTTGCGGATTGATTGCTCGGGGCAAAAAAGAGTTTGTAGTACGGTGCCATCCCCGCCGCCCGATGTTTGACACTTGATCGCGACTGCCACGACCTCCGCCGCCTTCTTCCCGCATTGCGAACAGCGCAGGCGCGGTCCCCGAGGCCGCAAGCGTCATGGAGCAGCCCACTAGGCGCGCGAGTTCCTCCGGCGCAATATCTCACGTGAAACCGCACGCGCAGCTCGCACGCACCAGGAACTGCCCGAAGCAGTCGTCGAATCTCCGGATTTGAGTGAATATCCGCACCGGCGCGACGGTACGAAGGGTCGAGGCCGTGCGTCGACGCAATGCGGGGGCCGCCCGCAGCTGTACCACCGGGCAGATCCCCACAACCGTCGAATTCGCGCTGCGGTGGGTGGCTTCACAACGACGCGGAGGCAAATGATGGACGCTGGAGCGCGAGAGAAATTGAAGGCGGAGCTCGCCGCGACGCGTGACGACCTCAATCGGCAAGCCGGTGAGCTCGAGAAGCACGCGGCCAAGCTCGACCCGTACAAGCACGAGGAGGGTGATGTGAAAGCCTTTCTCGAGAGCGAAGCTCGTACTCTCCGCGAGGAGGCCCGGAAGTTAGGTAGCCAGTGGACGGACCTTGTGGAAGACGAGCTTCGAGACGATGACCGCGGAGGCCTCGAGCCATGAAGGGCGCAATCTACTCGCGGTTCGGCACCGACCGGCAGAACGAGTCCTCCATTTGCCGATCAGGTGCGTGTGTGCAGCGGATTCCCGGTGGAGGCTCCTGGCCCACTGGAACGACAACGCGACTGCGTTACGGACGCATACAGGGACCTGGGGTAGCCGGGCGAGCTGCCGCCTAGACTTTCTGAATTTTCCGGGGACGGAGGACATCACGGTTAGGAGTGGTCGTGCTCGCCGGTGATTTCGGGTGCAGAACGCGGGTATGCACGGGTAGCGCCTTACAAGCGAATACGTTCCGCGCACCGTTCAGGCGACAGTCCCAGGACGCCTACGATGTCTCCGCCTAGCTGGTAGGCGGCTACTGCGCCTTCGTGGAACTTCGCGACTCCGGGCCTGCGGCCAGACTCACTTGTGGAACGGATCTCGGTTATTCTGGGAATCTCATTACGCTGGTTGTCAGATATCTGGAACTCCAAGATGCTGGACGACGATTCGATCCCGACCCCAGCGCAGCCGGCGAATTCGCCGAATGCGATTGACTTGCGCCGCGTGGGCGCGCACCCGGATCACTGGTATCCGATCGCTTGGTCCCACGAGCTAGCGGTGGGGCGTGTCATCGGCCGCCGCTTTGCGGGCGACCCTATCGCGCTTTACCGAGGCGCTCAGGGTCGCGTGTTTGCACTGGAAGACCGCTGTGCTCACCGCCAAGTGCCGCTCCACCTTGGCGTCGTATCGGGGGAGGAGATCAAATGCCACTATCACGGATGGACCTACGACGGCAGCGGAAAATGCGTGAGCGTACCCTACCTCGGCAAGGAACGGCTGCCCAATGGGGTAAGAGGCTATCCCGCGCTTGAGGTCGACGGAGTCATTTTGATTTTTCCTGGCGACCCAGCGCTGGCGCAGGATCGCGTGCCCACGGTGCTCGGTTCCTACCGGCGCACGGATTACAAGACACGGCGGCTCTATCGTGAAGTGGCCTGCCACTACACCTTCATGCACGAAAATCTGTTCGACATGAACCATCAGTTCATGCACCGCAAGTATATGGGGTCGATCAGCGCGCACTGCATCGGCAGGGACCACGGAGAGCGGTGGGCGCAGGTGGAATACAGCTTCATGCGCACCGGGGGGAAGTCATCTTTGGGCGAGCAAGTCATCGTTGATTTGGTGCGTAAGCGCGGTGAGAAAAAGAAGGGGTTCCGCGACCACATGCGCATTCGCACCGACTATCCGGCGCAGAGCCTGAAGGTATGGGTGGGACGAGATATTCACGAAACCCAAGATCCGGTACTGGATGTATGGTTGTGCTACACGCCGGTGGACCTCGAACAGCGCACCAACCACAGCTACGGCTACCTCTCAGTAAAAAAGCCGCCGGTGCCCGGTCTTATCCACTTGGCGTGGCCTTTTTTGGTTTGGTTCACCGAGAACATCTTCCGTGAAGATAAGGAAATCGTTGAATTTGAGCAGCGTGCCCACGATGCGCAGGGGGCCGACTGGAACAACGAAGTATTTCCCGCGTTGCACGACCTGCGGGCGGTCCTTGCTCGCTGCGGCAGACCCATCCGGGCGTGAGACTACGCGTCAGCGATTCCGTCAGCATCAAAACGCACCGGCTGAACACGGAGGCGGGAGTAGGAAATTCGATGGTAGTGGGGGCAGGCTTCGATACCCGCCGGGCCCGCTCCTGCGGGTCCCGCTGACAGCGTGAAACGGCCCGGGGGGGGGGTGCTTAGCTACATTTCTCCACTTGTGTGCCGCGGGCCGTGGGCCTAGGTTCGTCGCCAATTTCACCTGTCAACTCCTGCACGCGCTCCACGCGCGTTGAGGTTGGTCCGGAGCGACAGGGAAGGAGGAGACAGAGCACGTGCGATACCTTTAGGTATCGCGAACGGTCTGGCATCGCCCAGCGCGAGCCGCCCATTGCGTGTCTCGGCCGGTCTCCGGGCTTGCGAGTGGATGCTTTATCCTTGAGACCGCACCTTCCCGTGCTCGAAAGCACAGTGGTTTATCGCGGTCTCGGGCTCGCTTACCGTTGCGTGGGCAGCGCCGGCATTGCATTGCTCTGGTCAATGCGCACCGGCTTCCCGTTTCACCCCTCGGCATTGCGGCCGACGGGCACCTGAGACGGAGCCGACTCTACGCTTGCGCTACGCAGGTCTGCAAGTCGGCACCTTACCTTCAACGTTTCCTTATCCTTGCGGCGCTACAAGGGCGATGCGCGGACCGTGCGCGCCCAAAGGTCGTCCGCCAAGAACTCGCTCCGCCACGCGCCACCCCGCGGAGCTCTACACGCCTTCGCCGCTTACCTACAGCGGCTTACCCGATCCCTTCCATGATCGCACCGTCACCGTCGCGCGCTGTGAACCCAATCCCGCGCGAAATGCCAATGTGTCCACCTCAGCGCGCGAGTGCCGCGAGTACCACGCCCTGCGACTCGAGCGGTAGCCTACACGGTGGACGCACGTCGCCGACAACGTCGTGCAGCTCTTCACGCGAAAGCCTGATGGTGAGTCGTGTCTTGGTTGGCATGCATGTACACTGCGCTTTCGATCACGCGGCCACTCGCCGCGCATAACGACAAGGGGAAATAACGGTGAACACAATCAAAACAGCGTGCATGGGGTTCGTCTTGGCGACGTCGCTGCTGTGCGCTGGAATGGGTACGGCCTTGGCGGCGGAACCCGGCAAGGTAGTGGTCGCGCTCTACTACGTGGCGCCCGGCAAGCACGTTGAATTCCTGAAATGGGCGGCTAGTCAGGATGCCGTTGACAAGGACGTCGGAGTTACTGCCAGCCAGTGGTATGCGCACACGGACGGCGATGCATGGGACTACCTCCAAATCAGGTCGGTTACGACGCCCGAGCAAGACAAGAAGTCCGAAGAAGCGATGAAGAAGCGCGGCATGAAGACCGGTCTGGCCGCTGGCGTGGTACTGCGCCAGTACATCAGCCGGCACACGGATACGTATGCCCTGGGCCCGGTCAGTTCCGCTCAGCTGCTAAAAGAGGCGACGGAGTAGAGGGCGCTCCGGCGATGTGCGCATGCTGAGTAGCGTCGCCGCGGACGCCAACACGCCCGCGGCGATGCAACCTCCGTTCGTGGAGTGCACAGGATTGCTAGCAGACTTTTGTGCGCCGTGACGCCACCCCGCGGTGAGATGACTCCCCAAAGGCTTCGATCGCGCTTACGCTCGGGAAAGTTTCAACGGGGTCGCGCTAGGCCGCCGTAATGCGCTACGGCAGTGTCTCGCAAACTTCCCGCGTCTTGACATCAGGCGGTGGTGGCGTACTGTCGGCGGTGCCTCGTGTTCTCAGGGAGAGCACAATGACCACTCTAACCAAGCGGCTTATCGCACCGTTTCTTGTCGCTCCGCTGACGCTGAGTTTGGTGCCGGCACCTACTGCGTTTTCGGACGAAGACAGACACCAAGACAGAGACACAGCAGTACCCGCACAAATTGTAGCCTTGGACGAATGCGACCCGACCACCTTCAATGCTGTGCTTGGTCCCGACTTTTGCAAGAACGTCGCGCTTGCATTTGCCACACCATTCGCCACGAAGTTTGCGGATCTATTTGCAGAAGCAGCCGCTGGGAAACCGGATCCGGCTTGGGACTTCGAGCCTGATAGTCTCACGATCACTAGAGGGACTCCCCTTGTCGTGGTCAACCAGGGTGGCGAGCCTCACACCTTCACCAAAGTGGCGAATTTCGGCGGTGGTTTTGTGGTGCCACTCAACGGTGGACAAGCGGTAGTTCCGGAATGTGCCGGGGGCTTTAAGGACGTCACGGTTGCCCGGACTCGTATTCTTCAAGGCAGCCAGTTGCAGGTCACAGGTCTATCGAAGGGCGAACACCATTTTCAATGCTGTATCCATCCGTGGATGCGCGTGACCGTCGAAGTCAAGTGACCGTGGAGGTAGCCCTAGGCTGCCCTTCACCGGAAGCTCTGTAAGACTGCGAGCGAGCGGCAAACCGTGAGCCGCCACCTAAGGCCGGATCGACCCATCAAGAGCGCCGCCTGACGAAGGCGTTTTTCGCTTGCTTGATCCTTACGGATCTCGCAACCTCTGTCTCGATGTCCCTAGCCATTTTGACAGCGCCAAGCGGTTGGAGCAGGGCTTGGATGTCGATGAGCGCACAGCGCTGAAAGCTCGTCTTGTCCTTGGCGAACTACTCGGTCGGATCAACCTGAAGCCCGAGGCGGCGACGGCGAGTTGTCGGCCGAGTACGGGATGCAGCGAGGCGCTCTGCTGAAGGTCGCAGGCTGTAGTGGTAGCGGGGCCGTGATATCGCCAGTTTCCTAGCGTTCCATGGGCGGCCAGAGTGAAGTGATCTAACGGCATTAACTTAAAGGATTTCGGCCGCCGCATACGTCGCGCGATGCCGCCTTCTGCAGCAGGACGACTAATCGGGCCCAGCGAGGGGTCTGTTACGCGGAAACGAAGTCGAGCTGATGACACGCAGGGCACCTAACGAACCTCGGAAGTTCAAGCTCGAACCATGAGCGACCACACTCGCAGCGCATCTTGTACACGTGCTGTACGGTGACCGTACCCCACTTCTCTTCGTGGACTTCTATCCCGCTGGCGCTTGCGCTTCGCGGTGGCGCGACGTTCAGACCTGCTCGTCGGCCGAGTGGCGGGAACTTGTTAGGATGAACGGTCCGTTCCTTCACGACCAATCCCTCGCTGTTTTGAGTACCTGCTCGCAGGGGCGAGCCGTCCGTGGCGAACAACGCGTGGTCATCCTTGATGGTCCCGACGGACTTAAGTCACCTCAGCCAGCGCTGCCGGGAGAGGCAGCAGATCAGACCACTCGGCGACCATAGGTTGGCCGGGAGCGCGCACTCCGTACGGTAACGCACATAAGTCGTGCGGGCGGGGTTTCCCATAACGCGAACTGTGACACGTGTCTCACAAGCCACAATCCTGATCGCATGCCATGGGTGACGGACAAGTCCAAGCTTCGGGAGCGCCCGAGCCATTGGTAACGCTGCAAGTCTCTCCAGTTGGTTGGTTTGCACCGTAACGCTGTAGGCCGTTCCAGAGTTGAGCATCGATGCCAGTGTCACACTCGTGGCACCACTGGTGACCGCCACCTGCGCGGTGTTTACCAGCAGCACGAGGCCGCCGCGGTTCAGTCCTTGAACGCTCGCAGTGATCGAATAAGTGCTACTCGTGACATTGTTGCCAGATCCACCGCTGCCACCGCAACCAATGAGGCCTAGCGCAAAAAGAAACCCAACCCCATAGCGACAGCCCTCAAGCCACGGGTGCAATTTCTTCTTCTTTATGATCCGCCCCTACAGAGATGACATAACCGGATGCTGCCAACTATGGGGATAGCCGCCACGTAAGAAGATAGCAAACTCGGTTCATGAGTGTCCGCTGCGTACTGCTGGGTGGCCGGTAACAAGAAGGCGATCGGACCGATCAGGGTCGTGAGCGGCCCTTCGGCGGGCGCTTATTCGAACGGATTCAGCACCCGCACGTCGAAACGGGAGAAGTCCCGCAGGTTGCGCGTTACAACGGTCAGATCGTGCACGAGAGCCGTTGCCGCAATCATGGCGTCTTCGTAGACGGTGGCGGACTGGCGATGCATGAGCTTGGCCCATCGGCGAAAGCATGCGGCGTCCATCGCGAGTACGTTGTATGAACCTGCCACCTGATCAGCCCATGTCTCGAGTTCCTCTGCCTTGGTCGGGTCCTGAGTGCGAGTTACCTCGATGCCGGCTTGTATCGCTCCGACCGTTACTGCAGAAAGATGCAGATCGGAGTCCGCAACGTCCTGCAGCCAGGCGACGACCTTCGGATTCGGGCGCGGCTTGCGCAGTTCCGAGACGATGTTGGTGTCAAGTAAGTACACTGCGGTACTCAAAGCGACGGAATCGAACGTCTCCGATGCCGCCCACGGGGCGTTGCCGTCAGCTCGGCGCGCGCGAAATCCGTCAGCAGCAACGCCTTGAGCGAGGGCCGCGAGATCTGGCAGAGCCGCTTCCACTCCTGCATGGGCACCAGTACCGCAGTCTCTTCTCCGCGGCGCGTGACGATTTGGGGTCCTTCGCTGACACACGTCTCCAGGAGCTCGCTGAAGCGGGCTTTAGCATCCTGTACAGGCCAATTCTTTGCCTTCATGCCTATGAGCATATGACTAGTCGTCTGACTAGTCAAAAATGAGGCAAGGAGGGGCGGAGTGGACGCTATTATGGTAGCGGGGCAAGTTCTGTAAGTTATTGATTTTGAAATGCTAGCGGGGGCGTGCTCGCGACTAATAGTACGGCGGTCGTCCACTTCCCCAATATCGATCGACGCAGAGTCCGGCGTGAGGAAATCCCAACCCGCTGTGGCAGAGGACATCCGCTGACGCCGGACAATCTGCGAATCGAGCGAAGCGAGCAGCGATGGCGCTGCCTGCAATGCGGGCGCGAGCGCGCTGCGGCGTTTCGTCGGCGACGTCGACCAGCTGCCTGAGAATATCCATAACTGCCAGGGTAGGGCAGACAGAAGCCCAGTGAACAGGAGCAGGACTGTCGTGTTCGCCCCGACTCGGCTGGTGCCGGTTCCTATCCGAGATCAACCGCGCGCCGGATCGCACGGCTTTGCAACGGACTGCATCACCGGAACATTGATGGATGTCCGCGTCATCCGTTTCGTTGCGGCGGACACTCAGAGGCACAATCTCGTTAGCCAGACATGATCTGGTTCTGCTTTCGCCAGGGCCTTGTGAGCCGGGTCGAGAGCTGCGGTTGCTGGACGAGTGTTAAGGTGGTCATTGCTCATCCCCCACTGGGGACTTGGGGACGGCCGTAGGTACGGCGCCCATCCAGTACTCGAGGCCTGTTGCCCCTGTATGCCCTCCCGTCGGCATGCCCGCACACTGATTTTCCGGTAATCTGCCCCAGCCTCAGACGTCCATCGCCTGAGGCAAGATGATGGAACATCCGGAAATCAAGCTCCTCCTCGAGCTCCCGGCCGTCCGCCTGCTGCGCAGCCCCCACGCGGCCATGGTGCTCGGCTTCTTCTATCGTGCCTTCAAACACCAGCTTCGAGTCGCCCTTCCCGAGGGCGAGCTGCAGGCGATGCTGGAGACGTATCTGGAAGAGCTGCAAGCTTTGGACAGCCAAGGCTTTCCCGGTCCCGCGGCGGAGTATTTGAACCGCTGGTGCGAGGACTCGCACGGTTACTTGCGCAAGTACTATGGCGAGGACCGCCAAGAGCCGAACGCGGGTCGCATCCGGCGTCGTGGCGCGCGCAAGGGAGCGATCTACGTTCCGGCGACCACTGCACCGGCCCACGGGCGCCAAAGTGCTCCAACCCTGGGCCAATTCGAAACGCCCGACGGATCCGTCACGATCCCCCTCTCGGCTCCCGCCCGAGAAGTCCTAAAAAGGGAGCCACAGCCACCCAGAATCCCCACGCGAGTTGGTGCGCTCCATCGCGGCAGAGATTGCAAGAAAAAAGAGCAGGGTGAAAACCAAGCTAAGTTTCGCAGCCCAATAGACTGATCGTTCGCGGGATCCGACCGCGAGGCGAAATAAGGTAATTCACCCAGCCCACGTCACTCGGACGCATAGCCCCGGAACTCCATCGCCAAGTCTGGGTAGCCGGTCATGAAGATCCGCGCCGCTACCTCGATTGCCTTACGACCGACTGCAGGTGCCTCATTGTCGATTGCCAGTAAGCTTGACTCAGAATAGAAGGTCGCAACTCTCGGTCTCCGTGGTCTCCAGGTCGCGCTACTTTCCTTCGCCTGGTACAGGAATGGGCGTCTTGATGTCTTGAAGCTCTGGCGGCGTGCCCAAAGTTGAGTTGGTATTCTGTGCGACGACGATCTGCCATCGACTACTCAGTTTCCGCGCAACCAGGGTCATCATCCCGAAACGGGGTGTTCGTGGTGTTCCATCATAGTTCTTGTCGCCTTCGATCTTCCAGCTCCAATGAATTACTGCAATGTCAGGCGTGAGGAAGCGAGCGGTCGTCTGCAGCGGAGTCATGCTTGACTCTTTGA
>Ga0070681_10008418_pt1 | contig 10103 bp, 9 predicted proteins | sample KBSC83BmetaG_FD_65650 | JGI IMG/M metagenome (GOLD analysis project Ga0070681, IMG submission 65650) | Corn rhizosphere microbial communities from Kellogg Biological Station, Michigan, USA - KBS C8-3B metaG | ecosystem: Host-associated > Plants > Roots > Rhizosphere | place: USA: Michigan...
GGGCGGTCGTTCGGCGCGGGCTTGACGTCGGGGTAGGGCTGCAGGCGGACGCGCTTGCGCATGGCGGCGATGCGCTCGTCGTGCAGCTTGTCATCGGTGAAGGCACGCGCGCCTGCCGTGCCGAGCTGGACGGTGGCGGCGATGGCATGCGGCAGCGAGAACTTCGCGGCGAGCACGGTCTCGGGCTCGGCGTTGCGCAGCGCCTGGCCGCCCGGCGCGGTCTCGACCACGATCTCGGCGATGTCCTCCTTCTTTTCTTGCATGCGGCCGAGGAGCTCGAGGGTCGCCTCGACCGCCGAGTGCGCGTAGCCGCAGCAGGCGAACACCTTGTGGTAGCCGTTCGTCACGGACCAGACGCTGCCGAGCCCTTCGACCAGGGCTTCCGGAATCGCGCGGCACTTGTAGGCGCCGACGAAGACGTCGTAGGGCGTGACGTCGTTGCCGCCGATGCCGGCTTCGGCCCAGTCGGCGGCGCGCAGGCCGATCCAGGCGCCGGCGGAAGTCCAGGCGTTGCGGATGAGCGCGCCTTCGACTGCCGTGTCGAACGGGCCGGCGAACGACATGCTCGCCGCGCCGGTGACCGCGGAGAGCAGGGTCTTCGCATCCTGCCGCCGCACGAGGGAAGCGGCGGCCGCGCCGCCGATGGTGGCGAACGCGGCGTGCGGATGCACGTTGAACACGGGGAACGGGAAGGCGAGCGCGAAGCGCGTGGTGACTTCGTAGGCAACGGCGAGGGCGCGCAGCACTTCCTCGACGCTGCGGCCTTGCGCCTCGGCTTCGGCGAGGAGCGCCGGAATCGTGTACGCGCCGCCGTGGCAGGAGGCGTTGCGAAAGCCCTCGTCGAGCTCGCACCAGGTGATCGCCATGCCGTTCGCGCTCGCCGCCGCGTATCGATCCGCGCGCGGCGCGCCTTTGGCGAGCACGGTCGCCTCGACCTTGCCCGACGAGGTGCGCAGCAGGCCTTCGCGCGCCTTGGCGACCTGCGTCTCGAGCGAGCCGGCGACCATCGCGCCGATGTCGTCGGAGAGGATGATCGCCGCGCGCCGGCGCACGTTCTCGGGCAGCGGCTTCCCGACCGCCTCGGCGGCCCATTCGATCAGCTTGCGGGTGTTGGCGGCGGCCTGGGAGCGAGTCGGATTCGGGGTGGGCGTCATGAGAGGATGCTACGAGAAAACCTGCATCTACCGAATGGATTGCGGGAATCGCTTTCGTGGATGGATAAAGGAAGAGCCATGCGCATCTGGCACCACAGCTTTACCGACCTGACGGTCATGCCGCTGTATCGTAAGACGATTGCCGAGCATGCGGCAGCCGTGATGGGGAAGGACGCCACGGTGAGCGTGCACGGCCTGCGCCCCGGCACCTACACCGAGGGCTGCGCGCCGATCGACGCGATCAAGCACCGCTACGTGGCCGCGGTGCACGATCTGCAGATCTGCGACGCGGCGATGGTGGCGGAGCGCGAAGGCTTCGACGCGATGGCCATCAGTTGCTTCTTCGATCCGGGCCTGCGGCCGGCGAGGTCGCTGGTCGACATCCCGGTCGTCAGCCTCGGCGAGTCGTGCGCGCTGACCGCGTGCTCGCTGGGGCGCAAATTCGGTCTCGTCACGCTCTGCGAGGATCAGTCGGCCGACTACACCGACATGCTCGTGGCCTATGGTCTCGAGCGCCGCTTCGCCGGCGCGCTCGCGCTCGATCCGGCGATCGACGAGTTCGCGCTCGAGGCCGACGAGAAGACGGCGCGGGAGATCGAGGAGCGCTTCGATGTCGCGTGCGCGGCGATGGTCGCGCGCGGGGCGGAGATCATCATCCCGGCGGACGGCGTGCTCAACGAGTTCCTCGTGCGGCGTCGCCGGCTATCGGCGCGCGGCGGCGTGCCCGTGATGGACAGCCTTGGCGTGTTGTTCCAGCACGCGGCGTTTCTGGTCAGGCTCAAAGCCACGACGGGAATGGGCGTGAGCCGCCATCAGTTCTATGCCAAGCCGTCGCGGGAGATGGTCGAGCACGTGCGCAACTTCGCCGGCCAGCGGAAACTGGCGAGCGACTTCTCCGGCGACCGCTAAATTAGGGACGGACCCTAATTAAAAAATAATTAGGGTCTGTCCCTATTTATTTTTTATCTGCCCGCTGGCGATCTTGCCATCGATGACCACCGCCGCGATGTCGGAAACGATCGCGCGCGACACCACGGACGCCAGCCGGTTGACGCTGCCGCGCAGATTGGGCGAATCCATGTCCATGACCACGAACGAGGCGTTCTTGCCAGGCGCGAGCGTGCCGAGTACGTCGTCCAGCTGCAGGACCCGGGCGGCGTCACGGGTAATGGAGGCGAGCAACTCCTTTGCGTCGACAACGCTTGGATCACCCGCCATGGATCGCACGACGCGCGACAGGAACCCGACCTCCGCGAGCAGGTCCGGGCGGGTCGTCATTGCGTTGTCGTTTCCGAGGCCGATGATCGCGCCCAGGGCGCGCGCCTCGCGATAAGGAGGGATGCGCCGACCCAGCGCCGCCATGGTGCTCGGGCACATGGCGATCGGAATTCCGGCGTCGACGATCTTCGCTATCTCTTCGGTCGTGGCGACGGTCATGTGCACGACGAAATCCGGGCCGAGATGCTCGATCACGCGGTCGATGTCCGAGCGACCCGTGCGCCTGATCGAGATCTCCCGGTAATTGGGTGACGCCGCGGAATGAGTCGAAAGCCGCTTGCCGCGACCGCGAACGAGATCGCGTATCTGCTCGAGCGCCGGGTCCGTGACGTCGTTTACCCACACCGGGGCAAAGCCATCCGCCACATCGAGCGCGGCGTTGATGTCGTCGAGCTGGGCTTTGTCGAGGCCGGCTTTGTTCGCCTCGAGCACCTGCGCCGACTGCACGGGCAATCGGCTGTGGCCGGAGTAGATCAGGCAGGTGATGGCTGTGCCAGCCACCGCGTCGCGCAGGATCTGCGCGCCGGCTTTGCCACCGGTGCGATAGTCGGCGAAGGCGACGATGCCCGACGAAATCATCTGCTTGACCGCCAGCCGGATGTCCTCGACCAGGCGTTCGCGGCCGCGCTCTCGAATACGCACATGCCGCAGGCCGTCCGGTTCGAAGAGCAAATTGACCGTGGCCGGGACGCCGAACGGCAGCTCCTTGAAGCCGCAGTCCTCGATGTGCGTGTGCGAGTTGATGAATCCGGGCAGGACCAGTTTGCCGGCCAGATCCCACGTCGGCAGGCTGGGGGCGTCGGTGGCCGAGCCCACGGCAGCGATCTTCCCGTCCTGCACGGCGAGGTAAGCGTCGTCGATGATGTCGAGCCCGTCGCCGGCGACGACGGAGCAGTGCCGCAGCACATATCGGGCGGGAAGCGCCGTTGCAGTCATGAGATCGTCCTACACATAGAGCTTGCCCAGTTCCTTGCGGGGCTCGGAACCGAGACGTTTCTGATCGCCCTGGAAGACCATTTCCCCCGAGCGCAGAACGGCGAGCTCGTCACAGAGCCGCAGCGCGACGTCGACGTTCTGCTCGACCAGCAGGATGCTCTGGCCCGCGGCGCGAAGCTCACGCAGGCCCGCTTCGACCTCCGCGACGATGACGGGCGCGAGGCCCGACATCGGCTCGTCGAGCATCAGCAGGACCGGTTCGCTCATGAGCGCGCGGCCGATGGCGAGCATCTGCTGCTCGCCGCCGCTCAGGTCGCCGGCACGCGAAGCGATCCGTTCCTGCAGGCGCGGAAACAGGGTGAGGACCTCGGCCAGGCGCTCGGCCTCGCGTCGCACCCGCGACGTGGCAGCGTATGCGCCCAGGATCAGGTTCTCCCGAACGGTGAGGGACGGGAAGAGATCACGGTCCTGCGACACCTGCACCAGGCCGCGGCGGGCCAGCGCTTCGGGTCGCGCGCGCGTTATGTCGCCGCCCGCGAATTGCACGTGGCCGCCGGATTTGCGGACGAACCCGCAGATCGCATCCACCGTCGTCGACTTTCCCGCGCCATTCGCCCCGAGCAGTCCGAACACGGTGCCGCCGACGATCGAGAAGGAGACGTTGCGCACGACCACCGCGCCGCCGCGAACGGCGCTCAAGCGCTCGACGCTCAGGAGCGCCTGGGTCATGGGTGCTGCCCGCCGAGATAAGCGGCCAGCACGGTCTGGTCGCTGCGCACCACCTCGGCCGGTCCGCGCAGCAGCTCGCGTCCGAAGTTCATGACCACGATCTGGTCCGCCACCGCGAACAGGAAGTCCGAGGTGTGCTCGGTGACCAGCAGGCCGATGCCGCGATCGCGAAGCGACGCCAGCAGCTTCGCGAGATCGTCGCGCTCGTCGTGCGCCAATCCCGCAGCGGGTTCGTCGAGCAGCACCAGGGTCGGCTCGGCGGCCATGACGCGGGCCACCTCGACGCGCCGGCGCAGCCCGGCGCCGAGATTCGCCGCATAGACGAATTCCAGCTCCTCGAGCCCGAACGCCGCCAGGTGCTCGCGGGCGGCCGCGATCAGCGCGGCACGCGAGCGCGCCGGCTGGCCGAGGCGCCGGCCGTGGTCGAAGCCGAGCGCGATGTTCTCGAGCACCGTCAGGTCGCCGACGAGCCCGCCCAGCTGGAACGTGCGCGCCAGTCCTCGACGGGCGCGCCCGGAGGCCGATTCCCGTGTCACGCTCACGCCGTTGATCCTGATCTCGCCGGATGCGACCGGCTGGTGCCCGCTCAGCGCATTGAACAGGGTCGTCTTGCCGGCGCCGTTCGGCCCCATGAGGCCGACGATTTGCGCGCGGTTCACCGCCAGCGTCATGTCGCCGACCGCGGTCAGGCCGCCGAACCGGACCGTCAGGTTGATTCCTTCGAGCAGGGGCGTGGCCGCGGCGGCCGTCACAGCAGGCTCTCTCGGAATCCGCGGAACCGGTTGCTCAAGGTTCCGTAGATGCCGCGGGAGAAGAGCAGCACGCACGCGAGCAGGCTTATGCCGTAGATGATGTCGCTCACGCCGACGAATTCGGCCAGGTACTGGTTGAACCAGATCAGGATCACGGCGCCGAGCGCGGATCCGGTGACGGAGCGCAACCCGCCGATGATGAGCATGAGGAACAGCAGCAGCAGCTGTTCGAACATGAAGGATTCCGGCAGGAAGCGTAGCGAGAGATAGCCAAACCAGGCCCCGCCGAGCGCGAGGTAAGCCGAGCTCAGCACGACCGCCAGCAGGCGGGCGCGCCAGACGTTTATCCCCAGTCCCTCGGCCACGGCGGGCGCCTCGCGCGCCACCCGCCAGCTGCGCCCGACGCGCGATCGGCCGATGAGCCTCGCGACGATGAATGCCGGTACCGCCAGGCACAAGCCGACGAAGTACATCGCGGTGGCCGAGCGGAGCGTGCCGCCTCCGGCCAGAAGGAACGACGGCGCCGGGATGGAGAACCCGCTGTAACCGCCCGTGATCGCTTCCGCGTTCCGATAGAAGAAGTTCAGCAGGAGCATCAGAACGATGCCGGTGATGGCGAAATAGTAGGCCTGCAGCCGTACGGTGACCGCCCCATACAGGAACCCCAGCACGGCGCCCGCGGCGATGGCCGCGAGCAGAGTGAGCTCGGTCGGTACACCGAGCGTCGCGAGGCGGCCGGCGACGAATGCGCCGAGACCGAAGAACGCGGATCCGGTGAAGGCGAGGAGCCCCGCGCGTCCCAGCGCCATGTCGAAGCCGACCGCTGCGATGATGTACGCGAACGCCATGCTGAAGATGAAGACGTGATAGCCATTCAGGAGAAACGGCAGGGCGATGGCGACGATCAGGAGCGCGACGGGGACGGCGACGGAGCCTCGACGCAGGGCGCTCATACGCGCCGCACCTCCACGTGGCGCCCGGAGCCTTGCAGGCCGCGAGGGCGGATCACGAGGAGCAGGAACACGGCGATGAAACCCGCCACGCCGCCGAGCTGCGTGGAGACGTAGAAGTTCCCGCCCGTCTCGAGGAGGCCCATGAGGAGTCCGCCGATCACCGACCCGGGAATGCTGCCGAAGCCGCCGAGGGTCATGGCGGCGAGGGCCGTGATCATCGGGGTGTCGCCCATGGTGGCGCTGACCAGCGTGGTGGGCGCCGCGAGGATGCCGGCGATCGCCGCCAGCGTCGCGCCGAGGGTCCACATGATCAGGAACACGCGGCGCACGTTGATGCCGACCAGCGTCGCGCCGCGCAGATTGTCAGTGCTGGCGCGGATGACCACGCCGGCCCGGGTGTAGCGGAAAAAGAGCGCGAGGGCGGTGCCCGCGACGACCAGCACGCCGATCATGATGAGGTATTGCGGATTGAACGTGATGCTACCCACGCGCACCGACTGCATCGGCAGGATCGGCGGCATGCCGCGCTGGTCCACCGTCACGTACCCCACTATGCCGACGATGATGGACGACATGGCGAAGGTGGCGAACACCTGCGTGACATGCTCCTTGTGCAGCAGCGGCTGGAACGCGAGGAAGTTGATGATGGCGCCGATCAATGCCACGGCCGCGATGGCGATGACGACCGCGAGCGCGTAGCCGACCCCGGCGCGGATCAGCTCCAGCGCGATGAACGCGCCCGCCATGTAAAGCGCTCCGTGCGAGAAGTTGAGCACCGTCGTCGAGCGCAGGATCAGCGTGAGCCCGAGGGCCATGAGCGCGTAGACGCTGCCCTGGCCGAGCCCCGCTATCAGCACCTGAATGAAGGTCGTCACCGGCGCCCCCCTCCGTCGCAGTGGCGATTTACTTCTTGGCCTTCAGCCAATCGCTCCAGCTGTTCACCACGATGGTCTGCGTGCCGGTCGCCTTCGGGTCCAGCACCGAGAAGTTCGGGTGGATGCCGGGGCGGCGAGTCAGCTTGTTCTTCGCATCGAAAGGCGAGAACTTGAGCGGGCCGCTGATCGACTCGACGGTCGTCGTCTCGGCGGTGCGGATGAAGTTGTCGCGGGTGACGTTGTTGCCCATCGCCTTGAGGATCTCGACGTTGAACTTCGCGCTGACCGCGCCCTCGAGGGCGACGCTGTCCCAGTCGAGCTTCGGATACTCCTTGGCGAACAGCTTCTTGTAGTTGTCGTGCGACGGCGCATCGAAGGGCGCGGCGAAGCCGAAGATGCTGAAGAAGTTCTCGGCCGCGGCGCGCGAACCGAGCCGGGTCGCCTGCTCGTCCGGCCGGGTGCCGTCGCCCGTCACGATCGGCCCCGTGAGACCCTGCGGCCGGGCGTTCTTCAAAAAGATCGTCATCGGTTGCGGGTACGCGAAGACGACCGTCACGGCTGGCTTGACCGCCATCACTTTCTGGATCGCCGGCGTCGGATCGGCGCCCTTCGGGTCGAGCTCCTGGTTGGTCGCGATCTTCGCCTGCCGCGCATCCTTTTCCAGGGCCTGCTTCACCGTGGCGATGCTGGTCTGACCCCATTCGTCGCTGGTCGCCGCCAGGGCGATGGTCTTGGCTTCGGGATTGGAGGCGACGAAGCGCGCGATCGCGTCGGCCTGCTCGTCGGAGGTTGCCTTGACGTGGAAGAGGTTGCGCACGGGCGGCTCGGAGATCTTCGCCGAGGCGGCGTTGATGGTCACGAACGGGATGCCGTACTGCTCGATGAGCGGCTTGGCCGCGATGATCGCGTTCGAGCAGGAGCCACCGGAGATCATGAACACGTTGTCCTGCTCGACGAACTTGCGGATCACGGCCTGCAAGGTGGCCGCGTCGCAGCGGGTGTCGGCGCTGACGATTTCGAGTTGCCGGCCGTTGATGCCGCCGTGCGCATTCACATCCTTGTATATCGCCATGGCCATGTTGGCGGCCTTGGAGTAGACCGACGCGGGACCGGAGAACGGCGCCAGCACACCGATCTTGATCGACTTGTCGGTGACGCCGGGGTCCGCGGCCTGCGCGGACGCAGCGAGGACGACCGATGCCGCCAGCAGAGTCGCGGCGGCGAGTGCCGTCCGGCCGGTGGTGTGACGTGCATCCAATGCGGGTTTTCCGAGGTCCATGTGCTCCTCCAGTTAAGCGGTGGTCACCGGCCGGGCCGAAATCGACCCGTACGCGGCAACGCCGTTGATCAGTACGGCTTGGATGTCGACCTGCGCCGCGCTCAGGACTACGCTCGCGGCGAGATCGGCCGAGTGGGCGAAGTTCGGCGTCGTCGTATCGAAGACGATCAGGCTGGCCGATTTGCCGGCGACGATCGAGCCGAGCCGGTCGGCGAGGCCGAGGGTGCGCGCACCCCCGATCGTCGCCGCGCGCAGCAGCTCGATTGCCTGGACAGCACCGGAATCACCGGTGACGGCCGGGGTCGTGCGGGCCATGAAGTCCATTTCCTTCAGCGCGTCCGCGGTGTTGAGCATGGCGTTATCGCTGCCAAGCGCGAGCGTGATGCCCGCGTCGCGCGCGCCTTTCAGCGGCGGGAAGCCGTTGGCGAGGGCGGCCTGCCCGCGCGGGCACAGCACGAGCGGGATCCCGGCTCGACCGACGAGCCCGAGCTCCCGCGGCGTCGCATTCGTCATGTGCACGAGGAAGTCAGGTTGCACGATGTCGAGGATGCGCTCTACGTCGCCGCGCCCGGTGCGCTTTACGGATAGTTCCCGGTATAGCGGCGTCTCGATCGCGTGCGTGGCCAGGCGCTTGCCGGACTCGCGCACCCGGGCGGTGACCTGCGCAAGGGCAGGGTCGGTCAGCTCGTTGGCCCACACCGGGCTGAATCCGTCCGCCACGGCCAGGCACGCGTCGAGCTCGCGCAGTCGATCCGCGGAGAGGCGCGCCCTGTTACCGGCCAGCTCCTCCGGGCTCTGCGCCGGCTCGCCGCCGAATCGGGCGTAGATCAGGCCGGTGATCGGGCTGCCCGCGCAGGCCTCGCGCAATTCCGTTGCACCGCTCACCCCGTTTTCGCGGAAGTCGGCGAACGCGACGGTGCCGGTGGCGATCATCCCTTCGATGGCCCGGCGCATCGCGGCGATACGCGCCTCCCGGGTGTGCTCGGCCATCCACTTGAAGCGCAGGCCGCAAGGTGCCCAAAGCAGATTGGTGCCGGCCGGCAGGCCAAAGCCGCGTTCCTTGCAGATCGAGTCGCCGAGGTGGGTGTGGCCGTTGATGAAGCCCGGCACCAGCAGGCGCCCGGCGAGGTCGATGCTCGTCGCCCGGTTGACCGGATCGCCCTCGCCGACGGCGGTGATGACACCGTCGGCGACGGACACGAAGCCGCGCTGGATGAGCGAGAGATCGTCGCCGGCCAGGATGGCGGCGCCGGTCAGGTTGTAGCTGCTGGATTTCACCGCCGAGGACCCCTCACGCACGCGAATGCGTTAATCTGCCTGTATTCGATTATCGAACGACATGTGCGATTGGTGAAACCCATCGTAAGAAAAGGGCATAGCCGTGTCAACCGCCAGCGCGACCCCGACGGCTCGCGCGCGCAGACGCTCTCGCGCGGCATCCGATGCCTGGAAGAGCTGGCGGCGGCGCACGGGCCGCTGACCATCGCGAAGCTCGCGGCAGGCCTGGATGTCCACCGCTCGATTGCGTACCGGATCGTGCGCACGCTGGAAGACCATCACCTGGTCCGCAGGGATGCGGACGGGGTGGCGCTCGGCCTGGGACTGATCGAGCTTGCCCGCAGCGTGACCCGAGGCTGGGAGGACAACGTCCGCACCGCTGTGCGCAGCCTCGCCGACGAGCTGATGATGACGACGTACATCGCGGTTCGGGACGGCAGCGACTGTGTCGTCGTGATCAGCGAGGAGCCGCGCGGCCGGGACGCGGTCGTGACCTACCACCCCGGCTACCGGCACTCGCTGAAGGCCGGCGCGGATGGCGCAGCGGTCCAGGCCGCACTTTTGCCGGACGAGCGCAAGGCGCTCGGCGCGCAGATGGTGGAGACGGCGAGGATCCGCACGGTTGCCGCCCGCGGATATGCGAACAGCACCGGGGAGGTCATCCCGGGGCTGTCCGCCGTCGCCGTACCGATGCGGTTGCGCGCGTGGGGCGCGGCAGCGCTCGCCGTCGTCTTCGTCGGCTCCAAGTTCTCCGTCGCCGAGCTGGCGCGGCGGTTGTCGTCGGCGGCGGCGAAGATCCAGCGCGCGGCCTAGCGGCCGCCGGCGAGCGACTTCTCGGGAGACCGGTAACCCGCGCATCGTTCGTCGCC
>Ga0070681_10008419_pt1 | contig 10103 bp, 4 predicted proteins | sample KBSC83BmetaG_FD_65650 | JGI IMG/M metagenome (GOLD analysis project Ga0070681, IMG submission 65650) | Corn rhizosphere microbial communities from Kellogg Biological Station, Michigan, USA - KBS C8-3B metaG | ecosystem: Host-associated > Plants > Roots > Rhizosphere | place: USA: Michigan...
GAGCCGCAGGTTCGCGAGCTTCTGCCAATGGTCCCCCGGCATCTTGGTGTACAGCGAACCCTTGAGGTGCACCACCTCGTCGTGCGACAGCGGCATGATGAAATGCTCGCTGTACTCGTACATCATCGCGAAGGTGAGCTGGTCGTGATGGTGGGGCCGATAAATCGGGTCCTTCGCGAAATACTCGAGGGTGTCGTGCATCCACCCCATGTTCCATTTGAACGTGAAGCCCAGTCCGCCCTCGCTCGCGGGCTTCGTGACATTGGGCCATGCAGTCGATTCTTCTGCCACCGTGAAGCAGCCCGGCGTTTCGGCGCGAATCGTCTCGTTGAACTGCTTCAGGAACTCGATCGCCTCGAGATTCTCGCGGCCGCCGAAGCGGTTGCGCATCCACTCCCCGGCCTTCCGGCTGTAGTCGAGGTAGAGCATCGATGCGACGGCGTCGACGCGCAGCCCGTCGGCGTGAAACTCCTCGAGCCAGAAGAGCGCGTTGGCGACGAGGAAGTTGCGCACCTCGTTCCGTCCGTAGTTGAAGATGAGCGTTCCCCAATCGGGGTGCTCGCCCAGCCGCGGATCGGCGTGCTCGAAGAGCGCGCTCCCGTCGAAGCGGCGCAGCGCGTAGTCATCCTTGGGAAAATGCGCCGGCACCCAGTCGAGAACGACACCGATACCGTTTTGGTGCATGATGTCTACAAAAAAGCGGAAGTCGTCCGGCGTGCCGTATCGCGACGTGGGCGCGTAGTAGCCGCTCACCTGATAGCCCCACGACCCGTAGAACGGGTGCTCCATCACCGGCAGCAGCTCGACATGCGTGAAGCCGAGTCGGTTCACATGCTCCGCCAGCCGCGGCGCGATCTCGCGATAGCTGAGCGAACGATTCCCTTCCTCCGGAACGCGCGCCCACGAGCCGAGGTGGCACTCGTAGATGAGCACAGGCTCATGAAGCACGTCCCAATGTCCCTTCGCGGCGCGACGACTCATCCAGTCGCTGTCGCTCCACGTGTACTCCCCTTCGGCCTGGACGATCGACGCGGTGCCTGGCGACTGCTCGAGCTTGAACGCGAAGGGATCCGTCTTGACGCGGATCATGCCTTCCTGCGTGAGCATCTCGTATTTGTAGAGCGCGCCGGGCTTGATCTCGGGGACGAACAGCTCGAACACGCCCGACGCGCCCATCGACCGCATCGGGAAGATGCGTCCGTCCCAGCCGCAGAAGTCGCCGACGACGCTGACGCGTCGCGCATTCGGCGCCCAGACGGCGAAGCTCACCCCCGCGACGCCGTCCATCGTGCGGACGTGCGCGCCGAGCTTCTCCCAGAGCCGCCGGTGCGTCCCCTCGCCAAAGAGGTGCAGGTCGATGTCGCCGAGCGTGGGCAGGAAGCGATAGGCGTCGTCGCGCTCCCAGGTCGCCCCGTCAGCGAAATGAAAGCGCAACCGATAGCGAAGCGGCAGCGTCGCGCCGGCGACGAACCCGCAATACAGGTTTGCTAAACCCGAGACCGTCACGTCGAGTGGAACGACTCGGCCGTCCTCGAGCACGGCCTCGGCGCCTGTCGCGCCAGACATCAGGCCACGAATGACGACGCCGTTGACGCCGCCCGCGATGATGGCATGCGCCCCGAGAATGTCGTGCGGCTGGGGATACTCGCCGGCGAGCAGCCGGCCGAGGTCGCTGGCGTTAGGCAGCAGCTCGCTCGCCGACGGCCCCGATGTAGCGGAGCGGGCGCGAGGCTTCGGGGCGCGTGACGCCTTCGGCGAATCGGCGCTCATGAGCGGGTCGCCATGCGGCGGCAGCTCGTCTTGCGGATCGATCGGTAGCGCGGTCGACTTGATCTGTGCTGGCTCATTCGCTCCGCGCGTCGACGGACGTTTAGCCGACGCCCGCTTCGGCCGCTCGGCCGTGGCACTACCGGCTTCCTGGCGCGCCTCGGCGTCATCACCCACGGCACGCCCCGGGGCGTCGGCCCCGCGCCCCGCGTCCCCCGCCCCGCGTCCCGCGTCCTGTTTGGTTTTTCCACTCTTGGTTGTTCTCGAGCGCGGGCGCTTTCCCTCTGGACTCTCGCGCCCATCATTGTCGTCGTTTCGGTCTTCCGGGCTCATCTGACCTCCTGCTCGCGCCGTCCCGCGTTAGGCAGCGTTCCCTTCCGCCGCTGGCACCATCGCGGGCTCCGATTCGGGTGGCGTCGCTGAGAACCGGCGTTCCGTTCCGTGCCTCAGAAGCACCAGCGAGTGCGCGGCCACCGTCACCGATGTGCCGTCCGGCGGACCTTGTCGCTCGCGTTCCGAGTGCGCGCTATCCAGCAGCATCATCCAGAAACCCTCCTCGTGGACCTGAGGCAGGGTGAAGCGACAGTCCGATTCGCCACCGTTCAGGATGAGCAATAATGTATCCCCTCGAATTGGGCGACCCCGGTCGTCGACCTCGTCCGTGGCTTGGCCGTTGATGAGCATACCGAGCAAATGGTTGTTCCCGTTCTGCCAGTCCCCCTCCTGCATCTCCTGGCCATCGGTGCGGATCCACATCACGTCCTTGCCGGACGGGGAGTTAGGGTCCTTGCCTCGGAAGAAGTGCCGGCGTCGCAGCACAGGATTGGCGTGGCGAATGGCGACTACGCGTTGGACGAAGCCGAGGAGGTCGCGCTGGCGGTCGTTGAGGTTGGTCCAGTCGACCCAGGTGATCTCGTTGTCCTGCGAGTAGGCGTTGTTGTTCCCGCGCTGGGTGCGCGCGATCTCGTCGCCGTGGGCGATCATCGGCGTTCCCTGGGAGAACGCCAGCGACGCGAGCATGCTCTTCATCGCGCGATAGCGCAGGTCGAGGACCTTGGGATCTTCCGTCGGGCCTTCAGCGCCCCAGTTGCGGCTGAGGTTGTCGTTGTGGCCGTCATTGTTGTTCTCGCCGTTCGCCTCGTTGTGCTTCTGCTCGTAGCTCACGAGGTCGTTCATCGTGTAGCCGTCGTGGGCGACGATGAAGTTGACGCTCGCGTAGGCGTCGCGGCCGCTCCACTGATAGATGTCACTCGAGCCGGTGAGACGGGACGCCAACTCGGGCACGACGCCGGGGTCCCCGCGCCAGAAGCGCCGGAGGGCGTCCCGATACTTCCCGTTCCACTCCGCCCATCGAATGGGGAAGTTTCCAACTTGATAACCATCAGGGCCGACGTCCCAGGGCTCGGCGATGAGCTTCACGGTCGCCAGCTGGGGATCCTGGTGAATGATGTCGAAGAACGACGAGAGACGATCGACCTCATAGAGCTCGCGGGCGAGCACCGGCGCGAGATCGAACCGAAAGCCGTCGACATGCATCTCCTTCACCCAGTAGCGCAGCGAATCCATGATCAGCTGGATCGTGCGCGGGTGGCTCATGTTGAGGCTGTTGCCCGTGCCGGTGAAGTCCGTGTAGTAGCGCTTGTTCTGCTCTAGTCGGTAATACGCGACGTTGTCGATTCCCTTCAACGACAACGTGGGACCCAGGTGGTTCCCTTCTCCGGTGTGGTTGTACACGACGTCGAGGATCACCTCGATGCCGGCGGAGTGGAACGTCTTCACCATCGACTTGAACTCGTACACCTGATTGCCGAGGCCGCGCGTCGCGTAACGCACGTCGGGGGCGAAGAAGCCGATGGAGTTGTAGCCCCAGTAGTTGGTCAGCCCTTTTTCGGGCAGGTGGCGGTCGATCACGAACTGGTGGACAGGCAGCAGCTCGACCGCGGTCACGCCGAGGGCCTTGAAGTAGTCGATCATCGGGTCGGCACATAGGCCCAGATAGGTGCCCCGCAACGCCTCCGGCACGTCGGGATGCTTCACCGTCATTCCCTTGACGTGACACTCGTAGATGACCGTCCGATTCCACGGCGTGCGTGGATGACGATCGCTCTCCCAGGTGAAGGCGTTGTCGATGACCACCGACTTCGGCACACCGCCGGCGCTGTTGTCGGGGTCAGGCTCGAGGTCCTCCTTCGGGCCGCCGACCTTGTACGCGAAGACGGCGTTGCTCCACTTGATCGCGCCCGTGATGGCCTTCGCGTACGGGTCGATGAGGAGCTTCGCCGGATTGAAGCGGTGGCCTGCTTCCGGCTTGTACGGGCCGTGCACGCGATAGCCGTAGTACTGCCCGGGGCGCACGTCGGGCAGATAGCAGTGCCACACCTGATCGGTGTGTTCGCGAACTTGAATCTTCGCGCTCTCGATGGCGTCGTCTTCGTGGTTGAAGAGACAGAGCTCGACGCCGGTCGCGTTTTCAGAGAAGATGGCGAAGTTGACGCCTTCGCCGTCCCACGTCGCTCCGAGTGGGTAGGGTTGTCCAGGCCAGACGCGCACGTACTTGGTGGTTGGTGACTTGTGGTTGGTGATTCGTGGATTCAGGCGCGGATATAGAGGGCTGCGCTCCACGGTGGCATCGTGAGGGTTCGCCGCGCGGCGGACTCGGAGCTCATCAGCCGCCTTGGGGCGTCGGGATCTCCCGTGCCGCCTAACGACTGAGATTCGGCACGCCAACCGCTCCCGGCGGCGCTCATGACCAACTCCTCGCCGCCAATCTCCTCGGGCACGCGCGCCTCGCCGCCGTAGCCGGTGGAGTCGGTCGTTAGGCGCAACGTCCACCGCCCGGCCACGCCGATCGGCAGAATGGCATCGCGGAACTCACCGGTGCAATTGAAGATGCTGAGCAGCTCCCCGCGTCCCCCATCCCGCGCCCCGCTTCCCGCGCCCCGCATCCCCCGTCCCGCATCGCGCCGCAGCATCGTTATGCAGCCGTCCGCCTCGGAGACTTCGACCGACGCGCCGTCGGGAAGGAGCATGGGCTCCTCGTCGCGCAGCGCGAGGAGGTCGCGATACAGCTGGTAGACCGCCGCATGCTCCGGCTGCGAGGCGCGCTCGCGGTCGAGCCGCGATCGGTGGAACGTCTCCTCTGACTGTGGATCAGGCACCTCGTCGCCCCAGCCGAACGACTCGAACTCCTTCCGACGCCCCGAGCGTACTGCCGCTACCAGCTCCGGATCGCCGTGACTGACGAAGTACTGAAAGGGATTCGTCTCTCCGTATTCCTGTCCCATGAAGAGCAGCGGTACGTACGGAGAGAGGAGCAGCAGCGCCGCGGCGAGTCGGAGCTGATCGGGCGCGAGCACAGTCGAGAGCCGGTCGCCGCTCGCGCGATTACCGATCTGATCATGATTCTGAATCGCTACGACGAACTTTTCGCGCGGCAGCCCCTCCGATTTTCCACCGTGGCGGCGCCGACGATGTGGAGAAAACGATCCCGCGTACACGAACGGCTCGCGCAGCGATGCCGCGAGATGATCGACGGCGCCGAAGTCGGCGTAGTAGCCGAGCTTCTCCTGGGTAAGCAGGGAGTGCACGGCGTGGTGGAAGTCGTCGCTCCACTGGCCGTCGAGTCCGTAGCCATACTGCTCAATGGGACGAATGAGCTTCGGATCGTTGAGATCACTCTCACCAATCACGACGACGTTGCGTCCCAGCTGATCGGCCTGCGCGTGCACGGCCTCGACAATCTCCTGCAGGAGATGCGTCGCGCTAAAATCGAAGATGCCGTGGACGGCGTCGAGGCGCAGACCGTCGACGTGATACTCCGTCACCCAGTAAAGCGCGTTCTCGACGACATAACGGCGCACCTCGTCGCTCTCGGCGTCGTCGTAGTTGAGCGCGGGTCCCCACGGCGTCTTGTACTTCTCCGTGAAGTACGGTCCGTAGAGCGGGAGGTAGTTTCCCTCGGGGCCGACGTGGTTGTAGACGACGTCGAGAATGACCGCGAGCCCTACTGCATGTGCGGCGTCGACGAGCTGCTTCAAGCCCTCGGGTCCGCCGTAGCTGTTCTGCACCGCGTACAGCTCGACGCCGTCGTAGCCCCAGTTGCGCGCGCCGGGAAACTGGGCGACCGGCATGATCTCGATCGCGGTGACGCCGAGCTCGTGACGCAAGTCGCGGAGATATGGAATGGCCGCGGCGAAGGTGCCTTCGGCCGTGAACGTGCCGACGTGCAGCTCGTAGATGACGAGGTCGCGCATCGCGACGCCACGCCACCCATCATCGCTCCACGAAAACGCGCTCGGATCGACGACGCTCGATGGACCATGCACGCCGTGTGGCTGAAACCGACTCACGGGGTCGGGCACGAGTTTGTCGTCATCGTCCAGAACGAAACCGTACTCAGTCCCCACCACCGCGTCACTCACGGTCGTCCCGAAGACGCCGTTCTCGCCACGCGCGAGCTCGTGCTCTCCTTCTCCTTCACTCGTGAGGCGAACGCGCACCCGCGACGCGCGCGGAGCCCACACCGAGAAACGAACCCCCGCGCCAGGAATCACTGACGCGCCACGCTGCAACTGCCACAGATTCGACATTGGAATTGTGACGTAAGCAACAAGTGGACCTTGAACACTGTCATTCCGAGGAGCGCAGCGACGAGGAATCTGCACCAAATCCCCGATAGCTATGGACAGATAGCTATTAACTGGCTTTGGCAATTCCTCGCATCGGAATCCACGTCCAATCCGGTCGGTTATTCAGCTCATACATCAGCTCATAGAACGCTTTCTCGAGCTCGAACAGGCGCAGCAATGACTGCGTGTGAGCGCTATCGGACGGAAGGATGCCGCCTCTGGTGCGCGCGGAGTCAGCGACACCGAGGTAGCCGCGGAGAAATGCAGCGCGGGTGTCGCGCTCCCAGCGGCCGATGCGCAACTCGCGAGTGCCCATGTCGAGCGACTTCGCTTCCATGCCGAGCGTCGCCGCGGCGTACGCGAACGAGCGCAGCATCCCCGCGACGTCGCGCAGCGGGCTCGCTTTCTCGCGGCGCTCGGCGAGCGGACGTGCCGGCTCGCCCTCGAAGTCGATCACCATGAAATCGTCGCGCGCCGTGCGCAGCACCTGGCCGAGGTGGTAATCGCCGTGAGTGCGGATCGCGAGGCCGGCATCGCCGCGGACGTTGTTTACGATCTCATCAACAACGGCGAGGTAGTGGTCGCCGCGACGGACGAGTGCTTCCGCCTCGGGCGCACGCTCCTTTGGCAGGGCGCGGGCGCGCAGCTGCTTCTCGAGCAGCGCGAAACCGTCGCGGACCCACTCCTTCGCGCGTGAGGCCCAGCGCTCGACGACGGCCCGATCCACCGGCTCCGGAGCGAGCGCGGTGTCGCGTCCCGTCGCAAGTGCCTCGTGCATCGCGCGCGTCACCACGCCCAGCCGCTCGGCGTCCGCACGGAAATCGTTCGACGGATCGCTCTCGCGCGAAGCCTGAAAGTACGGTCGGCCTTTCGCGAGCGCATACGCCCACGCGTCGGTCGACTTCGGGAGGAACTCCTGGAGCATGCCCGCGACCGTCGGCCTACCCGCGTCCTCGAAGCGAACGACGCCGAGCAGAGCTGGGGTGTGCGCGAACCGCGCTTCGAGCGTGAGGAAGCGCGTCAGCTCGACATCGGGATGCTCTCCCGTTTCGAGCTTGCGAAACAACTTCAGAATGGCCTGGTCGCCAATCACGAGCGACGTGTTGCTCTGCTCCGCCGATCCGACGCGGAGCTCGGCCGAGGCTGGGACGACGAGCGGCACGGCGCTGAGCGGCTCGATTACCCAACGCGAAGCAGTGTTACCAAACGAGCCGCCGCGCGCGAACGCGTCCGCGAGCGCGCGGAGGAAGGCGCCGTCCTCGACCGCGTCGAAGAGTAGACCCTCGCCATCTCCGGCGACGACGCGCGCAAGCGTGCTCCTCGGTGGCGCGTCGCCGATCTCGTCGGTGCTGCGCACAGAGAGCGGCAGCTGATAGAGCCTCGGCTCGGCCGCGTTCGCCGTCGTCACCTCGAGCCGGGCTACGGCGAAGCGGCCGCCCTCCCACGGCAATGCGACTGCGTCGCGAATGCGCGCAGCCGACGGCGCGCCGGCCTTTGCTCCGAACCATCGGCGGGGCGCCAGGAATGCCACGAGCTCGTCCGTGCCAAGCTTTGCCAGCTCGTTAGGTGTGAGTGCGTCGGCAAGCTTCGGGACGTGAAGCGCCGGCGTCATCGCGCCGCTCGCGTGCGCGTTGTCCGCGCCGAGCCTCCGCTGCTCCACGTCACGGCCCTCTCCCTCCTCCTTATGCGGTTCCACGACATCAACTCCGTTGGCCGACGTACTGCTTCGCCTGTTCCGCCGGCATCAGACGGAACCAGAGAAAGTTGTGCGGTCCCATCGTCAGCAGATACGGCAGCTCGCCGATGGGTGGAAAGCTGTTCTTGCTATAGAGCTCCACCGGTACCATCCCCTGAAACTCGCGGAGATCCAACTCCACGAATTGAGCGAAGCGCGAGAGATTGTTGACGCACAGAATCAACTCGTCCTTGTAGCGGCGAAGAAAGACGAGCACGCGCCGGTTGTCGGGATGGAGCGGCTCCCACGTCCCGCGCCCGAACGCCTTGAACTCGCGGCGGACTGCGATCAACCGGCGCATCCAGCGCAGCAGTGACGTCGATGTGCGCTCCTGCGCGGTGACGTTGATGCCCTGGAAGCCATAAGGCGGATCGACGATGACTGGGCTGTACAACGCGGCGTTGTCGGCGTCCGAAAAGCCGGCGTTGCGATCCGTCGACCACTGCATCGGCGTGCGCACGCCGTTTCGATCGCCGAGGTAGACGTTGTCGCCCATGCCGATCTCGTCGCCGTAGTAGATGATCGGCGTGCCCGGCATCGACATCAGCAGCGCGTTCATGATCTCGATCTGCCGTCGGCCGTTGTCCATCAACGGCGCCAGGCGTCGCCGGATGCCGACGTTGATGCGCATGCGCGTTTCCCGCGCATACTCCTTGTACATGTAGTCGCGCTCCTCGTCCGTCACCATCTCGAGCGTCAGCTCGTCGTGGTTCCGGAGGAAGATCGCCCACTGGCAGTCGTTAGGTATCTCCGGTGTCTGACGCATGATCTCGACGATCGGCGTCCGGTCCTCCTTGCGGAGCGCCATGTACATCCGCGGCATCACCGGAAAGTGGAACGCCATGTGGCACTCGTCCGAGTCGCCGAAGTACGGTCGCACGTCCGGCGGCCACTGATTCGCCTCGGCGAGAAAGATCCGGTTCTGGTATTCGGCGTCGAGCGCGCGTCGCAGGTCTTTCAGGACCTCGTGCGTCTCGGGAAGGTTCTCGCAGTTGGTCCCGTCGCGTTCTATCAGATAGGGTATCGCGTCCAGCCGCAGCCCGTCGACGCCCATCTTCAGCCAGAAGCGCATGACGTTCTTCACCGCTTCCAGCACTTCAGGGTTATCGAAGTTCAAATCGGGCTGGTGGCTGAAGAACCGATGCCAGAAGAACTGCTGCGCGATCGGATCCCACGTCCAATTGGACGTTTCGGTATCCGTGAAGATGATGCGCGTCCCCTGGTACTTATTCGGGTCGTCGCTCCACACATACCACGCACGCTCCTTGGAATCCTTCGCCGCGCGGCGCGCCCGCTGGAACCATGGGTGCTGGTCGGAGGTGTGGTTGATCACGAGCTCGATGATGACCTTGAGCCCGCGCTCGTGCGCGGCGTCGAGGAAGCTCTGAAAATCCTCGATCGTGCCATACGTCGGGTTGATCGACTCGTACGACGAGATGTCGTAGCCATCATCGCGCAGCGGCGACGGAAAGAACGGCAGCAGCCAGACGCACGTCGCTCCGAGCTGCTGGATGTAATCGAGCCCCTCGATGAGCCCTCGAAAATCCCCGTAGCCGTCCGCGTTCGAGTCCTTGAACGACTTGACGTGGGTTTGGTAGATGATGGCGTCTTTGTACCAGAGAGGATCGGAGGGCATGGCGAGTAGAGAGCGGAGAGTAGAGGGCAGAGAGTGAAAACAGCGCTGTGGTTTTACGCTCTGCTCTCTACCCTCTGCCCTCTACTCGAAAGACGTGTCCTATCTGTCCCGAGATCGGATCGAGTCGCACGTAGTTGCGGGCGCCGCGCCAGGTATAGCGCGCGCCGGAGAGCAGATCGTGTACGATGTAACTCGCGTCCTCGGTGAGACCGAGATCGGCCAGGGGCACGTGCACCATCGTCTCCTGCACGGCGCGCGGATCGAGCGTCACGGCGACGAGTAGATCGGCATCGTCGTCAGCCCCCGTCAGCGCGTCGTCGGGCACCGTGTAGTACGA
>Ga0070681_10008420_pt1 | contig 10103 bp, 7 predicted proteins | sample KBSC83BmetaG_FD_65650 | JGI IMG/M metagenome (GOLD analysis project Ga0070681, IMG submission 65650) | Corn rhizosphere microbial communities from Kellogg Biological Station, Michigan, USA - KBS C8-3B metaG | ecosystem: Host-associated > Plants > Roots > Rhizosphere | place: USA: Michigan...
ATCGGCAAAATCGGTACGGGCAAGACTCATCTTGCAGTCGGAATTCTGAAAGAACTCATCCTGAATCGCGGCATCCCGTGCCTGTTCTACGACTATCGCGAACTGCTCAAGGAGATCCAGAATTCCTACAATGCGACCGTGCAGACCACGGAATTAGACGTATTGCGGCCAGTCTTTGAGACGGATGTGCTGGTGCTCGATGAATTGGGAGCCGTCAAGCCGACCGAATGGGTGTGGGACACCGTCAGCTTGATTCTGAACACACGCTATAACGATAACCGCACCACCATTATCACCACGAACTTCGACGATCAACCCGCGGCGGCGGCTTCCGGTTCGCTGTCTCCCGCTCGCGCCGCCAGCCGCGGCGAAACTCTCGGGGATAGGATCGGCGAACGTATGCGCTCCCGGCTCCATGAGATGTGTAGGGTCATCACGCTCGACGGGACAGATTTTCGGCAGAAGTTTCGGAGCGCCAATTTTCGCTAACTTCTTGGCCACGGGTATTCACGGATCTACACGGATCAAGCTCTACAACGATCTCGCACTGCCCGTGCCTGCTGGCTGAAATCCCTCTAGAATCAACTAGTGCTGGTTGAGCGGGTCGAATTCGCGCCTGAGCGGGATCTGGACATTTTCGCTGCCGTGCCCGCCGGGCCTGCCGTGTTCGCGTTGCGAGGGTATGAGTCCCACGCGGAGCCGTACGTCAGCAAGACCGCCAACCTGCGTCGCCGGCTGCAGCGGCTCCTGGGCCCGGTGGAAGAACGCACGAAAAAGCTGAATTTGCGCGACCGGGTGCGTTCGATCGAGTATTCGCTCGCCGGATCCGATTTCGAATCGGGCTTTCTCCTGTACCGGATTCTGCGGGAGACTTTCCCGAAGACGTACCAGAAACGCCTGCGATTCCGCTTCGCGCCCTTCGTGAAATTACATCTGGAGAATGAGTATCCGCGGGCCTCTATCACAACTCGGCTGGGCAGGCTCACTGGTCCGGCACTTTATTACGGACCATTCGTATCGCGGATTGCGGCCGAGAAATTCATGAACGACTCGCTCGACTTCTTCAAGATGCGGCGCTGCGTCGACGATTTGCATCCCGATCCTAAGTTCCCTGGCTGCATTTATTCCGAGATGAAGATGTGCCTGGCGCCCTGTTTCAAGGGGTGCAGCGATGAGGAATACACACAGGAAGTGAAGCGGGTGAAGGCGTATTTCGACTCGCAGGGAGAGTCTGCGCTGCGACAGTTCGCCGAGGAGCGCGAAGCTGCATCGGCAAGTCTCGAGTTCGAAGGAGCTGCCGCCATTCACGCACGGATCGAGAAGCTGAATCCTGTGGTGAGCCAGCTTCCGGATATTGTCCGCCGCCTCGACCGTCTGAATGCGGTGATCATCCAACCCAGCCACGTGCCGGGCTCGGTGGCGTTCTTTCGCATCGATTCAGGCCGAATCTCGGGACCGGCCGCGTTCAGCATTCAACCCGCGGAGCACGCCAAGTCTCAATCGATGGAAGCGCGAGTCCAGGAACTTCTGCAGTCATTCCCTGCAGCCAATGCGAAATCGGCGCTGGATACTATGGAGCACCTGGCGATTCTGAAGCGCTGGTACTATCGCGGAAGCCGGACGGGCGAGATTTTCTTTTCCGATGCCAAAGGTGAGCTGCCCATGCGCCGACTCGTACGAGGCATCTCGCGAGTGTTTCGCGGGGAGAAGCCGGAACCGATCAATTCCCCGGCCACTTCCGCGTGAAATCAATGCCGCACTACGGGTTCGTCAGCTTGTACAGGGCGCTGGCGTGCGCGCGCAGATTTACGTGCAAGCTGCTCAGTGAACCCAGGGATTTGTGAGTCCATAAATCGCGTACATCCATTTCGTGACTGGAAAACCCGACTTCGCTCCAGTCCACAGAGAAATCTCCTGCTGTTTCGCCCAGGCTAAACAGAGCGACGTATTTCTCGCCCGGCTTTGCGCCATCGGCGACCCACACGCGCAGATTGCCTTGCTCCAGAGCCTGATGGCCTCCGTGGCTGTGCTGGTTGACTTCAATTACTTCTTCGTTGGTGATGAGCGCCGTAGTGGCAGCGTCATTGCTGGGAAGATCTCCGCCGAATATCAGGGGCGAGCGGAAGATGCTCCATAACGTCATCACCGTCTGCTGCTCATCGGGAGTGAATTTACTGGGCGCGCCTCCGCCTTCGGTGGAGGTGACGCGCAGCTTGCCGAACGGAAGCATGTCGGCATCGGGCCACGTATCGTTCTTGCCGACCAATTGAGCCCAATCGCGCGTGTAGTCGAACTGCTGGCGCAGCAGCCTCCAGTCGTCCCAGAAATCGTCGGAGATGCGCCACATCTGCGCATACTTTTCGAAGAACTCCGCCTCGGAAAGAGGTGCCGGTCCGGGCGAGATGCTGAGCACCATCGGGCGGCCCGTTTTCTTCATGGCCTGGCTGAGGGCCTTCATTTCCGCGGGTTGGTAGAGATGGCTGCCCATGTCATCGGCCTTAATGAAATCGACGCCCCATGATGCATAGAGCTCTGCGATGGAATCGTAATAGGCCTGCGCGCCGGGCTTCGTCGTGTCCACGCCCCACATGTCAGGATTCCAGCGGCAGGCGTTGTCTTTATCAGCGACATCCGAGGCGCGGTATGAGGTGCCCTTAATCGGCAGATTCTTCTCGACTGCTTGCCGGGGAATGCCGCGCATGATGTGAATTCCGAACTTCAGCCCTTTGCTGTGAATGTAATCGGCGAGGGGCTTGAAACCCGTGCCATTGGCGGAAGAAGGGAAGCGATTCACCGCCGGCATGAGGCGTCCGTATTCGTCCATCGTGAGCGGTGCGCCGGGCTTGTAGTCGTGTCCTTGGGCGTTGGGCTCGTACCACTGGATGTCGACGACGATGTACTGCCATCCGTACTTCGCCAGGTGCTCGGCCATCCAGTCGGCGTTGGCTTTGACTTGTTCTTCGCGAACCGTGGTTCCGTACGAATCCCAACTATTCCAACCCATGGGTGGCGCTGGGGCTGTCGCGTTCTGTGCGGCGGCAAAAGGCAGCCAACCACAGAGGATCACAGAGGAGAACAGAGTAAAACTCAACTTGCGCAGTGCTCGCGCGTATCCCATGCCGGAGCATTCTAAGGGTTCCGCGAGGAATTCGAGTAACAAGAATAAGGACGGCCATAATGGCCGTCCTGAATTTCTTGACTGATCAGTGAAGATCCGCGTCAATCCATGGCGAAGAGTTTCAGATGTCGAGGTTCTTCACGTCCAACGCGTTCTCTTCGATGAACTTACGCCGTGCTTCCACATCTTCGCCCATCAGCGTGGTGAAGATCGTTTCGCACTCGGCAATGTCTTCCAACTTCACCGAAAGCAGGGTACGACGCTCCGGATCCATGGTCGTTTCCCAAAGCTGTGGCGCGGTCATCTCCCCCAAGCCTTTGTAGCGCTGGATCGTGAACTCTTTCCGCCCCTCATTGATGACGTAATCGCGAAGCTCTCGGACGTTCGTTTTCTCGACGACCTCAACCTCTTTGCGCTTGGGAGTTTTGGCAGCGGCTTTCTTGTCCGCCTTGTCCTCTACCGCCGCAGGCTCGCCCTCCACTCCGTCGCCATTAGCGGCAGCGGGAGCAGTCTTCACGATGCTCTCGACCACAAACGGCGGCTCCATGTAGGGCTCGATCTGCTTGTACTTGGCGATCATCTGGCGGCACTCAGGGCTCGAAACCAGCTCCCAGTTGATGATGTGCTCAGCGCCATGCTTGTTGACGAAACTCAGCTCCCACAGATTGTGTTCTTCGTCGAACTTCAATTCGACGGTCTTGAAGCCTTCGTCTTTTTGCAGCTTCTTGACTTCTTTTTCCAGCTTCTCGAGTTTCTTCGGCGGATCTTTCTTCTCGCCTTCGAAATCGACCCGCTTCGCGAGATCGAGCCTGGGAATGAGTTCGGCGACGCGCTCATTGCGGAGACGCTTGTCGACCTTCGCGAAGAACCCGAGATACTCATCGAGCACAGTCATAAACCGCGCGAGGTCCTTGCCTTCGAGCTTGGCAGCGCCTTCGCCGTAACGGATGATCAATCCGTCGGCCGCGCGCTTGACCATAACCTTCACGAATTCGCGCTCGTCTTTGATGTACTGCTGCGATTTACCCTTTTTCAGCGAAAACAGCGGCGGCTGCGCGATGAACACGTTGCCGCGCTTGATCAGCTCCTGCATGTGCCGAAAGAAGAACGTGAGCAGCAGCGTGCGGATGTGGCTGCCGTCGACGTCGGCGTCGGTCATCAGGATGATCTTGCCGTAACGGACTTTGGTCGGATCGAAATCGTCCTTCGCAATGCCGGTGCCCAGAGCGGTGATCATGGCGCGAATTTCTTCGTGCGCCAGCATCTTGTCGTAACGGGCTTTCTCGACGTTCAGAATCTTTCCTTTGAGCGGAAGGATCGCCTGGAAGCGTCGGTCGCGCCCTTGTTTCGCCGTGCCACCTGCCGACTCGCCCTCGACCAGGAACAATTCGCAGCGGTTGGGATCGCGCTCGGAACAGTCGGCCAGCTTGCCGGGCAGTCCTCCGGAATCGAGTGCCCCTTTACGACGCGTCAGGTCACGGGCTTTGCGTGCAGCTTCACGCGCGCGGGCAGCGTCCACGGCCTTGTTGATGATCTTCTTCGCGACGGTAGAGTTCTGCTCGAAGAACGCCCCCAGACGCTCGTTGACGAACTGGGTGACGGTTCCGGCGATATCGGAATTGAGCTTGCCCTTGGTCTGACCTTCGAACTGCGGTTGTGGCAACTTCACGCTGATGACGGCAACCAGGCCTTCGCGAACATCGTCTCCGGTCAGGTTCTCTTTGACGTCTTTGAACAAGCCCAACTGTTGCCCGGCGTAATTGATGGTGCGAGTCAGAGCCGTGCGGAATCCGGAAAGATGCGTGCCGCCATCAATCGTATTGATGTTGTTGGCGAAGCTGAAAAGCGTTTCCGAGTACGCGTCGTTGTACTGCAGGCCAATCTCCATGCGAACGCCGTTGCGATCGTCTTCCATGTAGATGGGCTTGTCATGCAGTACTTGCTTTCCGCGATTGAGATGCTTGATAAATTCCGCGATGCCACCGTTGTACTTAAAATCGGCGTGCTTCGGCTCTCCGGTCTTGGGATCGATAGTCCGCTCGTCCGTCAACGTGATCAGCAATCCCTTGTTCAGGAATGCCAACTCGCGCAAACGCTGCGCCAGAGTGTCGTAGTTGTATTCCGTAGCTGTGAAGATGCTGCGGTCGGGTAGAAAGTGCACCTTGGTTCCGGTCTTCACTTTCGCGACACCAGTCTTCTTCAGCTTGCTGGTAGGGTCGCCCTTGGAATACGTCTGCTGCCACGTGCCGCCATCGCGCCAGATTTCCAGTTCCAATTCTTCACTGAGGGCGTTCACGCAGGACACACCCACGCCGTGCAATCCGCCGGAAACTTTGTAGCTCGAAGCGTCGAACTTGCCCCCGGCATGTAACGTGGTCATCACGACCTGAGCGGCAGAAACTTTCTCACCATCGATGTCCATGTCGTCGACGGGAATGCCGCGACCGTCGTCTACGACAGTGATGGAGTTGTCATCGTGAATCGTGACGTCGATCTTGGTGGCAAATCCGGCAAGCGCTTCGTCCACGGAGTTGTCGACCACTTCGTACACCAGGTGGTGCAGGCCAAGTTCGCCGGTCGATCCGATGTACATCGCCGGACGTTTGCGCACGGCCTCCATGCCGCCGAGAACTTTGATCGAATCGGCGTTGTAATCGCTGCCGGTGCCGTTTCCTCCGGTGATTGGAGTCAGCTTGCCGTTTTTGGTTTTCGTGTCTGCGATGGGAGTATTGATCTCTTTGGTGGCCATTCCGCTCCGCGAAAATGTCCCGAATTTTTGTGCCGCTGTACTGCTCGATGCCCTGGAACTAGTGGCTGGGAAATTGTGTTTTGGCCGTCTGCGTTTTCGAGCCCGCCTGATGGGTTCAAGTCGTTGAAATTTCTAACACTTAGAGCCAAAACTTATGTCTAGATTATAGCACGAAATAGCCCCCTCCCGGCGTGCGGAAACAGAGCGAACCGAGCTAGTAAATTGTGGATTTTGAGGAGCTTGCTGCAAGGTCGGCACAGATTCGCGCGGGGATTCCACGGATAAACGATCAGAGGCATAGCGAGCAGGTTCATATCCGTAAGAATGAGTGTCGGGGTCAAAAAAATCAGGCGGCCAAGTTGGCCGCCCGTAGAAAGTTTAATTTTGTGGAGCTTACGCCGTGGCCGGCCTTTCGCCGCCCTTGGCGCGTCCCGGCTGCAGGTCCGGCTTGATGACGTGTTGTACGCCATCGTCGGACTTGGAAGGAGGCGGGGGCACGGGCGGAAGCTCTTTGCCGTCAACCAGCAACTTAATCTCGTTCGCATCGAGCACTTCGCGCTCGATCAACGCACGAGCCATCTTCTCCAGCGTGTCGCGGTTCTCGGCGAGAATCTGCTTGGCCGTGTTATAGCCGGTATTGACCAGCTTGCGGACTTCTTGATCGATCTTGATGGCGGTGTCCTCGCTGTAATCGCGATGCTGCGCGATCTCGCGGCCCAGGAAGATCTGCTCTTCCTTCTTGCCGAAGGTTAGCGGGCCCAGTTCGCTCATGCCCCATTCGCAGACCATCTTGCGCGCCATGTCGGTGGCCCGCTCAATGTCATTGCCTGCTCCGGTGCTCATCACGTTGAGGAACATCTCTTCCGCGATGCGTCCGCCCATCAGGATGGCGATCTGCGTCTCCAGATAGTTCTTGTAATAGTTATGCCGGTCATCCACGGGCAACTGCATGGTGACGCCCAGGGCCATCCCGCGCGGGATGATCGTGACCTTGTGCAGGGGGTCGGAATGCGGCATCTTCGCGGCGACCAGAGCGTGCCCAGCTTCGTGGTACGCCGTGTTCTTCTTTTCCTCATCGGTGAGCAGCAGCGACTTGCGCTCCACGCCCATCAGGACTTTATCTTTTGCCAGTTCGAAGTCGAAGTGCAGAACGGCTTTTCGGTTCTGCCGCGCCGCCGCCAGCGCTGCTTCATTGACCATGTTGGCCAGGTCCGCACCGGAGAAACCCGGTGTTCCGCGAGCCAGCACGGAGAGATCTACATCCTCAGCAAGAGGAATCTTACGGGTATGTACGCGCAGAATCTCTTCGCGTCCGCGAACATCGGGACGGCTGACCACCACGCGGCGGTCGAAGCGCCCGGGCCTTAGAAGCGCCGGATCGAGAACGTCTGGACGGTTAGTCGCCGCCATCAGGATGACGCCTTCATTGGACTCGAAGCCGTCCATCTCGACCAGTAACTGGTTTAGAGTCTGCTCACGCTCATCGTGTCCGCCTCCCAAGCCAGCGCCACGGTGGCGCCCCACGGCGTCGATTTCGTCGATGAAGATGATGCAAGGGGCATTCTTCTTGCCCTGCTCAAAGAGATCGCGGACCCGGCTGGCGCCCACGCCGACAAACATTTCCACAAAATCAGAACCAGAGATAGAGAAGAACGGGACGTTCGCCTCCCCAGCTACCGCACGGGCCAGCAAAGTCTTACCCGTTCCCGGAGGCCCTACCAGCAGCACGCCTTTGGGAATACGGCCGCCGAGCTTCTGGAATTTCTGCGCCTCGCGCAGGAACTCAATGATCTCGCGCAGCTCTTCCTTGGCCTCTTCGACCCCAGCCACATCTTTGAATGTCACTTTCTTCTGCTGCATCGAGAGCAGCCGTGCGCGGCTCTTGCCAAACGACAAGGCCTTATTCCCGCCGGTCTGCATCTGCCGGATCATGAAAAACCAGAGCGCGCCCAGAAGGATCAGCGGAGCCCAGGTTCCCAGCAACTGCAGGGGCAAGCTCCCGCTGTTGACGTCGCGGAAGGTGATGTTCACACTCTTGCTCTGCAGATTCTTCAGCAGCTCGGGAGTGAAGTAGTTGGCCGGAGCGGTGGTGTGGAACGCGGAGCCATCCTTGTACTTTCCGCGCACCTCCATGCCGTTGACCGTAATTTCCTTGATATTGTTCTGGTCAATATCACTCATGAACTGAGTGACATTTACTTCTTTGTCCTTGTTGCCGTCACGCGCGCCCTTGACGACTTCCCAGAGCAGTAATGCTGATACGCCGATCAGCAGCCAGAACAATACGGTTTTTACAGTTGAGTTCACCTAGAAGACTCCTAATTTCAACGCCGCGTACACGATTCCGAGCACCTGATAGATTAGATGCCACAGCACGATTTTGGATCGGCGAAATTCCCTAAGGCCCTATTCTACCCGTTCTTCGGCAAAATAGCCGCTTTGATCAATTATGACCTAAGTCACTCAGGATGTTGCTCTTGCGCTCTCATTGCCGGCTCGCTCCAGCTGCAGCAGATTTCGTTTGATTTGAAGGCCACCGCCGTACCCGCACAGCGTGCCATCAGACGCAATCACCCGATGGCAGGGAACCACGATCGCTATGGGATTGCGATTGTTGGCCATGCCTACTGCTCGAAAGCCCCGGGGCTGCCCGACAGCACGCGCGATGTCGCCATAGCTCCTGGTCTCTCCGTACGGGATAGCGAGGAGAGCCCGCCAGCAGGCCAATTGAAAGTCGGTCCCGCGCAGATCCAGGGGGAAATCGAATTGGCGGCGATGGCCGGCAAAGTACTCGTGCAATTGACCCAGATACGGTTGCAAGGCCTGCTCGGATTCCTCGAACTGCACGTTCTTTCTTTCGCCACGCAAGTCGCGCGGATTGGGACGGATGGTTTGCTGTCCTGGCAGACGGCGATCGAATTCGAGCGCGACCAAGCCACCCGGGGAAGCCGCCAGAAATAGCGGTCCGACAGGAGATTCCACCGTGGTGCAGAGAAGGGTTTCCACGTAATTGAAGGATGTGCCTAGGCTTGGCATAACGATAACACGGCGCCCCTCCCGGCGGTCCCCGTTGACAGAATCTGGTCCATGGCCCACAGTAGGGGGCTGCATTCGCCTTGGGCTTCGCCGATTGAAGAAAACAATTCTGATCATTTGCGTGGCGATCGTCGGGCCGGTGCTCGCGGTCACTCTGGTGTTGGCCGCGGGAGACTGGAGGCCCATCGGACAGACATCCCGTGGAGATAAAGTCTTCGTCAGCGCAGTTCGCACTCTCAAGAAGAATCAGCGTTCCACACTGGTACGCGTCGAATACAAGGAGCCTACAGTTCTTCCCCAGGGAGGACCGTTCGTGGAGATGCGAGCCCGGGTCCGTGTTAATTGCTCCAATGGCCAGATCACGCCGACCAGCGAATGGTTCTATATCCGCGATCGAAGCGGACGAATCGTGGTCAGCAAGAAGGCTACCCACGACGATCAGTTTGGCAAGGAGCCCGAGGGCGGTTTCCTGGAGTTGGTCAGCAAAAACGTGTGCACCCAGGCTAAATAGTAGTTTGGCCTGGAGACAGCGAAGTGAAGGGCTGAGATAGCAGCGAGCCTATTTTCCGAAATTCGAGGGTCGCACCGGATCGTTCTGCGACTCTTTGGCTTCACGCCGTTCGAGGTCGGCCTGACGGCGATGCGTGGCTTCAGCGGGATCGGTGCCCGCCGCCAAGTCACTCTTCTCGAGGAAGTAGCGCCAGCCCGCATGATGGTCCGACGGGCTTTGGCTTTCCTGGAAATCCTTCAAGGTTGACTCTGCGTTACGCTTCCCGTGCACCACGGCCACCACGCCGCCCGAGCGGTATGTGCGGACGTTGTGCAGAATGATTGCGAAGGCGGTGCTGGTATCGTCGTGTGTCAGAAGGAATCCATTCACAATTGGCTCGAGGCGCGAGAACTTGCAACCGGAAAATGTGCTATGCGCAAACGCTCACGAGAGCTGTAAAAACGAAAAGGCGATTTCGGTTGAAATCGCCTTTTTCAAATCTGCGGCTTAGACCGCCTGCACGTTCTCGGCTTGCCAGCCCTTGGGTCCTTTGGTGACGCTGAACTGCACCGTCTGGCCTTCTTGCAGGCTTCTGAAACCACCTGCCTGAATGGCGGAGAAATGCACGAAAACGTCTTCGCCATTCTGACGGCTGATAAAGCCGTAGCCCTTGGCGTCATTGAACCACTTTACTGTTCCTTGTTCCATGT
>Ga0070681_10008421_pt1 | contig 10101 bp, 10 predicted proteins | sample KBSC83BmetaG_FD_65650 | JGI IMG/M metagenome (GOLD analysis project Ga0070681, IMG submission 65650) | Corn rhizosphere microbial communities from Kellogg Biological Station, Michigan, USA - KBS C8-3B metaG | ecosystem: Host-associated > Plants > Roots > Rhizosphere | place: USA: Michigan...
ACATCGGGGACTTGTTCGGAATCCGGATGTACTCCTGGAGGCGGTTCACGATGGACTCGTCCCACACCCGGCGGGAGAACTCGGTCAGGCCCTGAACGTCCATAAATGTCGCTCCGTCAGTAAGTTACAAGATATTCTTACAGCGAATCATCAGGCATCGGCAGGTAGCCCGAACAACCCGCGCGCCGCCTGGGTGCTCGCGCGCGCCACGGTTTCTACTGGCTCGCCCCGCGCCCGCGCAACCGCCTCGGCCACCGCGGGCAGAAAAGCCGGCTCATTGCGGCGGGACTTCGGCTTCGGCGACAGGTTGCGGGGCAACAGATACGGACCGTCCGTCTCCAACAGCAGCCGATTCGCCGGAATCTCGCGCATGAGCGGTAGCAGGTGCGCGCCACGGCGCTCATCGCAAATCCATCCCGTGATACCGATTGCAAGGTCGAGTTGGAGGTAGCGGGACAGCTGATCGCCCACACCCGTGAAGCAATGGGCGACTCCACCCACGAGCGAGCGGCGGTGCTCGCGAAGGATCGAAACAAAATCGTCATGAGCGTCGCGCTCGTGGAGGAAGACCGGTTTGCCAACGCGAGCCGCGAGTTCCAACTGACGGTGGAAGGCGTCCCGCTGCACTGCCTGCGGCGAGAAGTTCCTGAAGTAATCCAGCCCGCACTCTCCAACGGCGACGACTTCACGCGTGCGGGCGAGAGCTTCGATCTCCGCAAGCACGTCCGACGTAAGTTCCGTGGCATGATGCGGATGGACCCCCGCGGTCGCAAACAGACGTGCAGGATGTTCCTTGGAGAGTTCGATCGCGCGGCGGGTGCTCGGCCCACTCGAGCCGGTGACGATCATCTGAACCACGCCAGCTGCGTGTGCGCGCTCCAGAACTTCACCGCGATCGGCGTCGTAGCTGTCGTGCGCGAGGTTTATACCGATGTCAATCAGGGGCGCGGCGGCCGCTGTCGAGCTTGTGATATCTTTCGCCATTCGCGACCGTCATTCTACTAGAACGCGTAAGTCTCCCGGATGCACGTGCAGAACCTCCGCAAGCTCTTCACCGCTCTTGCGGTGCTGCTGCCGTCGCTGGCGGGTGCGGCCGACGCTTCCAGTGAGACCACCTGGCTCGACATGGAAGGCCGTATCCAGTACGGGTATTACACGGAAGATGCGCGCTCCCTGGAGACCCTTGCCACGCAACTGTCGACCGGGGATACCGACGACTCGTTCAGAAGTTACTACGCCGCTCTGGCGGACTACCGGGTAACTCTCCTCACCAAGGATCTGTCGCGCGCCCTTACGCACGCGGAGCGTTGTGTGGCAGCCGCCAACCGCGCGGTCGAGGCGAAGAAGCAGTTTGCGGAAGCCATCGCGCTGGAGTCGGCCTGTCTGGCCCGGATGGCCCGGTTGAGTCCGCTGCGCTCACCCTTCGCCGCTTCCAGGAGCAAATCCACGATCGGCAAGGCGCTCCAGCTGGCGCCCCGCAATCCGCGCGTCCTGCTGTTGGATGCGGTCAACGCCTATGAGGGTGCGGCGAACGGAGTGGAAAAGGACCATGCGACGGGCAAACTGAAGCGGGCTGTGGCGGCGCTGGAAGCCGAACGGCAGGACGTCGTGCACGTACCCGGCTGGGGACTGGCGGAGGCGTATATTTATCTGGGACGCGCCTGCCTGGACAGGGGGGATACGGTTGCCGCGCGCGATGCGCTCGAGCACGCGCTGCTGGCTGCCCCGGAGTTCGCCGAGGCGCGTCGTCTGATGACAAAGATCACTTCCGGCTGACTTGCGGATCGGTTTCACTTGGGGGCGCTGCCGCTACGGACGATCGTCTTACCGGGCGGGCCCCCGGCATGGGAGGTCTTGCGATGAGCGTGCCTCAGCCTGTCCCGCCCAACGGCCCGGAGCTCGGGCTGCGGGTGTTATATATGGTGCTGTTCGCGGTGATCTTCTGGATTCTCATCTGGGTGCTGGCGGTGACCACCCTGGTGCAACTGGTGTTGCGCCTGGTCAACGGCCGGCCGCAGCCGGAGCTGGCGCGCTTCGGCGCGGGCCTCGGCCGCTACGCCCGGGAGGTCATCGAGTTTCTGACATTCGCCAGGGAAACGGTGCCATACCCTTTCAGTCCATGGCCCGCTTGAAAGACGGTCGTCCATAACGGAGTACGTATGCCGCTTGATGATGGAAAGAAAAAGCTGCTGCAGGAACTGCGGATCGAGCGCGGTCAACGCGAAGAGTATGCGGAGAGCGGGCGCAACCTGCGACCGGTAATCATCGGCGCGGTGGTCGTCGTAGTGCTGGCGCTCGGCGCGGGCGCCGCCTGGTTTTATCTCAAGAACGGCCAGAAAGTTGAAATCGAGCAGGTGAGCGCCATCGCGCCGGCCTCCGACCCGGGGGCCACCGCCATTCTGCAGGCGACCGGGTATGTGACGGCGCGCCGCGAGGCGACGGTTTCGACGCAGATCATTGGAACACTGAAGGACGTGCTGATCGAGGACGGTGAGCACGTCAAGGAAGGCCAGGTGCTCGCCCACCTCGACGACAGCCAGTATCAGGCGCAGGTGGCGCAAGCCGAAGCCCAGGTGAACCTGGCGCAGGCCACTCTCGGACAGTTCAAGGCCCAGCTCGCCCAGGCGAAGCGCGATCTGGCGCGCGACCAGGATCTGGTCGCCCAGAAGCTGATACCGGTCCAGGCAGCGGAAACCCAACAGACGCAGGTGGAGTCCCTGGAGGCCCAGATGCTGGCCCAGCAGCGCCAGGTGGAGCTCTCGCAGGCGGCCCTGAGAAACGCCCGCGTGTATCTCTCCTACACGGTCGTCCGCGCACCCTTTACGGGAGTGATCACCGCCAAAGCCGCACAGCCTGGCGAGATTGTGTCCCCCTCGTCCGCGGGCGGCGGCTTCACGCGCACGGGTGTTGGAACGATCGTCGACATGGACTCCCTGGAGATCGAGGTCGACGTCAACGAGGCCTACATCAGCCGCGTCACCCCGGATCAACCGGCCAAAGCGACCCTGGACGCCTACCCGGACTGGAACATCCCGGCGCACGTGATCGCCATCATCCCGACGGCCGATCGCAGCAAGGCCACCGTGAAGGTCCGTGTCGCGATCGATCAGAAGGATCCCCGCATCCTTCCTGACATGGGGGTGCGAGTGTCGTTCGAATCGGCCAAGACCGCCAACGAGCCACCGCCGAAAGGCGTACTGGTGCCGGCCTCATCGATTGTCACGCGCGCCGGCAAGAGTGTCGTGTTTGAAGTGGACGGCGACCGGGCGCGGGAGCATACAGTGAACCCGGGCCAGTCGTTCGGAGATCTGAGACTCGTGCAGGAAATCAACCCCGGGATGCACCTGGTGCGCACGCCGCCCGAGGAGCTCAAGGACGGCACGCACGTCGCGATCAAACAGGAGTGAGGCCCGGGAAAGTGAGAACAGGAACGTGAGCACTCTCGTCGAGATCCGCAACCTTACCAAGGTCTACACGCGTGGCCACCAGAAGCTGGAGGTGCTCCACCACATCGATCTGGACATCGTGGCAAAGGACTTCGTCGCCTTGATGGGACCGTCGGGCTCGGGCAAGACGACGCTGTTGAACCTGATCGGCGGGCTGGATTCGCCCACGGACGGAACGATCGCGGTTGCCGGTGAGCACATCGAGCGGCTCGGCGAGGATGCGCTCGCGAAGTGGCGCGCCTCGAACGTCGGCTTCGTGTTTCAGTTCTACAACCTCCTGCCGATGCTCACCGCGCGTCGCAATGTGGAGCTGCCGTTGCTGCTCACGAAGCTCTCGGCCGGCGAGCGCCGCCGCAAGGCGGAAGTCGCGCTGGAGCTGGTGGGACTGTCCGATCGCTCCCAGCACAAGCCGGGCGAGTTGTCCGGCGGTCAGCAGCAGCGCGTGGCGATCGCGCGAGCGATCGTGTCCGACCCCACATTGCTGGTGTGCGATGAGCCGACCGGCGACCTGGATCGGCAATCGGCCACCGAAGTGCTGACGCTCATGCAGGAGTTGAATCGCGATCACGGCAAGACGATCGTGATGGTGACGCATGATCCGAAGGCCGCCGAATACGCCCATCGGACGCTGCATCTGGACAAGGGCACGCTCGTCGAGACTCCCGAGCAGACCGCTGCGTGAAGTATCTCCATCTCATCTGGGCCGGGCTGACGCGTCGCAAGACGCGCACGATCTTCACCGTCCTGTCGGTGTTGGCGGCGTTCCTGCTGTTCGGGTTGCTGGATACCGTGAACAGCGCCTTCGGCAACGTCAGCGGGAGTCTGGCGGGAGCCTCCAGGCTGGTCACCGTCTCCAAGATCAGCTTCACGATGGCGCTGCCGATGAGCCTGTACTCGCGCATCCAGGCGGTGCCGGGTGTGGCAGGGGTGTCCTACGCGAACTGGTTTGGCGGCCAGTATCAGGACGGGCGCGTGTTCTTTCCCAATCAGGCCGTCTCCGAGAATTTCTTCGATCTGCGCCCGGAGTGGGAGCTGCCGGCGGCGCAGAAGCGCGCCTTCAAGGAGACCCGCACCGGAGCGGTCGCCGGAGCGAATCTGGCGCGGCAATTCGGCTGGAAGATCGGCGACAAGATCCCGCTGCAGGCCACCATCTTTCCGCAGAAGGGCGGCTCGAACGCCTGGACGTTCGATCTGGTGGGCATTTACCGCGCGAAGAATCCGGATGCCCGCGGCGAGGAGAACGCGCTGTTCTTCAACTACAAGTATTTCGATGAGGCGCGGCAGTTCGGCAACGGCGCCGTCGGATCGTATTCGGTCAAGCTGACCGATCCGCGGCAGGCGGACCAGGTCGCACACGCGATCGATGCCCTGTCCGCGGACTCCGAGTATGAGACCAAGACCGAGACCGAGCAGGCCTTCACCGCCGCGCTCGTCAGCCAGTTCGCGGACATCGGCCTCATCGTCGGGTCCATCATGGCCGCGGTGTTCTTCACTCTTGTCCTTCTCACGGGCAACACGATGGCTCAGGCGGTCCGGGAGCGGATACCTGAGCTTGCGGTGCTCAAGACGATCGGATTCTCGAGGCGCAGCGTGCTTGCCCTCGTCCTGTGCGAAGCGGTGCTGCTGTTGCTCATCGGCGCCTCGATCGGCCTGCTCCTGGCATCCGTCGCGGTGGTGTCCATTCAGGGCCAGGTCGCCGGACAGCTCTCGCTGCCCCGAGTAGGGGCGGGCGAGTGGTCGCGGGGTCTGCTCCTGGCGCTCGCGATCGGGTTGCTGGTCGGGTTTCTTCCCGCCTGGCGCGGCATGCGGCTGCGCATCGTCGATGCGCTCTCCGGTCGGTGAGCCCGCATGAGCCGCGCCGCTAAATCGGGATCTGTGCTGCGGACCGCGGGGTCCCTGGTGGCCTATTTCCTGATCCCGATCGTCATCCTGCTGGCCTCCCCGTGGTGGCTGCTGTTGGGGATCGTGGCCGCCCTGGCCGCGTTCGCCGTCTTCACGCGACCGGGTCAGCAGGTTCTGTCGGTGATCCAGGTCGGCATCGCGACGATTCCGCAGCGGATCGGCTCCTCTTCAGTCGTGGTCGTGGGGATCGCCGGCGTCGTGGCCGTACTGGTGGCCCTCCTGGCCATGGCCCAGGGATTCGCGCAGACCTTGAAGGAGACCGGCGACGATCAGACCGCCATCGTGCTGCGCGCCGGCTCGAACACGGAGTTGAATTCGGTCCTGGATCACGAGACGGCCGTGCTGGTGTCGCAGGCCCCGCAGGTGCGCCGCGGCGACAGTGGCGAGCCGATCGCATCCCCGGAACTGGTGGTCGTGACTTCGATTCCCAAGAAGAGCACGGGGCTCGATGCCAATGTCGAGATGCGTGGCGTGGGTGAGCGGGCGTGGGAATTGCGGCCGAAGGTGAAGATCACCGAGGGCAGGAAGTTCAAGCCCGGGCTGCGCGAGCTGATCGTCGGCAAGGACGCCCGCCGGCAGTTTGCCAACGTGGACCCCGGGTCGACGCTCAAGCTCAATGGGCAGACGTGGACGGTGGTCGGAGCGTTCGATTCCAACGACTCTCACAACTCCGAGGTGTGGGGGGATACGGATATCGTCGCGTCCGCCTATCGCCGCGGGAGCAGCACCACGTCCGTGACCGTGCGGCTGACGGATGCATCGGCCTTCGACGCGTTCAAGGCTGGCCTGGCAGCCGATCGCAGGCTCCAGGTCGATGCCAGTACGACGCGCAGTTACTTCAACGCGCAGTCGCAGTCGATCTCCAACATCATCCGCATTCTCGGAACGGTGGTCGGAGTGATCATGGCGGTCGGCGCGGTGTTCGGCGCACTCAACACGATGTACGCCGCCGTTGCCGCCCGCACACGTGAGATCGCGACTCTGCGAGCGATAGGATTCCGCGGGACACCCGTCATCCTGTCGGTCATGGCCGAGACGCTGCTGCTGGCGCTGTTGGGTGGTGTGATCGGGGCCGGGTTGGCCTGGGCGGTGTTCGACAACTTCACCGCCTCGACGCTGGGCTCGAACTTCAGCCAGGTCGTATTCTCGTTCAGAGTCTCCCCGCCGCTGCTGTGGTCGGGGCTGAAGTGGGCGCTGACGATCGGGTTGATCGGCGGGTTGTTTCCGGCATTGCGCGCGGCGCGCCAGCCGGTCACCGCGGGGCTCAGAGAGCTTTAGCGAGCGCGTTACACAGCGCTTCGACATCTTCGTCGCGCTGGTCCCAGGAGACGACCAGCCGGGCGTCGCCCGAGGTTTCCGAGCCCCAATCATAGAACTCGAAACCCGCCGCGCGCAGGGCCTGCTTGCGCTCATTGCCCAGGTGGAGGAACACCTCGTTCGCTTCGACGGGGTAGAGCAGAATGCTGCGGGCGGTTTCCGCGATCCGTTGGGCCAGAGCATTCGTGCGGGCCGCGTTCCTGCGCCATACACCGGTTTCGGCGTACGCCAGCAGTTGGGCGGAAACGAAGCGTGACTTCGAGAGCAGATGGCCGGCGCGTTTGCGCCGCAACTCGAAATCCCTGACCAGTTCTTTGTTGAAGAACACGACGGCCTCCGCGCCCAGGGCGCCGTTCTTCGTAGCGCCAAAAGACAGCACGTCGACTCCCGCACGCCACGTGACATCGCCCGGATGACAGTCGAGAAACACCACCGAGTTCGCGAACCGGGCGCCGTCCATGTGCACCTTGAGACCGCGGCGATGGGCGACCTCGCTGATCGCTGAAATCTCAGCCGGACGATAGGTCGTGCCGTATTCCGTTGCCTGCGTAAGAGTGACCGCTGCCGGCTGAACGGTGTGTACGTGAACCGGATGCGCATCCAGAACGTTGGCAAGACCCGCAGCACTGAGCTTGCCGTAGTCGCCACGCACGAGCATGAGTTGCGCCCCACCGGTAAAGAACCCGGGTGCTCCGCATTCATCGACAGCGACGTGCGCCTCCTCATGCGCGTAGATCGCGCCGTAGGGCGGGGTTAGAGTTGCCAGGCTCAGCGAGTTGGCCGCGGTGCCGGTCGCTACGGCGAACGCACGGACTTCGGTGGCGAAGTATTTGCTGAGCGCCTCGTCCAGGCGCTGCGTCCAGCGGTCATCGCCGTAGGCTTTTTCAAGGCCCCGGTTGGCCGCGAACAGAGCGTCGACGATTTCGGGACAGGCGCTCGCCGTGTTGTCGCTAAAAAAACGCACAGACCCTCCTTCAATCGAAGCGCCAGCGGAATGACCATGCGCCGAAGGCAAGAAACGCCACGGCGGTGACGACGAGATAAGCAAGATGCGGAGCGATCTCGGGCAGGCCCGCGCCATCGAGCATGATTGCCCGGGAAGCCTGGAGCAGGTGGGTCAGGGGGAATATTCCCGCCACCCATTGCACCCACTTCGGCGATCCCTCCAGCGAGAACCAGATGCCCGACAACAGCATCATGGGCCACGTCAGCATGTTGAGGAGGCCACCGACCAGCTCCTCGCTCGCGAAGCGGGCCGCGATCGTCAGCCCCAGGGCGATCATCGAGAGGGCGGCGACAACGGCAACCAGTGCGAGCAGCAGCAGGTTTCCGGCCGAGTGGAAGTGAATGATGCTGCCTATGGCGATGTACAGCAGCGTGGTCACGAACAGAATCAGGCACAGCCGTGAAAGCACCTGTGCGGACAGAAACTCGAACGCGGTCAGCGGCGTCGCATGCAGCCGCTTGAGGAATCCCGTCTTGCGATAGCGCAGCACGACATAGCCGACCCCGAACAGGCAGCTGAACATCATGTTCATGCCGAGGATGCCCGGAAACAGCCAATCGACATAACGTGTGGCGGCGCCAGTGACCTGCTGACGTTGCGAGCCGGGTGCGGCCGCGAGGAGCAGCTTCTCGACGATGTAACCCTTGGGCGAGTCCGTGTTCACCCAATAACGCGGCACGCTTCCTGGCTTGTCGAGGCCCAGGTCCACGAGCAGATCGAGGGCCTGGTGGGTGACCTTGCGCACGCCGTCGGCTTCGCCGGCGATAGGCACGAAGTCGACGAAGCGCTCCTGCAGAAACGGATGCGCGTTCTTGTCGATCGGCTTGGGGTCCGCCGTGATGACCCCCACTTTGAACAAGGGACGCTCCGGACCGCCGAACACAAAACCCATGCCGACGATCAACATGATGGGCAGCAGCAGGGTGAAGATGAGCGTGCTGCGATCCCGCACGAATTCCAGGTTGCGCGCATGCCAGACGGCGAGCAGCCGCTTCATCATGCCCGCAACTCCTTCCCGGTGAGCTCGAGAAACAGGTCCTCGAGGTTGGGTGGGCGGATGCGCAGATTGTTCAGCGGCACGCGGGCATCCATGAGCGTGCGCAGCGTGGAATCCAGATCATTGGTGGTGATTTCCACGCGGTCGCTGGTGTCGATCACCTGCAGGGGCAGCTGCCGTGCGCTCTCGGGAAACTCCTGCCGCGGCAGCTCCAGCAGCACTTCGGCGAAGTGCTCCCGCAGGAGCTGCCGGGGAGTGCCCTGGGCGATGATGCGGCCCTTGTCCATGATGGCGATCTCATCGCACAGCAGCTCGGCTTCCTCCATGTAGTGCGTGGTGAGAATGATCGTCTTGCGCCGGGCCTTGATGGACTGGATCAGCTCCCAGAAGTTGCGCCGCGCCTGCGGATCCAGACCCGTGGTGGGCTCATCGAGAAACAGCACCGCCGGATCGTTCACCAGCGCGATCGCCAGCAGCAGGCGCTGCTGCTGGCCGCCGGAGAGCTTGCGGTTGTCCCGGTCGGCCAGTTTCTCCAGCGCGCACAGGCGGATGATCTCCTCGACCTCCAGCCCGTGATCGTAGAGGCCGCGAAACATTGCCAGGCTCTGCCGCACGCTCAGGAAATCCTGCAGCGCCGTTTTCTGGAAGAGAATCCCGGCTTCCTCGCGAAAGCGCGCGGCCAGCGGCTCGCCGCGGTAGCGGACCACTCCACGGGTGGCTTCGAGAATTCCCTCCATGATCTCGATGGTGGTCGTCTTGCCGGCCCCGTTCGGCCCGAGCAGGCCAAAGCAGGTGCCTTCCGGAACGCTGAAGGAAACGCCATCGACGGCGGTGACCGCCGGGTATTCCTTGACCACATCGCAGACTTCGAGGATTGGGGGCGCCATGGACCGTTCCATCCCAAGACTGGCGCGCGATGCTAGCAGAAAGCCATGAATTCACAGCACGCAGTGCGATGAAAGCCCGCGGCGACCGGACGGAGCGCCGGGCGCGCCCGATCAGCCACGAGGCGCCGTTCGCGGGCTGCTATGATGCGAGGCACGGCGTGCGCGAGAGCACGCTCGTTCATAAATGCTCGAGATCGTTACGCCACAGTTGCCGCTCTGGTCCGACAAGGATGCGACCGATGGCTGGCGTGTTCGCGAAAGCGAACGTGCGCGCCGGCTTACCGTTCGCGTCTTCCACAGCGGGCGCGTTGAGGTCGTCGTGCCGTCACGCACCTCGCCGCGCGCTATCGAGAGATTCCTGGAGCGCCACCGGGGATGGATCGAGCGCAAGCGCGAAGAGGCCATGCGCCGCGCGGTGCCTGCCAGCCCGTTTCCGCCGGCACGCGTCGATTTACCTTCCTGCGATGAGAGCTGGCGTGTGCATCTGGCCGGCGGCTCCGGGAAGGTGAGACTGCTGCGGACCACGGAAGGAATCCTCTCAATCGG
>Ga0070681_10008422_pt1 | contig 10101 bp, 26 predicted proteins | sample KBSC83BmetaG_FD_65650 | JGI IMG/M metagenome (GOLD analysis project Ga0070681, IMG submission 65650) | Corn rhizosphere microbial communities from Kellogg Biological Station, Michigan, USA - KBS C8-3B metaG | ecosystem: Host-associated > Plants > Roots > Rhizosphere | place: USA: Michigan...
CAAGTCCTTGCGACTTCCACCCGGCCGCGATCATCGGGTTTATTGTGGCAGCCGATCCATCTTCCCGCATCCAAGCGTCTGGATCAGCGAGTTCGCGTGTCCCCTCCGCACGAGCCATCCGATCAAGCTGACGAACGGCGTCCAACAGATCGTTGACCAGCAACGCATCGCCCGCCTCAACCATATTTTCAGTGAGATAGTAGGCATACTGCCGTAACCGATCAGACAGCCCAATTTGGTTGCCGGTTATCTTTCCGGGATTGCCAGCCGCGACAGACGAAACGAAAGCCTCGCCTAATGTATGGTAAGGATTTTCCATCATCGCGACGTGCACCCACAGTTAGAGCATTTGCTTGGCGGCATACTGTTGAACGGCCAGTCGTCAAGCTCGCAGATGTAAACCCACGGGTAGGGATGATTGCGAAGCCAGCACCACAGACGTTTCATGGTGTCTCCGCTTCCCGTGCCTGGAGGGCGGCGAGAACAGACCGGAGAGCTTTGATTGCCTCTTTGTTGCTGGCGTCCATCTCGGCAGCCTTCTCAGCGCCAAGCTTTAGGTCCGCCGTCATAAACATCGTTCGCAGCACAGGAATTGCCGGCGCGATATATTCCAGTCCGCGCAACGCCTCTGCCAGCGCCTCCACCGCTGCATTCCCCGCTGGCTGTGCGGCGGGACGGCTGTTAGCGTATAACTCCGCGAGTTCTTCCGCTTGATTGAGCGCGTCCTGTAGCCGTGCAATCTCTGCCGCGCCAGCTTCAACCTGACCCTTGTAGGCTTCACAGCGTTCGCGGAGCTTTTCGAGTTCTTCGGAGTTGTCCGCTGGGGGGTGTGCGTAGAGCGGACGATATTCCCACTTCGGATTGCGCGAACCATCCCAGGGCGAAATTACGTTCTGCCACTCCGACCAACTTCCATCAGGAAGCGGCAGGCGTAATTGATAGGTAGTCGGAGCTTGTGGGGTGTGTGGGGGAGCGAGGGCGCGGAGTGCGTCCGCTGCCGCGCGAACCAGCAAATGGTCGGAACTGGCCACCCATACTTCGACCCCTTCGCCACGGTTCATGTCGCTGGCGAGCTTATCAAGCCGCTTAATCAGTTCCGCGTCAGTCAGAGTTGCGAAGGCACACTCTTCGGCCGACGTGCATTGGCAATTGCCGCCCCGACGACCGCAATGCGACGCGTTGCTCGCGTTCGCATATCGCTCGAGTGCTTCTTTCTGACCGGCGGTTGGATTTGGTATCTGATCCACACATGCGGCATACAAGTCATCGGCGGCTTCGATCAGCGCGTCTTTCATTCGTGGAGTAGAACGCGGGTAATCCCAGTCTTTGGTCATTCTCTTGGCTCCTGCACGTGGATGATGGTGTACCCCAATTGTTGAAACATACTGACGACGTGGACCGGGCACACCGTCTCGCGACGTTCGACTGTCGGACTGACATATACGAAAATGCCCCCGCGCGCAAGGCGCATGTCCTTCAACGCTCTCAACTGAGCTGTCGGGAAGTATCGCGCCACTAGGCGCAGTTGCGTGTGCCAGCAATCCATCATGCCGGTCGCCACGAATGGATACCCTTCATCGCGAACCCCTTGACCACACCCTCGTCCTCGGCCATCAGCATCCACTGAACCTCGGGGTGCCACTTCGTGTCCGTGAACTGTAGACTCAAAGGACGCACCATGCGCTCGCGTCGTTCGCCTCGCCAGTTGGTGTAGTCGATCACGACCATGCCGTAGGTGTTTATGTTGGGCATGGGTAAATCTCCATCAGTTCGTCGATTGTGCGCTTGTCGTTCTTTTCGAGCTCGACCTTGAACAGAACGTTTGCGGGCAGCCACTCTTTGGCCACAATTGCTGCGCGACATGGCTGTATCATTGCCGATCCCGAACCCTTGATCGCATCGTGCCACACGAAGAACCGTTGATCGCGTTTCTCTACCGCTTTATCTTTCTGCCGGTAGAGACCATATCGTTCACCGAACTTGTCCAGTGTCTTAGTGTCGGCAACGTGGATGCATTTTATGGTGAACTCATTTTCATCTGTGGTTCTTGCTAACACACGTTGCCGAAAATCTTCGTCTGTCTCAATCATGTCACGTCCTCCTACACGTTGAATAATTTTCCCATCGTCATCAGACACAAGGCGAAGAAACCCGCGCGTTGATGGATAGTCAATCGTAACACGTCCTCAAACGTGGCCCGAGCAATGAACTCTTCGACCGTGGCGCCGTTGGTGTCGTCAAAATATTTGCGGAACAACCGATGGATCGACACCATCTCGACGATGAAGATGAAGAGTCCCGCTTTAGTCAACGGATGTCTACTATGCTGCTGATCAGTACCGATTCCCAAGGACCAAACCCACCACCACTCAATGGAATGGGCGGGTCAAATTTGCACCCATCAAAAGAACACATGAAAAACTTGGGTGATCCGCCAGTAAGCGTGATCTTGCATCCCACAAAATGGCACGAATAGAAATTGTCTCGGTTGCCGGGTTCAAAAATGAACGTCTGATCCCTAAAATTCTTCTCGTGCATCACTCCTCCTCCGCCACAGGCACGTCGCGCCACTCGGTGTGTTCATAGCCCATGCGAGACTCGGTCCACTCCTGCTGTAGGATCAGACGCGGAGGAGTGAATCGGTCGTCGGGGTTGACGCGCTTGACGAAGCGCAGGTTATTGGTGGGCTGCATAATCAGTATCCCGCTGTCTTGAGTAGGGATGCTAGGCCGCGAATGCCTTGCTTGAACTCAACGGCGCCATTCTCATATCTCGGTATAGAAACGTCTAAATCCATCAATGAATCTGGCGGTCGATTGAAGTCGTCATCATACCACCGCTCGTAGAACCAGTGATAAAACGCTTGACTCATCCAACCCATGCGAAAATAGTCAATGGCTTTGAGTTTCTCTTGTATGTCATCGGGCAATTTGCCTATCAATACATCGTCGGTAGGGCCGACACCGCCACGAGCACGCAACATCGCGCCAGCCATGCACAGGTAACACTTGCCTGCGGTTTTCTCTTCATCGGTCGTGAAACCCACGAGCTCAGCTGGAGCGTGCCAGACACCCATGTCCACGACATAGCGGTCGTCCTTCTCCGCGGCCTCGAGATCGGCTAACGCTTGCAGCAACGCTTCGCTCGGCACGTTCGATAATTTCAGGTCCATGTTCGTTGTTCTCACAGTTTGACGGTTCGGCCGGGCTTGGCCTCATATACTTTTACGGCTGTGTCTCTGTCAGGGAAACACTTACCTTTCAACCACTCGATGAACGCGCGATAACCGGGGTGACCGTTCGCTTCGTATTTCTCAACACTGTCCCACCATTCTTTCGGGCTACCAATTTCCATCAGCCCCCCGCCACAATGGGGACATCCAGGTATCGTGCAGTCCGGGTCTTTACCCAATTTGCCCGTGTCTTCAATTCCGCCCCACCACACACAACGAAAGCCATAGACGATACGAGTGTCCATCACTCGCTCCTCTTGTTGCCCAAATGCTCGAGCAGTCCTATCACAGCATCTACTGAACCGTGACCGAAACCCGCGTCGAATGCCGCTCTGAGTAAAAGCTCGAGGTGTTCGCTGGGCGGCATCAGCGATATCATCGCGCGAACCATAGGCTCATTCATCCAAGAATTGAAGCTGTCGCGCTTCGCAGCGTCTGTTCGCTGCTTCATCTGTTCTTTAGTCAACATGCGTCCTCCGATTGTTGTCTATCTGATTGATTTCAATTTCTCAATAATGGCTCCGGTATTTTCGTCTTATCTTGACGGGCAGACCGATTAGTTTAAGCTTCAACTTAATCAGTTGTGTGGCTCGTTGACGACTTACCGCTGGAGCCTCCACTTGGTGGATTAGTTGGTGCGGGCTGAAACGTCGGCCCTTGGTGACCTCCACGAATTTTATCAGGCACCAACTTCTCGATTGGCACCTCGACCTCTATCCACCTCCACCCCATCTCGCGTATCTTCGCCAGCGTCAGCCCAGTACCTCGCACAGCCTCGATCTTGTGCTCGAACAACGTCGGCCTCGGCGCACCCCACCCCAGCTTCGGGTGCCACATGCAGAACATCTTCAATGTCTCACCCCATGTTCACCTGAGATGATCGCTTCTTCAATCGCATCGGCCTCAGCGACCCCGGTCATCAATCGGCCCATCATCTCGCCGAGTTCTTTCTCACACAGCTCACTGTTCGCACGCTGCATCGCCAGGCCTCGCATCAGCACCGCAATCATCCGATGCAGAAAATACTCGGTCGCATCCGGGCATATTCCGTACAATTCAGTCACCGACGCCACAGCCTGAGCCGCCATCAGCGCCGCCAGCTCCACCTTGTCATCGCCCACCCCGTGTTCAAAACACGCACACTTTGGTTTCATCTGATCCTCCTGCACCTGATAGCTTGTTTGCCTTCTTCCACCTTAAACTTGCGCCCGAGCTCGGCTCCCATCTTGGAAGCGTAACTGCGGCATGTCAGCAAGTTGTCATTTCTGAATTCAAACACGTCCCCCACCTTCATCGTGCGCCATGGGTACCAATGTCGAAGCTTGAGTTTTATTAAGCGCTCAGTCTCGATCCGACGACAATGCAATCGATTACCTACTCGCAGAACTTTGAACGTCGCACCGATCCTGATACCTGCGGCGCGAGCCATTATCCGTGCGGTCGACATGCTAATATTAGGGGGAAATATAAATTCCTCACCGATCATCATGTCTCGCCAGGGGTAACTGACCTTTGTTACTAACTCCACCAATTTACGTTCAAATATCTTCGGCATAGTGTTGCGTTGTATATACTACACATGTATGTGTCAATCCGGCTCTCTCTGCATGGGCTTATTGCTCTCTCTCAACCCCCCTACTACTACAACTACTATATAGTATATAAGGGGTATAGCATGGCCGCCAGAGAGCGTGTCCGTTGGCCACATTGAGAGCGTGCTTGGCGGCATTGGTGGCATTATTGAGTGACCCCTTGGTACGTCGAGATAAGTGCACAGTACGCGCATCAAGCGCGCCAAATCGCGTCGAGCGGCAAAATTGTACACATGTTATATATACAACACTACGCTTCACTCGTTGCTGCACCGGCACAACTGATATCTTGAGACGCACCGATATCGTCCTTGTCGATGTCGTCGCACATCTTACACCTGTAGTATATACAACGGCTCATGATTTGACGACGTGCAGGCCTTCTCGCTTCACTTCCCAGCGCGTGCTCCTGCGCTCTTCGTCACTCGCGCGGTACGGGTATGAGCCGCCGAGGTCGCTCCTCATGATGTAGCCGGCGTTGAACGTCACGCCCCAGCGTTCGTTCATGTCAGGCAGCCGCACGATTGCGCCCTCACGGGCTCGTCTCATCGCGTCTCTGTAGTTCACAGCTTATCACTCCCGTTCACCACCTTCACGATCAACTTAGCCAACTTTAGCGCGTCAGCGTTCTTGCCGATGTACGCTAAATTTTCGCCTCGCGCATTCATCACCCATATCGGGCGATACTTACATTCCTTACCGTTCGGGTCATACACCCGCCAGGGCTTGACTAGGCTTTGCCCCAATGAAACGCCAGCTGGTGCGGCTTTAGTCTTTCGACCCTTTCCTTGGCCACTGCGGCGGGCCACCTGTTGCCGTCGATTAGTACTATCCATCTCGTCTTATCCTTGCTCTCGCCGATGACCATTCCATACTTAGCGTTGCGCCCGTGGGTCACCGTCACTCGCTCACGCAGCCTCAGGTCGTCACTCATATCATCGCTCCACCTAACTTCAGCAGTAGTCCACCCACAGTCCATACAATCATCGCCACCACCACCGCGTACCCCAGAGCATTCATGTCTTCATCTCCCTTGCTCACAGTCTATATTCTTTGTCGATGAAACGACCATCCATATTTCCAACGAACATCCAGTTGATCCACGTGCGCGAGCGCAGCGTGCCGTCGTCGTCCATGTACTGCTCATCTCCGCTCGACGGCAGGTCATAGTGACGCCAGTGGCCGCGACGCCTGTGCCACGTCTGCAGCGGCCCGCGCACGTAGCCTCCCACAGGCTCTACGCGCGCAGCAGCACGTGGCTTCAGGCGCACGACATGATAATCACGCACCTCACTCAGACCGCGCGCCCGGCGCTGCTTGTTGAGGCCTCCGCCCACCTGCACCGTCACCTGCTCGAACACGCGCTTCTCGTCCAGTGCGATACACACCGCGCGCACTTGGTCTCCCACCAGCTTGAGCATGTCGCTCATGAGTTGATGATCCAGGTCCAGTCCGCCTGGCTGTCGCTCCAGCGTCACTAGACGTCCTTGCACGAAGCCTAGCACGTTGCTGTTGATGTACCACCGCTTGTTGATACCTATGACCAGCATGCCGGCGTCGCGGCCCATCAGCAGTAGCACTCTCATGCCACTCACGCGCAGCTCGAAGCAGGTGAAGTCGTACGGCATAGGAAAATCGCCGTCCTCGTCGCCTCCGCCCGTCGCCAGCGCTCGCGCCCAGTCACTCTCCACCACGAACGATTGGAAATCTTCATCCCACCATCCGTCCTTACCTCCGACCTTCGCCACACACTGACGCAGGAAATCTTGCATATGATGATATGACGATCCTTGCGGGCGCTCCAGCGTCAACCCTTGGCTAACGGCGCGGCGCACATGCGCTAGATCCATCTCATAATTTTCGCGGCTGATCGACCATTCATGCGCGCGTCTATTCTTGATCCGCGCCCTCGCCAGCTCACGTTCGCTGTGCGCCCTGTCGCGCTTAAGCCTCAGCAATTCCTCCTGATACTGTGTCGTCGCGGTCACCAGATGACCATAGCTATCTCCACTGCTGTCGACCGCGTGTTTAGTCATCGGCAGTCGCTCGGTCTTCAGAGCGTCCTTGAAGCCGCCCAGGCGCGCCAGGTATGTGGCATCCGCAGTCATTATTTCCTCGGTCGTCATCAGCTGGCGGTTGCGTGGACTTATGTCCACCCAATGATCCCCGCGTGCAGCCGTGTTGATCAGCGCCTTATTATCCTTGACAGCCAATATCTTGTGACGTTCGCCCGGGTGTTCGGCGAACTCTATCCACTCGCCCACCACAGGCTGTTCGTCGGCCTTGACGTATTGTCGTCGCCCCGGCTTGCGTCCTGACGGGCCGCTGAACACTGGCTGCTTCACGACTCCACCTCCCTGACTTTTATGATCCCGGCGTCTATCATCGCCTTCATCTCGTGCTCGTCGCATGGCGTTGAGCCTATGCGCCGGTTGATATCGCAGGCCTGCGTCACCGCCTCGGCCAAGTCACGTCCGTAGCCTATCGTGAGCGGTCCGTCCTTCAGCATGATCATGACGCGCACCCACAGCCATACGTAGCCAGACCCAGTGACAGCTTGAACGCGCAGTAATGGGAGATGATGCTATAAACAATAAAGATAGCAAGTGTGACTTTCCAGCTCATGATCATATGACGCTCGCCTCCCTGATTGTCAGACACAGTTCATCGGCGCCGGTGATGTCATTGCGCCATACATATTGCAGCGTGCCACCGGCCGTCGGTATCATCAGACCACCGTGTGACTTGCGCCACTTGCCCGTCGGCACCGCGCCACACTCAGGGTGGTGCATGTCCACGATCTCTTCCTTGTATGCTACTTCTTGCGCTCGCTTGATCGTCGCCTCGCTCAAGTCGAGCATCAGCTCGCCCATGGGCATCGAGCCTTCATACATGCTCTCGTCATGATCGTCGGCCCGCGCGTCAGCCGACGCCTGACTCTCCCACATCACCAGATAGTATTTCACCCTCGCCTCCCGTTGCTCCACACACCTTCGGTGCTCATGCGTGATACTGTAACACTGACGACCAGCGGGTGTTTGCTGATTTCCTCGGCCGCCCGCGTCGCTTTCTTGATATCATCATGACAGGAACCGTGCTTGGCCATCAACGTCACCAGCTCGCGGTACACCGCCAGGCGGTACTCATAGTCGATCAACTTCAGGTTCTTCACCACGCGCAAGATATATGTCGTCATGACAACCCCAATCCCACAATGAACCCCAGCAGCACCATGCCGCACAACACAAAAATCTGTTCGCCCCGCGTATGCATTACTTCACCTGTTTCTGTAGCTGCACGCTGTTGCCGGCTGCGCGGCCGTCGTGGGTGCCCAACCCCGCCTTGCGCGGGCGCACTGTCATCGTTTTCACGTCGTTGCCCATCATCGCGTCGGCCTCTGCCAGCAGCGCGTCGATAGTCTGCACGACGACCAGCGCCTTCGAGCCTGTAGCGGCAATCGCCTTGGCGTCATCGTTGCGCAGTGTCTCCATGATCGCCCAGGCACGCGCGGCGAGACGCATGGCGCAGGCCATCTTGAACGTCGAGCGATAGTTCGCCCGGTCGATCTTCGACAGGCCCTTGGGCAAGTTCACTTTATACAGGCGTTCGACCTCGGCGACCAGGAACTTCAGCGTTTCCTCGCACGCCGAGATATTGTCGGCGCGACCGATGAACTGTATCTCGCCTAGACTACGTCGAATCAGCGGGCGACAGTAGTACAAGAACCCGGCGGCCGACGCGCACTGAATGTGCCATATCTCGTCGTAGCCTTGGTGCCACATTCCCTCGATTGCGCCTTCATCGTCGTCGGCGTCGAGCTGCACCTCGATGTTGTGCTTGAGCATCAGCGCCGACGCGAACTCCATCGCAGTCGCGGCCTCATTCTCCGTCGCGCCCGACCCCGCCTGAGCAACAGCCAAGAGCTTTTTGATTTTATTAATGGTGTTGATGTCTGCGGTCATCACTTGATCTCCCTGAAATCACCGATGAGAATGAACTCCGACACGGCCTCGTTGGGCTTCATGTCGAAGTCGTGGTGTGCGGAGTGGAGAAATTCGCAGGCGTCGTCAGTGTATTCAACACCTCGCCGGGCGAGCTCGGTCTTAGCGGCGTCGAGCCATTCGTCAAATTGAATTCGCATTGTGTCCTCCTGTTCGGATATGGATATCCTATCACGCTCCCATAGCATGTCAACGGATATTATGCATTTATTTCAAGAAATTATATTTCGCGCAACATTATTCCGCGTCGTCGCCGCGCTCGACTATCGGGTTTCCGTGCCAGTCGTTCGTGATGACCACCCAGAGACCATCGCGCTCGCGTTCAAACCGCTCGGCGCCTTGCCACCCTTTGATGACGCGGCGCCGGCCGTCGCTCAGCAATTTGACATAATACGCCGCCCGCGACCCGCGATAATAAACGCGGATCACGTAATATGCGGCTCTCTTGTGAAAACGCGTCACAACAGGCCCAATGCCCTCAGCAATGTAAATCCAGAGTTCGCCGTTCGCAACGCTTCTTCTGTTGTGTCCGGCAAACCCTCAATTAAAAAATGGCGCCATATAACTTCGGGAACATGAAACATCTCTGCTGCCTCGATCCCTTTTTGCGCCATCGCCACGTAACTGTGAGAACCGTCGATAAGCAGGTGCGTGTTGTCCGACATTTCACAAATGATCAATGGCTCATATTTTTGCGTTTGCATCGCAAGCTCGAGGCGTTCTTTTTCAATGCCTCGATCCCGCTTGATCATTTCTGCGGCTTCTTGTTCTATTTTTACCCAATGACGCGGGGCATTATCTTTGATTGCTTGGCGTCGAATTGCCGTGGCAGCAAAGTGTCGCTGAGTGCCATCGCTATCGATGTGACTGAACACCTGATCGGTTGCAAATCCATCAAGTAGTCTCATTGTGTGCTCCCATCAACCAAACATCCCCGGGAATTCGACATCGAAGTCGCAATGTTCCTCGAGGTCATTGATGAATTGTTCGGCTTCCGTAGCTTGTGCATCTTCAGGCTTTTTCTTCGTTGCTTCATCCGCCCATTCTTGCACCACATCACGCGCGGCTTGCAGGAGCGACTGGGCGTTGCTGAAACGAACGGCACGCGACGGACCGCGGCGCTTGTTCTTGTTCACCTGCTCAAACGTTTCGACTTTCAGGTCCTGTAGAAAATCGGGCACGTCAATTTCGTCATGTCCCTCGAGCTCGTCGGCTGCTGTGCCGGCGGCCTCGCACTTGGACATGTGCCCCATGTTCGCGCTCTCCATGTTGTCGT
>Ga0070681_10008423_pt1 | contig 10100 bp, 7 predicted proteins | sample KBSC83BmetaG_FD_65650 | JGI IMG/M metagenome (GOLD analysis project Ga0070681, IMG submission 65650) | Corn rhizosphere microbial communities from Kellogg Biological Station, Michigan, USA - KBS C8-3B metaG | ecosystem: Host-associated > Plants > Roots > Rhizosphere | place: USA: Michigan...
CGCAGCTCATCCCTCAACGCCTTCCGCAAAATCTTCCCCACATTCGACTTAGGCAATTCCTGCCTGAAATACACATGCCGCGGCACCTTGTAAGGCGCGAGCGCCTGCCGGCAATGCTCGATAACCGCATGCTCCGTCAACGCCGGGTCCTTCCGAACGACAAAAAGTGCAACCACCTCGCCCGAGTGCTCATCCGCCTGAGCGACAGCCGCAGCCTCGAGCACACCCGGATGCGTCACGGCAACCGCCTCGACCTCGTTCGGATACACGTTGAAGCCGGAAACGAGAATCATGTCCTTCTTGCGATCCTCGATAAACACATACCCCTTGTCGTCCATGCGTCCGATGTCGCCAGTGCGCAGCCAGCCTCCGGGTAGCATCACCTTCTCCGTCTCATCGGGCCGATTCCAGTAGCCGCGCATCACCTGAGGCCCGCGAACGCAGATCTCGCCGATCTCGCCGATGGCCAGATCCCCTCCGGCGTCGTCCTTGATAGCGATCTCCGTCGAGGAGATCGGCAGCCCGATCGACCCGTTGAAATCCTCTGTCGTCGGATTGATGGTCGCCGCGGGCGAAGTCTCGGTGAGGCCCCAGGCCTGCGTCAGGATGTGCCCGGTGACCTCCTTCCAGCGCTTCGCAACCGTTCCCTGCACGGCCATGCCGCCGCCGAGAGCGATCTTCAGGCGGGAGAAATCCAGACTCTCGAACCCGGGCGTGTGCAACAACCCATTGAACAGCGTGTTGACGCCGGTGATGAATTCGAAAGGATGCCGCTTCAGCTCCGCGATCGTCGCCGGGAAATCGCGAGGGTTGACGATGAGTATGTTCTCCCAGCCCATCCGCAAGAACAGCAGGCAGTTCGCCGTCAGGGCAAACACGTGATATAGCGGAATAGGCGTGATCAACACGCCGCGCTTGCTCCCGAAGGACGAGCCGATCCAGGCCTCCGCCTGCAACACATTGGCAGCGACATTGCCATGCGTGAGCATGGCGCCCTTGGCGACACCTGTCGTGCCGCCCGTGTACTGCAGGAAAGCGAGGTCCTCCGGACCGACGTCCACCGCGTCCAGCTTCTCGCGTTGACCCGCGGCGACAGCGGATTTGAAAGCGATCGCGCCGTGGATCCGCCACGCGGGCACCTTCTTCTGTACGTGCCGCACGACGAAATTGACGAGGGCGCTCTTGGGGAAGCTGAGATAGTCGCCGACGCCGGTGACCACCACGTGCTTCACCTTCGTATTCGGCAGAACCTCCTGCACGACGTGCGCGAAGTTCTCCAGCACGACGATGACCGTGGCGCCCGAATCGGCCAGCTGGTGCTCCAACTCGCGAGCCGTATAAAGCGGGTTGGTATTCACTACCGCGACCCCCGCCCGCAGCGCCCCGAACAACGCGATCGGGTACTGAAGAACGTTCGGCAGCATGATCGCCAGCCGATCCCCTCTCTTGAGCCCGGCGACCTTCTGCAGCCAAGCTGCGAACGCGCGCGACTGCCGATCCAGCTCGCGATAAGTCATCGACCGACCCATCTGGACATACGCGATACCGTCCGCGTAAGCCGCGTAGCTGCGCTCCTGGAGCTCGCGGAGCGAGCGGAGCTTGCTCAGGTCGATCTCGGCCGGGACATCCGGCGGATAAGATTTCAGCCAGATCTTGTCCATCGCCTGCCTTTCGTAAATTTACTTCTTCTGTAACAACGGCTCGAGCTGCGGCCAGAGTGTATCGAGAACCGCGGGCTCCCCGCGCGCGTTTGGGTGCAGGCCGTCCCCCTGCATCCGATCCGCATCCAATGCGACGGACTGAAGCAGAAACGGCACGAGGGGAAGGCTCTCCCGGCTCGCAATCTGCGGGTACATCCGGGCAAAATCGTCGGTGTAGCGCGGGCCGTAATTCGGCGGTATGCGCATCCCGACCAGCAGCACTCGGGCATGGGATTGCTTGGCGAGCGCGACCATTTTTTCCAGATTCCCCGCGACGACGGCGAGAGGCAGCCCGCGCAGCCCGTCGTTTGCGCCGAGCTCGAGAATCATGAGGCCCGGCTTGTGCAGCTCCAGCGCCCGAGGCAGCCGTTGCAGGCCGCCGCTCGTGGTCTCCCCGCTGACGCTGGCGTTGACCACCTCATATTCGTACCCTTCGCGGGCCAAGCGCTTCTGCAGGAGCGCCACCCAACCCTGTTCCGGCCGAAGGCCATACGCGGCGCTCAGGCTGTCGCCGAGCACGAGAATGGTACGATCGGACGCCACCGCGCTTTGAGCCGCGACGAGTAGCCATCCGATGCCGAGCGCCCATGCGCCAATGATCCGCGAAAGCGTTCTCAAGGCTGAAAACCTCAGTAAGCAGGTTAGCAGCCCCGAAGGTCCCCTGACTATTGTGCACGGCGTCTCGCTCGACATCGTCGCAGGCGAGTCCGTGGCGATCGTCGGGGCCTCCGGCGCCGGCAAATCGACCCTGCTGGCGCTGCTGGCGGGCCTGGATCTGCCTACGACCGGCCGAGTGCTGCTCGCCGGTACGGATCTGACACAGCTCGATGAGGACGGACGCGCGCGCCTGCGCGCCCAGCGGGTCGGGTTCGTATTCCAGTCGTTTCACCTTATTCCAGCGCTGACGGCGCTGGAGAATGTAATGCTCCCCCTGGAGCTCGCCGGCCGCCCGGACGCCAGAAAAGGCGCCACGGAAACACTCTCGCGAGTAGGCCTCAAGGACCGCGTTGCGCACTATCCCCGCCAGCTGTCGGGCGGCGAGCAACAGCGTGTGGCGCTGGCTCGCGCATTCGTGACGCAACCCGCCGTGCTGTTCGCAGACGAGCCAACGGGGAACCTGGATACAGCAACGGGCGGTCGCGTCGGCGAGCTGCTGTTCGAGCTGAACGCGCACTCCCATACGACCCTGATATTGGTGACGCACGATCGCGAGCTTGCCGGACGCTGCGAGCGAGTGATCGAGATGGAGGCCGGCCGGGTGCTCGACGCCTCCATCGAAAAAACGCCCCTGAGAGAGGTCCGCTAGCCCCATGCGTCTCCTCGGGCTGGCCCTGAAAAGCCTCGGTCGCGAGTGGCGATCCGGCGAGCTCGGCGTCCTCCTCCTGGCGCTCACGATTGCCGTGGCCGCGCTGACCGGCGTCGGATTTCTGACCAACCGCATCGGAGCGGCCGTCTCCATGCAGGCCAGCGAAGTCCTCGCGGCCGACATCCGGTTGGGATCGCCGCAGCCGATCTCGAACGAGTACTTCGACGAAGCCAGTCGTAGAGACATCCGCACCGCACGCCTCACGTCGCTCCTGAGCGTCGTGTTCAACGGAGACGAGAGCCAACTCACCAACATCCAAGCCGTCGGCGAGGGCTACCCGTTACGCGGCAATCTGCTCATCGCCGACGAGCCGTTCGCAAAGGGCGCTCCGGCGGGAACGATTCCGGCGCCCGGTGAAGTGTGGCCCGACTCCAAAGTGCTTGCGGCCGTGAATGGCAAGCTGGGAGGACAGATCTCGATCGGTGCGGCGACTTTTCGTGTCGGCCGAGTACTGATCTCGCGCCCGGACCAGGGCGGCACGTTCGCTGAACTTGCCCCCGCACTCATCATGAACGCGGAGGATCTCCCGCGCACGAAGCTGATTCAACCGGGTAGCCGGGTGAGCTACGCAGCGCTCTTTGCGGGCGATCGCAATCGCATCGAGACCTTCAAGGCATGGCTCGGCGCACACAAGCAGCGACGCGAGCGCCTGCGTGACATCACGGATGCCAGTCCGCAGATCCGCAACGCCGTCGAGCGGTCGGGCCGTTTCCTGAGTCTCGCCAGTCTCGTGAGCGTGTTGTTGTCGGCGATCGCCGTGGCAATGTCTGCGCGTCGATACGTACACCGACATCTGGATGCGGTCGCTTTGCTCAAGACATTGGGCGCCACCCGGGGCTTCACCCTAGGGATCAATATCCTTCAACTCTTCACGATAGCCGTCGCCGCGGCGGTGTTGGGGTCTGCCATCGGCTTCCTGGCGCAGGAGTGGCTGCTGCACGCGCTCAAGGGATTGCTCGCCACCACGGCGTTGCCGCCACCGAGTCTGGTTCCCGTGGGTATCGGCTTCTTGACTGCCGTCGCGGTGCTCGCCGGCTTTGCTTTGCCTCCGCTGTTGCAACTGTCGCGGGTCCCCGCAATCCGTGTGCTGCGCCGGGACATCGGCCCCCCACCGCCTCTGGTCCTGCTCGCGTTCGGTCCTGCCGTAGCGGTAGTCGTGCTCCTGATCTACTGGGTCGTCCTCGACTGGCGGCTGTTTTGGGGCTTTACGGTGGGGCTCGCGGGATTCGTTGTGCTACTCACCGCCGCAGGAGCCCTGCTCGTATATCTGGCCGGGCGGTTCCGCGGCCGAGTGGGTGTTGCATGGCGCTACGGGGTTGCGAATCTCAGTCGCCGTCGCGCCGACAGCCTCGTGCAGATCGTTGCGTTCGGCTCCGGCATCATGGTCCTGTTGCTCCTCGCGATCATTCGCGGCGATCTCAACAGCGACTGGCGGCGGACGTTGCCCGATAATTTCCCCAACTATTTTTTCATCAACATACCGCCTGGGGATCGCGAAGCGTTCGTGAAGTTCCTCGAGGACCGCGGAGCTCGCACCACGCGCGTGCTCCCCATGATGAGAGGCCGCCTGACCGCCATCAACACTCGCCCCGTGGAGTCGTTCAGTTTTGGCCGCGACGACAACTTCGCTACCCGCGAGCAGAATCTCACCTGGGCCGCCGAGCTCGGGGACGATAACCGCGTGATCGCCGGCAGCTGGTGGGGCCAGGCCGATTTCGGCAAGCCGCTCGTCTCGCTGTCGACCGAGATTCAGCAGTCGCTCGGCCTGCACCTCGGTGACGAGCTGACATTCGACGTTGCCGGCGAGTCGTTCACCGTGAAAGTCGCCAGCATTCGCAAGGTGAAGTGGGACAGCTTCGAGCCAAACTTCTTCATCGTGTTCGCGCCGGGCGTGCTCGACGATACCGCCGGGACGTATCTGACGAGCGCTTTCTTCAAGTCCTCGGATTCACATACGCTTGCTCAGCTTGCGCGGCGGTTTCCCAGCGTTTCGATCTTCGACATCGACGATTTGCTGGCACAGGTGCGGTCGATGCTCAATAAGGCTGTGCTGGCCGTGCAGAGCGTGTTTGTCTTTACATTGTTAGCCGGTCTCACCGTGCTGCTCGCCGCCGTCCAGTCGAGCCGAGGCGAGCGACGTTACGAATCCGCCATGTTGCGTACTCTGGGGGCGAGTCGCGGCACGGTGTTGAAAGGGGTGCTGGCAGAATTCACGACACTGGGGCTGCTGTCAGGCCTGCTCGCGTCCATTGGCGCATCGGTCGCCGCGTATTTCATGACTACGCGCGTGCTCGAGCTGCACTACTCGTTTGAAGCCTGGGTGTGGATCGTCGGCCTTTGCGGCGGGGCCGCGCTGGTCGCCCTGAGCGGCTGGCTCGCTACACGCTCGGTCGTGAGTCAACCGCCTCTTCTGACGTTGCGCGCCGATTAGGGCGTGTTCACACTTGCGAACGCCAGAAGACGGCACTGAGCAGCCGGCGAAAACCACGCTTTTTGCCGGCGGAAACGGAGCTAATGTCCGCAAAAGCGCCGCAGGCGACTTTTGCCAATCAACTAGCGCTGCACGCGAATCATCACCCAGGAGTCCGGTTCCGGCTCGCCGCGCCACGACATTCCCTCGATCGTGAACTGGTAGTCGCCCGGCCCCAGCGCCGAGCTGTTCAGCGAGAGGCGCACGTGACCGTTGGAGTCTTTCGCCAGGTTGTGGATGACGCCCACGCGCCCCTGGTCGACACGGTCGATGGTGACTGTGAATACCTTGTACGCCGAGCGCGACTCGTCGATCTTGAAATCGACCAGCTCAGCGGCTCCTCCGCCGATGGTGACGGCGGGGGAGCTGCTGGCCCCCTCGCGACCCGGCATGAGTCGAATCACACGCGTCGAGGTGGCAGCATCCAGATGCTGCTCTATCGCCGCCTTCTGCAACTTCGCGATCTTCGCGCTCTTCGACGAGCTCTGGCTCGCGACGACCGACAGCGCGATTCCCAGCACGACGGCAGCGCCCGTGACTCCCAGGAGCACGGGCAGCTTGGTCCAGAAAGGCTTGGGCGCTTCTTGCCAGGGCTCGGGCTTGCCGGCGGCCTCGAGCAGCCGCAACCCCGCATTCACCCGCTCAGGCAGGCCGAGCTCATCGAGCAGCTCCGGGTTTTCCTTGCAGAAGCGCTCGAAGTCCGTGGCGCCTTTCAACGGCAGCCGCCCGGACAGATAGCGTTCGACAATCTGATTGCGGGCGATGAAATCCCGATCCATCGACCCAGGCGCCGCCGCGGCGCTTGCGGCGGAGGACGGAGCCGCCGGCCCAACGGCCGCGGGTGCCGCCGGCGCAACCGGCGGACTCGGTGTTGGTGCGACCGCTGACCCCGCGGGCGCAGCAGCGCCGGACACTGTCGGAATCGCCGCCGCCAAAGCAGCCGCAGGCGCCACATTCACGGGTGCCGTCGGCGCGCTCGCAGGAACCGCCGCCACAGGCGCGCTTGCGGGCGCCGCCGCAACCGTGGGTGCGTTCGCAGGCGCCCCCGCCGCAGCCGTGGGCGCGTTCGCAGGCGTCACCGCTGATGTCACCGCAGCGCCACCCGCCGGCTTGGTCGCTCCAGCGACGCGCCCCGCAGGTGCAATCGGCGAAATCGACGCAGGCTTCCCCGGCTTCGCCGGCGATGCAACCTTGAGAGCAGGTTTCGCAGCCGGCGCTCGCTGCTGAGGAGGCTGGGCCGCTGTCGCGGATGACGTACCACCACTGGAGGCACTCGTGCTTCCCGACGCGCTCGTACTCTTCGCATCGCCCGCGGCACTCTTGCTCACCGCAGACGAAGGCTTCGAACTTCCCGTCGCCGCAGGCGCAGGAGTCGCCTTCGCCGCCGCTCCCGCAGCCGCTGCAGAGGCCCCCGCAGGAGCCGTTGAGGTGACCCCTTCGAACGGCTCGTCCGTCAGTGTCAATTCCGCGGTATTCGCCATCGAACCCTTCGCCGTTCCCTTCGCAGGAGCCTCAACAGCACCGTCGTGGAACGGAGTGGCAAGCACATCCCCCGTCAGCAACTCCGCGCTAAGTAAAGCGTCGGCCTCGGCAGCCTCAGCCGCAGCGCGCGACACGAACTCGGGAGCCGGTCGATCGATATCCTCGGCCGCCGGCGCGGCGGCCGCGGCCCGGGGAAGGACCGGTCTCAATCCAGAGAGATCCAGCTCAGGGTCGACCAGCTCCGATGAGCCGATGCCCGCGTTGTCCCGAGCAGGGACAGCGGAAGTCACCGTATCCCGCTCAGGCGCCAGCGAAAGGGGCGGCTCAGAGGCCGCCAGAAGGTCCTCAGGGTTGATCAGCTCATCGCCCGCCGTAGCCGCGCCACGGGTCGCTTTCGGCGTCTCCGCGGGCCGTGCCGCAGCTCCTCCCGACGCGGAGGTGTTGCGCGCAGGCTGCAACGGTGGAGCGCCCCCCACGGGCTCCTCCACGGGTAGATCTGTCAGGGGCTCAAGCATAGGGCGGGACGTAGCCTCCATAGATTCGAGCCTCGCGACCGCTTGCCGTCAGATGGCGCGGTCAACCTGTCGACCGCAGCGCGCGGACGGTGGATCTTCCATAAGTAAGCGAGCCGCCATTCCGGCCGGAACAAGCCACTCACAGGAGTTCCCAGCGAGAGACGTACATAACTCGCTATCCTGCAACGGCCCGCGCGACACGGCCAACGTGATGGCTCACAGATCGAACTATGCGATTGCAGCGCGTGATTGAGGTCTCATTCGTCGTTCCCATCGCTTGCAGATTGAATTCGATCCCCTCGATGCCACACGCGTGTTTCAAAATGAGACGGCGCTGCACGAAAAAAGCGTTCCGTGACCGGAGCGCTTTTGGCGAGAACGCCACATTTGGCGCGATGCGATCCCCCGCGGACATGCGTCACACTTTGACCGGGGCGGGTGAGATAAATTTCGTCCCCAATGCAGTTGCCCGCCGCCCCCCTCGATCTCGATCACTTTCCGGATTCTCCCTACGCCGCCGAGCTGCGACGGGACTTTCCGGATTTGTGCTTTTCCAAGGGCCTGGAGCAGGAGTTCCAGGCGTTTCATCTCGACCGGGCGCGCTCGCGGGTCCGTTTCTTCCAGCTCGCGCTGTTCCTGCTGTCCCTGACCGCCGCCGTTCACCTTATTGCGCTCGACGGCGTAGCGCCTCTCAGCGTGCTCTCCGGCTGGCTGGGACTGGTGATTCCCACGGGTCTGCTCCTCGTTTGTGCCTCCTGGAGCCGCTTCTACGAGCGCCTGTATCTGCCCGCAGCGCGAATCGCGTTGCCGGTGTTTGCGGTGACGTCGGCTGTGGGAGTGGCCGATCGCGTCATCGACGGACACCCTGACCAGTTCTACCTGCTGACCACCTACAGCATTGCCCTGTATTTCCTGGGTGGCCAGCTGTTCCGCGAGTCGGTGCTCTCGATCGGACTGATGATTCTCGCCCACGGCGCAGCGCTTGCCTTCGCAGGCCAGCCGGCTGCAGGCGTTGCGTACCACGTCGGCATTTTGTGTATTACCGGTGCCGTCGGAGCTTTCATGTACCGCGGCATCGAACGGCAATTGCGGACGTCGTTTCTCGAGCGCGGCCTCATGGGCGAGATGGCCACTCGCGACGGCCTGACAGGGTTGAAGAATCGCGGCGCGTTCGACGACTACTTCCCGAGAATGTGGCAACAGGCCCTGCGCGATCACCGCTCCCTGGCACTGCTGCTCATCGACGTCGACCACTTCAAGGCCTACAACGATCGCTACGGCCACCAGGCCGGGGACAAAGCGCTGCGCCGCGTCGCCCAGGTGGTGCAGGGCTTCGCGCGCCGCCCGCTGGACATGGCCGCCCGCTATGGCGGTGAAGAATTCGTGGTCTCGCTGTTCGACCTGGATGCCGACAACGTTCGCGACATCGCCGAGCAGCTGCGCAGATCCATCCACGCGCTCAACATCATGCACGAGGATTCGGGCACGGCGTTGTACGTGACGGCGAGCGTCGGCGTGTCGATAGTCGTCCCGAGACAAGGGCGCAGCCCGGAAGGAGCGGTCCAGCTCGCGGATGAAGCGCTCTACACCGCCAAGCGCTCAGGCCGCAACTGCGTAGAAGTCGTCGACACCGAGTACGCGCTGTTCTCCACCGGAACCTTCCGGCGACGCGCCTGAGAAAACTCAGGCCTTCTGCGTCCCCTTCAGGAAAAACTCCACCTTGTCGCGATAGGTGCGCGAGAGCTTCAGCTCGTGCCCGCCCTCGAGCGTGAGGAAGTACTCGCCGTTCATGTGAGCGCGCAGCGTCTTCACCAGCCGAAGATTCACGATCGTCGAGCGATGCACGCGCTGGAACAGCTTCGGATCCAGGACGTCCTCGAGCTCTTTCATCGTCCCGCGCAGGATGTAGGTCGTGCCGGCAGCATGGACGCACATGTAGTCACCCGCCGCATCGATCCATTCGATCGAAGCGATGGGGACACGCACAGTCTCCCGCCCCTGTCGAATGGGCAGAATCTCCGGATGCCTGGATTCCAGGGCTTTGCGCCCCCGACTGAGCAACTCGTCGAGGTCCAGCTCGCCGCATCCCGTGATTTCCGAGATCAGATTGACCAGCCGATCGCGCTGATTCGAGGCGTTCTGCGACTGTACGCTCTCGCGTACGCGCTTGAGCGCCAGCTCGAAACGCGCCTCATCGATGGGCTTCAGCAAGTAGTCGATGGCGCGCGCGTCGAACGCGCGGATCGCGTATTGGTCGTAGGCCGTGACGAACACGAGGGTGGGGAGCGACTCGTGCGGGATCTCGGCGAGCACGTCGAACCCCGACATCCCCGGCATCTGGATATCGAGGAACATCAGATCCGGCTTTTGCTCGCGAATGGCGGTCAGCGCTTCGCGGCCGTTGGCACACTGCGCGACGATCTCGAAATCGCCTGCCTGTTGCAGACGCAGCTCGATTCCCCGGCGGGCGAGGGCTTCGTCGTCCACGATGACGGTGCGGATATTCATGCGCGCGCAACCTCGACAGGGGAGGACCTGCTGCTCGGAACGGTGGCGCCCGCAACTTC
>Ga0070681_10008424_pt1 | contig 10099 bp, 10 predicted proteins | sample KBSC83BmetaG_FD_65650 | JGI IMG/M metagenome (GOLD analysis project Ga0070681, IMG submission 65650) | Corn rhizosphere microbial communities from Kellogg Biological Station, Michigan, USA - KBS C8-3B metaG | ecosystem: Host-associated > Plants > Roots > Rhizosphere | place: USA: Michigan...
CCCGCATCGAGCACGCGCGGGAGAACGAGATCGTCGCGCGCTACGGCGACGCGCTCGGTCGCCCCGGTGTCACCCTCGCGCTCGCGGTGCTGGAGCTGTGCCGGGGCCAGCGCAGCGGCTCGTGAGCATCCCGCCGGGGTTCCGGCTCGTTCCCGATCGCGCGAACCGCCGCCACGACGGCGGGCGCATTCTGATCGGGGGCTCGCCCCGGCGCGTGCTGCGGTTGACCGACAAAGGCGCCGATGCGGCGCAGCGGCTGCTGGCCGGAGCGGTGGTCAGCGACAGCGGTGAGGCGGCTCTTGCGCGACGGCTGCTGGACGCCGGTCTCGCGCATCCGCTCCCGCCGGCCGAGCCGCAGCTGTTCGACGTGGTGGTGCCGGTGTACGACGATGCCGCGGCGCTGGCGCGCTGTCTCGAAACACTCGACGGCGTGCAGGTCACGGTCGTCGACGACGGCTCGGCCGACGCAGCTGCGGTGCGGGACCTCGCCGACAAGCATCGTGCGACGGTCGTGCGGCTGGAGCGCAACAACGGTCCGGCCGCTGCGCGCAACCGCGGCAGCGCACACGGCGCTGCGGACCTCGTCGCGTTCGTCGACAGCGACGCGGTCGTCGACGTGCGCGCGTTGAGCCGGCTGTCCGAGCACTTCGCCGACCCCGACGTCGTCGCGGTCGCGCCGCGTGTGCGCGCTGCCGTCGACGCCGGCGGCGTGCTCGGTGCACTCGCGGTGTCCTGGTCGCCGCTCGACCTGGGGCCGGAGCCTGCGCACGTTCACGCCGGCGGTCGCATCGCCTACGTCCCGTCGACGGTGCTGATGGTGCGACGCGAACCACTGCTGGCAGTCGGCGGCTTCGACGAGTCGATGCGCTACGGCGAGGACGTCGACCTGGTCTGGCGACTCATCGAGCGCGGTGGTTGCGTCCGTTACGAACCGGCGGCAACTGCGACGCACGACGAGCCGTCGACGTGGACGTCGTGGCTGCGTCGCCGGATCGCCTACGGGACGTCCGCCGCGCCGCTTGCCGTGCGACACGGTGAACGGGCCGTGCCGCTGCGCGTGCAACCTGCACCGGCGGCGGCGTTGTTGCTGGCCGCCATCCGGCGGCCGGCTCTCGCCGCGGCGGTCGCGACGGGGACGGCTGCCCGCCTGCGGAGACGGTTGCGTGCGGCCGCGGTGCCCTCGGCAGACGCGACCGTCGCGGCCGGGCTGGCGCCGGTTCACGCGTCGTTGGGGGTGGCGCGCTGGGCCACCCAGCTGTGGTGGCCCGCGGTGTTGTTGCTCGCCGCGCGACGAAGGGGACGATCCCGGGCGGCGGTCGTCGCAACCGTTGCGGCGCCACCGCTCCTCGAGTGGCGCAAGCGCCGTCCCGCGGTCGACCCGATCCGGTGGACCGCTGCGGTGTGGCTGGACGAGGCGGCGTACGGCGTGGGCGTCTGGCGCGGCTGTCTGCGTGCCCGGACGCTGCGCCCACTCTTCCCGGCCATCTCTTCCCTACGCACTGCCGCGCGACGGGACATGACACCTACCGGACGTCCTGCGGAATGAGACCGATCGCCTCTACACAGCACCTGGCAGCAGGGCGAGTCTGCAAGTGATCTCAGTTCGTGAGGTCGGGGGTGGTCGAAGTGACCGTCACGCTTGATCAGTACGAGCAGGCCGAAATCGAGATCTCCATGCGCGAGGCGCGCGTAGGTCTGCGGGCACATGCGATCGCGACGGTGTTGGTCTGGGCGGTGCTCATCCCGATCAATGTCTTGGTCGCGCCGGAATTTCCGTGGGTGGCATTCGTCGTGGCAGGCATGGCCATCGGGTTGTTCTTCCACTGGTTCGGTTACCGGCGCGCTGAGGCAGACGTCCGCGCGCGTCAGGCGCGGATCGAGGCGCTCGCGCGCAACGGCGGCCGCTCCTAGCGCCGCCCAGTCACGTGATGGGAGCTGGTGTCGATGCCTGTCCCAACAAATGAACCTGTCTGGTGGGGCTCGTTGCTGTGGCTGGTCGCGGTGGCCGGCGTTGCATTCCTCATCGCGTGGGCAACCGGCACGCGGCTGCACATCCGCCGTTCCCGCTACATCCCGATCCTGTTCGTTGTCACGGCTGGACTGTCGGCCGGTTACATCGCCTGGCTCGGAGCTTCCTTCGCCGATGTTCTGACGACGCACTGGGCTTGGGGTCTTCTCGCCGGTGTGATCGCGCCGGTCCTGTTGTACCGCCCGGTGCAGCATCAACCGGTCACCCGCGCAGTTCCCCGCGGCGGCCAACTTCGGCGGGAACTGTTCTGGGAAGGCGGCGTCTACGGAGCGGCTGAGGGGGTCCTGCTCTCGGCCTTGCCGGCCTTCATTGCCTGGCAGATGGCGCACTCGCTGGGGTGGACCGGTGCCGGCGGAGCTGTCGCGCGTTGGTCTTTGTCGCTCGTGGCAGCGGCCGTGGTCGTGGTCGTCCACCACCTGGGGTACTGGAACTGCCGCAACAGGATCCTCGTACCGATCACGCTGGGGTTGAGCGTCCTCACGGTCGCGTTCCTCGTCACCGGCAGCTGGATCGCGCCGGCGCTCGGGCACATCTTCATGCACATCGAGGCAACCCTTCATGGCGTCGAGATGCCGCCGGTGCAACGGCCGGTGGCCGATGTCGACGTCCCGGAGCGTCGGGAGCTGGTCGGAGCCTCCGGGCCGCGATGAGCGACGAGGTTTGTCGCGCGACACGTCCCCGACACAACCTAGAAACCTGCGCGGCGGAGGCTCGGGTCCATGCCCGCACACCTGCGCGTCAGCGTCGCCGACCGACCTGGATCGCTGGCCGCGCTGACGCGCGCCCTCGCCGCCGCCGGCGCCAACGTCATCTCGCTCACCGTGCTGCAGCGGGAAGGCGGGCGGGCCGTCGACGACCTGTTGCTGGAGTGGCCGTTCGACCGACCCTGGGACCACGTCGTACGCGCGGTGGCCGGCTGCCAGGGCGCGCGACTGCACGGGTTGCGGCATGTCGCGACGGCCGAGCGAACACCGGACTGGGCGGTCGTGCAGCAGGTTGCTGCGCAACCGGCACGCGCACTCGAGGTCCTCGTCGACCAGCTGCCCTCGCTGCTGATCGCTGACTGGGCGGCCGTTGAAGATCGCCGTTGGCCACGCGAACCCGTGCTTGCCACGGCCGCCGCGCCGCTGCCGCTGCCGACGATCCCGGCCGCACTCCCCCGGCCGCGCGTGCTCGTCATCGACGACGAGTCGATCATTGCGCTTCCGTGCGCCGACACCGATCTCAGGCTGCTCGTCGGCCGCGACGGAGGCCCGGGCTTCACGCGTGCTGAGCGGGAGCACGGGGCTCAGCTCTTTGCGACCGTAGTCGCCGTGGCGCAGATCGCGTATCTCCCAGCGGCGACGATCGCCCCGAAGGAGCTGACCGCCGCAGTGCTCACCCGAACGGAGGCAGCCATCGGGTGAACCAACGCTCCGGCGACTGAACCCGACGTGTCGAAGCGCCGTAGATACGGCCATGCGATCGGCCGAGGCGGATCCGCGCGACAGCGACCTCGTCGTCGCCGCGCGGGACGGGCAGCCCTGGGCGCTGACGGAGATCTGGCAACGCCACGCGGCGACAGTGGCCGGCTATCTACGCGGGCGCGGGGCGCGGGATGCCGACGACCTGACCAGCGACGTGTTTCTCGCGGTGTTCGAGCGGCTGGGGAGCTTCCACGGCGACGACAACGACCTGCGCGCCTTCGTCTTCACGGTGGCACACCACAAGCTGGTCGACGACCTGCGGCGCCGGGCTCGTCGTGGTGAGGCGCTCCCCTACGACGCGGGCAGCGACGCGCGCACGGAGCCGAGCGCCGAGACCACGGCGCTCGACGCGATCGGCGACCAGCGGGTGCGCGAGCTCCTCGACACGCTGTCGCCCGAGCAGCGCGACGTCATCCTGCTGAGGGTCGTCGGCGACCTGTCGCTCGAGCAGACGGCGGAAGTCGTCGGAAAACGGGTGGGAGCGGTCAAAGCGCTGCAGCACCGTGCGCTCGCGGCGCTGCGGCGCACGCTGGAACAGGCCGTATCCCTATGACCCCCTTCGACGATGACACCAGCGTGAGCGGCAACGACCTGCCCGACGTCATCGCCATGGCGATGGCGCGACAGACGCTGCGCTCGCTGGTCCCGGATGCCCCGCCGACGCCGTCCGCCGAGCTCGCCACCGTCCTACGTGAGGGCATGCCGGCTGCCGCGCCCGAAGGGTCCCGCCTCGGCGCGCTGACCCGGCGCCTCGCCGGGGTCGGGGTGGCAACAAAGCTTCTGCTGGCGACCGGTGTCGCGGTTGCCGGGGTCGGTGGCGCAGCCACCGCGGTCGCCATCAGCCACGAGGTCGACCACCACGGCGACGGCGTCGACTCTCCGCGCAACCATCCGGCGACCCCTTCACCGACACCGAGCCAGACCCCGAGTGATGCGGCGGTGCCGGTCGCTGTTCCTACGTCGGACGACAAGGGCGGCAAGACCGAGACCGAGCGCCACGACGGGACCCGCTCCGACGACAGCAGCCGCGAGGGCAGCAGTGGCTCGGACGACGGCGGATCACGCAACGGCTCCGACGACGGGGACCGGTCCGGCTCGACCTCCTCGGGCTCGGACGACTCGCACGACGGCAGCACCAGCGGCAGCTCGACGTCCGGTGACACCTCGCACGACGGCGGCAGCGACTCCGGCTCGAGCCCGCAGCCGACCAGTGGCGACGGCGGCTCCTCCGATGGCGGTTCCTCCGACGGCGGCTCCAGCGACGGCGGATCGTCCGGCAGCGACGGCTAGTAGCGACCCGGCTAGCCGCATCGGCTTGCGATGCTGTCCTCATGGCCGACGCACTCGAGCACCTGTTCGGCGACCGCGGGCGAGGGATCCTCGCGACCATTCGCCATGACGGCAGGCCGCAGCTCGCGACCATCGACTTCTGTTACGACGCCGCGGGCCGGCTGGCCCGGATCTCGACGGTCGACCCCAGCGCGAAGGTGACCAACTTGCGGCGCGACCCACGAGCGTCGCTCTATGTCGCGACCGACGGCATGGGCAGGTACGCCGTGGCCGAGGGCACCGCCGACCTGTCCGACGTGGCGACCGACCGGGACGACGACACCGTGCGCGAGCTGATCGACGTCTACCGGCGCGTGCAGGGCGAGCACCCGGACTGGGAGGACTACCGCACGGCCATGGTGCGCGACCGGCGGCTGGTGATCCGGTTGCACGTCGAGCGCTTCTACGGCCTCAGCCGATGACGGGCGGCGCACTCTCGGGCGCCGTCGCCCAGCTGGTCGGAGTCGTCGACAGCACGTAGCTCATGTCGGCGTGACCAAGCACCTCGTCGCTGGTCAGCCAGTCGCGGTCGAGTGACCGGTGGCCGAGCGCAGCGGTGGCGACGTACTCCCGCGTCGCTCCGGCGCCGACGGCGCCGATCCCCAGCGCGCCGCGCACCCTGACGTCGGCGAACAACGGCGTCGACAGCTCCCACACCGGCAGCCCAGGTGTCACCTGGTAGAGCCCGATCGCGGCGAGGACGTACCACGCCGACATGGTCCCGGCGTCGTCGTTGCCGGGCAGGCCGTAAGGGTTGTCCGTGAACAACTGCGCCTCCGCATGCACGACCCGAGCCGTCGACGCCGGCGCACCGAGGTAGTCGTAGAGCCACGGCGCCTGCAGGTCGGTCTCGTTGCCGGGCGCGTACTGGTTGCCGGCGTAGTAGACGCCGAACAGACCGGCCTCGTCCTGCACCAGCGGCACCCCGGGAGCCGCCTCACTCGTCGCCGGTGTGCCGAAGAAGGTGTCGAGGTTCTGCACCGCCGCGGCCGTGCCGCCCATGGCCGCCGCGAGGGCCGGCGGGTTCTGGGGCACCAGCCACGTCCACTGGTATCCCGTGCCTTCCTGCCAGCCGTCCTGGAACGCCGGGTTGTACGTCGACGTGACGCCGAGGCTCGTCGGCGTCGCCCACGACCCGTCGGCGTTACGCGGACGCATCACGTTCTCGCTCGTGTCGAACAGGTTGCGCCACGACCGCGATCGCTGCGTCATCGCGGCAACCTGGTCAGCGGTGCCGAAGCGCTGCGCCATCGCCGCGACCGCGGCGTCGTCGACGGCGTACTCCAGTGACAACGGAGCGGCGTTGCCGGCCGACTCCGCCGGCACGTAACCGTGCGCGATGTAGTCGTCGAGATGCGCCCGCCCGGAGGAGGTCGTCGCCTGCCGCCACAGATCCTGCCAGGCGCGTTGTGCGTCGGTCCCGGTCAGCGCATCGTCGGCGACAAGCATCGCGAGCGTCGGCGTTCCCGAGTCGCCGCCCATCGTGCCGGTGTCGATGTTGGCGTAGACCCACTGCGGGATCGCGCCGCCGTTCTGGTCGGTGTCATCGAGGAGCGAGACGCCGACGTCGTGCGCGACCTTCGGCTCGGCCAGCGCGAGCAGTGGCGTCTGCGTGCGGAAGGTGTCCCACAGCGACAGGTCGGTGTAGTGGTGGTGACCGCGCGAGACCTGATGCGGCTGGCCGTCGAACCCCAGATAGCTGCCGTCGTTGTCGTCGAAAACGGTCGGCAGCAGCATCGAGTGGTAGAGCGCCGTGTAGAACGTCTGCCGCTGACGCCCGAACCCGCCGCTGACGTCGATGGCGTGCAGCGCGTCGTTCCACTGCTGCTGCGCACGTGCGCGCACGGTCTCGAAGCCGGTGCGGTCCGGCGCCTCCGCGGCGAGGTTGTCGGTCGCACCTTCCGCGGACAGCCACGACATGCCGATCCGCACGCCGACGGTCGGATTCTTGGTGGTGTCGAACGTCGCCCATCCACCGGTCGTCGGCGACCACTGGCCGGTGGCAGTGGACGGCCGGTCGAACCGCGCGGTGAACCACAACGTGATCCCGCGGCCCATCAGGCCGCTGACGCTGCCCGTGATCGTGCGGTCGTCGACGACGTGCATCGAGGCCGGCAGCACGCCGTCGTTGTCGCGGCCGAGGTCGAGCACGACGTTCGCCTGAGTCGTCGCGGGGAAGGTGTAGCGCTCGACCGCGACCCGCGGCGTCGCCGTCATCTCCGCGCGCACCTGGTAGCGGTCGAGCGTGACGGCGTAGTAGCCGGGTTGCGCGACCTCGGTCGCGTGCTCGTACGGCGAGGCCCACTGCGTCGAGTCGTTGCTCGCCGGAGGTGCGCCGGTCGTCGGCATGAACGGCAGCTCGCCGCCGATGTGGATGCCCGCGCCGCTGAAGTGGTTGACCGAGAAACCACGGATCATCGGGTCCTGGTAGGCGTAGCCGATGTAGTTGACCGGGTCGTCGCCCTCCGGCGTGGTCGTCGCCGGGCCGGGCGTCGCCATGCCGAACGGCACGCCCCCGGCGACCTGCACGAAGCCGGCGCCGAGGGTGCCGGCGAGCGGGTTGACGAGCGCGGTGAGGTCTTCCGCACCCGTGTCGGCCAGCGCCGGCACGGCCAGGGCGGCGGCGGCAAGGGCCGCGACGGCAGCGGTGGCGCGCAGCTTCACCCTGCACGGATTCCGCATCCGTGGCCGGACTCCTGCCAGGATCGGGTCCCGTGACGGTCGTCGAGTCGTGGGTGCCGGTCCCGCCGGGATCACCGTTTCCCCTGACGAACCTTCCGTACGCCGCGACCGACGCCGGCGTCGTCGTCGCGATCGGTGACCTGGCGCTCGATGCCGGGGCCGCGGCGCGCAGCTCGGGTTCGGCGTACGCCGACGTGCTTGCGCAGCCGACGCTGGACGGCGTGCTCGGCCTCGGGCGGGAGGGATGGACCGCGCTGCGCGCAGAGATCACCTCCTGGCTCACCGATCCTTCACAGCGCCAGGCGGTCGAGCCGCACCTGGTGCCACAGGAAGACCTCGAGCTTCGACTGCCGTTCACCGTCGGCGACTACGTCGACTTCTACGCAAGCGAGCAGCACGCGACCAACCTCGGCCGAATGCTGCGGCCTGGTCAGCCGCCGTTGCTGCCGAACTGGAAGCACCTGCCGGTCGGCTACCACGGCCGCAGCGGCACGGTCGTCGTGTCGGGGACCGCGATCCCGCGCCCGTCCGGGCAGCAGCGCGGCGACGACGGCCCGGTGTTCGGTCCGAGCCGCCGGCTGGACATCGAGACCGAAGTGGGCTTCGTGGTGGGGACGCCGTCACGACGTGGTGAGCCCGTTCCCGTCGACAGGTTCCCGGAGCACGTGTTCGGCGTGTGCCTGGTCAACGACTGGTCGGCCCGCGACATTCAGGCATGGGAGTACCAGCCGCTCGGGCCGTTTCTCGGCAAGTCCTTCGCCACCTCGATCTCGCCGTGGGTGGTGCCGCTCGATGCACTGGCCTCGGCCCGGGTGTGGCCGGCCTCGGCGCACACCGCGCTGCTGCCCTACCTGCGGGAACGCGAGGCGTGGGGCCTCGACCTGCGACTCGAGGTGCGGGTCAACGGCGAGCTCGTGTCGCGCCCGCCGTACAAGTTCATGCACTGGTCCCCCGCGCAGATGCTCGCGCACCTGACCGTCAACGGCGCGAGCGTCCGGACCGGTGACCTCTACGCCTCGGGCACGGTCAGCGGACCGCGCCGGCAGGAGTGGGGCTCGCTCATCGAGCTGTGGGACAACGAGCGGTTCCTCGACGACGGCGACGAGGTCGTCATGACCGCAACCGCGCCGGGCGCCGACGCCACCACGATCGGTTTCGGCGAGGTGCGCGGACGCATCCTGCCCGCGCGCTCGTCGTTGGACAAGGAGTGAGGGGGGCCGAGCGCGAATACCTAAGCGTGCACCTTCTGCGTGCGGCGTTCGTCGCGGTCGCCACGACGGCACTCGGCCTGCCGTTCCTGCCGCCGGTCGCAGCCGCGACGACCGGCCCGGCGTACGCCGCAGTCGGCTTCGCCCACAACGCGACGACCCTGATCGTGGGGCGGTTCGGCGGCACGGCTCGCACGATCTATCGCGGCGACAGCCCGGCGTCGATCCAGGAGCCGTCGGTCTCACCGGACGGTCGGCGCGTCGCCTTCGACGAGGTCGAGGGGTCGGGCTTCCCGCGGATCGCCGTCATCAACGTCGACGGCACCGGCCACAAGTTCCTCACCGGCAACGTCACCGACCGCGACCTGTCGGCGCCGGTCTGGTCGCGGGACGGCAAGCGCATCTACTTCGGCAGCTACAACACCGAGCGCCAGAACAACTACGCGGCGTACTTCGTCCCCGCCGACGGCTCCGCTCGCATGACGGCAGTCCCGCATGGCAGCGACGCGCGCCCCGAGTCGCTGTCGGCCGACGACAAGACCCTCGCGTTCGACACGATGGTGTCCGGCGAGCGCTGGCAGCGGACCGGTCTGATCGGCGTCAACGGCACGTCACGCCGGCGCGTGGGCGGCGCGAACCTCTGGCAGGCAGCCTGGCGTCCGCGCACATCGACGTTGGCCGTCTCGCGAGTGCTGCGCGAGGGCAACGAAGCGGTGACGATCCAGATTCAGCTGCTCAACATCAGCACCGGCCGCTACCACGCACTGTCCGCCACCCAGTCGGCGAGCGGCTACGGCGCCGCCTACCCCCTCGCGTGGTACGGCGGTTGGCTCTACTACTTTCACTACGACTACCGCAACGGCAGTCAGGCTCACCCCCAGGTGTACAAGATCAGGCCGGACGGATCGGAGCGTACGAACGTCACGCCGAGGCTGTCGGGGTGGCTCGGCCCGTTCAGCGTGCAGGGTCGCTGAAAAGCACGCCCGGGTTCAGCAGTCCGTGCGGGTCGAGCGCGCGCTTGATCGCGCGCATCATCTCGATCTCCGCCGGCGAGCGGGACAGGTCGAGCCAGTCGCGTTTGGCGCGGCCGACGCCGTGCTCGGCGCTGATGCTGCCGCCGTATGACGACACCAACCGCAGCACCGCGTCCTCAACCGGCTCGGCGCGGTCGAGGGCGTCGAGAACGTTGACGTGCAGGTTGCCCTCGTTGACGTGCCCGAACAGGATCGGTCGCGCGCTCGGGCAGGCGGCGGCGATCGTCTTCGGCAACGCGGCGACGCAGTCGGCGAGCGCCGGCAATGGCACCGCGACGTCGAGCTTCACCGGGACGCCGGCGGCATTGATCGACTCGGTGTGCGACTCGCGGTAGGCCCACAGCGCGTGCC